>Ga0082212_10013393_pt1 | contig 10259 bp, 4 predicted proteins | sample TergutNt197P3_FD_71548 | JGI IMG/M metagenome (GOLD analysis project Ga0082212, IMG submission 71548) | Neocapritermes taracua P3 segment gut microbial communities from Petit-Saut dam, French Guiana - Nt197 P3 | ecosystem: Host-associated > Arthropoda: Insects > Digestive system > Gut ...
TCAAATAGCCCGGAAGAATGGGGCTTTATCCATTCTTCCCGTATGAAGTTTTAATAATACTTAGGTGCGGTTCTTTCGCGCCTTAGAATTATTCTTCATACTAGTATCGTTAAGCAATACCCCTCACCGCGTGCGGTTTCAATGGCGATATCCTCGGTAACGGCGAATAGCTTTTTCTTTAGGTTGGATATTTGCAAGCGGAGCGCGGATGTGTCGCTGTTTAACGGTTGGCCCCATGCTTTTTCAAATAAGTAATCAGCCGAAAGGGTTTTCTTTTGGTTTTGCGTAAGCAGAAGCAGCAAGGCGAATTCCTTTTGCGTTAGCAATAAATCCTCGCCTTCGTAGGAAGCCTTATTACTTAACAGGTCGAACCGCAATAAACCAAAGGCGATATTTTCACTGACAGTTCGCGCGCGCCGTAAAAGCGCATCGATCCGCGCCGTAAATACGTTTAAGTCATATGGTTTCGCCAGATAATCATCGGCGCCAAGGGATAGCCCTGACACCACATCCCGCGACTCGCCTTTAGCCGTCAAAAGCAACACCGGGAGCGCGGACACCGCACGAATCTCCCGAAGCAAATCAAGCCCGGAGCCGTCCGGCAGCATAACATCGATTACAGCGGCATCCGGCATTTCATCCGCTAATACCGCCCGCGCCCCGGCCAAATTTTCAGCTGAAAGGACCGCCGCACCCCGTGACCGCAATATCGTTATATTATTGCGCATCACTTTCAGATTATCCTCAACAAGTAATATTGTTTTTCCGTTCATATCGCTTCCTTTTATCGGACAAAACTCCACGGTACAGCGCGGCATGACGCCTTCCTTATTTTTCCTCTTTCCGGCGCTTGATAATCAAGAACCCGAAGAAAAAGGCCAGGAAAACACCGCCGCTTATGATCCACCAATAGATATTCCCGCCGGTTTCGGGGTTGTCACTTAGGCTGACTAAGGGAACCGGATTCGGCGGGGCGATGGATGGCGGATTATCGGCAACCGCTTCACTACTATAGACTAATGCGTAGGTCGAGAATCTATCCGTTTCAAACGTAAACAATCCGGTCGCATGTTCGTACATGCCATCAATGATATCGGTTTCCCCATCGTGGATACGAATAATTTTGAATACCCGGCCTTCGGCTTGCAATTCGGCGGGGATTTCAATGCTTAGGCTGATCGGCTGCCCCAAAACGAACAGCGGAATCGGATTGTCGCCCCCGATTTGTTTGAACTTCGTTATATCAAGATACAAGCCAATGACGAAATCGTCAAGCCGGGAAGAATCCGCGAGCGTTTCATCGACAAGCGCCTTGTCTCCGGCGCTGACGGTTTCGCTGACATCCTCGACGACAATAAACACACGCGCATTTTCGCCATCCGCAACACGCGCCAGCTCTTCCGGGGTGAGAACCATGCTAATCAGCGTTTGCTGCGACGTGTTTAGCTGAATATCGGCGGAAAAATTACGTTTTTCCAACTCGACCGTCAGATTTCCGTCACTATTTAGTTCGGTTAGGTTTTCGTTATTGCTTAGTTCGGTTAGGTTTTCGTTGCTACCTGGTTCAGAAACCGGGGTCGGATTGGTTAAGGCCGAAATCACTTCGGTTAGGGCCGGACGACTGTAAACCGGCGGCGGAGCCAGTTGCGGGATTATTTCGGTGCGCATTTCATAGCCGCAGACGGTACATGAATAAGTTTTGGTTCCGGCGGCAGTTTCGGTCGCGGGGGTGGTCACATTGCCGCCGTTTTCGGTATGCGCCGCTTGATTCGTCCGATTGCCACATCCGCATTCATTCCAATGGCGGTTCGTATCGAAAGCCCATGCTGTGCCGTGAGCGTGGGTATGTGGTGTTTCGGGCGTAGAATCCGTGTCACCGGGGTCAGGTACTTGCGCACTCTTAATTTCCAGCAGCCCCGCGACAAAAGCGATGTCGTAGTTCGCATTCGTCGCATTCGTCAGGGTTCCTTGGGTTATTTCGTAAAAGCCGCTTGCTTCGCCATCATCTCTTGTTAAGCTGCCGCTAAGGCTATCATCACCGACTAGGGCGGGATTGACCGTCCAGGTCAAAACGGGGTCGAGCGTACCGGCGGACTTTTCTTTATCGTCAGCGGTTACGGTAATCGCCTTTCTTCCGACATCGACAGTCACGTCGATATCGGTAAGTATCTTGTAATTCTCCGGATCAGACGGCGTGAAAGTCGCCGAATGGGTTTGATTTCCCGCGCCGCCGACAAGTGCCGACGCTACGTTCCATGTCCAGCCCGTCCCCAATGCTACGCTGGCCAGCGTTTCGCCATAAACGGCGTTTGGGGTCGGGAGCGTGTAGGATGGGTCGGCTTTATCAATGATATAATCACCGAGCAAAAGCCCGGTAACCGCATGATAATCCTCATTCCCGGCGATATCTACGGTGATGGTGTAGGTCTTCGCATTGATAGGCAGGGCCGTGTCGCCATCGTAGCGGACGGTGATCGTTCCGAAAGCGTTCTCGCTTGGCGTTACGCTACCGATCCCTTGGGCGAAGCCGCTATACACATGGTTTACCGCTGGAATGCTGTAAGTCAAATCGTTTGCGATGGGGGTAGCTTTCGATATATTCAGCGTGATTTCGCTGGTGGCGGGCGCATCGTTTTCGGCCGCGTCCACATAGGTTTCACCCAGCGGCAGGTAGGAGATCGTCAGGGTGAGCGGCATCGCTTCCGTCACCGCCAATCCGTCCAGATATGCCGCCGTAAAAGTAATGGCGGTCAGGCCACCGGAAGCATTAAGCGTATAATCTACGGCGGGGGTCAAATCATTTATTCCGTCACTTATTTTCTCAATCGTATTGCCATTCAGCGCAACCTCCGCGATTTTGGCGCCGCTGAATTTCGTGTGGTTGATTGTGGCATTGCTCACCGCACTTTCAGTATAGATTACCACGCCATCGGAATAGTAGGTTTTATTTCCGGCATGGTCGGTGACGCGGGTATAGAGAATGAATTTATCGTTTGCCGCGACGGAAAAACTCGCCGTAGCGCCGCTTACCAGCGTCCAGTCAGGAACTGCGGCCGGATCAAAGTCAGTGCCGATTTCACCAAGGGAAGCCGCCGCCCGGTGATAGGCCACCTGCGCTACACCGGAACCGTCGTCCGCGCCTTGAATGGTCACATCGACCGTATTTTTGAAAAACAGCCCGAAGGTGACGACGTTCAAAAACGTCTTGAAACCATTGGTTTGATATTGGATCGTCGCCGTTGGGGCAGTGGTGTCAACCTTGTAAGCGACCGTTTTCGGGACAGAAATAGCGCCGGTAGTTATATTCCGCAGATAATAACTGGCGTTTTTATCATTTCCGTCGGCATTATCGAGCGTAATGAAAGCCAGCCATGTGTTATCCGTAAGGGCATCGGAGGTGCTGATGCGAAAGCCGGAGGGGGCGGCCAATTCCACATCGCCAGTTACAAACCAATCATTCAGGCCATTCGGACCATTTAGCAAGGCAGTTTCGCTGGGTTCATAGGCCGTAACCGTAAAATGAACCGGCGCGCTTGCCAAAGCGAGGATATAGTTCGCCGCAAGAAAGCCGCCTGCGCCATCTGCTAAGGTTAGGTCGCCGCTGTCGATTACGTAACTTCCCGGTGTTTCTCCCGCTGCCCGCGCAAGGGTGCCGGTAAAGCCGGGGACCTCGCCCATAATATAACCGGCAAAGTTATAGGCGAATCCCGGGGTGGGGTCGGTTTGCCCGTAGTATTTTCCCTGTCCGCTGTCCGGTGTTACCGTCACGGTAGCGGGGGTGATATGAGCGGTAACGCTGGCCGGCTGCGCCAACAGCGTATAGTTATCCGCGTCTGCACCGGTCAACGAAAAATCGCTGAAACTGACACTCTTGTCAGCACCCGTATTTTTGTCCGCAAAGGCCGCCGTACCCACGGTGACGGACACGTCATCGCCGTCAAGTAAACCATCGACCGCCGCTGTACCGATAACACTTGTTATCGTATTGCCGTTGTAGGTTTTATCAGCTGCCGTTAGGCCGCTGATGGTGACAGGCTTAGGATTGACCGTGATGGTCAAGTCCGCGCTGGTTACGGCATGATAGTCATTATCACCCGCCATTTCCGCCCGCACGGTGATACTGCCTGCTGCGGTGATCGTGACTGTACCGTCGGCAGTGACGGTTCCCGCGTTGTCGGCCCCAACCAGCTCGTATGTTATTATCCCATCGGTACTTCCGCCGTCCGCCGCCAGCGGGAAGGCCGGGCCGCCGTATGTTTTCGCACCGGGATCGATGATGGACAGGGCCGCTTGGCTGGCGGCATCTACGGTTAGATTATTTGTATTCGCCCTGATGCTTAAGCTGTTATTATAAATGATTTCAACCGACATTCCATTATCCATTGTCCGTGACAGAGCCGCGCCGTTTATTAGGCTTGTTCCGATATTGTGAGCCGCGAAATCAGCAAATGCGATATCTGCTGTTGTGTCATCATTATAGGTAAGCGTCGCGATAAGCCCGGACAGGTCGAGGCCATCGCCATGGGTGTAGCTTAGCTTCGTTGGCTGGGCTTTGACAGCGACTGCGGTAACGGTCTTTGCGGCGGTCTGGGGAAAAGCATACGACAGCGTAACCGTGCTGCCGGTATTATTGCTGACCGTTGCCGCCTGGCCGTTGATCGTGGCTGCCATCAGCCCGGTAAAGGTATAATCGCTGGCGGCCGTTAACGTAACCGCAGCGGTGTACACCGTGCTGCCGAGAAATTTACTGCCCGGAATTACCGGTGTCCATACCACCGCGCCGACGGAAAAATTTCCCACGCCGTTGGCAGTCGGATCCGGCGAGTCTGCCGTCACCGGGGCGGTGATATCCGTTATGGCAACGGCGGTGATCGGGATCGGATTCACGATAATGCGCACAACGTTACTGTACGCATTGGAGAGAGTCCCGCCGGTGGGGGTGATTTCGACCGTGTAACGGAGGTACATTCCGTTTAAGCTCATTTCGGCGGTGCCGGGGGGCGTCCAATCCGTAAAGGAACCGTTCGCGCCGGTGGCGCTGATTTGCCAGCCCTCGTTTCCGGCCACCCAGTTGCTGCTTGCCAATTTATTCGGGGGCGTTAAGCTGATGCTATCCCCCACCGTCCATTCTTGCGCGTTGATATCGTCCATAAAGTTGGTGAATTTTACGTATCGGTCGGCGGCGGCGTAATTGTAGCCGTATTCAGCATCTCCGCTCGGATTGTAGTCAATATCCGTACTGTGCCAGACGGCATAACCCGCCCCGGGGAAAGTCACGCCGCTTCCCGCCGGACCCGCGTAGAACGCGCCTTTATACCCTTTGCTGATTAAAGTGCCGCTGTTAATGGTTATTTTGTTTGTATACGAGAAAAATCCGCTGGAATAATTATTGGCGGCCTTACAATCGGCGTAAATCGTGCCTCCGTTCATCACAAGCCCATATTCCGCCGAAATACCGGTGCTTTCGTTGTTACTAAGGGCTGTATTTCCGTATGCATTGATAACGCCGCCGTTAATGGTCAGGATTCCATAAACAAACATTCCGTTCGATATATATCCGCCGATACCGCCGTATGTATTGAGTGTGCCGCCGTCGACCGTAATATTCCGGTTCGAGCCGCTGCGGATTCCTGCGCTTCTGGCACCGCCGCCGGTTGCATTACCTGCGCGGGCCGTAAGCGTTCCCGAACCGCTTATCGTGACGTTGGTTTGGATGAACAATCCGTTTGTATCACTGGTTCCTTCGTAGATGCTGATCAGCTTGTTATCCCCGACCAGTTTTAGGTTTAGATTCGAACCGCTGTTGATCGTCATTGCGATCGGTTGGGTTGACATAAACTGTAAATTTTCCATTGTCAGCGTCGCTGTTCCGCTGTCCCAAGTTAATCCGTAGTCGGCCAGGGCGAGGGTTTCGCCGCCGGTTTTCGTCAGGATTCCGTTTCCTGGGCTGAATACCAGTCCGAAGTCACGCACGTCCACCCGGCATTTTAGCTGCACAGTTCTCGTAACCGTTCCGGCCTCAATGGTTATCACCGCGGAATAAATACCTGCTGTCAAACCTGCGATCGGCTTAACGGACAATGCCGTCTGCTCGCCGATAGCAAGCAAAGATGCCATCATGCTTGTGTCGAGGGCGAAAGCAGCGGCATCCGGGCCGGTAAGTGCCGCGCTGATATCCGCACCCGGGATATATTCATTATTATCAATCGTCACCACCAAAGGGGCGATCGCGTTATAACCGCTTAATAAATCCCAGCCCGGATTATCCGAAAGGTTTATTCTGATCGGCGGAATCGTAACGGTAAGCGCCGAAAGCAGGGTTCCGGTATTCGTGCTATATAGTTGCCCATAATGCCGGCAAGAAAGTATTTCGCTGGAGCAGGAACTGTGGGATGCCGCCGGATTAAACGCGGACGGCGGATCGTCACTGTAATAAACCGCAAAAGCGTGTTCATCTTGCCAATTATCTCTGACCCACTTGAATTCAACCGCGTCGCCGTCATTGGCCGCAAAAGTAAAAATATTGGTGGCACATTGCCCGCCGGGAATGTTTTTATTATTCCCATCGCCATCTTTATGCCAAACCTTGGTTTCGTAGGTTTTCGTTCCGTTTATGAATATTTCCAGCATCGCGTTTCCGAACCAGCCGTTACCGGCGGAGTTATGCATTTCCACGGTGATTTCCCGCGTGTCGCCCGCCAGCGGCATAACCGCAATAAAGTCTGTGAAAGCGGCGGATAGATTCGCAAATAAATCATCATCCGCTTTCTCCGCATCATCGATGTCCTCGGCATCCTCCGTAGCATCCATGTCCTCGGCATCCTCGATGTTCTTCGCATCATCGGCTTCCCCCACATCCGCGATGTCTTCCGCAGCATCGGCTTCCTCCCTATCCTCGATGTCCTCCGCAAGCTTTTTAATCGGTTCAAAACCGCCGCTCGGGTCTAAACCCTGCGCCAGCGTCACCACCGGCGCCTGCAATAATATTAGTGTAAAAGTCAAGAGGATGGAGAGGGTGCGTTTCAGATTTTTATTTGCCATATTTTTTTATCCCTTTTCAACTGTTTATTATTACTAAATCAACTAATCGCCTAACAGTATAGCGGGAAATGGTTCGAAAAGGGGCAAATGTATAGAAATCCTAACAAATTTTTAGTGGATCGGAAGTTACTATTCACAGCCACTGTCCCGCGAGAGTATTTTGTGCGTTTTTGCACAAAATACCGAGTTGTGCAAGCGCCAAAATGCGTTTTTCAGCATTTTGTGTGCAAATTGTTGCTGTTCACAGCGTAGCTGTGAATAGTAACGATCGGAAATGTAAGCGTAACGCTCGTACCTTTTTCTTTTTCGCTTTCGATAGTAACTGTGCCGCCATGCAATTCCGTAACTCTCTTTACAATCGAAAGCCCTAACCCGGTACTGTTTTCCCCCGATACGCCACTTTCAAAGACATGCGGCAGCATTTCCGCCGGGATGCCGGAACCGTTATCCTCCACGGTTAAGCTTAAGGTGTTGCCTACTATCATCCACGCGACTTTGATAATGCCGCCGCTGGTATGACGGTTGGCATTTAATAAGAGATTAACAAGGGCGACAGACAACATGTCCGGGTTTCCGTACATCGGCGCCGGCTTCGTTATCGCGCGGATCAGCGTATTCCCATGCTTTTTCAGAACCGGCTCAAAGATCGCCAACGTTGCTTCGATAATCGTTCCCGAACTAAAATTTTCCATTGGCTTAAGTTCATTCCGGCCGCGGGAAAAAGTTAAGGCATCGGTGACAAGGTTAGCCGTCTGCATCGTTTCCTGCCATGCTTCCCGCAGAAGTTCCTTAGCGCCGGCGATGTTTCCGTCGTCGATAAACTGTTCGGCAATCTGGATGTCGGCAGCGATTATCGTGAGCGGGGTTTTCATTTCGTGGCTGATATTGCCGACCATTTCCCGCAGCCAGTTTTGGGTGCGAACGGTTTCTTCATTATCTAATAAGTCGTGCTTAAAAACGCCGACATATAAAACGACAATCGATATTCCCACCATGATGGGCCCATAATTTATCCCGAAGACGAAATTAATAAAGCTAGCAACGATGGGCATTAACGATGTAACTATCATTAATAAATAGTTAATGCGCTTCTCTCTTGCGGCATGTTTCATTTTCTTTACTAAAATCACGACCGAAATCGTAATACATGTCAGCGGGTGAATAAACGCGAGCGGATAAAGAATCCCGCGATTGACAACTAAATAGGTGATTTGGGTGGTATCACTGATGTAGAAAGAAGTATAAAATAGGTTCTGGCTGTTGGAAGTCCACACCAGCAAAATAATGAATAATATCACCGCGGCAATCAGAATGTTGACGATTTTTTTTAGTTGGATTTCGCAATATTTTTGCACAAACATCAAAAATACCGGCGCAACAAGGCCGATTCCGGCATACATAATTTTCGTGCCGGCCAATGCGCCTTCGGTCGTTGTTGCGGTCATTTCAAGAATATATCCCAATTCACCCACAACAGCACAAAACACGAACAACGCAAAATATTCACGTTTATCACTTTTCATGCGGGTCAGAATCAAAAACCCTACGACTGCTGATATAAACGTAGTTATGATTGTAACCGTTAAGACAATATGGCTAATCATAATTTAGCTCTGTCTTTCTGAAGCCGGCGCTTGTTTTTGCGGCCGTTCTGCGGGTTTTGCAAACGTTAGATAATTCATAGGAAGCCTCTGTTTTTTTCTGTTGTGCATTTTATAAAAGTGATAGATTACATATTATCGTGAAGGAGCGAGAGTGTGATTCATAAGACCGGCCTTTGACAGACACCGGTATGGTGGCCACCCGATAGAGCACTAACTCTACCGGGCAAGGCATGGCAATCTCACTGCCACACAGTACAAAGATAACTTTGCGGCCACGCAATTCATATTATAATGCAAGCTTTATTACTTAGCAAGATTTATGAAAGTGAGCTTAAGAGTTTCTTCCCTTCGGAAATATTCGGCGGGGTGTTATGTGGGGAAATTGCATTAACACCTCTATTGTTTTGAAAGAGCATAGATCGCTCACTAAAATTACATATCCCAATTATATTTCAATTTTCCGCAATTCTTCATAGATATCGCTCCATGTAGCATTTTCGCAAGGAATGTCAAGGCTGTATTTGCCATGAAAAACAATTATATTATTTGCTGTAATCCATTTAATATGTGTGCCGATGAGTTCGCGGAAAGCTTTGATTTTTAACTCTGCTCCTAATAACCCTGCTTGCCACGACATCCAACTTTGAAAATCCTTATTAAAAACACCCGTATAGAATTTGGGGTAAACATCAATATGCCCAAACATTTCTTGTTTTACTATGCTTCTATCAATTATACTCAAACTCGAATATAAATGCTCGTATAGTTCGTTAAACCCATCATAAAGAAAATCATACGCATTTTCATCTCTTTTGAAACGTAATCTTTTCAGCAGTTCTGATATTATGTCATAAGAATATTCATCATTTTCTATTTCACTATAATAAAATGAAAGAATTATATTGACTGCATTTGAGTTTTTATTATTTTCTATATAATTTAACACATAATTGAATTTTTCACTAAACGATTTTTTGCTAGCTGTTCACTGCTTTTTCGTTCAAACATCGTACCATTATTGCCATAATCAACAATAATAACATCGTCCGCCTTAAAGCAATTAAGAAGATCGGCGGATTGAGTGGCAAGGACAACCTGCCTGTGGGCAGCTACCTTTTGCACCATTTCGGTAAAAATGGAAATGGCAAATGGGTGGAGCCCAAGCTCCGGCTCATCAATAATGATTATGGAAGGTTGAAGTTCTCCGGGTTGCAACAACAATGTTGCAAGGCAAATAAAGCGGAGTGTGCCGTCTGATAACTGTGAAGTACCCCAAACTTCTTTGTTTACTTTGTGTTGCCATCTTAGTAAAATCTGCTCGTTGTTATGTTCTTTGGGGGTTAACACGAAGTCTTTGAAATACGGTGCGACCATTTGCACCGCGCGAAGAATATCGGCGTATTCTTTTGGGAACCTCTCTTTTAAGCGATATAGAAAAGCCGCTAAATTTTGCCCGTCAGCCATTAAAGTAATGTCATTGGAAATATTATGCTCACTTTTTTTTCGCGAAGACGGTGTTGTATCTTGAAAACGGTACACACGCCATGATGATTGCAGTAATGCCGTAACCGCTTCTTTGTTAATGTTTTCATTATTGAGTGCATTTTTAGCTTT
>Ga0082212_10013394_pt1 | contig 10257 bp, 11 predicted proteins | sample TergutNt197P3_FD_71548 | JGI IMG/M metagenome (GOLD analysis project Ga0082212, IMG submission 71548) | Neocapritermes taracua P3 segment gut microbial communities from Petit-Saut dam, French Guiana - Nt197 P3 | ecosystem: Host-associated > Arthropoda: Insects > Digestive system > Gut ...
TGACTGAACTTCGGGGACACTGCATCTACTGTCGTATTTCTCTTTTTCTGTTGATCCAATTAGCTTTGCATAATCGATAATCGCAGTACTCAACCCTGAATCGTTTACTAATTTTGCTTTTCTATATTTAGAAAATTCCTCGTTGTTTCCCCAAAAAAACCATATGTGTTTTCGTAGCTCATTTATATCTGTACTCATCATGAAATCATTAAGGCTGTATTCTGAGGAATTAATATGTTCATCATAAAATCCGTGAAAAAAAGCGCCGGAATCAAATGGAAAAACTCTAATAATCTCACTTGGGCTCTTAGAGTAATTCTTAATAATAAATACCATTTTATAGTCAGCCGGGTTAAGTGTAGTTTCACTACCCATCTCTTTATACGTGGGCTTTCCATAGAATAAATAAACAGGATTATCACATGGAAACACTTCACATCTTTCACAAGATTTTTTTTTGCAGTAAAACCTTTTACGAACATGATTACCGCAAGAGAGCTTTTTACAATTTTTACAAACATGATTAGTGCGAGAAAGTTTTTCACACCTTCCACAAACAGGTGGTTTCTCTAACAAATCATTACTAATATACTCCAGACCCTTCATGGTTTTAACTGTATGTACAAGAGGAAGTAATGGGGGTAGTTCTCGTCCGGAAAAATCAATGTCATCTAAGAATAGTTTCGAGACTCTCATAACCGTTTTGCTCCTTAGTACTGTTTTCACGTTCTTCTATAGATCGACTAATTTCGCTTTTTTATGTTTACTCATATCCCTCATCGCGAATTTTTCTTGTTTGAACCTAAAAGATGTTACTGTATTTCTACGTTTATATCTTGCTTGTTAATTTCTTTCCTTACATTTTTATCAGTATATCATGTTGAAATTATTGGGTCAACACCCATATAACTAATAATACCCTATTTAATATTTTTACGATTTTTTGCAGAATTGCATTTCAAAAGTGTTTATCAGCCAGTTTTTAAGGTTCTCCTATCTATTTTCCATATTTCGCGTTCTCGTTTTTTTAGGTACTTGTTTCGATTCATCGCTTTGAACGAACAAACCCGAACCCATCGCCCACCGGAACAATCGGTGAACGCTGGGGTTCGCATTTGCCACAAACGGACGGAGAAGGAGGGATTTGAACCCTCGCGCCGCGTTAACGACCTACACCCTTAGCAGGGGCGCCTCTTCGGCCTCTTGAGTACTTCTCCTAGCTGAAAACACGTTTAATAACAACGTAAAAACAATTATACATAAATGGTTGATTATTGTCAATGCCAAAGAAAAAATTTTTGAAATTTTTGAAATTTTCCTCCATTTTTCGTTTACCGCCTGATATCAACCTTCCATTCCTATTAATTCCTCAATCGCCGCTTCAATCCTTGCTTTAACCAACGCAGCTATCTCAACCGTTTTCATATCTTTATATTCTTCATAATATAATGGGGGTAAATATTTTAACTTCACAGTCACCGGCTTAATCGAATTCTCATCGAATGGTTTATATGAATCCACCAATGCACAAGGAACAATCGGGCAGCGGGACTTGGTGGCACTTTTAAAACTTCCCCCTTTAAAGTCAAGCATCGTATTAGGTAGCGGCGCCCGAGTCCCTTCCGGAAAAATAAGAAAATTTCGGCCTCTTTTTACATCAGCGGCGATCGCATTGATTACACCCAATGATTGACGCACATCTTCTCGATCCATTATATAAGCACCAAAAGCAACGATAACCTGTTTTAAAAGAATGGTGTTTTTGACTTCCTTTTTGGCGATAAAGGAAAATGGTTTCGGGCAAGATTCGAAAAAAACCAGGCTATCAAAAAGTCCTTGATGATTACAAAACATGATAAAGCCATCTTCTTCTGGCAAATTTTCGCTGCCATAGGCCTTAATCCTAACCCGCCCGGCGCGATTCGCTTTGATGGTTACTTTTTTTATGAAAGCATAGGCTTCGGCATGGTGGGCAAATTTATCTTCAACCAATCCATAACGCCAAATGCGAAACATTATATATGGAATCTGTAAACCCATTCGAATAGCCATTAATGCGATGCGCATTTTATATATCCTCCTAAGTACAAATCGCTTATTTTTTCTCGGTAAAATCAAATAATAAATCCAATGTCCTAAGCGTTTTAAAGTCACCCTTCATTTTCATTTGCGAGGTCATAAAAGCGCGTTGGAATGTCATCCGCCCAAGAATAATTTCCTCCAATGTCTCACGATCCACACCAATTTCTACATCGATCTTTTCATGTACCCTATCACCATAAGCGCATTCAAAATTCGTGCCATTCACTTCGATAAATAAGGGCCTCTTCCGATTTTCAATATTCATTTTATAGATTGCACGGAATCCGGCCTGTGGTTTAAATTGACTCCTAAAATCAGAGAGGAATTCCCCTTCTTCATCAGAATCATTATTATACATCATATCGCGAAAAAGGCTTGTCAGCTCCTGAATATCTTCTTTTTGCCTTTGAACGTAACTATCATCCGAGGCATACTGTGAAAGCTGCTCTGATTCCTGTGGTGTTAGATCAATAATCTTCGTGCTTGAAACCATTTGCTTGACCGCTTGATTGCTTGCCGGAAAATTCGGCAATTTTTGCTTGATAGTACGATATAGGTTTTCCGCTTTTTTTTCAATTATCCGCAAGTAATCAACATTGCCTTCCAGGATCGTGGCATCGGCGATATAACCGCAAAAGCCGCTGCAAGGGAGTCCTCCCAAAATTTCCCAGGCGATGGAAAGATTCAATTTTCCTTCCAATTCACCATATGTAGTAGACATCACAACAGGGCACATGTAAAGCCGGGATATTTTTTCTTTATCCCCATATAACCAGCAAGCATCAAGAAACTGTTGCATAAAGCCGCCGATTCCATACCACTCCACCGTAGTTGCCAAAATAATACCATCGGCTGATTTTAGGCTTTGTGGCAGTGTAGTGATACTATTCTTTAATTCATATAAATTAAATTGCTCAACCGTAACATTAAGCTCATCAAGAATGTCCTGCATCTTATTTATCACATACAAAGTAGGATCATCCATCAAGCCTCTGCCCCCATAGTAAATATTGATTTTCATCGGCTGGCTCCTTTCATTTAAAACTCATTACATTATATCACATAACCCACCAACATTGCTATCGATAATAAAATTTTAATTTTCCGAACCGAATTTCATCACCTGCCTCAACCGGCACCGTTTCGTTGGGCTCCAGCCGCAAGCCATTCCGGTATGTGCCATTCGTTGAGTTTAAATCCGTCATAAAAACTTCATTCTCATATTTCGTAAACTTCGCATGAATCCGGCTGATGGAAGCCTCTTTCAAGCAAAAATCGCTATTGTCGGCCAGCTTCCCGATTGTAAATGGAAATTGGGCCAAGTCGATTATGTTTTTGTTTCCCCGGCCAAAACCATAGAGCTTATGCTCTTGCACATCCTCGCTGATAAAAATGGTATCGCCGCAATATTCCGGCACAGGGTCGCTGGCAACCGGCTGTAAGCAATCCGTTTCGGCAAGAAACCCATTCGCCTCTTCATGCGCGGTTCCTTTTTTATTGGCATTTCTTTTGAAAATTCTTTGATATAGCGCCGTAAAAATTGTGCCTGCCGTTCCTTCATTCGTTTTTTTTGATGCCAGGAAAGCTGCCTTTTCTTCTTTTTCAACGATAACATCTGTCTTTATTTCCGGCTCGCCGAACGTTTTTTCTGCGGGGGTCTCTTCCATTTGCGCAAGACATAACTCCGCTAAATGGCGTTCCAAATCATCGACAGATAAAATTTTTCTTTCGGCAAGCTGGCACAGCTCGTACATTTTATCAGTCAGCCGCTCATCGTGATGGTCAATAATGCGAACCAAATACTCAAACAACTGTTTGATCTGATCCGGCGCTGCTTCATTTTCATAAGGAAAAAACACAAAATAAACCGCTTCCTTTTCCCAGTTAAGAAATATAAATTCCGGTTTTAACAGCAAGCCTTCATTGCTAAGCAAATAATTCCTTGCTTCTTTTAAAACATTTATGAGGCCGCTTATTAAACGCACGGCCATCGGCTTGTCCATTTTCCGGCGTTCAAACATTGCCGTCAGCGTCTGCAATGAGTTTATTTCATAATAGAAATAAGTGTCACTGTCAATATGCCTCTGGCTGACACGAAGCAATCCCGGAATATCATTTTCGGCAATCATTTTTTGCTGGTATGGGCTCAGTGCCTTTATATCCGGTCCTTTTATCACCAGATAATTCTGATTCATATCTCTAAAACATTTAGTCTCCAGCATTTTTTTCATTCCTCCTTGCTGATCTTATATTGCTGACCGGATTCGTAATCAACGAAACGGCATTGATTTTTACTTGGTAATCCTTTCGTAAAAACGATTGAACGGTTCCCTCGACATGGACCTTGACAAAAACATCGGATGTCAAAATGCCCCATTGGAAGACCGACGTTTCTTCACTCTCTAATTTGAAAAATGGATATTTCGTAAAATGATCCGTTTTTTCAACGTATTCCCTTGCTTTCCCGGCATTGCGCCGGGCGAGGTCAGCATAGGAAATTTCGCCATAACCCTCTTCCCAATATGTAAATACGCTGGCGCGAAAGCACTTTATATAAGTATCCTGATTCAAAACGCACTTATTATATAGGAAAAAAGAGGTGAATATTAAAAACACATATGTGCAAAGAACAAAAGGAATAATCAGTGAAGCCTCAATCGTCAGATAGCCTTTCATTTAGATAAACCATGCCTTTCTAATCAAAGATATATTACCAAATCTCAAAGATATATTACCAAACCAATATCTGGCAAACGCACCAGGCCGTTAGCAGAAATGGCATAAAAGGAATCTTTGATTGCTTGTTGCCCTTTCTGGATATTAACAACAGGATTGAAGCTATGGCACTTAATAAAAATGCCAGCAGAATGAAAGTAATCATCACATGAATATCACATATTAACCCAATTAGCATGATTACTATCCCATCACCATATCCGATTGATTGATTGGTAAGATAAGCAACAATAACCAAAAACATTCCCGGAAGAATCCGGACCCCTATTTCCCAACTGCCAAAGTACCCTTTGGCAAAACAAATCCCCACCATAGCAATGCCGAAAATACCGATTAACCTTATCGGCAACTGCCTGTTTTTTATGTCATGGAAGGTTAAGAACGCAAGAAATATGAAAACTGCCATTTAACCCCCTGCCGGTGTTCCGGAACACCGTGAGCACCCCCGGTAACCTTGCTTAACCGCCTCACTTACTTCCAGCACCGATACGGTCCGTTTAAGGCCTGAGCAATTCACATCTGAGTGATAACGTGTCCCAAATGACGTAATGAATAACGTGCCATTATCTTCATCCGGACATCTTTCGCAGGGATGGTATTTGCCGCCGGAATCATTACGCAAAGACATAACCGCGCTGCTAGGGACGCTGGTTACCGAAAGCTTTAAATGGGAACAGTCCATTGAAACATGGTAAACGGTTCCCGTCTCCGCGATGTATACATAATCCTCCGGCGCCGCTTCGCTATTTCCGTCCCGGTCAATATCATACCCAATCCATGCGTAACCATAATAATTCTGGACTGCCTTTAATTGGCCAAAGTCTTGCCATAATAAATATGGCTTGATCCGATATGTTTCCGTCAGGTCAATAATGCCGTCATCATACTGATCCCGGTTTTGATACCCTGCAAATGCGATGCGGTTTCCCCTTTGATGCAAGTCCTGATAGGTTTCTGCCTGGATATTGATAATATGAAAAACATACAAGATGCTTATCATAAAGAACAGAAAAACCGGCATCACCAAGGCTGCTTCGACTGTCATGCTGCCATGCAAGCCGCTTTTTATATACGAGCCGGATGAAAGCGCCCTGATCCTGAAACGAAAGGGTATTGCCGAAATAAGATTTGCTTTTTGAGAGAACGCCTTTTTAATATTTATTGTCATTAACATTTCCCTATTGTTTGCAACCAGAGGTTCTAAAGGATCAGGGCATTTTCATCCGGCTCAATACCCATAACGCCGGTCAATCGTATATGCCCCATATTGGTCATGGTAATCAATGGATGCCCGGAAGCCTTCCAGGCATAAATCAATACGGAAATTCTGATTATTTGGGGTCAGGCGAATATCCATTTCCATAACATCCATTACCCGGGCAAGCATTTTGCTCTCACCCATCATTAAAAGCATGATTTCCAAGTACTGATTATAGAGCAGCCCGCCTTCCTCCTGATGAAACGATTTTTTGATGAGGGGAACCTTATTGCCATCGAGTATCTCCTTTACATCATCAAGGCTGGCGGAGAAAGCCCATGAAAACAAGAGCGAATTGGCTATTAACTGGGTAAGCTCCGGATGCATGACGACAGCGGATATTGTCGCGGCGATTGCGTTTGCCTCTTGGCGTTTCTTGCTGTCGGAAAAGTAAAGCCTGGCATTGTCCGCCAGCCGCCAGGCGAATAAGCGGTTTTTAATTCCTTTCAGATTCTTTTCGTCCGAGTCCGCACCAACGATTATATATTCAATCTGGCAATCAAGCAGGGAGCCTTCTTTTTCATTTTGGTAATAGCCCATTTTTTCGAATACGTATGTTCTAAACAGAAGCGCAGAAGCAATGCTGTTTATGACGGTTGTGTCATATTCACCGGACGGCATGGCTGTTTGATTATTGCCGCGATGGGAAAAATAATTGCTAAGCGTAATCGTCCCGCCCTTTTTTTCACCGCTGGCCAGGTTGTTTATCTGCTGATTCGCATTTCCATAAACCGTATCCGCCGGATTGTCAACACGGAAATAAATATCATCAACCTCTGCCTCTGGGTCAGCTAAAAGCGCTTGCTGCCGCGCTTCATTGGTAAGGGCGGAAAGAATCGAGGTTATTTTTCCCATTACGTTTTGCCATGAAGCCATCTCGTCGGTACGGTCAAGCGTTTCGGCCTGTGTCAAATACGAGCTAAGGTCCTGGATCGCCTCTGCCCTTATTTTTTCGCCCATATATGCACAGGCCTGACGTTTAAGGATTTTGCCATTATAGTGATGAGGCATTACTGTTCCGGTAATCCGGACATCTTGCAGTGCCAGCGTATTCCAAGCAGATACGTTATTTTTTCCGGTCTGAAGATTTTTTAGTATATAACCGGTTAAATGGTTTTCTAATTTATGGATTCCGCCGCTGCTTGTCCCATAAGACATATCGATCAGCAAAAGGTCATATTGATTAAGAAGCTCACGGTGATATTCGCCTAAAACCGAGTTCATTCCGATATCCGTAACGATTTCCAGCTTCATTTTGCTGTAATTTATGAAAGCGCCACGAATCAAGACAAAAAACACACTCAGCAGCAAGCTCAAAGACAAAGACAAGAAAATTGTCAGGTAACCATTCATTTTATGCTTCATAATCTCTCCATCTGTTACGATAAAATCGTTCCGCTGTCATTCGAAATCGCCGCAAAAATTTTTTCAATCAACTCCAGCAACTGATCCTTAAAGATAATGACCAATCCGATCAGCACTACTAATATCAGGATAATTTCGATGGTTCCCAAGCCTTTGTTATTCAGCTTTGGAAGATTGCCAATTCTAAATATTTTGCTTATTTCATTCATTGTATTTTTCCTTTCTTTTCAATTAAAACATTTGAAATGCCGGTACCATGATCATAATCATGACGATTAATAACATCATCATCATGGGCAATAATAATTTGGTACTCATTTCTTCGCCGATGACGCGGGCCGCCTTTTTGCGGTCTTCAAGCGCCAGTTCCATTTCTTCACGTAAAACCTGCAATAGATTTTTATTGCCTTTTTGCAGATGGTTGCATAGCAATCCCATTAGCTTGCGATATTTCGCTATCCCCACCCGTTTGCCAAAATGTTCATATACCTCCCTTTCCGGAACGCCGTTTTCTAACTCCCTGACCGAATACAGCATTTCCTCATATAAATATTTGGTATTGCCTTTGCTGCCTCTATAATCCCATGCCACCCGCTTCCATGCTCCCCGCAGCGTCATTCCGGCCCCAAGGTAAAGCGCCAGTTTTCTGACCAGCTCAGGATAGTCGCGGTCAACCTGCCGGGTCCGTAAAGCAGCCTTTTTTTGCAGATCCCGGTCCTGGCCGAAAAAAGCGACAATAGCAGCGGCACAAACCGTCAACCAAAGATATAATCCATCCGGGGCTTTTATTTCATCCCACTGAACAGCGATTCCATTGATTTCATCAGGCAGGATGAATGAATCAATGAACGCGTTCTCTTGTTGGCTGGCTGATACCGCTGCCATTATCGCTTTTTCCCATCCGTCAGCTTCCGCCGCCAGATGAGGCACTAAATGGACAAAAATATCTTCGCTGAAGCGATATTCAATCCACTGGTCCCGGTACAGCAAATGAGCGGTCAGCTTAACTGCTTCACCTGACTCGGACTCGATTTCCTGCGTGTTCACCCGCCCATCCCGTTTTACGAGCGATGGCTTGTCACTATCCCAGCTAATATCAAAAGGATAGCCGTCAAGCCTCGTTACCAGATTAAGCGTTTCTGTTACTTGCGATAAGCTAAGGTTCTTACCGATAATTTGTATATGCAACTGCATAAATGCTTCTTTTGCCAAAACGGATGCTTCCTTTTCGGTCAGGCTCACCGGCTCAACCGAAATCGTGATTTCGTGCGGCCTGTTTTCCCGATTCCCTGCCGTTACCGATAAACCAAGGGGATAACCTCCTTGCTCCCAGCTATTTTTAGGGACGGTTACCCCACCCGCCAAATAGCCATTTTGGGATATTTGCAAACTCACGAATAGCGCGAAAACATTGCCGGCCAACAGCAAAGCAAGCGTAAGGCGGATTTTGCCGGTATAATACCGGGCAATCCGTTCATCCTTATCCTTGCCGGGGTTCAGGCTTCCTATATTATTAGCAATTTTGGCATGGGCGTGCGTTTTTGCCAAAACATGAACCAGTATTTTCCGGTACAAAAACCGGGCGCTTTTCAGCAAAAATTTTTTTTCACCTGCTTCCTTTCTGGCAAGCAAGCCAATGATAAATTGGACGGTTAAGAAAATGATAAAAACGAATTCCATTGCAAGCAGCTCCTTTCCTGGTTAAAGCACCACTTAAATCTCTATTTTCAGCATTTTTACTGACAAGCCATAAGCGCAAAGATAAAGCAGCATACAGGCTGTCATGATTATCATTCCGGTTAGATTGTGATAAAGGGAAGAGAAAAATCCCGGTGAAGTAATATCTAAATAGAACAAGATGATAAAAGGAACGATGTTCATGATTTTTTGTTCGCCCCGCTTGGCACTGAGGGAAACGTTTATTTCTTTTTCGGTTTCGATCTTGTCACCAATCATTACTGCGAATTGACCGATTGAGTCAATCATGTTTCCGCCGCTTTCCTTTGCCACCCCAAAGACTTGGGCAAATTCAATAATATCATTGATTTCACTGATTTCACCGGCTTCTTTTAGTCTTCTGTCAAGGGGAATATTATTATCCAGCCCCTTTTTTATGAAAGATAACATTCTGATGGCCGGTGATTCGATATTCATCAGGCGCGACATTTCTTTTCCCGTTTCAATAAAGGCATTTTCCACTGAATACCCGGCCCGCAAATTGCCGGACACCATTTCGATCATTTCCTTAAAACGGCCCAGCAAATCTTCCCGTTTTGATTGCCTCAATCGCTCTTCCGATGCTTTCCGATAGGCAAATGCCAGCGGAATTAAGGCAAATACTGCCCATACCGAGCGATAGAAAAAATACGCAAAGATGAAAACAACTGCGATTCCGCCAAGCCACATCAATAACTTTTCTTTTTTCCCTTCATGATAAAATTCCTTCACCATTTCCAAACCTTTCCCAAATCACTTTTATCCTTCCGGATGAATCTTCGCCTTTTTCCATTAACTTAAAAACCGGTTCCGTCACAATCTCATCATTGATGATGCCCGTAATTCTGCCTATTTCCAAGACCCTTCTGGTGCTGTCGCCAAGCCGTCCTAGCTGTACTGCCAGTTGAATGCCGGAAGCGATTTGCTTACGGATCGCTGCGAGTGGCAAAGGCGTACCCATCAAAACCATTGTTTCTAAGCGGCTGACCATGTCTTTCGCACTGTTCGCATGCAGCGTGCTCATTGAACCGGGATGGCCGGTATTCATTGCTTGCAATAAATCAATTGCTTCCGCCCCCCGGACTTCCCCAACAACAATC
>Ga0082212_10013395_pt1 | contig 10257 bp, 6 predicted proteins | sample TergutNt197P3_FD_71548 | JGI IMG/M metagenome (GOLD analysis project Ga0082212, IMG submission 71548) | Neocapritermes taracua P3 segment gut microbial communities from Petit-Saut dam, French Guiana - Nt197 P3 | ecosystem: Host-associated > Arthropoda: Insects > Digestive system > Gut ...
AAGATAAAAATCTACATCACCGAGCTGAATGTGGATTTAGGCGGTATCTCCATCGAGGAAAGGGCGTATATTTCAAAAAGAGCCGCCGGTCTCGGATCGATTCTTTATGAATACTATAAGCGTGCGAATTTTATTAATACGTTTCAATACCATATTTACGATCAGTTCTGCGACCCGAATGAATTTAAGCCCTTTTATGCGCGATACCGCTACATGGCCAATCACTGGAACGATGAACCGCACAGGCTGGGATTATTTGACGCCGACGGGAACGCCCGCCCGCAGTATTACCTGTATTCCATGCTTTACGCCATGGCGAAAACAGAAGTTGCCGCAAAAGTCGCCGACTATGAAAATGTCAGGATATTAGCATCCCGCGATGACAGGTATGCGACTATCTTTCTGACCAACTATCACCCCGATACGACCGATGACATCACCCTGTCGGTATATTTCAAAAACGCACCGCAGGGTAAGGCGAAAATGACTGTTTACCGTATCGACGGTAATATGTCGTGGGACCGTGATCATCTCAGGCTTATCCCGACCGAAAGCAGGATTGCATATATCCATGACGATTTTTGGTTCTCATTATTTGTTCCGGAAGATAGTGTTGTTATGGTTACTTTTGATTATGATATTTAACAACTAATTTTTATAAAATGAAGCGATTTTTTCTATTTTCAATTTTGTGCCTCAGTTCCTTTTGTGTACTGTTCGGTCAATACAAGTCGAAATATCCCGATATTCCGATTGTTGACGTGCATATCCATCCACGCGGGGCAAGCGATGTGGCCAATTTCATTAAAGTAAGCGAAACGATCAGGCAGAAATATGGTTCGAACCTTGCTTTCTGGATCGGTTTTTTAAACAATCCCTCAGACGATATGAAAGTAGCCGGCAACGGCCGCTTCCTTTATGCTGTTACTGAAATGCGACCTCATAAAGGCTTATCGGCCACTTCCGACGAAGTGATCGCAAAAGTAAGGGAAGGATATGTTGGGCTGAAGTTCTGGTTTGGAGACCCTACCCGCGTACTGAAAGATGGCGAGCGCGGCATGACCCATATCGACGACATTCGGTACGAAGACTTTTTCGCCGGGCTTGAACGAGGGAATGTGCTGATGACCTCGCTTCACATCGCCGACCCCAATCAGGTTTATGGCGACCGTGGAGACTGGCTAAAAGACCCGGTCCATTTCTGGGAACAGATCAGAGCTTTCGAAAATGTGGTGGCAAAATATCCCAAACTTACGATTGTTGCTGCACATGGCGCATGGCTTGTTTGCCAGGACGCGCAACTCGATTATTTGCGGTATATGCTTTCCACCTATCCCAACCTTTATCTTGACATCTCGGCTACAGGCCAGTATTTACATCTTTTAAACTATGATAACATACGCGATTTATACATCGAGTATCAGGACAGGCTTCTTTTCGGTACTGATGGCGGGCGCGTCACCGACGAGTCAGTCGTCAGCTATGCCGACAGATACGCTACTTTTTTTGCCATCCTTGAAACCGACCGGACTGTACCCGGCAGTTTTTTTGGCAACATACCTACAAAAGGCCTCAATCTCCCAAAAGAAGTACTGGAGAAGATTTATTACAGGAATGCGTTGAAATTATACCCCGGCCTGAAAGAGGCAATGGGTTTATGATAAACAAATATTAACTATAATTTTAAAATGCTAACTAATATTGCTATGATCAATGCGAAAAAAAACTGCCGTTTTTTTCTTTTTTTTATTAAACGCTTGCGCTTATAAAATTTAATCTTACCTTTGATACCCGATTGTGTAATCTGTTGATAGTAATTTTCAACTATTGACTGAAATACTTTGTTAATTATTAATATTTTATACTTTAAAAAACATTTATCAATTAAACTATTATCATTATGAACAGAAGAAAGTTTATTGCGCAAACTACCGCGGCCATTGGAATGGCAACGGTCGTTCCACGCTCGGTTCTCGGAAGAGGCTTCATCCCTCCGAGCGACAAAATCACCATGGTTCACATTGGCTGCGGATACCAGGGTCTGTCGGAGATAAGCAGCCTGCTTCGCTGTCCCCAAATTGAAATCGTAGGCGTTGCCGATCCGAACCGCCAAACCAATAATTATATCGGATGGGGTAAAGACGGACTGCGTAACAGTCTGCGCCGTCTGATTGACGAGCCTTCATGGCTCGAAGGCATTACAGGGCATCCGGGCGGACGCGATGTAATGAAGTATGTCGTCGAGACTTATTACAAAAAGAACCGGCAGGGATGGAACGGCGCCATCCAGGCAGAAGAAGATTATCGCGAATTGCTGACAAAAATGCGCGATGTGGATGCAGTTAAAATCATACCCTGCGACCACCTGCACTCTTACATATCTGCAGACTGCTTCAAACGCGGCAAACACCAGATCATGCACAAACCGTTGGGCAATAAACTGCATGAGGCAATGAAAGTGGTCGACATGGCTACTGCACAGCAAAATATAGCCACCCACATGCTGGCTTACAGCGCTTCGCGATTTAACAGTATAAAACAGGCCAAGGCTTGGGTAGACGCAGGCGCTATCGGCAAACTCAGGGAAATTCATAACTGGACGAACCGTCCCGTCTGGCCGCAATACCAGGATATTCCGACCGACAGAGAACTTATACCTCCGGGGTTCAACTGGGACCTCTGGCTTGGCCCGGCGCAATGGCGTGAATATTCACACAAATACACGCATTGTTGTTTCCGTGGCTGGTTTGAGTTTGGCGCAGGCTCGATTGCCGATATGGGCATCTATAGCATGATACCGGTTTTCAATGTTTTTGGACTTGGCTCGGCTGTGTCAGCAGCAACACGGTTCTCCAGGGTTGTGAAATGCAATTATGACCTGGTGCCTTCACAGGTTATTAACACATGGTCGTATCCCGACGCCTCTGCATTCCGCTTCGAAATCCCTTACAAAAACGGAAACGGATCCATATTTTTCACCTGGCATGATGGTGGAATGAAACCGAATATTCCCAATGGCTACAAAGAAGATGACCTTCCGATAGAAGGCATGATGTTCGTAGGCGAAAAAGGCGCTATTACAGGCGGTTTTTACCTGCAGGAACCAACGCTGGTCGGACTATCGCCCGCTGATGAGAAAAAATATGCCAAATTGACAGTCAATGCGGACGAAAGAGAAACCGAGGGCAGAAGAGGGAATCAGGAAGAAACGCCGCAATGGCTACAGGTATGGATAGATAATGTCAAGGGAGGTGCGAAAAATCCCGGATCATTCGAATTTATCCGCGAATTGACCGAGACCTATAATCTCGGCGCAGTATCCATGATGCGCGACGGCAAAAAGATGCTCTACGACCCGAATACCCGCCGCATCACTAACGACGAAGAAGGTAACAAACTGCTTCACCGCGATACGCGCAAGGGATGGGAATTTGTTTAATAATTCATAATTAATAATTAATACTCATGTCAAATAGAAGAGAATTTTTACGCAGGTCGTTCATCGGGACGGCTGCTGTTGTAGCTGCTCCCGCAGCATTTACCAATGATGCTAATGCATCGGAATTAGTTAACCGTAAGGTATTCAAGTCTCTGCCGGTATCATGTTTGTCCTACTCTTTTCATGGTCTTGTAAGTCAGGGTATGATGGATATTTTTCATTATTTTGAAACCTGCCGATACCGATATGGACTTGATGCAGCCGACCTCTGGAACGGTATGTTTACAAGTACGGAAGATGATTTTATCAACAAGGTTCACCGCGCGCTTGAAGAGCGTCAGCTTGTAGTTCCGAACATCGCTGTAGATCAGGGTCATATATTGGCTATAGGAGATGATGATCCCGCAAAACTTCGCGCAACGCAAGACCGTTATATGCAGATTGCTAAACAATTAGGTGTAGGATTTGTCCGTTTTGATGCCGGTCCGTACATGCTAAATGGGCGCAAGGAAACAGATGGGTGGACTAATCAGGAGTTTGATTACCTTGTCAAACGTTATAGAGAACTGGCTCAGAATGCATATGATAACGGCTTCAGGATAGGCGCTGAAAATCACTGGGGGCCGGAGAGATGCTGGAACCACATGGAAAAACTAATCAAGGCCGTTGACCATCCGGGATTCGGTATCTGTGTGCACTTTGGCGGATGGATGTCTAATTCGCCTGAAACAAGGGATGCCGATAATGATGCGGCCGACAAAGCTGCTGCAAAATATGTTTGCCATACACACTTCCCATGGGATATCTGCGAAAGCCCGAAACTGCCTGAAAAAATGGCATTGTTACGCGATGCCGGCTACAAGGGATATTACAATGCCGAACATCACTCTGCACAGAATGAGTATAACCTCACGGAAGTGCAGATTGCCAGGATACGGGCTGTCCTGACAAACTGGAATTTTGGAGGAACAGGCGAGTTAATCCCGACACGCAGGCCACGCAACAGTTAACGCTTCGCTTAATTACTAATTACGAATTACTAATTACAAATTACGAATTACTAATTACTGAATCATTAACCAATCATCATTCATCATTAAAAATTGTGTTAAACAGAAGAGATTTTTTACGGACATCGCTTATGGGAACAGCTGCTTCGGCTGTTCCTGTAGCGTTATTATTAATTACCTTGCTGCTTGGCGGCATGAATGTGTCGGCGCAAAAAGTTTATGAACTGACATCGCCCGACGGAAAACTGAAAGCAACCATCAACATAAGCGATCAGATAACCTATTCACTGGCACATGAATCGACCCAAATACTGTCGGCCTCGCCTGTATCCATGACGCTCGAATCGGGTGAAACGCTCGGGAAAGCGCCAAAAGGAGTAAAAGCCAAACAATCAGTCATAAACCGTACAGTAGCGTCTCCATTTTACAAGAAAAGCGAGATCGCCGAAAAGTATAACGAACTGGCTTTAGCCTTCAACGGTAATTACGGGCTTATTTTCAGGGCCTACAATGACGGTTTGGCATACCGCTTCACCACGAGCCGAAAAGGTAACATAGTCATTACAGAAGAGGAGTTTTCCCTGAATTTCCCGAAGGATTATATGGCTTTCGTTGCCTATCCTGTGTCCGAAGGAACTTATGAAAGTCAGCTATTTAATTCTTTCGAAGGCCCTTACCACCACCAGCCGATCTCCGGGCTTGACCCTAAAAGGCTTATTTATATGCCCCTGCTCGTCGAACTGGATGGAGGCAAGAAACTCTGTATCACTGAAGCCGACCTGTATGGCTATCCGGGAACCTGGTTTACCGCTGACGGAACGCAATCCCTGAAGTCTTTTTATGCTAAATATCCCCAAAAAACGGAACCGCGCGGCAGCAGTTATTTTGTTTTGGAACGCGAAAACTATATTGCAAAGTCTGCAGGTACCCGCGTGTTCCCGTGGCGTCTGCTGATTGTTGCCGATAACGACGCCGCCCTGCTGGGCTGCGACATGGTATACTGTGTGGCAGAGCAATGCCGCATACAGGATATTTCGTGGATTAAGCCCGGCAAGGTAATATGGGACTGGTGGCACGGAACAGCCCTTACCGGGGTTGATTTCCGTTCGGGTATGAATACCGAAACATTCAAATACTATGTTGATTTTGCAGCAAAATATGGCCTTGAATACGTGCTTGTGGATGCAGGTTGGGCTATCGACCGCGATAATATCCTTGCCGGCGTCAGACAGGGGATGGATTTCGCAGAATTAACGAGGTATGCAAAAAGCAAAAATGTGGATATTCTTGCCTGGATGTCATACAGGGCATTTCACCATGACATGGATAATGTATCGCGGCATTTTGCCGGTCTTGGAGTCAAAGGTTTTAAAATTGACTTTCAGGATCGCGACGACCAGCAAATAGAGGATTTTATCTACGCAGCAGCGGAAACATGCGCCAGGTACAAACTACTCATCGACTTCCACGGTATTCATAAACCGACAGGTTTGCAGCGTACCTGGCCCAATGTCATCAATTACGAAGGCGTAATGGGATTGGAATGGGTGAAATTCGGCGACCAGCAAACGCTTGATTTAGTGACTAATGACGTGACGATCCCTTTCATCCGTATGGTAGCCGGTCCTTTCGACTATACACCCGGCGCAATGCTCAATGCCAGCAAACAGAATTTTCGTATTGTCAGCTCCGAACCTATGAGTCAGGGAACCCGCTGCCGTCAGTTAGCCACTTATATCGTGTTCGACCAGCCGCTTGCCATGCTATCCGACAGGCCTTCGAATTATGAGAAAGAGCAGGAATGTATCCTGTTCATGGCTAAAATCCCAACCGTTTGGGAACAGACCGTGCCGCTGGAAAACAAAGTATCCGAATACGCGTCGGTTGCCCGCAGGAAGGGTAACGAATGGTATGTCGGCGGCATGTCGAACTGGAACGAACGCGAACTGACCCTCGATCTTTCGTTTCTGGGCGATGGCAATTACAAAGCCGAACTCTTTATCGACGGAATAAATGCGAACCGTATCGCCTCGGACTACAAAAAAGAAGTGATCACTATTCCGGCAAACCGAAAGCTGACCGTCAAAATGGCGCAAGGCGGAGGATTCGCCGCAAGAATTTATCAATAAAAATTATAAAAAATGAAAAGTATTATTAACCTGTATTTTACATGTTTATTGTTTGCAGTTTTCGCTTTGGGAGCACGCGCCGACATAAAACTGCCCGCTATTTTCAGCGACAATATGATATTGCAGCAACAGTCGCAGGTTGCTGTGTGGGGTTGGGCAAAACCCAATGCCAATGTGAGCGTCACCGGCTCGTGGAATAAGAAAACGTACAGCGTCCGAAGCGATGCAAACGGTTACTGGCGGACGAATATTACAACGCCTGCTGCCGGTTTTACACCCTATACGCTCACCATCAGCGACGGGAAAGCCGTAACCTTGGGAAATATCCTTATCGGCGAGGTATGGATTTGTTCCGGACAGTCGAATATGGAAATGCCAATGAAAGGCTTTCGTAACGAACCGATAGCAGGAGGCCCCGAAGCGATTGCTTCATCAACCAATCCCGGATTGCGCTGCTTTACCGTGACGAAAGCGTCGAAAGCCGCTCCCCAGGACGATTGTACCGGCTCTTGGGAAATAGCCAACCCGCAAACAACGCCCGGATTCACCGCTACCGGCTATTTCTTCGGGCGTTTGCTCAACCAGACGCTGAATGTACCCGTGGGACTGATTCATACCAGTTGGGGCGGTTCGCGCATTGAAGCCTGGATGACGCCCAATTCATTGAAAGATATTCCGGAAAAACCCATCCCTGCATCTGACGCCGACATCATGGTTCAGAACGGTACGCCTACCGTGCTTTACAATGGAATGATTTATCCCATCCTGGGTTATGGCATCCGTGGCGCTATCTGGTATCAGGGCGAATCGAACCGCGACGAGCCTGCGCTGTATGTGAAGATGTTCGATGCGATGGTTCGCGAATGGCGCAACCTGTGGGGCATGGGCGAATTTCCGTTCTATTACTGCCAGATTGCGCCCTACTACTACGGCGGAGGCACAAACTCCGGCTATATTCGCGAAGCGCAAGCCAAAGGTATGGCTACCACACCCAATACAGGCATGGCGGTACTGATGGATGCAGAAAGCGTGTACAGCATCCACCCGCCTAAAAAACGCGATGCAGGCGAACGCATGGCGCTGTGGGCGTTAGCAAAAACCTACGGAATGGAAGGAATGCACTACCGCAGTCCCGAAATGAAGTCGCTCGAAATAGATGGCCGTGTAGCCATCGTCACTTTCGACATGGATGCAAATCCCGGACTAACCACTTACGGAAAGGAAATCCTGAATTTCCAGATTGCCGGCGCCGATAAAAGGTTCTCTCCGGCCAAAGCGGCCTATTCGGGCAACAGAGTATATGTGTTTTCTCCCGCTGTTGCCGTTCCGGTTGCCGTCCGTTACTGCTGGGACGACACATCCGCTACCGAATTGTTTACTGTCGAAGGCAACCTCCCAATCCCGTCATTCCGCACCGACAGCTGGTAAGAAAATTCAGAACAGGGAGCGACAGATAGCTTATTGCCTGATATTTCTTCGTACTACTTCTTTTCCGAACGACCTGTTCACTAAATCGCGGTTACGCGGGCGGTATGTGCCTTCCTGCATTTCACGCAGGATGACATTTGTAAACAGGCGGAACATACGCTGTTCCTGACTTTCGTCCTGATAAAACACTTTCCACGCGTACTCGTATAACTCCTGTAATCGCTCCGCAGACATATGTTTCGGCTGAAAAACGACCTGTCCGGCATTATAATGATCCCAGTCGAAATCGAAAATTCGTCCCTGACGCAAATAATCATCATATCCTTTTGTGTGCGGGAATGGCGTCATTACTGTAAATTCAGCCAGGTCAAGGTCAATATCAAGCAGAAAGTCTATCAGGCGTTTGATGTCATCCTCGGTGTGGTTATCGATACCCAGCAGAATAGTGCCTTCCACGCCGATACCATAATCATGATAACGTTTCACGCGCTCCTTTATATATTCCGATGTATCGTAAACAGCCTGATATACATACCAGGCGCCTGCCTGCGCTGCCAGGTCGAGAATCTTTGGGTCGTCTTCTATCGTGTGGCTTATCCATTTCTTCTTAAAGGGAATCATCTCCCGGAAAAGGTTCATTTCCCATTCTCTGTCCTGCGCAAGCGAGTTGTCGACAACAAAGAGGCGGTTGTTATCAATCGAAGCGAGGTCTTCAATCACCTTATCCATCGGACGCGGACGGAACAGGCGACCGCCAAGGTATGCTACCGCACACGGGTAACAGCTGAATCGACAGCCGCGTGAAGCATGGAATAAATCTACCATCTGCACCCCTTTGTGGTTATACAGTTCGCGTTTGTACAGGTCGCGGCGCGCGGGGCCAACATCCTCAATCGAAGGCTGTTGCGTCATGTAGTTATATACTTTATGCAACGTGCCGTTTTTCCAGTCGTTCAATACACTTTCGGTTCGACCTTCCGCTTCGCCAAGGAAAACGGAATCTGCATGTTCCATGGTCTCTTCAGCATGTAACATGGTCGAAATACCGCCAAACAGCACCTGTTTCCCGCGTCGGCGGTATTCATCGGCAATGGCCCAGCCGCGTTTCACCTGCGTACTTAGCATCATGGAGATGGCAACCAAATCGCAATCCTCGTCAAAATTAAGTTCTTCAACGTTTTCGTCGGTGAATGAAACCTCCACATCAGCAGGTATTGTCGCCGCAAAAACTACCGGACCGTGAGGAGGCAGGTTAAAGGTGGTTTGTCCCGGCAATTTCTTCCACTTGGGATAAATCAATTTAATCTTCATATCATAAAAATTTGCGCACAAAGATAGAAAAAAGTTGGAAATATTAGATTTTCCCAGTACATTTGCGCTTTAATCAAATAAAATTTATATCAATTAACAATTTATTTATTTATTTATTTTCCATGAAAAAAATATTAATTTCAATTATTTTTGCATTTTGTTCACTGCTTGTGATCAATGCGCAGGGCGTTGGCGCTACGCCTGAGTATATCAAATCCATAACGCCCGAATGGAAAGGCGAACGTTTCCCTGATGGAAGGCCGAAAGTGCCTGACGACTTATTAGAAAGGGCAAAAAAAATTGCCATAGAAGCGATGTGGGGGCCGCTCCGCAATTTACGTTACCCCAATCAGTTCGAAGGCGATCTTCGGGCGATTCATCTTGGCGAATCCATGACTGGTCGGGCTGTTACCGCTCAGTATATGCCTTCACGTCCCGACTGGGAGACTTTTATAAGAGAACAGGGACTGAAAGAAGGACGGTCGCCGCAGGGAGGCACTAATTCATGGCCTATTAACGTTTTGGTTGAAGGCGACATCTATGTAGCCGACGGCTATGCGAAAATCGTTGATGGCACTTTGATTGGCGATAACCTGGCAAATGCCATTTATGCAAACTCTAAGAGAGGCGTCGTTTTTTATGGTAGCGTGAGAGATGAAGAAGGCATTAAAAGAGTGGATGGTTTTAATGGGTGGATTTTGGGAGCAGACCCTTCCTACATCCAGAACATGATGCTGAGTTCCATCAATTTTCCTATTCGAATCGGCAGGGCTACGGTTCTTCCCGGAGACCTGGTAGTGGCTAAACAGTATGGCGTGTTGTTTATTCCGGCTCATCTTGCCGAAAGGGTCATCGTTGAAGGCGAAGTAACCGAATTACGCGATGCCTTTGGATGGCAAAGACTTAGGGAAGGAAAATACCTGCCCGGAGATATTGACAG
>Ga0082212_10013396_pt1 | contig 10256 bp, 13 predicted proteins | sample TergutNt197P3_FD_71548 | JGI IMG/M metagenome (GOLD analysis project Ga0082212, IMG submission 71548) | Neocapritermes taracua P3 segment gut microbial communities from Petit-Saut dam, French Guiana - Nt197 P3 | ecosystem: Host-associated > Arthropoda: Insects > Digestive system > Gut ...
AAAATGGAAATGCTAGGTGCTGAAGTAGTTCCGGTTACGAGCGGAAACATGACTTTGAAAGACGCTACCAATGAAGCTATCCGCGACTGGTGCTGCAATCCTGCCGATACACATTATATCATCGGCTCGACTGTAGGGCCACATCCTTATCCCGATTTGGTTGCACGTCTGCAATCAGTTATAAGCAAAGAAATAAAAATGCAGTTACAGGAAAAAGAGAATCGCGATTATCCCGATTTTTTACTCGCCTGCGTAGGTGGCGGAAGTAATGCTGCAGGAACTATTTATGAATACATAGACGATCTGCGTGTGAAAATAGTATTAGCAGAAGCAGCAGGGAAAGGCATTGATTCAGGCGAATCGGCAGCAACAATTCAGCTTGGAACAGTCGGAATTATTCACGGTGCAAAAACCTTATTGATGCAGACGGCAGACGGTCAAGTTATTGAACCTTATTCCATTTCGGCGGGTTTGGATTATCCCGGAATCGGACCTATGCACGCTCATTTAGCAAAAACAGGACGGTCGGAAGTATTGCCGGTAGATGATCAGGAGGCTTTGAACGCTGCAATGGAATTGACTCGCTTGGAAGGAATTATTCCGGCATTGGAATCAGCGCACGCTTTAGGCGTTTTCGGTAAAAAATCTTTTAAACCGGAGGATATTGTAGTAGTATGCCTTTCGGGAAGAGGAGACAAAGATATGGAAACGTATAGTCAATTAAAAATTAAAAATTAAAAATTAAAAATTTCTTATAACTATTTTATATGATAACACAAACAAAAACAGTTTTGGCTGACGTACAAACGCCTGTCAGTATTTATTTAAAAGTCAGGGATGTTTATCCCGAATCGGCGTTGCTGGAAAGTTCGGATTTTCACGGAAATGAAAATTCAGTTTCAATGATAGGAGTAAATCCGATGGCTCGTTTTGAAGTAGATGACGGACGAATCAGGTTGATTTATCCAGATGGGCATACTGAAGTAAAAAGTGTAGAAGCGGATATGTCCGTTACACAATTATTGGATCAGTTTATCCAACAGTTTAGAGCAAAAGATAATCCGGTTGCATTTAACGGATTTTTCGGATATACTGCTTACGATGCAGTGAAATATTTTGAAGATATTAATCCATACCGGCAATCGCCCTCGGAAGCAAAACGGATTAAAGTTCCGGATATTATCTATATTTTCTATCGTTACGTTCTCGTTATAAATCATTTTAAAAATGAGATGACGATTATTGAAAATCGCTTGGAAGACGAAGAAAGCCATATTGATGAAATTCTTTCGCTACTGAATAACCGGAATTATGCTTCATACAATTTCACGGTTTGCGGCGAAGAAATGTCAACGATCAGTGATGATGAATATATTACAATGGTAAAACAGGGAATAGAACATTGCAAGCAAGGCGATGTTTCCCAGATTGTACTTTCCCGTCGCTTTTCACAGGATTTTACTGGCGATGACTTCAAGGTTTACCGCGCTTTACGCTCCATTAATCCTTCGCCTTACCTGTTTTATTTCGATTTTGGTTCGTTCCGGATTTTCGGATCAAGTCCCGAAACCCATTGCGGTATTTCTAAGGGGCAAGCTTATATTGATCCGATTGCCGGCACTTTTCCAAGAACCGGCGACGATGAGAAAGATAAAAAGTTAGCGCAGGAATTATTGCGCGATCCGAAAGAAAACTCCGAACACGTAATGTTAGTAGATTTAGCGCGAAATGATTTAAGTAAGAATGTAAAAAACGTACGATTGGGTTTTTATAAAGAAGTAAATTTCTATTCGCATGTCATACATTTGGTTTCTCGCGTAATCGGAGATATTCCCGAAGGAAGTAATCACATTAAAATTTTTGCGGATACTTTTCCTGCCGGAACGCTTTCTGGAGCGCCCAAAGTGCGTGCAATGGAACTCATCCGCGACATTGAGCCGCACTGCCGCGAAGCCTACGGAGGATGCATCGGTTATATCGGCTTGAACGGAGAGTTGAAACAGGCAATCACCATTCGTTCATTTATCAGTAAAAACAATCTTTTATACTATCAGGCGGGGGCAGGCGTTGTTTCGCAATCAAACGAAACATCCGAATTGCAGGAAGTGAATAATAAACTCGGCGCTTTGAAAAAAGCCATCGATACAGCGGAAAAAATTATAAATTAATTTGATATATCGTCATTGCGAGGGTGTCAGCCCGAAGCAATCCAGTTCCCCTCTCCTTATGGAGAGGGGTTAGGGGTGAGGTGGATTGCTTCATCGCTTACGCGATTCGCAATGACGGCACAAATTACAAAAAAAAAAACAAAATTATGGAACAAAAAAGAATTAAAGAAATCTTGAATCGAATGTTTGAGCATCAATATTTGACTCGTGACGAATCTAAAACCGTTTTAGCGGAAATGACTGAAGGAAAGTACAATGAAAGCCAGATTGCTGCATTTATTACCGTCTATCTTATGAGGAATGTCAGCGTGGAAGAAATTCTCGGCTTCCGTGAAGCGCTGCTGGAAATGCGTGTGAATATGGATGAATTGCAGGAATACGCCCCGATTGATATTGTCGGAACAGGCGGCGATGGCGAAAACACCTTTAATATTTCAACGCTTGCCTGTTTTGTAACTGCCGGTGCGGGATACAAAGTCGTAAAACATGGAAACTATGGGGCTACTTCTGTAAGCGGAGCCTCGAATGTGATGGAAGAACACGGCGTCAAGTTTTCCAAAGATTTAGACCATCACAGAAAATCTTTGGATACGGCGAACATAGCGTATCTTCACGCTCCATTGTTTAATCCTGCGCTGAAAACCGTAGCGCCTGTCCGCAAAGCCTTAGGGGTACGGACTTTTTTTAATATTTTGGGACCATTGGTCAATCCCGTTATTCCAAAGCGTCAGGTTCTGGGTGTTTACGACTTGAAAATGCTGCGGTTATATCATTACATTTATCAACAAAGCGATTGCCGGTTTTCGATTATTCACAGTTTGGATGGATATGATGAAATATCTTTAACAGATACGTTTAAGATAGTAAATTCGCAGGAAGAACGAATGTATGAACCGGAAACGCTGGGCTTGAAACGGGCGAATCCCGAAGAACTGTTTGGCGGAGATACGCCAACGGAAGCAGCCCGAATATTTGACAGGGTATTGGATAATACTGCAACGGAATCACAAATGAATGTGGTTGTTGTCAATGCGGCAACCGCCATTCAGACCATTGAGCCGCATTTGGATTTTCAAACATGTATCGGAATTGCCAATGAATCTTTAGTGTCGGGAAAAGCGAAAAATGCTTTTGATAGATTTTTGAGTTTAAATAGTTGAATTATTGGTTAAATATTTTTTTTTACTGTTGAAAAGTGTAATCTTGTAGCGTTATTTGGTGCTGAAAAATGTAATTTATTAATAAATAAAACTGCATAAATATGTATAGGGAAAGTATTAAACATCTGTTAGAATGGAATTTAAATAAAAATAAAAAGCCGCTTATTATTTACGGTGCAAGACAGGTTGGTAAAGCATATCTTATTCAAGCGTTTGGTAAATAAACAGCGAAAAAAAAATGTATCGAAAAAATAATTAACTTTGTATCGTTTTTTAGAATTTAAAATTATGCAGCGATGGAAGCAGTTAGAAAAATAGTAAGCGCCGAACTTATCAAGCCTGTTATCGACTTGCCGTGGGCATCGAAAGATATGCAAGTTGAAGTTATTGTTTTTCCGTTTACCGAGCAGCAGGTAACTCATAACGAGGGTAACGTGAAACGTTTGAAAGGTTGTCTAAAACAATATGCAAACCCTTCGCTGCACGAAATGGAGAAATACGCTTGGGAAAATCATATCGTCGAAAAATATGCTGCTACTTGATACAAACGCCATATTACGTTATGTTTTGCAGGATAATCAGGAAATGGCAGATAGAGTTGAACAACTGCTGTCGGATAATATTTGTTATATTCCTGTTGAAGTCGTTGCAGAAATTGTATTTGTATTGTTGAAAGTTTACAAAATAGAACGTAAAATCATCGCTCAAATAGTAAAAGACATTACAGAAACTCACAATATAAAGGTTGCTCAAAGCAGTGTTGTTTGTAGCGCTGTCAGAATTTTTGCTTCCTCCGGTTTCGATTTTGTAGATTGTCTGCTCGCAGGTTATGCGAAGGAAAAACAGTATTCCGTTTTTACATTCGACGAAAAATTGCAAAAGTATTTGAACAAGCTTTGCTAATACCCTCGTTTCATTGGGGGTTATTTATATTTTGCAATAATTCAATTATTATTAATTAATCAATATAGCAAAAGCAACGAGAATATCTACCAAAACTCCAAAAATAATAAGCATGGCAGTTGATGTGCCATCAAATTGCTTTCTGTAGATGAAATCATCACTGATGACATTTCGTACAATACCTCTTTCATCAAAAATAAAACGAGTGGTGGTGGTATATCCCCTTTTTTGATCATAATATACCCACACACTGCCTGCATCTATAGAATACTTTTCGGTAGGATAGCCTAAGGTAAACGATAAATCATTCGTCGAAGAACGACCAATATGTATCCGTTGTAATTCGGATTGCACTGAAACAGGACGCGTGGTAAAGCACGATTGCAGCATAAAGGCAGTAATCAATAAAAGAAAACATTTTTTCATCTTAGTTGAATTTAATTTTCGCCTTTCCGTTCCCTCAAAAAGACAAGTTAGTATTAATTGTTTTTTAAAATACGAAAGCGCAGGAACAGTTCAATGTCTTATCTGCTTTTGAGGTATCGCCAAACACCTATCGGAACAAATAAACAACAGTCCTGCGCCTTATGTATGTATAAAACAATTATACATTCCAAAAAGGCGCAAACGTTTGTTGCCTACTATTTTGTTCCGAATCAGAAATTGGCGATTTCCAAAAGCAAAATAATATCTTTAAAACGCTCTCGCTATCAACAAGTTATTCCAAAACAAACAACGCTATGTCGTTTGGAATAGCAGCAAAGATAATGAAAGTGTTTTATTTTCATACAAAAGTTTAAAGATTTTTTTTCGACAGCGGAAATACAAGCGTTTGACCGTTGTAGTGTTAAAGTTATAAATTACCATTTTTTAGTCATTTTTGGAAATAGATAATAAAAATATTATATTTGCATTCTTAAATAAAATAAATTATATATGCCACAAATCAGTACATTTTATGGGTTGATTGTATTGATGAACTTCAAAGACCATACGCCACCGCATTTTCACGTATGGTACGGAGATTATAAGATTACAATAACGATACAAGAAGGTATTGTTACGGGAAAAATGCCACAACGTGCCTTGAAGATGATTTTTGAATGGTTGGAATTGCATAAAAAAGAGTTGCTTCAGGAATGGGAAAAGGCACAAAAAGGAGAACCATTATCACAGATAACACCTTTAAAATAAAGATATGTTTTTGGAAATATCACAAGCTGAATATTTAGATAACTACCGGATAAAATTAACTTTTAATAACGGAGAAATAAAAAAAGTCGATTTGCAAAACGAACTGAAAGGTAGTGTTTATGAACCTTTACGTAAATTGGATTATTTCAAAAAATTTCAAGTGAAATATAATACTATTGAATGGGCAAATGGCGCTGATTATGCACCTGAATATTTATATGCAATAGGTATATAGTTTGTTATTTTTCAAAAGATTTCATTTGTAACTATGCATATATTAGATACAATATGCCGCAGTAAACGGCTTGAAATTGCCCGTCAAGAAGAAGCGCTTCCGCTTTCGGAATTGAAAGAGATACTGCATTCTCAAAGGGGATTGCAAGTCAAGTCCGTACCGGATTCCTGTCATCCCGCACTTGATGCGGGATCTCCCGAAATACGTGGATTGCAAGTTAAGTCAGCAAAGACAAATGCTAACAGAGAAAAGGTTTCTTTCAAACAGGCATTGGCCCATTCAAGTTCGGGAATTATCGCCGAATTTAAGCGGAAATCGCCTGCCAAAGGTTGGATTTATCCCGATGCAGATGTTGCAAAGATTGTTCAATCGTATGAAGCGGCAGGGGCGGCAGCGATTTCCTGTCTGACCGATGAGCCTTTTTTCGGCGGTAGTTTTACTGATTTTGAGAAAGCGAGGGAAACTGTTCGGAAAATTCCGCTTCTGCGAAAAGATTTCATTTTAAACGAATATCAAATTTATCAGTCTAAGATAATGGGAGCAGATGTCATACTATTGATTGCTGCCTGTTTGACGGCTGAAGAAATTGTCCGTTTCACTGCGCTTGCTCACGAATTGGATATGGAAGTCCTGTTAGAAATTCACGAGGAGTCGGAGCTGGTTTCCGTTTGTCCCGATATAGATGTAGTCGGGATCAACAATCGCAACCTGAAAACTTTCGCTACCGATATCCGGCATACTTTGGATTTGGCTGGTAAAGTCCCCGACCGTTTCCTAAAAATATCGGAAAGCGGACTATCCGATCCCGAAACGGTGATTCAACTTCGGCAAGCCGGTTTTCGCGGATTCCTGATGGGTGAGAATTTTATGAAAACAGCCGATCCGGGCGAAACGTTGAGAGAATTTATAAAGTCTGTCGTCCCGCGTCAAGCGAGGGATTCCTTGAAGAATGTAATTGATTGTGATGAGATTGCGGGTCAAGCCCGCAATGACAAATTATCTGTGAAAATCAAAGTGTGCGGAATGAAAGACCCTGAAAATATGCGGGCTTTGGCAGAATTGCCGGTCGATATGATGGGTTTGATTTTCTACGAGAAATCGCCTCGCTATGTTGAAGACAAAGATGCCGCAGCGATCAACGCACTTTCGCTGACAATACCCAAAGTGGGCGTATTTGTCGATGCTCCGCAAGCGTTTGTTTTGGATAAAACGGAACACTTCCGCTTGCAATATGTTCAGTTGCACGGAAAAGAATCGCCCGAATATTGTAGTATGCTAAAAAACAAAGGTATTCCTGTTATCAAAGCCTTTCAAATAAAGACGGTAGAAGATTTAAAAGCCTGTACGTTGTATGAAGGTTGTTGCGATTATTTTCTATTCGATACGCCTACGCCTCAATACGGCGGTTCGGGGAATAAGTTCGATTGGGGGCTTCTTTCGGCATATACCGGTGCAACGCCTTTCTTCCTGAGCGGCGGCATTGCACCGGAAGATGCAGATAGCATCAAACGGTTGGATTTTCCTCAGTTATTTGCTGTCGATTTAAACAGCCGGTTTGAAATAACTTCCGGGATAAAGGATATAAACAGCGTCAAACGTTTTTTATACGATATACAAAAAAAATAATATTATGAACTTGATTAATACATTGTTCCAAAAAAAGAAGCGGGAAATACGCTCCATTTACTTTACTGCCGGTTTTCCGGAAATCAACGATACAGAGAAAATTATTCTTGCACTGCAAAACGCAGGCATTGACTTGGTTGAAGTGGGCATTCCGTTTTCCGACCCTTTGGCTGATGGACCGGTCATTCAAGAGAGCAGTACGGTTGCGTTGCAAAATGGAATGAATTTGCGGTTGTTGTTTTCTCAATTAGACAACATAAAAGACAAAGTACATATCCCTTTGATTTTGATGGGTTATTTGAATCCGATTATGCAGTACGGATTTGAAAACTTCTGTAGAGATTGCCAAAAAACAGGAGTTTCCGGAATGATTATTCCCGATTTGCCTTTCAACGACTATTTGAATACGTATAAACCCATTGCCGACCGGTATGATTTGAAAGTCGTTCTGTTGATTACTCCCGAAACTTCCGACGAGCGTATCCGCCTGATAGATGCACACACCGATGGGTTTATCTATATGGTTTCTTCGGCAGCCACCACCGGAGTGCAGACGCAATTTGACGGAAAAACATTGGATTATTTCCGCCGCATCGCAAATATGAACTTGCGTAATCCGCTACTTATCGGCTTCGGAATATCCAACAAGGAAACGCTCTCCGCCGCTTTTGAACACGCGGCAGGAGCGATCATCGGCAGTCGGTTTATTCGCTTGCTGGCAGAAGCCAAAAATCCGGAAGCAGCAGTCGGCAGGTTACTGGAGTCGCTATAATTTCTAATTTCTAATTTCTAATTCCTTCTCCCCCCTCATATCCTAAGTCAATTGCTTTTTGTAAATCCTTGAGGGCGCTGTTATTTTCGTGAAGCAAAAGTTTGACACGGTATCTAATTACGTATAAATAAGGGTTTTGTGCGTTTTCTCCCGCCAAACGAATGGCTTGATTGATGTCGGAGGAAGCCCTTCCGGGTTTTTCCATTAAAAGAAATAATTCGGCTCTACCTGCGTACAGATTATAATCTTCCGGCTCTTTGTCTAAAAGATAACTGTAAATTATTTCAGCTTCTTCGTAATCGCCCCTGAATTTGGCTAATGAAGCAAATCCGCGTCGAGCATACAAACTGTTGGGATTTTGTTCAAGCATCTTTCTAAAATCTGATTCGGCAAGATCCGTATTCATCATTTGCAGATACAACAAACCACGTTGATACAGCACTTCTTCATGGTTGGGCAGTTCGTCTAACAAGCTTGTATAGTCGAGAATGGCATTCTGTGCTTGCCCCATTTCGACAAACAGTGATGCACGTGATTCGAGAAACACAGGGTGCGACGGATGTTGCCCTAAAGCGGCAGTATAAGACAGGAGAGCATCGTCTAATTTACCCATCCTGCGTTGAATCGTCCCTAAGTTATTCAGTAAAAAAGGGTTCAAAGGACTGTCAGCTTGGCTTCTCAGAACTGTTTTCAATGCCCATTCAGCCGAATCCAAACGGTTTTGCTCAACATAATCGAATGACAAGGAAAGCCAGTCTGTTTCATTTTGAGCCGGCGCACAAATCCCTCCGAGCAAGAAAATTGAAGTGATCACTCCTGCTCGGAGATTATTTTTCATACAAAATTTATTCACAAATTTATCAGGTTGTTTCAGTTGGCACTATCAGTTTGTATCCTTTTCCATGAACATTCATGATCTCCAACTGCGGATCGTCTTTCAGCAATCTCCTAAGTTTGGTGATAAACACGTCCATGCTGCGGGCAGCGAACTGATAAAAATCAGGATGAGGCTTCCAAATGGTATTAACTGCAAACTCCCTATCCAAAACATCGTTCATTTTCATACACAAATGTGCTAATAAGATGCTCTCTTTTGTAGTTAATTTCACAATTTCCTCCCCCATGCTTAGTGTTTGCTTCTGCCTGTCAAACACATATTTACCGATATGATATACGGTAACATCCGTTGGGTTCTTTTTGCCGTTAATTCTCCGTAAAATGGCATTAATACGCAGTAGCAGTTCTTCCATGCTAAAAGGTTTTGTCAGATAATCATCGGCGCCGACTTTAAATCCTTCCAATACATCTTCTTTCATATTTTTAGCGGTCAAAAAGATGATGGGGATTTCCGTGTTCATAGCACGAATATCTTGAGCCAATGCAAATCCGTCTTTTATCGGCATCATAACATCGAGAAGGCAAATGTCGTATTTTTTTTGAGAAAAAGCATGTGCCCCCGTTTCTCCATCCGGAAATAAATCGGCATCGAAACCTTTCGCCTGTAAATATTCCCTTAAAAGCATTCCCAAATTTGCGTCGTCTTCACACATGAAGATTTTAATTTTTTCATCCATAATCAAATTAATTTTATTACGTTTATCATTTTATCACTATTGAACATACGGTAAACAGATAGTGAATTTAGTTCCAACATTTAATTCACTTTCCACTTTGATCGTACCATTCAGTTCTTCCACTATTTTCTTCACATAAGCCAAACCCAGACCAAATCCTTTCACATTGTGCACATTTCCTGTCGATACTCGATAAAAACGTTCGAAAACCTTTTTCAAATTTTCCTTTTTGATTCCTGTTCCGTTATCACTAATGCTGATACAAATCCTTTCGTCCATGTTTTCTGTTCGAGCAATTAATTGTAAAGGGACATCAGACTTGCGGTATTTCACTGCATTTTCCATTAAATTGAAAAGTACATTGGTAAAGTGCATTTCATCTACATAAATTGTCGATTCCAATGCTTCTAACTCTAATTCGAGCGTTCCGCCGCATTTTTCCACCTGTATATCGAAAATTTGTGCAACTTTAAGCAGCAAATCGTTGGCGTCCAAATCTTTTATTTTCAGTATCGAACGTCCGTCCTCCATCAACGACATTTGTAACACTTTATCAATCAAAAATTGCAGACGCTTGGTTTCGTCAGAAATCGTACGTGTGATTCTGTTAAAAGAAGCCGATTT
>Ga0082212_10013397_pt1 | contig 10255 bp, 9 predicted proteins | sample TergutNt197P3_FD_71548 | JGI IMG/M metagenome (GOLD analysis project Ga0082212, IMG submission 71548) | Neocapritermes taracua P3 segment gut microbial communities from Petit-Saut dam, French Guiana - Nt197 P3 | ecosystem: Host-associated > Arthropoda: Insects > Digestive system > Gut ...
GTGGAGGAAGTGCCGGGCATATTTGACGACGACGATGATTTGTTTGAATACCCGATAGTGAAAAGGGCATAATAATTACCAAGGAAGGTGAATACTATGGCGAAAGCGGGTATGAAAAGGCCCAGCCCCAGCGAGCCCCACGGCACGGAAAGCAACAAGAAGCAGAACGTGAACAAAAACGAAAATCCGGAAGTGCCGGAAATCAAGGGGAAGCATAAACGATAATGATTCAATGAGGCTGCCGCTGCTTTGCGGCAGTCTTTATTACACAGGGGGGATACTCATGAAAGACGAAACAAAATGCTTACATGCGGGATACGCGCCGAAAAACGCGGAACCGAGAGTAATACCGATATATCAAAGCACTACCTATGTATTTGATTCGACCGAAGACGTCGGCGGCGTATTTGACGAGCCGACGAAGGCCGTGATCTACTCGCGTTTCGCGAACCCTACGGTTATGGCGGTGGAGGCGAAAATCGCCGCGCTGGAGGGCGGCGTGGGCGCGATGTGCACCTCCTCGGGGCAGGCGGCGACCCTGCTGTCGATACTCAACCTGTGCTCCGCCGGGGACAGCTTTATCAGCACCACGGCGATCTACGGCGGCACGGTGAACCTGTTCTCCGTCACGCTCAAACGCATGGGCATCGAGTGCGTCTATGTTGACCAGGACGCGGGCGAGGCGGAAATCGACGCCGCCTTCCGGCCGAACACGAAGGCCGTCTTCGGCGAAACCCTTGCGAACCCGGCTTTAAAAGTACTGGATATCGAAAAGTTCGCCCGCGCCGCCCACGCGCATAACGTCCCGCTGATCGTGGACAACACCTTCGCCACCCCCGCGCTGTGCAGGCCCTTCGATTTCGGGGCGGACATCGTTATCCACTCCACGAGCAAGTACATGGACGGCCACGCCGTGCAAGTGGGCGGCGTCATCGTGGACAGCGGGAACTTCGACTGGAGCAAGGGCGATTTCCCCGATATTACGGGCCCCGACCCGTCCTATCACGGCATAAGCTATACCGAAACCTACGGCAAGGCCGCGTATATCATCAAGGCCAGAATGCAGCTGATGCGCGACTTCGGCGTGTACCCCGCGGCGCACTCCGCCTTCCTGCTCAACCTGGGGCTGGAGACCCTGCCCATACGCATGCGGCAATACTGCGAAAACGCCATGGCCGTCGCGAATGCTCTCGAAGCATCCCCCTATGTGGAGCAGGTCATCTACCCCGGACTGCCGGGCGACGAGGGCTATGTCCTGGCGCAAAAGTACCTCAAGGGCGCAAGCGGCGTGATCGCCCTGATCGTCAAGGGCGGCAGGGAGGGGGCCGTGCGCTTCATCGACGCGCTGCGGCTGGCCTCCAACCAGGTGCACGTGGCGGACATCCGCACCTGCGTGCTGCACCCCGCCAGCGAGACCCACCGCCAGCTCACCGACGAGCAGCTGCGCGCCGCGGGGATCCACCCGGGCATGGTGCGCCTCTCCGTCGGGCTGGAGAGCATCGAAGACATTCTGGCGGACCTGGAGCAGGGGCTGCGCGCGTCATAAGTCATCCGCGTCCTGCACCGGCTCGCCCCCGTCCTCGGGCACGCCGGTGTAGCTCCCCATGGGGTCAAAGTCGGAACCCAGGTCGTCCGTGGGGTCAAAGGGCGCCTCGGGCGGGTAGGCCTCCGGGTCAAAAAAAGCCATAAACGCGATCCTTTCCTGCGTGTAAAGTGAAAATATTGTCCCCGATTTAATGCAATAAATTACATTCCCAAAAAAGACAGCCGATTCCTAGGGTCTGCCAGCGAAATCGGGGGGCCATGGCAAACATTCCCGGCTGGGAAAAATCGGCGCGATTCACAGCGCAAAAATGCTTGTTCTCTGTTGACGCGCGCGGGCAAAGCTGATAAGATGAAAAGGCGCTCAGAAGAAACTATCGTTTCTGCGCAGGACGTACAAAGCGAATGCAGTGGAACGCCGTGGATGTTCCAAGGCAAGGACGTTAAAAAGAACCCGCTCCGGCTGAATGGCCGGGGCGGGTTTCGCTAATCCTGAAACTCAAACAGCTTGGCTATGGGAACTCCCAATGCTTTGGCAATATCCAGCAGCACATCAAGCGACAACCCAACGTTGCCATTCGGTGCTTCAATGTTGCTCATATGCGTTCGGCTGATGCCAATTTGCTCGGCCAGCTGCAATTGGCTCAAGCCCTGCATTTTCCGTGTGTATGTGATGTTGAATTTCAGCTTTCTGTAAATATCCTCATGCCGCTTGTCCATATAACCACCTCAAGAGTATTTTACATGGTAAAAGGATGCAATGAAACAACGTTAAACAAAATTATGCAATCTATAATATTGCATTATCCGTTTTAGGGTGGTATAATAGGATGAGTCGAAATTATTTTGGGAAAGAGGGACAGGATTATGCACGACATCATCCGTGAATTACGCAAAGAAAGAGGCTTAACACAGAAGCAAGTTGCCGAATACCTGCAAGTGGACCGCTCGACATATGCCTATTACGAAAGCGGCCGTTCGAAACTCTCTATTGAAATCATGGTCAAACTGGCGCATTTTTACAAGGTGAGCTATGCCACGCTCATTGGCGTGCCGGAGCCTGTGCCGGCGGAATTGCTCCAGTACGGCTGAGGGGATGAAAACACTTGCATTTCCTCCGCCTTTCTTTTATAATGGGAGTATTCCATCTTGAAAGGCGGCGTGCACCCAATGAAAACCCTCTCCCTTTCCGGCCCCGGCTGGACATGTTCCATACGCGGCGAATCCGACCCCACGCCCGCAATTGTGCCCGGCTGCAACTATCACGACCTGTTACGCGCAGGGAAGATCGACGACCCCTTCTACGGCGTCAACGAGGATAAGACGCAGTGGGTGGGCGAGGCCGGCTTCGACTACGCGCGCGCGTTCGCGCTGGCGCCGGAGGACCTTGCGGCCGACAGGATTGAGCTCCATTGCGCGGCGCTGGACACCCTGTGCCACGTGTACGTCAACGACTTGCTCGTGGGCGAGGGGAAGAACGCCCACATCGGCTATGCCTTCGACGTCACCCGGGCGGTCAAAGCCGGGGAGAACAGCCTGCGCGTGGAGTTCGACTCCCCCGCGCAGTACGCCAGAGCCATGGCCAAGCAGTTCACCACCGCGCCGGACGCGAACTTCACCGGGCGCACGCACATACGCAAGCCGCAGTGCCACTTCGGCTGGGACTGGGGGCCGTGCATCCCAATCAGCGGCATCACGGGGGAGATTGGGCTGCGGTTTTATCGTGGGGCGAAGCTGCTGCCCATGGAGATCGCGCAGAAGCACGGGGACGGGAAGGTGACGCTCAGCGTGAAAGCGCGGGCCGAGATGCTCCAGCCGGGGGTGAGCTTGCGCATTGCAATTCTCTCGCCTGCGGGTGAGATGCTGGCGCAGGGGGATGGCGATACCCTTGAGGCGACGATCGAGCAGCCGGAGTTCTGGTGGACGAACGACCTTTCGGACAGGGACGAGCAGCCGTTATATACTGTGAAGATAGAGGCCCTGCATGACGGCCAATGCGTTGACGTCATGACGAAAAAGATCGGCCTGCGGACGATTGAGCTCAACCGGGAGGCTGACGCATATGGGCGCAACTTCCAGTTCGTGCTCAACGGCGTGCCCGTCTTCGCCAAGGGGGCCAACTGGATTCCCCCCGACGCGTTCCCCGACCGGGCAGAGGCGCAGGGGGTCCGGCGCATCCTGCTGGCCCAGTGCGTGGAGGCCAACATGAACATGGTCCGCGTGTGGGGCGGCGGCTGCTACGAGACGGACGAGTTCTATGACCTGTGCGACAGCATGGGCCTGCTGGTGTGGCAGGACTTCGCGTTCGCATGCGCGCCGTACCCGTTTGACCGCGGGGACTTCCTGCAAAACGTAAAGGACGAAATAGAGTACAACGTGGCGCGGCTGCGGCACAGGGCCAGCCTGGCGCTGTGGTGCGGCAACAACGAGCTCGAATCCTCGGCCATTCTATGGCTGCCGTACCGCAAATTGCAGGCGGAACAGGGAAAGTTCTTCTGGGGCACGCTGCCCGGCTGGGTGAAGGGGCTAGACGCGCAGACGCCCTTCATCAGCACATCGCCCACGGGCGGCGCGTTCATGAAGGGCGTGGAGAGCGACGGGGAGGGCGACACCCACATCTGGCACGTGTGGCACGGCATGCAGGGCCTGCCGTATTTCCGCAAGCGCCTGACGCGCTTTTGCAGCGAGTTCGGCCAGCAGTCGTTCCCCGACATGCGCACGGTGCGCTCCTTCGCCGGGGAGGGGGAGCCGAAGCTGAGTGATGCCGCGATGAAATCCCACCAGAAGTGCATCAGCGGGAACCAGAAGATTCTCTACTATATCGCGGCGAACTATCGATTGCCGAAGAATTTCAACGATTTGGTGTATCTCTCGCAGATCACGCAGGCGGACTGCGTGGCCTACGCCACCGAGCACTGGCGGCGCAACCGCGGGCGCTGCAACGGCAGCCTCTACTGGCAGCTCAATGACAACTGGCCGGTCACCAGCTGGTCGAGCATCGACTACGCGGGCAGGGCCAAGGCGCTGCAGTACTACGCGCGCAGGTTCAACGAGCCGGTTTGCGTATCCATCGACGACGACCGGGGTGTGACGAAACTCTATGTGCACAACGACATGCGGGAGGCGCGCAGGCTCAACCTCGAACAACAATTGATGGACTTCGACGGCCGGGTGCTCTACGCCCATGAGCGCCCCGTGGAGGCCCCGGCGCTCAGCGCTGTGGCTGTGGCCGACCTGACCGGCCATGAGCGCGGCCCGGGGCTCGTGCTGCGCGCGCGGCTGAAGGACGGCGGCGAAGTGGTCTCACAGCGCACACTGCTGTTCGGCAAGGAGAAAAATCTGGATTTGCCGCAGTGTGAATTCGCTTCAAGTGTTGAGGTGAAGGGCGATGCCGCCTATGTGACGATACGCAGCGACCGGTTCGCCAGGGCGGTGTTGATCGAAAGCGATCTACTCGAGGGCAATTTCAGCGACAACTTTATGGATGTGTTCCCCGGCGAGCCGGTGACGGTGACAGTGGGCGCGAACGGTGCGGACGCGGGCGCGATACGGGCCAGCCTGCGGTTTGCCTGCGTGAACAACGTGGAGGCCCACGGCCCGGCGGGAAGCGCGCTCAGGCGCCTGGGGGCCATGGCGCCGCCGGCGCACCTGCCGTCGTGGGTGCTGTTCAAAATGAGGAAGAAAATGCCATGAGGTGGCGGATACGGACCAAGGCCTTGCTCTCCATAGAGCGGGGCTTTGCTGTCGTCAATATCACTAAATTTTCTCCCCCTCTTGCATTCTGGCGAAATTTGTTTTATAATCTACTATGGGACAGGATAGGCAAGTGGAAGAATAAGCTGTGCGGCCGCAAAAAAGCGCGTCGCCGGGAGGCCTGCCGTCCAATCGTGAAAGGAGTTTTTGCATGCGCGTGTTGTTTGCCAGGCCAAATGCCGGGTACTATGTCCATTACTCGGCGCAGCCCTCTCTGGGGCTTTTGGCGTTGGCGTCATTTTTACAGGCCAAGGGGCATACCGTACGCATTTTCGACCACGAGCTGGAGCACGACCTGATGGACGCCGTCACGGAGTTCCAGCCGGACGCCGCGGCGGTCACGCTTTTTTCCGACGCCACGATCCCCGACGCCATGCAGATTTCGCGCGCGCTGAAGGCGCTGGGACTGCCTGTGCTCTGGGGCGGCCACATGGCCAGCGCCATCCCCGAGCTGGCCGCGCGCGCGGACTTCGTGGACTATGTGGGCATCAGCGAGGGCGAATACACGTTGCTGGAGCTGCTGGAGGTGGTGGAGGGCAAACGAGAGCCCGAAACCGTGCTGGGCATCGCATATGTGGACAAGGATGGCGAATACCATCGCACGGCGGACCGCCCCTTTGCCGACCTGTCGGATTTCCCGCCGCTGGATTACTCGCTGATCCCCGTGGAGCGCTTCAACTACAAGCTCCCATTTGCAAACCGCATATCGCCGATGATGGCCTCCAAGGGCTGCCCTTTCAGCTGCACCTATTGCTTCAATAACGAATACCATCGCTGCCAGCGGCGCGTATACCCCCAGGAGGTCATCTTCCAGCAGATCCAAACCCTGGCCACGAAGTATCACTTTGACGGGTTCCTGTTTGTGGATGAAATCTTTGGCACGGACAAGCAGGAGCTGCGTAAATTTTGCCAGGGCATAAAGGATTTAAACCTGGCGGTGACCTGGGGCACGGAGACGACGATCGGGATGCTGACGCGCGAAGACCTGGAGCTGATGCACGGCGCCGGCTGCCGCTGGCTGCAATTCGGCCTGGAGAGCGGCTGCGCCGAAATGAGGAAAAAGATACACAAGTTTTATGACGCCTCCAAAATCGACGAGACCTTCCGCAATTGCCGCGAAATCGGCATCATGACCCAGGGGCAATTTATCATCGCCCTGCCCGACGAAACGCCCGAGCAGGTGCGCGAGACGGTGCGCCTTTGCTTCCGCACACAGCCGGATATGTTCAGCCTGGCTTTCTTCGTGCCGATCCCCGGCACGCAGCTGTGCCGGGAGCTGGAGGCGGCCGGAGAGCTTACCCTTCCCAAAACGCTGGAGGACAGGGTGGGTTCGGCGATGGAGCGGCAGCAATTGCGCCAAAACTTCTCCCGCATCCCGGACAGGGACCTGCTGGTGATCCAGAAGAGCTTTCACTGGTGGCTGGTATTTAAGAAAAAGAAGAAAATCCCCGGCGTGAAGCGCTCCTCCTTTCTTGAGATCGCGGTGGAAAACCTGCTTGTCAACCTGCGCAGGGCGGGCCTGGGCGGCCTTGCGCGCGACCTTTGGGAGTCGGGAAAGCTGCTTTGCACCGAGGCGTGGTACGCCCACGCCTATCCCTCCATCCGCAAAAAGTATGACCTTTACGCCAAGAACTTCGGCCGCACGGATTGGGACTGAACCGGCGTTTAAGGATGTTGCCAGACATTTTATCTGAAAGGGAAATCATTTCTATGCGCGTGTTGTTTGTTCGTCCCAAATCCGGGTTTTTCGTCAGCTGCTCCTCCCCGCCCATGGGCTCCCTGGCGCTGGCGTCGTTTCTGCAGGCCAAGGGGCATGCCGTGCGCATTTTCGACCACGAGATAGAGCACGACCTGGTGAAGGCCGTCACGGAGTTCAAGCCGGAGGCCGCGGCGGTCACGCTCCTCGGGCAATCCCAGATCGCCGACGCCATGCAGATTTCGCGTACGCTCAAGGCGCAGGGCCTGCCCGTATTCTGGGGCGGCTACATGGCCAGCGCCATCCCGGAGGCGGTTGCGCGCTCCGGCTGCGCGGACTACGTCGGCATCAGCGAGGGGGAATACACGCTGCTGGAGCTGCTGGAGGTCGTTGAAGGCAAACGCGCCCGTGAAACGGTGCTGGGCATCGCCTATGTGGACGAAACCGGCGAATACCGCCGCACGGCAGACCGCCCCTTCGCCGACCCGGCGGATTTCCCGCCGCTGGACTATTCGCTGATTCCTGTGGAGCAGTTCGACTACAGCTTCCCCTTCGCGAACCGCATCTCCCCCATGATGGCATCCAAGGGCTGCCCCTTCAACTGCACCTATTGCTTCAACAGCGAATACCATCGCTGCCAGCGGCGCGAGTATCCCAAAAAAGTCGTCTTCCAGCAGATCCAGACCCTGGTGGAGCAGTACAAGGTGGACGGAATCTATTTTGTGGATGAAATTTTTGGCACGGACAAACAGGAGCTGCAGGAAATATGCCAGGGCATCAAAGAGTTGAACCTGGGTGTCACCTGGGGGACGGAAACCATGATCGGCGCGCTCTCACGCGAGGACCTGGCGATGATGCACGAGGCCGGCTGCCGTTTGCTGCAATTCGGCCTGGAGAGCGGCAGCGCCGAGATGAGAAAAAAGCTCCACAAGTTTTACGACGCCTCCAAAACGGATGAAACCTTCCGCAACTGCCGTGAAATCGGCATCATGACCTACGGTTTCTTTATCATCGGCCTGCCGGACGAAACACCCGAGCAGGTGCGCGAGACGGTGCGGCTTTTTTTGCGCACGCAGCCGGATATCGCCAGCGTGGCCTTCTTTACGCCATACCCAGGTTCCCAGCTGTGCCGGGAACTGGAGGCGGCCGGAAGGCTCGCCATTCCAAAGACCCTGGAGGACTTCGTGAACCCCGCCATGGAGCGGCAGCAATTGCGCCAAAACTTTTCCCGCGTCCCCGACAGGGACCTGCAGGTGATCCTGCAATTTTTCTACTGGCAGATGATGTTCAGGAAAAAGAAGAAAACCCCCGGCGTCGAGCAGTCCTCCGTGCTTGTGATGGAGGTGAAAAACATGCTCGCATACCTGCGCAGGGGCGGCCTGCGCGGCCTTGCGCGCGGTGTTTGGGATTCAGGCAAGCTGTTCTTCACCGTGGCGTGGTACGCCAACGCCTACCCCTCCGTCCGCAAAAAGTATGACCTGTACGCCAAAAACTTCGGCCGCACGGATTGGGACTGAAAAGGCGCTTGCATATCGCGTGTTTTTGTGGTATAATAGGGGGTGTTTCTCAGGCCGCATGTCTGCGCGCCTTAAAAAGGCCTGATCATGCAAAGGAGGGGTTGTGTGGCCAAGAAGAAAAAAAGAATCTCGAAACCTGTTGCCGCGCCTGTTGCCCCACCTGTTGCCGCGCCCGTGCTGGCTGCCCCGCCGAAAAGCCGCGGCAGGCGATATGCTGAAATTGCGGCCTGGTCCGCAGCTGTGTTTTTGCTTTATTTTTTCAGCCGTGTCAATATTGGTTATCTTGTCGGGTATTTTCTTTCCCCTTCTTTCCAGGTGCCGCTGACCCATACCCTGGATTACAGCCTGGGCTTCCTGCCGCGCGTGCTGTCCGGCCAATTGCTGACCTTCTTTGCCGGGGGGGCCATGGCAGGCCCGGCCGCGGGGGCGTACTTCCTCACGCTGTACGCCGTCACCTACGGGCTGCTTTCCCTCATCCTTGGGATGCTGATCGAAAAAGCGCTCAGCACGAAGAACTACCTGATGGCGATGTTTCCCTTGCTCATCATTTTCACAACGCGGTCGGTCTGGTTCAGGTTTTTTTTAGATAAGCACCTCGACACGCCGATGTTTTTGTTTGCCCTTGCGGCCTTTTTCCTGGTCAAAAACGAAAAGCGGATGTGGTTCGTGCCTGTCTGCGTCTGCCTTGGGATCATGGTGAGCGAATCCTTTATGCTGCTGTTTTTCCCTCTCGTCTTTGCCCTGCTGTATTATGAATTCATAAAGGGCGGCAGGAAGCGGACGAGGCTGTATCACCTGACCGCGACGACGGCCTCCTCCTTCGCGCTGGAGGTTTATATGCTGTGGGCGCCTTTCCACAGCGAGCTTGTGAGCAAATACAGCTATGCGCAGTCAATCGCGTATCTTGAAGAAAAAATCGGGCGCGTGTTCACGGATGACCCGATCGCGGCCTATGTCAGCGGCGGCGTTTTCGGCAAGATTCTGGATGGGCAAAGATTTCCTCTTCTCAGTATTAACGCCTGGTCGCAGTTTGATTATTTCAAACCGATATTCTATGTGTTTGCTCTCCTGATCTGCGCGCCCATTTTGATTTTCACCCTGACCATCTGGCGCGGGCACATGAAAGGCGAGCAAGGTTTCTGGAAGAAGTCGCCGTACATGCTGTTTATGCTGGCCCCAATGATTATATTTCCCGCGTTTTTCGTTTTTATGGATATGGACAGGCTTGTGTCCGCCGTGCTCCTGACACAGGTTCTTTTGTTGGCCTATGTGTTTTTCGCGGACGGGCGGAACGAAGCGTTCAACCGCCTGAAAGAACTTAGTACGGGAAAATACCGCTGGCTTTTGTATGCCGCTGTCATTCTCGGCGTCATTGTGCCCCTGATGGTATTTCGCGGCACGCTTGTTCTGAACCAGGCGGTTGATCTTGCGGACTATTACGGTTAATGCGGAGATCCAGTTCTCACAAGGAGGGGCGGTAATGGCCAAGAAGAAAAGAATTTCAAAACCTGTTGCAAAGCCCGTGGCGGCACCCGTGACAGCACCCGCAGCGGTGCCCGTGGCAGCGCCCGTGGCGGCGCCTGTGCTTGCTGCCCCGCCGAAAAGCCGCGGCAGGCGATACGCCGAAATTGCGGCGTGGTCCGCCTTTGTGTTTTTGCTCTATATTAGTTTCCGCGTCAACGTGTACAATATCAGCGTTGGCGAATGGATCGGTTCTTTTCTTTCCCCTTCCTTCCAGGCGCCGCTG
>Ga0082212_10013398_pt1 | contig 10255 bp, 7 predicted proteins | sample TergutNt197P3_FD_71548 | JGI IMG/M metagenome (GOLD analysis project Ga0082212, IMG submission 71548) | Neocapritermes taracua P3 segment gut microbial communities from Petit-Saut dam, French Guiana - Nt197 P3 | ecosystem: Host-associated > Arthropoda: Insects > Digestive system > Gut ...
TTTTGGCGGACGTCCTCTGCGTTTAAGTTCAGTTGCATTATCCGAATCATTATTTTGATTGTCTGATACCGGTGTAGCCTGTTCGCGTAACGTTTTCTTTTCATTGGCTCTGTTCGCTATTCTTTCCTGTCGGAGCGCGAATTTTTGCGCTTGCTGGCCGGCAACCGAAATAGCCTGTTCATCAAGTATTCTATATACCAGCTGACTTTTCTCAAAGGTCTTAATATCCGGAATATCTAATGCCTGTGCAATATCCTGAAGCTCGGATAATTCTTTTTCATTTAATTCAAGAATGTTGTATTTTTGCATATAAATATAATATAATAAGTTACTTAAATGTTAATTATTCATTACGGGGCGTACTTCTACAGTATTGATAAAGCCACAAAAAATAATGTTCGGAATGATTTATGTCGAAATATTTCAGCTGTTTGTGAAATTAAGACGCCGCAAAGATAGTATATTTTTTATTGATTACAATGATTTGTTGGAAAAAATTTTATAATAAAGGCATTTTTTGTATGATTTTCCAGACGGAAGCGGTTATCCGCACGTTCGCCGATTATCCATAATATATCATTTCCGCTGCATAACAGCCATGCTTTGCTTTTTTGGAGTAAATTGAATTTGTGTTCTGTAAAATAATCGCTTATCTTTTTTCGTCCTTTCATTCCGAAAGGGATAAACCAGTCGCCGGTATGCCATTTTCGTAAAATTAGCGGGAAATTAATCTTTTCGTAATCAAAGGTAGCGGTCGTTCGCGATTTATCAATTTGAATTGTATTGTTTACTTTGATTTTCTGTATGGAAAGGCGGATCGGAAGATATGAAAGGTCTGTATCGTTTTCAGTTATTTGATATATTTCCGTCGTTTGTGCCGGTTTTTTATAAATAAAAAGCGAAGTCCTGTCTTTCACCAACTGATAGACCGTGTGCGGCGCATCAAATATTTTTCCGGATTCGCCTGATAACGAGTGGAAAATATCTTTCGACAGGTGGCGTGTAAAACCAAAGGGCAGTAACAGTTCGTACAAAATTGTCTGAGGCGAAGTCTGACATAACAGTTCATTTATAGAAATGCCAAAGACGTCGTCTTCAATTTTTGTCAGCAGCTTCTTTCTTGCACTTTCTATTGTATGAATGTAGATGTTTTCAACGTCGGCAAGGTGTGCCGCTGTTCTCGCAATTGCTTCATCAATGGAGGGATTGACTTCTTTCATCAGGGGTAGCAGACGCAAACGGATTGCATTGCGGGTATATTCGTCCGAAAGATTGGTACTGTCCGTTACAAACGGAAGTTGCTGTTTTGCAAGAAAACGGTTGATATCATTTTTACCGATACAAAGCAATGGACGCACAATCCTTCCGTTTCGGGAACGGATGCCGCACAGTCCGCGTATGCCTGTGCCGCGTATCATGTTTAAAAGTATTGTTTCATTGCTGTCGTCGCGATGGTGTGCTACAGCAATGGCTTGCGCATCGTATTTTTTACGGAGTGTTTCAAACCATTCGTATCGTAAGTCACGCGCCGCCATTTCAATTGAAAGATGTTGCCGGGAAGCGTAAGAGGCGGTATCGAAGTCGGTTTTTTCGAATGGGATCTGATATTGGGCTGCAAAATTTCTGCAAAATGATTCATCCAGATCAGATTCGTCTGCGCGCAGATGAAAATTACAATGCGCGGCAATGCACTTATATCCTGACTGATGGAGTATATATAATAATGTAACCGAATCGCCTCCTCCACTAAAACCGACGATCACAGGCTTACCGGACGTCAGCAGGCGATGAGTCTCAATATATGCACTTATTTTAGGTATCAATCCCTGATAGGTTCATTGTGTGTTGGCAAGTTCGGGATCAATCATGATACGTCCGCAGTATTCGCATACGATAATTTTCTTATGCAATTTGATGTCCAGCTGTTTTTGCGGCGGAATCTTATTGAAGCAGCCACCACAGGCGTCACGTTCGATATTCACAACGGCCAAACCGTTGCGGGCGCCTTTGCGAATACGTTTGAATGCATTCAGCAAACGCGCTTCGATGTTTTCTTCAATGGCTTTTGACTTGTCACGCAGTTTTTCTTCTTCCTGGCGCGTTTCGTTTACAATCTCGTGAAGTTCTTTTTTCTTCTGCTCAAGGTCGATCTTGCGCCCTTCCATGATTTCCTTGAAACCGGAAACGCTTTCTTTCTTTTGCTTGATGGCGGCATTGAACTCCTTGATTTTCTTTTCCGAAAACTCTACTTCAAGTTCCTGAAATTCAACTTCTTTCGATAGATTGTCAAACTCGCGGTTGTTCCGAACCTGATCTAACTGTTCTTTATATTTTTCAATCAGCAGTTTCGATTCGGATATTTTATTACGCTGTGCCGTAACATTCGCATCCTGTTCCTGTATCTCGGCCTGAAATTTCTCCAGACGTGTTTTGAGTCCTGCTATTTCATCTTCAAGGTCCTGTACTTCCAAGGGAAGTTCGCCGCGTAACGTTTTAATTTTGTCAATTTCCGAAACTACGATTTGAAGCTTAAACAGCATGGCTAATTTTTCTTCAACCGAAAACTCTTTCATTTCTTTATTTTTCAATGAAGATGATTCTACCGGTATCATTTCATCCGAAGAAGTATCAATTATTTCATTAACGTCGGCTACTTTTTTCGGAGAAGCAGCTTTCTTGACCGCCACTTTACTTTTCTTTTCCACAACTTCCGGTTTATTCTTTGTTTTTGAATCTTTGGAACCCGGTTTTCCGGTTGTTTTATTAGCCTCAATCTTTTCTGTTTTGGCTTCTATCTTTTTTGCCATTCTTATAAATATTTAATAGGGTTTGAATTTACAATTGAATTTTGAACTGCAAAGGTAGGAAATTTTTTTGATAACAAATGAAAGAATATATCTTTCGCACATATTTCACTTTCATAATGACCGGTGACAGCGAGTAAAATCATATTCTCAACATCGTAAAAATCATTGTATTTCGCTTCACCGGTGATGAAAATATCTGCGCCCGATGCGATAGCCTGCGGGATAAGGAATGAACCCTTACCGCCGCAAATGGCTACTGTTCGTATTTTACGTCCTGTTAGCAATGAGTGTTTCAGACAATCGGCATGAAGAACATCCTTGATACGCTGCAAAAAAATCAGTTCGTCTTCCCACTCCGGCAGATTCCCGATTATGCCGCTTCCGGACTGCTCCCATGTGTTTTCTAATTTGTAGAGGTCGAAAACCGGCTCTTCATACGGGTGGACAGACAGCAGCGAACTGATGACCGTCGATTGTAAATAAGCGGGGAAAACGGTTTCGATGCGTATTTCTTTTTCCGTATGTAACTGCCCGATTTCACCGCAGTACGGATGACTGTGCTCCATGGGCAAAAACGTGCCATGCCCTTCCGTATTGAAACTGCACGAACTGTAATTTCCGATATGTCCGGCGCCAGCTTTAAACAGGGCATTTCGCAGTTTTTCCGACGCATGATCTGGCACATAAGCAACCAGTTTGATCAGGCTGTTTTTTTGAGGGCTTAATATGCGGACATCTTCCAAGCCGAACATTTCAGCCAATTGATAATTAACGCCTCCAACCGCATTATCCAGATTGGTATGAGCGGAGTAGATGACAATATCATTTTTGCATGCCTTTATCATACACCGTTCCACATAATTTTTGCCCGTGAGTGATTTAAAAGGTTTGAATGTCAGCGGATGATGTGAAATAATCAGGTTACAGCCGGCGTCAAGCGCTTCTTCAACGATTTCTTCCGTCACATCTAAACAAAGAAGCGCGCCTAATGCGGGCTGGTCGACATCGCCTAACTGAATACCTGCATTATCAAAGTCTTCCTGCAGGCTTAACGGCGCTAACCGTTCGATTTCTTTCAGGATATCTTTTATTTTAATCATCTGTTTCTACCCTAATATTAAGTTCCTTGAGTTGTGCGTCGTCCAGCAGGGAGGGCGCATCGAGCATCACATCGCGTCCGGAATTGTTTTTCGGGAACGCGATGCAGTCGCGGATGGAATCCAGGCCGGTAAACAGGGATACAAACCTGTCCAGACCATAAGCAATACCGCCATGCGGAGGCGCTCCGTACTTAAAAGCGTTCATCAGGAACCCGAACTGCTCCTGCGCTTTTTCTTCCGTGAAGCCAAGCAATGCAAACATGCGCTTCTGAAGCCGGCTGTCGTGGATACGAATCGATCCGCCGCCTACTTCCACGCCATTGATAACCATATCATAAGCATTCGCGCGAACTTTCCCGGGATCGCTTTCCAATAAAGGGATATCTTCGGGTTTGGGTGAAGTAAACGGATGATGCATGGCATAATAGCGTTGTGTGTCATCATCCCATTCCAGTAACGGAAAGTCAACTACCCAGAGGCAGGCAAATGTGTTTTTATTGCGTAAGCCCAACTGATTTCCCATCTCAAGGCGTAATTCGCTTAATTGCTTTCGAACCTTATTCGGCTCATCGCCTGTCAGTATGAGGATCAAATCGCCGGGTTGGGCGTTAAAAGCCGTTTTCATCTTTTGTAGCGAATCCTGCGAATAAAACTTGTCGAAGCTTGATTTTACGCTTCCATCAGTATCTATCCGTGCATAGAGCAGTCCTTTTGCGCCAATCTGCGGTCGTTTTACAAAATCGGTCAGCCCGTCGATTTGCTTGCGTGTATACGAAGCCGCGCCTTCCGCACAAATACCGCCAATATATCCGGCATCGTCAATGACGGCAAAACCGGAACCTTTCAGGATATCCGGCAATTCGACCAATTTCATTCCGAAGCGGAGGTCGGGTTTGTCCGTACCGTAATACTTCATGGCGTCATGCCATGTCATACGCGCGAACGCATCACTGAATGTGATGTTTCGTATCGTACTGAAAAGATGCTTTGTCATCCCCTCAAATGTTTGCAGGATATCTTCCTGTTCTACGAACGACATTTCGCAGTCAATTTGGGTAAATTCAGGTTGGCGGTCGGCGCGCAGGTCTTCATCGCGGAAACATTTTACAATCTGGAAATAGCGATCAAACCCGGAAACCATCAATAATTGCTTCAGTGTCTGTGGCGACTGAGGCAATGCATAGAATTGTCCCGGATTCATCCGCGAGGGTACAACAAAGTCGCGTGCACCTTCCGGAGTTGAGTTGACAAGAACGGGCGTTTCAACTTCAAGAAAATTCGCTTCACTCAGGTAACTTCTTATTTCAAAAGCCATTTTATGTCGTGTTTCCAGGTTTTTACGTACAATGTTGCGACGCAAATCCAAGTACCGGTATTTCATCCGAAGGTCGTCGCCTCCGTCGCTTTCGTCTTCAATCGTAAAGGGCGGGGTGAGCGCCGCGTTTAAAATGGTTAGTTCGGATACAACTACCTCGATTTCACCCGTCATGATATGAATATTCTTATTCGATCGTTCTTTCACTGTGCCGGCGACTTGAATCACAAATTCACGACCCAGTTCGTTTGCCTGTTCGCAAAGGGAAGCGTCTACTTCCTCATTGAAAACCAGTTGTGTAACGCCATACCGGTCGCGAATATCAACAAAAGTCATGCCGCCCATGTTCCGTTTCTTTTGAACCCATCCGGCCAGCGTAACAACATTTCCTTCATCTTTCAGACGTAATTCCCCGCAAGTTTTTGTCCTGTACATATATTATATTATTAAGTTACAACTGCAAAAAGTATGCAAAAGTAATGATAATTTGACAGCGTGCAAAAAAGTAGCTGAATAAAAGTTTGGATATATAAAAATAGTCGTTATCTTTGCATCCGTTTTTGAGAAATCATTCAGCACAGGACACATTGGAAGGATGGGTGAGTGGCTGAAACCAACAGTTTGCTAAACTGTCGTACGGGTAACCGTACCGGGGGTTCGAATCCCCCTCCTTCCGCCGGACAAATCATTATTATGTTAATTGAATATACTTCTTATATGGATTCTTTGTTAACGGAAAAAAATAGAATGAATCTTTTATACGGTTTTTTGGTTGGTGTTATGGTAATTAACACCTTTTTATTTGGTAGTTGCAACAGAACAAAAGTGCAAAATGAACAAAGGGCTCCGGCAATATTTGAAGTAAAGGCTGTGAGCCGGGCGGATGCAACGGTCTATACGCGATTCCCCGTGCAAATACAGAGTGAAAATGATATAGAGATTTATCCCCGTGCTACAGGGTATATTCAAAGGATTTATGTAAAAGAAGGTGATAATGTGAAAAAGGGAAGTCCGATTCTCAAAATCAATGACGACGACTATCTTCAAACAGTCACCTCAACAAAGGCTGCACATGATAATGCACAATTGGAAGTGGTCAAATTGAAACCGCTTGTTGATAAGGATATTATCAGTCCGTTTCAATTACAGACCGCAGAAAGCAATGTGCTGGCAGCGCGGGCCGCCTACGAAAATGCAAAAATTAACCTGGGCTATACCCTGATTACAAGTCCGGTTTCAGGCGTGATCGGGCGGATATCCCTGCGGGAAGGCAGTTTGCTTACTGCCGGCATTTCCACGCTCATAACAACGGTCGCTTCCAGCGGTGATGTTTTTGCCTATTTCTCTTTCGATGAAAAACTTCTGCTGCAATTTGCCGACGATCCGCACGTCTCATTACAGCAGCGGGTAGCAAAACTGCCTCCTGTCAATCTGGCTTTGGCAAACGGGCAAATCTATGAACATGCGGGAAGGGTTGTGCTGGGAAGCAGTTTGATTGACCCCGCCACAGGTTCATTACAGATGAAAGGCATATTTCCCAATCCGGATGCCATGTTACGCTCCGGAAGTACGGGAAGCATACTGATTCCAACCTTTTATCAAAATGCCATCATCGTTCCTCAAAAGGCAACTTTCGATATTCAGGATAGAAAGATGATATTTACAGTCGATTCGGAGAATATTGTTCATGCTACAAATATCAAAATATTGAATAATACGAGCGACGACTTTATTATCGATTCCGGATTAAGCGAAGGAGATAAGATAGTGCTGGATGGCGTCGGGAAAATAAGGGATGGGGATAAGATAGAATTAGGAATTAAGAATTAGGAATTAGTAATGATAAAACAATTTTTAACCCGCCCGGTACTCGCAACGGTTGTTTCCATTATACTTTGCATACTGGGAATACTCGGTTATGTCAGTATTCCCGTAGAGCAGTTTCCCAATATTGCGCCTCCGATGGTAATCGTATCTACCGTCTATCCGGGAGCCAATGCGCAAACTGTCCTGAAAAGCGTCGTTGCGCCTCTTGAAGAATCGATCAATGGCGTGGAAGGGATGACCTATATGGTGTCTACTACCAACAATAGCGGAAGCGCCATGATTCGTATTTACTTTAATCTGGGCATAGATCCGAATATGGCGCAGGTAAACGTGCAAAATTATGTATCTTCGGCCATGAGCAAACTGCCGGCGGCGGTAACGCAATATGGAGTTACTACCAGAAAGATGTTTGACAACCAGCTGATGATCGGCGCTATTTACAGCGATAATCCGGAATTTGACGATACCTTCCTTCAAAACTATACATTAATAAATATTGTGCCGGTGCTGGCCCGTACAAAAGGAGTAGGGCAGGTACGGGAGATGGGTTCCCGAAACTATTCGATGCGTATCTGGCTGGATCCGGCAAAGATGGCTTCCTATCATTTGATTCCAAACGATGTGATCGCCGCCATTCAGGAACAAAACGTGGAGGCCGCGCCCGGACAGTTCGGCTTAAGCGGCGACCAGCAATTTCAATATACGCTGACCTATAAGGGTAAGTTTACCGAAGCGCCCGAATATGAGAATATTATCATCAAGGCGCTGGGCGATGGAAAGATTTTGCGCGTGAAAGACGTGGCAACCATTGATCTGGGCGCTTTCGACTATTCGACTTTCACCACTGTCAACGGAAAGCCGGGGGCAGGCTTCAATGTTTACCAGACAACAGGGTCAAATGCGCGCGATGTGGTCGATGCCCTGAAATCAGAACTCGACGAACTGTCGAAAACATTTCCACCCGGCGTAAAATACACGCTGCCGAATGACGCCAACAAATTTTTGAACGCTTCGATCAATAAAGTGAAACGTACCCTTGTTGAAGCCTATATTCTGGTGTTTTTAGTTGTTTTCCTGTTCCTGCAAAACTGGCGGTCAACTTTGATACCCGGCATCTCGGCCCTGGTAGCCATAGTCGGTACGCTGTTTTTTTTGAATCTGATAGGATTTTCACTCAACATTTTTTCAATGTTTGCCTTAGTGCTGGCAATCGGAATTGTAGTGGACGACGCCATTGTAGTGACAGAGGCGGTACACGCCAAGTTGGAGGCGGATTCTTCACTTAAACTGTTTGACGCCACTTCTAAGGCGATGGACGAGATCACGACTGCCATTATTTCCATTACACTGGTGATGGCGGCGGTATTTATTCCGGTAACCTTCCTGACGGGACCGGCAGGCGTTTTTTATCGTCAATTCGGGTTAACAATGGCTGTCGCAATTGTTCTTTCTGCAATAAATGCCTTGACGCTTAGTCCGGTATTGTGTACCATCCTTATCAAACCTAAAAAGGAAGAAGATGGAAAACGTTCGTTTATTGAACGGTTTCACCACAGTTTTAATGCGGCGTTCGATGTAACCATAAGTAAATATCAGAAGGTTTTATACTATTTTACAAAGCATCGCTGGATGCCGCCTTTCATCATTCTCTGTTTTGGAGTTGCCGCCTGGTTTATGATCAAACTTACTCCTACGGCATTTGTTCCGAATGAAGACCAGGGTATCCTGAGCGGAGATGTGGCAATGCCTCCCGGAACTTCATTGGAACAGACCCGAAAAGTGATGATGCAAATTGACAGCATCATGGATGAAATGCCGATTTTTGCTTCCCGTCTGGTTATTACGGGACAAAGCCAGCTGACCTCTACCAACGGAAGTTCGCACGGGATGATCACAGCGTCCCTGATACCCTGGGAAGAACGTGGCGATACCTCTGTTGCCGACGTGATTGCAATCTTAAACAAAAAAGTGTCGAAGATTAAGGAAGGAAGGATTGTTTTCTTTGCGCCGCCTCCCATTCGGGGATTTGGCTTCTCCGAAGGCGTTCAGGTACAGCTTCAGGATAAAACGGGAGGGGATATCTATAAATTCTATGACGTGCTGACCGATTTCCTGGCGAATCTCACTGCGCGTCCTGAAATAAATTATGTTACCACTTCCTTTAATATCAATTTTCCATGTTATCAGTTCGATGTACAGGTAGATAAATGTAAAATGCAGGGAGTGAACGTGAATAGCGTCTTCACGGCATTACAGGCTTACTATGGCGGGATGCAGGTTTCCGATTTCAATCTGTTCACCAAATATAGCCGGGTAATGGTACAGGCGCCGCCCGCCGACCGTACCGATCTCAATTCGCTGTCAAAAATTATGATCAGAAACAGCGACGGGAGCATGGTTCCGATAACCACGCTGCTTGACTTCCAAAAAGTAATGCAGCCCGAGGCCATGACGCGTTATAACATGTTTACGGCTGCTTCCATTACCGTTTCGGTAAAGAGCGGGTACAGTACGGGCGACGTCATTTCGGCAGTACGCGAAGAAACGGCCAAACTGCAATCGGGCTACGAAACAGAGTTTTCGGGCCTGACGCGTGAAGAGATAAAATCGGGTAATCAGGCCATTTACATTTTCATGCTCTGCTTCCTGTTCGTCTATCTGATACTGTGCGCACAGTACGAAAGTTATATCCTGCCGTGGTCGGTCATGCTGTCATTGACCATCGGCCTGTTCGGCGTTTATTTCTTTGTTAAGATAGCCGGACTTACCAATAATATCTATGTGCAGGTAGCGCTCATCATGCTCATCGGGTTGCTGGGTAAAAACGGCATCCTGATTGTGGAATTTGCCCGACAACGCTATGAACAGGGAATGAGCATCGTAACGGCGGCTATCAGTGGCGCGACAGCCCGTTTGCGACCGATTCTGATGACTTCCTTTGCTTTCATTTTCGGCATGTTTCCGCTGATACTGGAAGGAGGCGCAGGGAGCGCCGGCAATCACTCCATCGGGGTAGCGGCAGCCGGAGGTATGTTTATCGGCACGCTGTTCGGCGTGTTTGTCATTCCGACCATGTATATTCTTTTTGGTTCGCTGGATGCTGCCCTGCGGAGAAAAAGTAATCTTATAAAAAAGTAACAGTATGAAACATCGTAATCTTCATCGTGTCATTTCAGTGGCGACTGTTGCATTATTTTTTGCGGGTT
>Ga0082212_10013399_pt1 | contig 10254 bp, 6 predicted proteins | sample TergutNt197P3_FD_71548 | JGI IMG/M metagenome (GOLD analysis project Ga0082212, IMG submission 71548) | Neocapritermes taracua P3 segment gut microbial communities from Petit-Saut dam, French Guiana - Nt197 P3 | ecosystem: Host-associated > Arthropoda: Insects > Digestive system > Gut ...
GACATTGAGCATAATAATAAAAAGGAAAACCTCAGTAGCCAAAATATTTTTATTACCGGCGACAATCTCGAAGCCTTGCGCCATTTGCAAAATGCGTACAAGGGAAAAGTGAAAATGATTTACATAGACCCGCCCTACAATACAGGAAAAGAGTTTGTGTATAACGACCACTTTGAGTTTGACGACCAAAAACTGCAAACAGCGCTTGGTTACAGTGATGAGGAAATTGCCCGCCTCAAATCCATTCAGGGCAAAAGTTCTCATTCGGCGTGGCTCACTTTTATGTATCCGCGTTTGAAACTTGCTCAAAAATTGCTTGCCGACGTCGGCGTTATTTTTGTTTCCATTGACGACAACGAACAGGCAAATCTCAAACTACTTATGGATGATGTGTTTGGGGAAGGAAATTTTGTTGAGTGCTTGAAGTGGAAAAGGAAGAAACAACCGTCTTTTTTAGCAACCCATACAGCCAAAGTGATGGAATATATTTTAGTTTATGCAAAGCGGACAGAACTATTAGAAAAACTATCAATAGAAAACATATCTGATGCAACTAAAAAAGTGATTAACTTAACCAATCAAACTTCGGAAAGATTATTTCCCAAAGGTGTAATAGTCAAATTAGGGCAAAATGGAATTTTAAAAAAGGGGATATATACAATTAAAACAATGACTGTTGAATATTTAGATGACATTATATATGAAAACGGCAAAACCATATCGGAAGTTAGAGTGAAATCTCAATTTTCTGTATCACAAGAAAAGATTAATGACTATGTTTCCAAAGGACTCCTTTTCATTACAATCAATAATGGGTTACGAAGAGATGTTAGTGAAGAGGAAAAAGAGAATAGGAAGTCAATAACCGACTTGCTTCTTGATTGGGGGGATAATCAAGATAGTGATAATGAAATGAAAGAGTTATTTGAGGTTAGCTGTTTTGATTACACTAAACCAACAAAATTAATAAAGAATTTAATAAAATCCATTTATTCCGAAAATTCTGTTATCCTCGATTTCTTTGCAGGTTCTTCCTCCACTGCCGACGCCGTAATGCAACTCAATGTCGAAGACTTAGCCAATGGGAAAGAGGTAAGTCGAAAATTTATTATGGTGCAGTTACCTGAAAATTTAGATAAAAACTTAGAAAATGCAACAGGACAAGAAAAAGACACATTGAAAAATGCTATTGCATTGTGTGATAAGATGAAAGTTCCACACGAACTATCAGAAATCTCTAAAGAGCGGATACGCCGTTCAACGAAAAAAATAAAGTCTGAATTTCCAATGTTCGCGAAAAATCTGGATTTGGGATTCAAACACTACCGCTTAATAACCCCCAATGTTCAAACCATTGACAAAATAATGGAATTTAACCCCGATGAGAACAATTTGTTTTCGGCAGATATGATTTCGGAACTGGGCGGTCTGGAAACTTTGCTTACTACTTGGCTGATTGACGGCGGAAATACTTTTGATACCAAAATAGAAGAATTTGTTTTGTCAAACTACACCGCGCAATACGTTTCGGAATCGCAAACAATCTATCTAATCAATCAGGGATTTAATACGGAAGCCTTAAAGGTGATGCTAAACAAAATCGGAACAGGCGAATTACTTGTTTCCACTATTGTGGTTCATCCCTATTCGTTTGGTTTTGAAATTATGCGCGAGTTGGAAATCGGTATGAAAACATTGGACAACGCACCTCAAATCATAAAGTATTATTGAAAAATGAAATTAGACAGACTTCAATATCAATTAGATGCAATAGACAGCGTTATCTCGGCAATAAATCCCGAAAATGTAACTGCACCCGAAAATCCCTGTGCCAATCCAATTCTTCATAACACGCAAAACATTGATGTAAAAATGGAAACGGGCACAGGCAAAACATACGTCTATACCCGTTTGATGCACGAATTGAAACGACAATTCGGTTTTTTCAAATTTATTATTCTCGTGCCAAGTTTGCCTATCAAAGAGGGAACAAAAATGTCGATTCTTTTGGATGAGTGGAATAAACATTTTCGTCAAAAATTCAACAATCAGTCTATTACGCTTGGTGTTGTTAACGCGGGCGACTTTAAGGCAAAGGGCAAACGCAAGAATATTCCCGAAACGCTGCGTTCGTTTTGCGACAGCACAAAAGCGGAAGAAAACAACATTCAAGTATTGCTGATTAATGATGCAATGCTCGCTTCTTCCTCAATGACAAATAATTATGACTCTACGCTTTTCGGTTCTGTTTCGTGTCCCATTGAAGGATTGAAAGCCACCCGCCCGATTGTAATTATTGACGAGCCTCACCGTTTCGACAAAAGTAACAAGGCATGGAAAAACATTGCCGAAGGCTTACAACCCCAATTAATTGTGCGTTTTGGCGCAACATTTCCCAACAAAACCGTAAAAATTGGGAAAATTACCAAAATAGAAAAAGATTACGAACGCGGAAAACCTGTCTATGACCTTAATTCCGTAAAAGCGTTCAACGAAGGCTTAGTCAAAGGCGTGCATATTGTTTACCCTGCAATCCCCGATATGCAGGGCGACATATTGAAAGTAAAAGTAAAAAAAATAGATAAAGTCAGCAAAAAAGTAATTTTTGGCGATGGCAAAAAAGACTGTGAACTGAAAATCGGCGACCTGCTTTCAAGCGTAAATATTGGATTTGGAAATGTCACGCTTGATATTATCGCCGAAAAAGGGAACATTAAATCGTTCATTCTTTCCAACGGACAGGAACTTGCAGAAGGAATGGATTTGTTTCCGCAAACATTTGCCGCGAGTTATCAGGAATTGATGCTTTCGCAGGCATTGGAAGCCCATTTCACAAAAGAAAAGGAAAATTTTTACCGTCAAAACAGGGGCAAAATCAAAACCAATTCACTCTTTTTTATCGAAAGCGTCGCCTCATTTCGGGAGCGCAACAATGACGGCGAAAAGAAAGGCTGGCTGCGAGCAACATTTGAAACGATGCTTGCCAATAAATTACGCACTGAAATCGCCCATGCAAGCGGCGAATACAAACAGTTTCTGGAATATTCCCTGCAAAACATAAGCGACTGCATAGCAGGATATTTCGCCGAAGACAATCAAACAGGCGGCGATGATAAGGAAAAGATTCAAAACGAGGTGGACAAAGTGTTGAGAGACAAGGAACAATCTCTTACTTTTAAGGACAAGAACGGAAAATGGAACGTGTGTCGTTTCTTTTTCTCGAAGTGGACGCTATGCGAGGGCTGGGACAATCCGAATGTGTTTGTGATAGCCAAATTGCGTTCGTCGGGTTCGGAAAACAGGAAAATTCAGGAGGTCGGTCGCGGCTTGCGCCTGCCTTTCGACGAAAACGGGATTCGTATCAGCAACGAAGAATTTTATTTGACCTATATCATTGATTATTCCGAACGCGACTTTGCCCAAAAACTTGTCGGCGAAATCAACGCAGACGGCGGCGATTATCTAATTGACAATGGAAATTTGAAAATTGAAAATGCAATTTTGGAATTATTGGTCAAATACGAATATGCCGCAAGTCAGGCAAAAGCAAAGGCAAAACTGCTGCTTGATGAAATCATTGACGAGAATGATATTGTCATAAATTCCGAAAAACTTTTCGCCCTTCTGCCCGAAGATAGCGGATTGAAAGTGAAAGCGGGAAAAATCATTGGCGAAGGTTTACCCGAAAAACCCAAAGTAAAACTCAACAAAGCCAATTTTGAGAAACTGCGTTCGCTTTGGCGTCAAGTAATCAAACGCTATTTGCTGCATTTTGAGGAAGTCGGCGAAGCAAAACTAAAAAAAACGCTGTATGAAGTTTTGACAACAGAGAATATTTTTGCAGAACCAACGGTTCAGATTATTGAAGAATTACTGACCAAAGGCGAAAATGCAGTAGAAATGCTACAGAGCGGCTACCAATCAGCCAAATCCAACTTAGGTAAAATCCCTTACGGCGAATTTCTTAAACGGCTAAACAGGCAAACAAATTTACCAATTTCACTTTTGCACGAAAGCATAATCGCCGCCCGAAACGGCAGGAAAACGCCACAGGAACTGTTTAATATTGCAACGGCGACCAACATTGTAAAGGCTTTTGAAAAGAAATTCGAGGAAATTTTCGCGCAAAAATTCACCTATCAAGCCCTCGATTTCACGGCAAACACAAGTATTTTCACAAATGACGGACAATTCAAAGAATTTTTATCGCAAGGCGATGTAGGCAACAACGAAGCAAAAGATATTTTGAGGGGCAAAGAAAATTATTTGTACGATAAATATGTTTATGACAGTGAAATTGAGCACGATATATTAAAAGTCCCTATACCCGAAAAAGTCATCGTGTACGGAAAACTACCCAAAAAATCCATCAAACTACCCACCTACACCGGCGGAACAACAAGTCCCGATTTTGTGTACGCCATAAAGAAAAACAACTCAAACGACATTGCCCTGCATTTTATCGTCGAAACCAAAAGCGAAAACCCACGCCTGTCCGATAAAATTGCCGTCGAAACACAAAAAAAGGCTTTTGAGGCGATTGACGGCAATATCCACTGGGAAATGGAAACCGATGTGGTCGGGTTTGAGAGGGATTTGGGGAGGATGGTGAGGGAATAAAAAAGGATGCCCACAAAGGTGAAACATCCTCCAAAACTTCCCGCTCAAGGTCGTTTTTCAAAAAATAGAACCGTTTGTGTGTGAGGACATTTTGAGCGACGGTACTATTTATTTATTATTAAGAATATACTTCTTGAGAAATCTTCGCATTTAATTCCTTTTGAAGCTGTACTTTACTCCATTTTGTAAACCAGTACTTTTGTTTCTTCTGAAATTTCAAAATATCTTCTTTTTTATTTTCATCAGAAATGCCGTACAAAGATAGCAAATCTTTCTTATAGGATAATTCTAAATATGGGCAAGCAAGTAAGTCAAATAGCATGATTACTAATTCGGAATTTTTTCTTCGTTTTTCCACATTTATTTTTTCTACTTTTGAAATGATATATGGTTGTAGTATTTCTTTTATGCTTTGATATTTCGGGTTATCTGCTATGTAATAAAGTAAAACCGAGACAGACAAAGTGTTTAAATCTGTTTTGATTTCCAATTCATTAGTTTCTGCATTTTCTTTGATTTCAAAGTATTTACGAAGTACTTGTTCCGACAGTTCATATTCATGACCAAGTTCTTTCAGGATAATTAGCAAGTACAACGTTTCAACTTGAACATGCCCTGAACATTTGTTTTTTTCTAATACCAATCGAATTTCATCTTGTATTTTTTTGAAAACTAAATCTTTGTTGATTGATCGAAATCTTGGATATTTTTCACCGTCAAAAGCGTAAAGTCCTTTGAAATAATTAATTACAGTAATAAGTATAACACTTAGCTTTAAAGATGAATTCACCTTTGGATGAACAGTATATATAAAGAAAACAAAGTCTAATACATTGAGAATAAATTTTGTGAGTCTCTTTTCTATGTTGTATTTTTTTCTTTTTTCATCTTCTTTGTACCGACCTTCTGCTTCTATTTGACAAAATTCCTTGCATTTTGTTTCATATTTCTTAAATATCGACTCTATCTTTCGGGATATTACAACTAAAGTATAGTTTAAGACTTGTTTATACTCGACATTGGTTTCTTTCAATATAGTTTTGAATTTTGCGGCGAGCTTATTGGGATTCACATAAATTGTGAATTTATCATCTAATATCTCAAAAGTAAATTCATTTTCATTTGAATCTTCCAATTCATCATCGTCCTTTTCTGCTTCTTCTATTTTAAATTTTATACAGTTGTCCAATAAATCTGTAATTCTCAATTTCGCCATGCTGATTTCGGTTATTATTGGCTTGCTGTATTGGATTGTTTTTGAATCGCTTATCCACATTTTAAATTCCTTTAGCCCTAACCTGAACAATTCTAATATTTCACTCTTAAGACTATCGTCATTGTAAAACAGGAAATAATCATCTACATACCTGAAACATTCATAATCTCGTCCATACATTTTTCCCTTTTCAATGAGTTTATTTTCTACAAATTTATCCACTTGTTGAAGAATTAGTTCTGCGAAAATTCGGGAAAATTCGGGACCAATCAATATCCCATTAGTTTCTCCATAATTTATGTTTTGCATAAAATCGTCGAACTTACCCGGAAATGTATTTTCAGAAAGAGGGATATTCTCTTTGACCATCTCTTTGTTTAACAAAGCCCATGATATGGAATGTGTATAGATGCTGTCAAAACATTTTGATATATCAAATTTTAATAGTCCATTGAATTTTTTCTCTGCTCGTTGATATCTATAGTCTTCGTAAAATCGAAATATATTGGTATATTTTTTATACACAAAAAATGTCTTCAAATGCTCATATTCATTAATGTTTACTTCTATACCGTCTTCTTTTTGTCCTGTCTTTTGCCTATGCAGCTTGTCATTGAAGAAAACATATTTAGCCACTTCAACAGGTTTCCGTATTGAGAAACGGCTTACTCCACAATAATATAAAATTATCTCTTTGTATTTTTCATAGAAAGCAATAATATCGACTTGGTTTTTGGGATGAATTATTGCCAATTCCCGAAACTCATTTTCTTTATGGCTTATCTTATAAATAAATGGAATTCGTCTTCTACTTAGATTAAGGTCGTAATATTGATTGTTTTGTATTTGCTTAGACTCACAATCAAATAAAAGTTCCATAATGGATTTTAATGTATCAAGTTCTTTAGTTTGTCTTTTCTTGTTATTTACATTCCAATAAAGCTTGTTATCTTTTATCTCAATACCATAAGAAACTAAAAAACGGTAAAAATGTCTGTTTGAAAAAGTAACAGGTATCTCAAAGGGTAAAACATCAGATAATGCAACCCGCTCTTTTTTATACTTAATTCGTATCTTTTGTTTGCCTTTTCTTATTTTGACCATTGTTTAGTTATCTTATTAAGTTCTGTTGTCGTGAATTTATGAAAGGTTTTCTTTTTAAATCCTTCGCAAAAAGAGAATTGATTTTCAATTTGTTTTATGAATTTTTCTCTATCGAAAATTAATTTTTCATAAGGTTTGAGCTCCGTATGAATAAGTTTTTTCAGGCATCCTTGTAACTGAGCAAGGTCTTTTAAATTCCCAACTTCAAGTAAGTTGTTTGAATAATAAATGCCTGTCTTAATACCTTTTTTGCTGTTTATCAAAGCAAAATTTCCTGTGAGAAATCGCAAAGAGTTAAAGAAATTTTTCCGTGCTTGTCTTTCATTGTATTTACTTTCTTGGTTATAAATCAAAAAGACATGCTTCATCCTTTCTTTGTATTTTTCGATTTTATTATCGGATAAATTTATTATAGTTCTATATTCGTTTTTTTTCTGACCTTTTTCTCCAACTAAAACTGAATTGATAGAAAACTTATATCCGAGATAAGTAAAGTCGTCTTTAAAATCTTTGGACTTGCTTTGTAGATTAATGACTTTAGTTTTCTCTTCTTTTAAGCTTAAGTCGGCTGCATTTATTGTTGTTTCAATTTGTTTCAGAAAATCTGCACCTCCATCTGCAATTTTTGTATTCGGCGTAAATACAATGAATATATCATCAACATACCGAGCATAGTATGTAACTCCTTGAAAAGATTTAATTTTGGTATCTATTTCGCGCATATATAATTCTGCTAAATAGGCGCTGATTCCGATACCTCTTGGAAGACCTTTTCCGTTTTCACCCGATTCTTTTTTATTTTCAAATTCGTCAAGAATTTTTTTAATAAAATCCTTTGATTGATAGTTTAAAAGGGTATTGTCTTCTATTTTTGCCAATATCTTTGCCTGTGGAACACTTTCATAAAACTCCTTGATGTCGGTTCTAATGATATATTTTGGGAAATCGTCGTTTAACAATACTTTGATTTGCTTTAATATCTGAAATCTGTTAGCTTGCTTAACTTTGAAAGTTTTTCGAACATTATATTGTAGCTGTTTCATTGCATAAAAAATTTCATCAGTTCTTGGCAATTGATAAACAGGTTTATCATAATGTTCGTTGTCAACTCTTATCTCGAACTTAAATTCGGAGTCATTGATTTTTTCGCTGATATCTTTAAGATATTTAAATAGTACCTCTTCTTTTTTTGTGTTTAGTTTTTTGATTTCTTCATTTTTTCCACCTCTAAATTGAATATATGTATCTTTATCTGTTTTCCCTTCCTTGTATTCTTGCAACTTATCCTTAATATCTTTCTTGATTAACTTAATCTGCATTATTAAATTAATATACTCATCAGGGAATCTATCTTTTTTGAGATTCCCTTTTCTATTTTCTATTTGGAATATATTCCGAAAATTCTCTGCTGAAAATGATTGGTCAAGCATAATCCATAATATTTATATTTATCCATGCCAATCCCCAAATTTCCTCATTCTTAGTTTCTTGTTCTATATATCGTTGTAACATCATAAATCATTTTTTATTATATTAGTTAGAGCCGATTTATTCTCTCACAAACCCTTTTTACCTCATTCATTATCGTTTCAAATCCAATACTTTCCCCTGCAATCATTTGTCCCTGTAGTTCCGCATAATCCCGTTCCCATTCCTGCATCAGTTCGGTTGGCGGTATCGGGTTCAGATTTGGTGGAAAGTGAGAAGTATAATCTACTCCACCGAGTTTGCTAAACTGTTCCCGATGGGCGACAATGGATTTGTACAGTTCTTTGTCGGCTATGGCTTTATCGGCATAAGGTGTTTGGGCAATCCGGTAAATATCGTAAAAATGGCGACTCTTGCCCTTTATCTGCATCTTTTCTTTTGGACGTTGATGTTCTTCGTGCAACAGAAACAGTTTTTCGAGAAAAGTCCGTTCAGGATTCACACACTTGATATGAACATCTTCATCGGCAAACGGAAGATTGGGAAATTCCTGCCCAATCATTGAGCGAAATGAACACAGAGTAGCCGGTTCTATCAGTGAACGGCTACCGATTTCCAACAATACACGCGGTTGTACATAAATCGAATATTCCGTTACGGTTGGATAAACCACTGCAATTTTCACAGGGTCGTCATCAGGGGCTTTCTTTTCAATAACAAGCAGTTGCACATCTTTAACTCCGTTATCATCAAAGGTTTTTTGTAATGAAAAAAGAAAATCGTTGGAAATATATCTACTTGAAACGTCTTTCAGTTTTCCGACTTGTGTACGGCTAATATCGCCCGAAAAACCGAAAAATTCACGATTAATCGCTAAATCAACATCTTCACTGAAACGGTCAATCAATCCCCACGCCTTACTCAATGATGTACCACCCTTAAAAACAAGGTGTTCTGCTATATTCATTTGACTGACCAAGCGTAAAGTTTGCACTACCCACCAATCTTTTTCGATGATAAACAAATCAAATCCCGTACGAGCTTTAATTTCATTTAACGCTCTCAATCTGTCAATTTCCTGTAACTCTATCCACTTCATATCTTATTCGCTTGTTTGTGCTTTACGCATTATTTCTTGAATCCACTGAGGAGCATATTTTATATCGTGAGCCAAGTAGTTGGGATTTTCTCTTTTGAGATGTGCTACAACCTTTTCTATTTCATCATCGGTAACTCGTTCTTTCCGAATGGATTTTAATGCTTGAATAACCAAAGTACTGATTTTTCCCTTTGATGCCAAATTTCTCGGAGCAGTTTTCTTGAAAACAACAGGAACTTTGTCAATCATCAGCTTACGAGGACTGCCGTCTGTCAGATATACAATTTTCATTGGAACTTGCGTAGAAAGTCCCAAGAGATTTTCAGCAAACAGACCTGTCGGAATAATTTTTGCATTGTCGCGCTTGATAACGGCTTGTACAACATCTTCAACAAACGGAGTTAGCGTACCAAATAACGTACTCTTTTTAGGAATGGCGTATATTCCCCTGCTTACACGCATTATTTTCTCATCATTTGCCAAGCGTTCGAGGGCTTTGCCGCAAGCCTTATAATTCCCCAATGCAGCAAAATCTTTCGCGAAAAATATTTTTCCACGTCTGTTCTGCTTCATCTTTTTAAATATCTTATTTTCAATAGTATAATCCATATTTTTAATTATTTTCTGTCGCAAAAATAGTAAACTTTTGCGACAAAAACAAATATTTAACTTGCCAATTTTGCTCTCAATTCTTTCAACCGTTTTGCTGCCTGCTGATTATCCACTTTGATATACCGCATGAAAGCAGCGGGACTTTTGTGTCCCGAAATACGCATCAACTCCTCTG
>Ga0082212_10013400_pt1 | contig 10254 bp, 8 predicted proteins | sample TergutNt197P3_FD_71548 | JGI IMG/M metagenome (GOLD analysis project Ga0082212, IMG submission 71548) | Neocapritermes taracua P3 segment gut microbial communities from Petit-Saut dam, French Guiana - Nt197 P3 | ecosystem: Host-associated > Arthropoda: Insects > Digestive system > Gut ...
GTTGAAGAAGCCTATCAACGAATGCAGGAAGACGTGCGCGCCAGTCATATTTTGATATTCTGTAACGAAAATGCCGCTCCAAAAGACACGCTTGCCGCTTATAAAAAAATTGACGCCATCCGCAAAAGAGTCCTGAAAGGCGAAGATTTCGGCAAACTCGCCATGGAACTCTCCGACGACCCCTCCGCCAAAGACCAGCCGGTAGCGGGCAAACCGCCCATCAAAGGCAACAGCGGCGACTTGGGATATTTTACTGTTCTCAACATGATTTATCCATTTGAAACGGCGGCATACAATACCTCTGTCAATACCGTTTCGCCCATTTTCCGCACCTCTTTCGGATACCATATTATAAAGAAGACCGACCGCCAGCCGGCTATGGGCAACGTTCAGGTGGCGCATATTTTTTTCCAGTCAAAACCGGAATACACTCAAACTCAAAACGATAGCCTGCTGCGTTTGGCTAACGAAGTGTATGGAAAATTGCAAAACGACGGACAGTGGGAAACGCTCGTGCGTCAATATTCCAACGACAAGGCAACCGTTACTTATAACGGCGTTTTACCATGGTTTACCTGCAACCGTATGGATCCGAACTTCATCACCGCCGTCCGTCAGTTGAAAAACAAAGGCGACATCGCGCCCCCCGTCAAAACCGACTACGGCTATCATATCGTCCGTTTGGAGGCAACAAAACCCATTCCTGCCTTCGACGAAACCAAAACCGACCTCCGCTCGAAAGTGTTGCGCGACACACGCTCCGAACTCAGCATCGAGTCCATCATCGCAAAGATTAAAAAAGAGTACAACTATACCCTCTATTCCCAAAATCTGAAAAAATTTCAAACCCTCTGCGACGCCTCGCTGTTATCGGACGAGTGGGATTCGGAATCGGTAGAAAACCTCAATCTTCCGCTCTTCAAACTTGGCGATACCATCCTCACAACCAACGATTTCATTGATTACATCGCCACACATCACCTTGTTGAATCGTCGGCAACACCGGAAACGGTAGAAACATTGACTTCCAAATATTTTCAAATATGGAGCGACGTTACCATCCATACCTACGAAGACCTGCGTTTGGAACAAAAACACCCCGCCTTCCGCATCACACTCGAAGAATACCGCAACGGAATTTTGTTGTATGAAATCATTGAACGAGAAATCTGGGGCAGGTCAACCACCGACTCCATCGGTTTGGAAACCTTTTTTGCACAAAATCAGGAAAAATACATCTGGGGCGACCGCCGCGACTTTACCGCAGTATACGCCAAAGGTTTTACCTCTACAAAAGAAGCTGAAAAAGCAAATTCCAACATCTTAAACATGCTCAAAAAAGGAAAAAGCGACCAAGAAATTGAAGCCGCCTTCAGCAAAAATAAAACGCCAATCACAGTGAAAATCGTTCACGGGAAATTAGAACAAGGCATCAATAAAGAAATTGACGATCTGTGGAACAACCCCACACCGCACGCCATCTCCAACGTAACGCCGGAAAACAGCGTCGAAATCCTCCGTATCAACAAAGCCCTCGCACCCGAACCCAAAAAACTCAACGAAACACGCGGATTGGCAATCATTGATTATCAAGAATATTTAGAAAAAACGTGGATAGAAATGTTACATCAAAAATATCCGCTGAAAATAAATCAGGACGTTTTGAACGAAATTAAAATAGTTGAGAATTGAGAGTTGAAAGTTGAGAGTTGAGAGTTGAAAATTAAACAATAATGATAATCTTACGGTCTTACGGTCTTGCGGTCTTACGGTCTTCCCGTCTTACGGTCTTACGGTCTTCCCGTCTTACGGTCTTACGGTCTTCCCCTACGGTCTTACGGTCTTACGCTCTTGCGGTCTTCATTTTGATGACTACGATGCTCTCCTGCGATTATATCCATTTCGACAAAGGCGCCAAACCCGAAGAGCCATACGCGGCGCGTGTTTACGACCAATATCTCTACCTGTCGGAGTTGCAAAATCAACTTCCGGAGGATATGTCGGTGGAAGACAGCCTCTACTGGACGCGGAACTATATCAACCTCTGGGTGCAGGAACAACTCTTTCTCTATCAAGCCGTCCATAATCTGTCTGACAAAGAACAGGACTTCACCCCGCAGTTAGAAGCCTATAAAAACTCGCTGCTTTTATACGCCTACGAAAACCGCCTTATCGTCCAAAACCTTGATACACTTATCTCAAACACCGAAATTCAGCAATATTATCAAGAACATATCGACGATTTTGTTCTAAACCGAAACACTGTAAAAACACTCTATGTCGGCATCTGGGCAGATTCTACGAAAATCATCAAAGATTTCAAAAAGATAATCGCTAAAACGCCCCTGTCGCTGTCGGATATGGAAATTTTTTGCGAAGACTTCGTTGTTCCTATCTCTTATTTTGACACCACAGAATGGTTTTATTTCGACGATATTCTCAACATAATCCCGCTGCAAACCGACAATCCGGAGTTATGGCTGAAATATAACCGTTCCAAAGAATTTTCCGACGAAAATTATTGGTACTACCTTCTCATTACCGACTACCGCCTCAAAGACGCATACAGTCCGTTGGAATTAGAACAAGAACGCATCCGCAAAACCATTTTAGTAAGACGCAAAGAAACGCTACTCAAAGACATCAAACGAAATATCTTCGACGACGCTCAAAAAAACGGGACGTTTGAGATGTTTTGATGAAACACTATAAATACTCTACCGGTATAATATTGGTTTGGCTGTTCAATGGCAAAATTTTATCATACAGGCAAATGATAGCCCCTTTCCCGGTGGGGACTTTTAAGAGTGGAAGTATGTTGAAATGTTTAACATCGTCTAATTTGGGAGAGGCGCTACGTTTAATTTCTATCGGATAAAATGATCCGTTACGTTCAATAAGAAGGTCTATTTCCTTATTATCTCTGTCGCGATAAAAATAGAGATTTGCCAATAAACCATTATGACGGTAACTTTTTACTATTTCGGATATGATATATGTTTCAAGAATAGAACCACTCATGGCGCCATGAGCCAAAGTTTCTGCTGTTTCCCATCCACACAGAAAACTACATAATCCTGTATCGGTAAAATAAATTTTAGGTGTTTTCAATGCACGGTTGGCTATATTATTGTAATACGGTGGAAGCAGAAAAATCAAACCCGAAGTTTCCAAAACAGAAATCCACGATTTAATCGTATTAACGCTTACCTCAACATCTTTTGCCATATCATTATAGTTAAGCAATTGACCGGTACGCGCCGCCGCCGTTTTTACAAATGTAAGAAACCGATGTTCATCAGTGATTTGTATCAATTGGCGAATATCGCGCTCAATATACGTTTTCAAATAAGAAGAATAAAAAAGTGTACGATTGATGCTCGAATTAGCATGAAGTTCCGGAAATGATCCTTGTAAAATTGTTTCATACAACGAATAAATATCGGTTGTATTCCGATGTTTCGCCTCAACCATATCAGGTAAAAAAGGAACATGGTTATATCCTTTTTTTTCAGATTGCGATAATCCCAACAACTCCAACACTGCTACCCTTCCTGCAAGACTTTCCGATACACCTTGCATTAGATTAAACGGTTGCGAACCTGTAAGCCAAAACATACCCTTTTGACGAACACTGTCCACCGCCATCTTGATATATGGAAAAAGTTCGGGTGCATATTGTATTTCATCTATCAACAAAGGAGGTTTATAGACTTGCAGAAAAAGTTGAGGATCGTTTTTAGCCAATGCTTTAACTTGAGGATCATCTAAAGTAACATAAGTACGATCAGGCTCTTTATTACGTTCAAAAATAGTGGTTTTACCCACCTGACGAGCGCCTGTTATGAGAACTACCGGAAAGGTTTTTGTAGCTTCAATAACTATTTTGGATAGTGTGCGTTCTATATACATAACTGTAACATTTTCATTATGAAACAAATACATTATTATTCGGCAGATTTGCAATCGCATTGCAAATCTGCCGCAAAAGTAATAAAAATTTCTCTTTATTCTTCATTCAATTCAATTATTCAATCTATTTTATCATTTTTTTTACAACAACCTCCCGTTGGTATGATAAAAAAATTTGCCGATGCGGTGAAAAAGTTGTATTTTTGCCGCAAAAATTGCGGTGAAAATGTATATACACGAAAAAGATAATTGGACAAACTTTGTTTGGGATAACGAGGCAATTTATCCTTTGCTCGTTAAAATTCGCTATTTGCAAGGGAATTTGCTTGGTAAAATGCAAAATTTAGGGTTCGATTTGAAAACAGAATCTACACTAATATCGCTGACATTAGACGTTATAGATTCATCTAAAATTGAAGGAGAATTTCTTGACCCTGAACAAGTAAGGTCGTCTATTGCAAACAAACTCGGTATCGAAAATGCTGAATTTATAAACGTTTCAAGAGATGTAGAAGGCATCGTAAACGTACTTTTAGATGCTACTCAAAATTATGCAAACCCGCTTACCGAGACACGACTTTTCGGATGGCATAATTCGCTGTTTTCCAAAGGCTTTTCGGGTCTTCATAAAATTGACGTAGCGCAATATCGTTCCGCAGGAATGAAAGTTGTATCAGGCGCTTTCGGAAAAGAAAAAATCCATTTTATCGCACCCGAACCTGAAAAAATCGAACAAGAAATGCGCAATTTTTTAACTTGGCTTAATGCAGAAAACGAACCGTTAGACCCATTACTGAAAGCCTTTATTGCACATTTTTGGTTTGTAACCATTCATCCTTTTGACGACGGAAACGGTCGTATCGCAAGAGCAATTATGGATATGCAACTTTCCCGCAGCGACAACAGTAAAATCAGGTTTTACAGTATGTCGAACCAACTTTTTAAAGAACACAAACACTACAACAATATCGTTGAAAAAACGCAAAAAGGCGACAGCAATATTACAGATTATCTCCTTTGGTTTCTGAATTGTTTTGAACGAGCATTGCTTGCAAGTGAAAAAAATCTTGAAATGGTATTGGACAAAGCAAAATTTTGGGAATTACACAAAAACAAAGAAATCAATAGCCGTCAACGTTTCATAATCAATTACTTATATGACAATTATGATAAAGAAATCGGATTTTTACGCACTTCGGCATACGCAAAACTTCAAAAATGTTCAACCGATACCGCATTGCGAGATTTGAAAGATTTAGTAGAAAAAGAGATGCTAAAAGCAGAAGATAGCAGAAAAAAAACAAACTATGTCATTGTCAGCCCGACAAACATCAGAATCCCAAAAATAAATACCGAAAATACCTGACATTTTCACCTGTCGAAATCTATTTTATCATTTTTTTTACAACAACCTCCCGTTGGTATGATAAAAAATTATACTTTTGCAACTGTGTACTGCAATGGTGTTAGTACACGTAAATATATTGATTAAAAAGCGTTAGCTTTTGTCCTGCTTATAGGAACTTAGACACTCTGAATGGCAAAGGACAAGAAAGTTAAACGTCCGCGTGTGCGCGTGGATTTTTCTTGTTGATTTGTGCCAAAGGTAGTCTAAGACCTCTATAGCAAATTGGATATTAAGTCCACGTTTTTTTGAATAAAACAAAAAGATAATGCACAGCGACATTCACATCGGAAAAATGATAGTTGAAAAACTAAAAAAGGACGACCGCTCTATAGCATGGCTTGCCCGACATATCAATTATGATGACGGTAATTTAAGTAGATTATTAAAAAACAACCAACATATTCATACTGAAATGCTTTTGCGTATTTCTATCGCTTTGGAAGAAGATTTTTTTGCCCATTATTCCGAAATAATCAAAAAAAACTGTAAAAATTACAGCGAAATGCAGTGAAAATCACAGGAATTTCCTGTTAAAATAACAGGGGGAAAAGCAGGGTTGGAATGGGGGAATTTGTAATTTTGCGGCGTATTTTTTGAGTTGTGGCAAGTGGGCAAAAGTCCATTGCAACAGCAAAAGGCAAGACCTGTAAAACCGTAAGAGCAGGAAAAAAATTTTATAAAATGACAAAAAAAATTTTAGTATTATTAGTAGCCATGCTGGCATTAACAGTGTTCGTAGAAAATGCGATAGCTAATGATAGTCCTTCATCCAATGCATCCAAAGCTGCCTTCATTGCTGCTGTACGTGAAAGCGTACAACACCTTCCGACTCATCGTGTGGAGCCATACAGTACGGAGATTCATGAGATACAATGTCGTGCAGGTAAATTAGCAAAAGTATCAATTTTAGGCGACGGTGATACCGACCTTGATTTGTACATCTACGATATGAACGGCAATCTGATTACCAGCAATGCGAGTTTTGATGATTATACGAAGGATTATTGCAGTTGCAGTTGGACTCCAAATTGGACAGGTACATTTGTAATTAAAGTCAAAAATTGGGGTAGTGTGTATAACAGGTATCGTATTTGGACAGATTAAACGGTAAGTTTAGTCTCCGTTGCAACAACGCCTCCACCCTTGTCTCAACTATCCGAACAGGCTGGCAGTTCGGCTACGCTCACTGACCAACTTGTTATCATAAAACAAGAACCTGTCTTAAAAGTATTTTGAACGCGGATAACGCGGGTGTGTTATTGAGCCTGTCGAAATACACTGATTATCGCTGATTTTATTTGCTTGATAATCAATAATATTTATTTTTATTATCCGTGTAAATCCGTGTCATCCGCGTCATCTGCGTTCTTTTAAGACAGCCTCCCGAGCGGAGTAAAAACCGGCAAAACCTGCGAACAGATTTTGCCGGTTTTTATTTTAAATAATAATCGTATTTTATCATGGCAAACGCATTTTTCAAAAAAACAACCTCATTTTCACCTTATTGACCTCCCCCTACCTCTTCTTTTGGAGGGCTTTGAGAGCTAACATCCCCCCCTTCGGGGGGGCTTGGCAAACGCCACACTCCTTCGCAAATCGCATATCGCAAATCGCACATCGCACATCTCACACCCCCCCCTTCGGGGGGGCTTGGGGGGGCTGGTCTTTTTAATACGGATAAGCCTCCATCGGCAGTTGTGTTCCTACTTTGTAGCAGCCGGTTGTGGGTTTTGTCATACCGCCATCATTCGGCGTTGGATAGATGGTAATATGCGCGCCAACGCATAACTCGCCTTCGTAAACGAGCGGTTCGAGTTCGCCGTTGTGATAAACTTCCAATTTAATCATATAATTGCCCGCTCTGAAAGTGCGTGTCCATTCCACCGGAGGGTCTTCCACAATGTCGGTGATTAATATGTAATCAAGGTCGGGAGTATTTCCCGACGTTTTCTGCTTATACCATTTCATCGAATCAACTTCTGCGATGTTTGAAATGTTAGTAGTAAATGTTATCTCATTGACACAGAAAAGATGATCTTCCATCTCCGTATAAGGAACGCCATTGGCAGAAAAGGCTGCCGACAGGTTGCGCATGGAAGAACCGGCAAGGTAGTAATAGGATTCGGCAGGACCAACGCCGTAACACAGCACAATCAATCCTGCATCGTTGGTGAAATAGTATGATGCGTTAGCATCAGTTAGCGGCAGATGGTAGAACGACATGTCTGCATCACTATTGTCATACCAACCGTAGCCGCCGCTTAACAGCGCAGGTGTACCTCCACCAATAGAAACTTCGGTGTTGGGTGCTGCGCCGGTAGGAGCCATCACTATCGCAAAATGTTGGTCTATGACAGAAACGGCTGCTATAAAAGGCGCAATCAGTGCATTAGGCGCTGTTTGTTCTATGGAAGGAAGCCACGCTTGAGAAGGGTCGGAAACGGGAGGATCAGTTCCATTATAGGTTGCCCCGGTAAGGTAGGTGCAAACTCCAATCGGGTTATTGGATTGAATATAGCAACCGTCATCACTTAAAAGAACTTCTAATTCAACAAATTCCCCTGCTTGTAAATTACCCGGATTCATTGATGAACCTTGAGTAGATTTTATCTCTCCTCCTATTATTATAACTTCTGTGTTATCTTTCGACGCCACAATACGAACTCTCTCTACGCCAAGATGCGATACCGGTACAAAAAAATTATAACCCCATGTATGTACCGGCGCCAACTGTTGAAATAAATTATCAGCAGCTAGATGACCGGCAGGGATTAGTGTCATCATACAGGTTGCAAAAAATGCGACAGGTTTATCGGATGTTATATGAGCGCCGGTCATATCATTATAAGAAGGAGTATGATAGTAGTAAACTTGCCCTGCATTAAGCGTTGGCGTTATTGGAATATTGTCATGGTATATTTGAGTATTGTCTTCAGTGGCTACAACGGCGTATGCATCTGCCGGTATATCAGGATTAGAATAAGATATTTGATAATATTCTCTACCCAGCGCTGTTATCGGTAAAACATTGGTGGCATCGGCATAGTAAGGTCTTTGATTCATGGCATACACCGTAACCGGTTTATTATCGTGGGTAGTAATATGAATACTTTTGTCCGATATACCCATATTTATATTATACACTGCGTTTTTTTGATCGTTATCTAAATCGTATGTAAATACCTCGTATGGCGAAAGTGAAAAAGGCACAGAAATCCCTGTCCCCAATTCGGTAAATTCAATGGTTCCTGTGGTTGCTTCATCGCCTCCTACAATGCGAATCTGTAATGTGATGGGCATATTCGCGATCCTTCCAAAAGTCGCCCAAAAATCGGATCCTTTAGCATCTTGCGCATTGAGAGAGAAGACACTTAATAAAGAGATTATAATGAAATAAAAAATTTTTTTTATCATAATTTCTATTTTTCGGCAAAGGTAATAAAAAAAGATGTATCTTTGCCACATTAAACGTTTAAATTTGTGAAATAGGGAAAAAGAGTGTAAAAAATGCCTTTGGATGAAAGCGATTCAGGGGTTTTTTTGTTGAAGATAGGAGGGTTGCCACATCGGAATGATATGCGAATTTTTATGTAAATGATAGATAAACAATGAAATTGCAACGATTTTTTCAACTTATAATCCTATTAGCAGCGAGTATTTTAATGTCGTGCGGAGGTGTGAAAAATACGCCGTATTACAGAATAAAACTTGTTGGTTATGAAGATTATAAATTGAAATATGAAAAGATTTTGGATTATTTATTGCGCTACGATAACGACGCTTCGGCGATGTGTAACATGGTTTTGCGCGATTTGATTGTTTTTGAAGAAGATATTCAGACGGAAATAGACGAAAACAACACTTTTACGCCCTTTCAGATGGATACTTTGAGTGAGATTTTGTATAACGTCAGAAGTTTACGAAAATTCGCAGATTGCGTGGCGTGGTGTACGGAACATCCTGTTATTCATGAAAAAGAGTTGATGACGGCGGCGGATTTATTGCAATATCGTACATCGGTGATTGACAGTTCCGCCTGTGCGAAAGTCGTTGAGATTCAGAAAGAACGCTTTTTGTTTTACTTTGTGGTCAATAAAACGAATGTCCATCGCAATATCCGTTATGCCTTCACCAATTTTACAGGAGAAAACGACGCCGGATTACGGCAGTTGCCGGCGCACTCGGCAGCGCAAATCTTCGGAATTTTCAATGAAACCGATTTTGATTGGATTACTGTGCGCAGTTTGCAGTGTTTGTGAAAATGAAATAGCCATGAATAAATATAGCACAACAAAGAGATTCCTCATTTCACTACGTTCCATTCGGAATGACGGCATTTTGCAAGGTGGGGCGGGTTCTGTCTCAAAAGTGTTTTTACCGCAAAGGCGCAAAGGTTTTTCGCAAAGAACGCAAAGAGAAAGCACCTTCTATTCAAAGCCTTGCGTCCTTTGCGTCTTTGCGGTAAATGTTTTTGGACTTTTAAGACAACCTCTCTTTTCCTCCAAAGCGCACCCGTCATTCCGACTAAAAGAAGGAATCTAATAAAAACTCAATAACTTATAAAACCCATGAAAACCCTGCAATCATCACATTATCAAATACATATCGGAGACGAAAGTCTCGACAAATTACCGGCGCTGACGGCAAAATATGACGCCGAACAGGTTGTGGTTCTTGCCGATGAAAACACGTTTCGTTGCTGTTATCCGCTGTTGCCGGTTACGTTTTCCGGAAAAACAATCGTCATTCCGGTAGGGGAGGAGCATAAAAACATTTTTACCGCCACCGAAGTTTGGAAACAGTTGTTGCAACATAAGATAAACCGTAACGGGTTAATTATCAATCTCGGAGGCGGCGTTGTCGGCGACTTGGGCGGTTTTTGCGCATCGCTTTGGAAACGTGGAATAGATTTTATCCAAATCCCCACCTCGCTT
>Ga0082212_10013401_pt1 | contig 10253 bp, 9 predicted proteins | sample TergutNt197P3_FD_71548 | JGI IMG/M metagenome (GOLD analysis project Ga0082212, IMG submission 71548) | Neocapritermes taracua P3 segment gut microbial communities from Petit-Saut dam, French Guiana - Nt197 P3 | ecosystem: Host-associated > Arthropoda: Insects > Digestive system > Gut ...
CACGGCCTTGCGCATGTTCCCGCCGGCCAGCGCGCCGCAGGGCTGTTATGGGGAATATTCCGCAAAAATCAGGCGGGCGGTGTCCATACCCGTCTCAGTTATCGGGCGCATTGCTTCCCCCGAACGGGCCGAGCAGATGCTCGCCGCGGGCCAATCAGACCTGGTTTCCCTGGGCAGGGCGCTGCTGGCGGATTCCCATTGGGCGCAAAAATGCCGGACCTATCAGCGCGATGCGATACGGCAATGCATCGGCTGCCTGCAAGGCTGCACGGCTTCGACATATCAGGGCGTACCTGTTTACTGCCTTGTAAACCCGGAGCTTGGGCACGAGTTCGAAGAGGATTACTCAGCGGCGCCGGCGCGCAAAAAAGTATTTGTAGCCGGCGGCGGGGTAGCGGGGATGGAAGCGGCGCGCGGCGCGGCAATAAAGGGGCACGAGGTGCATCTGTACGAGGCGTCCGGGCAGCTCGGAGGTCAGTTCGTTTCAGCCGCGTATCCACCGTTCAAAGGGGAGTTTGCCACATACCCGGCGTGGCTTTTAAGGCAGTTGAACAAACTCGGCGTTAATATCCACACGGAGACCCCGCTTACGAAGGATAAGGTGATCGGTGAGAAGCCGGATAAAGTCATAATAGCTACCGGAGCAAAACCTGTGATACCGAACATCCTGGGGGTCGGCCTGCCGAATGTTGTGCTTGCCGAGGACGTACTGCGCGGCAGGAGCGATACCGGGCTCAACGTCTTGATCGCAGGCGGAGGGATGATAGGGGCCGAGACGGCTTCGTACCTGGCTACGCAGTGCAAAGCAGGCGTTGGCGTCGTTGAAATGCTGCCGGATATATGTATAGACATGGAAGGCGGGATCAGGGATGACCTTAAAGACGTCCTGAACAAGTATTTTGTAAAAATCATGACGGATACCACGGTGGTTTCGATCACAGACAAAGGCGCGGTGCTGAAATTCCGCGACAGCGAGTATTTCTACCCGTGCGACACAGTCGTCCTGGCGGTCGGGACCGAGTCGTACGCCCCGCTGGCGGAAGAGCTGAACGGTATCTGCGAGACCGTAACAGTAGGCGACGCCAAAGAGGCAAGGAAAGCGATACAAGCGACGCGCGAAGGTTTCGTGGCGGGCTTGAACGCGTAATTATCGTCACAATGCGTAACTATCGTCACAATGCGTAACTGCCGTCACAATGCGTAACTGCCGTTACGCGGTATAATAAAAAATAAGGAGAATAACAATGAAAAGAGCGAAAATCATAGCGATAATCCTGGCGCTTATCATGGTGATCACTGTATTTGGCGCATGTAAAAAGACCGAAGACACGCCTGCCCCGGCGCCGGGGGGCGCATCCTCCGAACCTGCTCCCGCTCCCGCAGACGACGGGAAAACTTACATACTCCGCATAGGTACCGGAACAGGCGGCATCCACCCTCAAAACGTGTGGATGGAAGCCTATAAAGAAGCGCTGGAAGAGGCGACGGACGGAAGGATCACAGTCGAACTTTACCCCGCCGGCCAGCTTGGAACGATGGCTGAGCTCATTCAGGGCCTGGTTGACGGAAGTATCGACTCCGGCTGTTTCCCGTCCGGGTATTTCTCCACAATAATACCGGCGGTCGCATGCTCGGATCTGGCGTTCACATTTAAAAACGCCGAGCAGCTCTGGCGCATTTTGTTCTATGAAGATACAAAGTATCAAGCCGCGTTTGAGCAAAACGGAATAGTCGTCGGCACTTGGCTGCGCAACTGCGACCGCACCCTGATATCGACCAGCCTGATAGAAAGCATGGACGACCTGAAGGGTAAAGTCTTGTGGTGTATGCCTTCAAGAGTAGTACAGGAAGAGATCACCCTGCTTGGCGGAGTGGTTTCCAGCATCGACACCGGTGAAGTGGCGCCGTCTGTCCAAAACGGGACGCTCGACGGCTCTGTTCAGGACATTTCGCTTTACCGCGCCCAGTCGCTTCATAACGCGGGCGCCAACTACATCCTCAGTACGCCGACCGGCGCGATAGTCACTTGCTTCGGGATCAGCCAGATATGGTGGGACAAGCTCCCGGCGGATCTTCGTACAATAGTCAAAGATGTGGCCAACCAGACGATACTTGACGTCGAGTATCCATACATCGACTCTTTTGTCGAAGGCGCGTATGCCTCGATGACAGCCGAGGGGCTGCAGGTCATCGACCCAAGCGCGGAGTTTGCCGCCGCCATGCGCGACGCTCTGGCACCGCAGAAGGATTGGTTCATGGGCAATACCCCGGATGCAGTTCCGATCTATGACGAACTGCTCCAGTTTATCGCGAACGATAAATAAAGCGCGCAAAGTGCAAAACATCACTTGAGCGCCTCTAAAACGTGTCTTTCTTCGGCCGCAGTGGCTCGCTTGCGAGACGCTGCGACCGAAGAATCTCGAAGCTCCCGTACCGCAACGCATTGAGATTCTTCGTCGCGCTCAGGCACTTTGTGCGGCTGAAGAGGTACTCGATCGACTGCGCGGGACGCGATCCCCCCGTGAAGCTCTACTGCATCAACCCCGGAAAGGAGAGATGTTAATGAAAGCCTTTCGCAGCGTTGTCGGAAAGATCATGGATATCCTGTTCACTGTTTCGGCCGCTCTTTTGGGGGCCAGTACATTAATGACGTTCGTTAACTCGATTTGCAGGAAACTCCTGAGTTTCAGTTTCCCGTGGTCCGAAGAATTATCCACCTACGGTGTAGTTATAAGTATTTTTTTCGCGCTCCCTTATCTTGAACTCCGCGACGAGCAACTGTGTATAAAGCTCTTCAGTTCGATCGTGAAGGAAAAAACGGTGATAAAGACGATTTTTGTTTTACGCGGCCTCCTTACTCTGGCGCTGTGTTATTTTGCCGGAAGGTACGGCTTCGCGGCGGCGCTGGCGGCCGTGAAAACCAATGTTGAGACGTTTATCCTCCATTGGCCGAAAGCGATCTTCTACTACATTGCTGCCAGTGGTTTCTGTCTGGTACTGGTCTCGTGGATCACCATATTACTTTTCAATAAGGGGGACAAAGTGACATGATTGCCGATGTTCTTCCGGCGTTTCTTATCCTGATCATACTGATGCTGCTTGAGTTCCCCATCTATATCTCGATCCTGGCTTCCGGTTTTTATATAATGACTTTCGTGAACCATATGCCGCTGCAGTCCATCTTCACAGTTACCTTTGAGGGGCTCACGAAAAACAGTCTGCTTGCCATACCGTTTTTCGTCCTTGCCGGCGGGTTGATATCGGAAGGTTCGCTCGGTAAGCGTCTTATCAACTGTTTTTCGACGCTGCTGAAGAATGTGCGCGGAGGGCTGCCGCTTGCCTGCCTTGTTTCCAACGCTGTTTTCGGCGCCATCTCCGGCTCTCCGCCGGCGGCGACGGCGGTCTTTTCAAAGATCATCCATAAACCTCTCGCGGAGGCGGAGTCAGAAAACCTTGCCACCGGCCTTGTGGTGTCCGCGGCGGGCCTGGCGTCAATAATACCCCCGAGCGTCACGATGATAATATACGGCGTCGTAACGGAGACGCCTGTCAGTATAATGTTTATTGCCGGCATCGTTCCGGGGCTTATTATCGTCGCGCTCATCGGAGCGTACTTGATGTTCCGCTGCAAGTCCTCCGTCGGCAATAAAACGGATTGGAGAGCGGTAGGTAAGGCCTGGAAAGAGGGCGTCCCCGTCCTGCTGCTGCCTATCCTCGTGCTTGGCGGTATTTACGGCGGTTTTGTGACCCCTACCGAAGCCGGCGCCCTTTCCGTCGTGTACAGCGCGATCGTAAGTCTTGCGATGCATGAGATCACACTTGCGGATATACCGAAAATCCTCAAAAACTCCATGCGCACGATTGGGCAGGTGTTCCTGCTGGTGGGCGTGTCGGCTTACTTTGCCAGGGCGCTTACCATAAGCCAGTTCCCACAATGGGTCACTTCCAACTTTTCAGGCTATTCTCCGCTGCAGTTCTTCCTCATGCTGAACATACTGCTCCTGATAGTAGGCTGCTTTTTTGACCCGAGCGCGGCCATTCTGGTACTTGCGCCGATGCTGCTGCCTACGGCAAAAGCTTTGGGGATCGACCCTATACATCTGGGCATAGTTTTCACCGTAAACCTTGTCATAGGGATGTTTACGCCGCCTTTCGGGCTGAATATTTTCGTGGCGCAAAGCACGCTGGGGTATGACATCAAGTATATCTCAAAGTGCCTGATCCCGTATATTTCTTTATATATCATTGCTTTACTTATAATTACGTATATACCTAATATTAGCCTCTGGCTTCCGGGCCTTATGTTTACAGTCAAGTAGGAAAGGAGCTGCTGTTTTGTATTCGTTACGATTATTTCACGATTACCTGCCGGCCGGCGCGGACTCCGGCCCGATCGAGGTCCAACACGCTATTTACTATATTTTGGAGGGCGCCGCAGAAATAAACGGGGAAGCGGTCGCCGCAGATACCGCCGCTTATGCTATGGACGCGGCGAAAGTCCGGGCTTTGGATCAGGATACGGTCGTCTGGCGCTTTGAGCTCACGCCGACCGACACTCCTCTCACATATGTCAATGGCGGCGGAGCATCTTCAGAACTCAAGATACGCCGCCGCGTCAGGATGTTTGATTTGACGCCGAGGACAAAATGGCTTTTCCGCCTTGACTGTATCTATGACAATATAGGGTCCACCGGGCTTCATTCCCATCCCGGTTCGGGGATCCGCTGCTTGTTGTCCGGAAATCTTCATGTCACGGGTACGATCGGGGAAGAGTCCGATAATGTCAAATGCGGGGATTGCTGGTATGAGGAGGGTTCTTATCCTATCGTTTCCACGACATACGGCGATAACCCCACGGCGTTCCTGCGCGGTATGGTGCTTCCGGTCGAGTATGCCGAATACCCTGATACGGCCATGTGGATCGAAGGGGAGAAAAAGGTCAGCTCGTCATGGAAGAGTTACTCGCAGCAAGTCGTCCGCCTGCGGTAAAACCCTGGTGGTCTGTAAAATCAAACATTAAGCAGTTTTGGTGAGATCATTGGAAAAAAAGGCATTTTATACCATAGAAGAGTTGTGTAACGGCTGCGCCAATTGTTCGCTCGTATGTTCGCTTGTCCTGAGCGGCGACAGCTTCGGGAAAGAATCAAACGTTATTGTTGTACACGCCGAGGAAGCCGGATATAACCAGCCCGGCCTGACAGGCGCGGGGTATGACACAGCCGTTGCCGGCTGTAACGCCGAGCCTTGCGGTTATGACCCCAAGTGCGTACGGTACTGTCCGACAGGCGCGCTTATTTACGGCGATATTTCCGAGATAAGCGAGAAGAAGCGCCTGGTACTGGAGTTGCGGAAAAGCAAAGGCGAAGCGCGGATCAGGGCGCCCTGGGCACAGAGGAGATAGCGTTATGGGTCTTTACGGCTGGGCCGGAGTTATTCTCCGTATCGATCTTACGACCGGCCTTGTATCAAAAGAGGCGCCCGATACTGAAGAGTTGAAAGACTACATAGGCGGACGTGGGCTTGGAATGCGTTTCCTGTACAGGGAAGCCGGGCGGGACGTCGATCCCGTGCGGCCTGAAAACCGCCTGATCTTCATGCTTGGCCCGCTCACCGGTACGCCGCTCGGATCTTCGCGTATGAGCATAATCACTAAGTCGCCGCAGACATGTTTCCTCAATGACGGCAACATGGGCGGGTTTTTCCCGGCAGAACTCAGGTTTGCGGGGTATGATGGGATGATCATACAGGGGAAAGCAAGCAGCCCCGTGTATATTTTTATTGACGACGCCGAGGTAACGATCCGCGACGCGTCGCATTTATGGGGGAAAATGACGTCCGATACCCACCGTTCTTTGCTGCGTGAACTCGGCGACCCCGCGATAAAAACAGTGAGTATAGGCCCCGCCGGTGAAAATCAGGCAATAAATTCGCTCATTATCGGCGACTTGTACCACGCGAGCGGCCGCGGCGCGGGCGGGGCGGTTATGGGCGCAAAAAACCTTAAAGCGGTCTGCGTACGAGGGTCCGGGAAAATACCGATATACGATCCGGACGGTTATTTCGAAGCATACGATAAGTGGTGGAAAGAACTCGACCCGGAGCGCTGCGCGGATATTTTTTACAGGGCGTGGGGCAACGCCGGCGATGTGTTTGTCGTCGACTATATGAAAGCTATCGGGGGGCTGAGTACCCGCAATGACCAGCAAGGGGTCTTTGAAGGGCAGGATAAACTCGGGAGCATCGTTATACGTGATAATATCCTCCGTCCCCAGGCTTGCTTTGCCTGTTCCATGCCATCGTGTACGCAGCTTATCAGCAATAACGGCAGGGTCCTTAAGATCCACGCGGGGTCTATGATGTCCATGGGCTCAAATCTTGGCGTCGACGATGTGGAGGCTATCCTGGACAACCATGTGCTTTGCAACGACCTGGGGCTCGACAACTACGCGGCTATGGCTGTCGCATGGGCATTTGAGGCTTACCAGCGCGGGGTGCTGACTAAAGAGGACACGGATGGCTTGGAGCTGATATGGGGCGACGCCGCAGCGGTCCGGACGCTCCTCATAAAACTCGCCTATCGGGAGGGCTTTGGCAACCGGCTCGCGGACGGCGTCAAAAAAGCATCGGAGCATTTCGGCGGGACGGATTATGCTATGCAGGTCAAGGGCCTGGAGACGACGACTGTCACGCCGCGGGCGCTTTTTGGCATGGGCCTTGCATATGCCGTGAATGATACGGGCGCCGACCATTGCCGGTGCTACCCGCCGTATCCGCCGCTTCCGGAGGCTGTTCCGGATCATGTAAAACTCCCGTTCGACGTCAATAAAGCCGCCATACGCGATATCCCTGATGCCAAAGGCGGCCTTGTGAAATGGTCGTTTGACACGCGCGCCGTCGTCAATAGCCTGGAGATTTGCACATACTCGAGCCGCGGCAGCGTGTACAGTGATTTTACCCTGCATGCGGCGGCGTTGTCCGCGGCTACCGGCATAGAATTCACGGTTGAAGACTTCATGGTTATCGGGGAGCGTATATGCAACATGGAGCGGTCTTACAACGTGTTGTGCGGCAGCGCATCCAGAAAGGACGACACGCTGCCGGCGCGGTTCCTGACAGAACCATATGAGAGCGGCGGCTCTTTCGGCACGACCGTGCCACTCGAAGCAATGCTTGATGATTACTATGACGCGCGCAGCTGGGACAAGAGTACCGGCAGGCCGCGAAAGGAAAAGCTTACGGAGCTTGGGCTTGGTTTTATCGCCGACGATTTTGAGCGAAATGGGGTTTTCCCGGTATGAAGAAACTGAGGCTCAACTATGTGGTCCATTTTCATGACTTGACGCAAAAGCAATATGAGGACTATGAAACGGGCGCCGCGACGGCTAAAGAGCTGATAGGCGAGATCGACAAGTTATACCCCGGTTTCGCGGCTTACCTGATAAACGAGGACGAAACCCCTGTTCTGCAGAATGTCATGGTCTTGAGCAGAGAAGGGATGCGGGCGCGGGCCGTTAAGGTTTACAGCGAACCTATCTGTGACGGCGACTATATCACGTTCCTGTGAGCCGGGCCTTTTCAGACGCCGGCGTATGCAAGCCGGGCAGTTATAATGATTACGCGAGCTATGAAGTGGCTGCGCGTCTGAGCGGTACCGCTGCCGCGCCGTTTCCGGCGCACGTCGACGTCGAGCCGACAAACCGCTGCAACTTTAACTGCACGTTCTGCGACAAGCAGCAACTGATCATACCGGGCGGACTCGGCGATATGGATCCAGTCACGTTTCGTAAAATCGCGGACGAGTGCGGCGCGTTCGGGCTCGCCAGCATGAGCTTGAGTTACAGGGGCGAACCGCTTCTGAATAATAATTTGCCCGGTTTTATTGAATACGCAAAAAAAGGCGGCGTCAAAAGAGTATCCATCTGTACAAACGCCATGCTGCTGGTTCCGGGGACGGCGTGGCGGCTGATCGAAGCGGGCCTCGATGAAATAACGGTGTCCGTGCAGGGCGCGGCGGCTGAAACCTTTGAATATGAACGGTTCGGAGCGCGTTTCGACACAGTAGTGAGGAATATTGAGAGCCTGATGCGGCTGCGGGACGAAACGCGGGCTTGCCTGTATGTGCGGACGCAGGCTGTGTCGCTCGCCGAACTTGATGAGGTTTCCCTGCGCGGGTTTTGGTCGGCGCGATGCGACGAGGTAAGCGTTATCCCGTACAGGGAACCGGGAAGCCGCGAAAAGGGCATAATAACGGGCTGGGCATGCCGGCAGCCATGGCAGCGGATCGCTGTCGAATGGGACGGGACGATCCTGCCGTGCGGAAACGACGATATAAAGGAGTACAGCCCGGGAAACATAAAGGCGACGAGCATTTATGAAGCCTGGCGCGGCCCGCGGCTTAAAATGATAAGGGACGCCCATACTGCAGGCGCTTCACACACGATTTCTGATTGCGACGGTTGTTTTTTCAGGAGGTGCGCGATAAAACGGCTTACAGGAGATGCGCGATAAGGCGGCTTACAGGAGGTGCGCGATAAAACGGCTTACAGGAGGTGCGCGATAAGGCGGTTTGCTTGATATTGGCGTGGAAAAGAAGTAGTATTACATATCTATAAAGAATGGAGTGATAATAGTATGCTGGTATTTAAAAACGCGTTTCTCATCGACGGCACGGGAGCCGGACCGGCAGCGGGAGCCACCGTGATCGTCGAGGGCAAAAAGATCCGGGACGCGGGCGGCGCTTTACCTGTACCGGATGGGGCGCAGGTAGTCGATCTCAAGGGAAAAACGCTTCTTCCGGGTTTTTCCGACGCCCATACCCATATGGGGGGCAGTTCAAGTCTGGACAGGCCGGGCGGCTCGTCACGTTTCGCGGCGTATGATTTTGCCGAGCACAGGGAGGCGGCGCTCCGCTGGGGAGTGACCGCGCTTCGCAGCGCGGGGGACTTTACTCCGGATATCCTTATGTTTCGCGACGAAGTAAACGCCGGGACGCTCCGCTCCCCGCGCATGCTGGCGTGCGGGCGCTTCCTTCAGGCAAAAGGCGGGCACCCTCTCAGCACTGTCTTTTTCGACGACCCGTCTATCGCCGAAAACGCCTGCGTGCTCATCGATGAAAACACTGATATCGACGCGGAGGTCGGGAAGCTCTTTGATTTGGGTGTGGACTGGATAAAAACAGTCGCTTCCGACGACAACAAATTCAAATACCCCGACACGGCAGCACCGTTCCTGACGGACGCGCAATTACGGATGATAACTGACGCGGCGCATAAACGCGGCCTGCCGGTCATGGCCCATGTCGACGACGTCGGGGACCTCGCCCGCGCCGCGCGCGCCGGGGTGGATACCATAGAACACACTATAAACGTCGCCACCTCGGATCACGAGATAACCGACGAAACGCTGAAGCTGCTGACAGATTGCGGCGCATGGGTAGTGCCTACGCTTGTGGCTACAAAGATCCATGACGGCAGCGTAGAGGGCGCGCCTCCGGTTTGGGAAAAACTTCAGGCTGCTGTCAGGCGCCTGATCGAAGCGGGCGTGAAAATCGGAGTCGGCTGCGACTCGGGGATACCTTTCGTGCCGTTCGGCGAGTGCGTACACATGGAGATGGAGCTGCTGACCGAGGCCGGTTACTCGCCGCTGCAAGCCATAACCGCCACTACCGGTTTTAACGCCGATATGCTGCGCGCGGCGGATGTTTTCGGCCGTATCGCCCCGGGACAGGCAGCGGATATCGTCATACTCGGCTCGAATCCACTGGATGATATTAAAAACACAAGGGATATTCTTATGGTTCTGCGCGACGGCGCGGTGGTCGTCGATAATATGCTCTCGACTTGACGATATTTATGTGATATAATCTCAGCGTTTACCTAAAATATGATTTCAGGAGGATTATCATGAAAAAAACCAACAGATTACTCGCGATTCTCTTAATCGCCGTCCTATGTTTGGCGATGGCCGCGACAGGGTGCAACAAGGACAGCGGGGGCGGTTCGCCGTCGGCGGCGCCATCGGGGTCAGAGCCGGCGTCGGGCGCGGCGGATAAAACAGAAATACTTATAGGTTACGTAGCGCCGTTCACAGGGCCTCTGGGGTTTTTCACAGAGCAGTTTGAGTGGTCGTCTAAGCAATGCCTCGACGCTATAAACGCCGACGGCGGCATCTTCATCGAAGCTTACGGTAAGAAGCTCCCGGTCAGGATCATCACCGCCGACACAGAATCCGACCCGAACAGAGCCGCCGAGGTC
>Ga0082212_10013402_pt1 | contig 10250 bp, 6 predicted proteins | sample TergutNt197P3_FD_71548 | JGI IMG/M metagenome (GOLD analysis project Ga0082212, IMG submission 71548) | Neocapritermes taracua P3 segment gut microbial communities from Petit-Saut dam, French Guiana - Nt197 P3 | ecosystem: Host-associated > Arthropoda: Insects > Digestive system > Gut ...
TTGATCTGTTGATAAGTATTGTTTGGCCGGAGTACCGGCTATCTCCGTGTTTCTTTGTGTCCTTCGTGGTGAGAAAAAAAATTCGTGAACAGCAACCAAAATCGTAACAATGAGGAATAATCGTTCACATCAATCATAGTCCTGCCCGACGAATAACGTCCTTGCAGGACGAGGATTGACTTGAACGATTTTTTTGCGCCGGCGTCCAAGACGCTCGGCTAAACGATGTTGTTTTCCAGTTGTTTCCCGCTTTCGATTTCGTTTTTCACATTTTTCAAAAACCAGTGCTCGCGTCGTGACTTCGTTGTCGAATTTTTTGCGCATGGCGGCGTGGAAGACCGATTTTTTACGCACGTCTTGCCATGCGACTTGGGGGTAACAGTTGTGGGGACGAACCCCGATTGACAACGCGGGTCACGACGCGATTTTTGCACCGGTGACGATTTTGTCTCTTAGCCCGTACTCATGGCAACGGACTCTTTGCAGAGTCTGCTACAAGGTTTGGTGACAAGCGACTTTTACCCAATTTTCAGTAACCAGTACTGTCGCGGGGTCTTCCGTGATTACCCGGGGGTCTCTTTGAGCAGGAGGCTGGTCTTTGGGGCAGGTTCCGCCGCCGAATCCCGCCGTCACTCGTTCTCGACGGCAAAATCGTCATTCACAAGTTACACTCTAATCCCACAAATTTTTCACGCAAGAGCAGTTTTTGGCCGGTTGCCCGGTGACTGCGCTGCGCTCCGTCACCGGCTCTTTGTCCATTGCGGTATGATGAAAAAATTCCATTTTCGATAAGTTCTTTATTAACTATTCCTAAGGAAACAACGAATCTGATTTTTTCGGTCACCCTTGGTCGAGCGCAAAACCCGGCTTGCGCGTTTGCCAGGCACCTTTGGTGAAATCGGGGAATGCGATGGGGCGATTTTCGGTAATGGAAAGACCGGACAGTTCGACCACGGCACTCATCGTCACCGAGTCGTAAACGTCCAGCGGCGTCTGACTTTTCGCGACAACGGCATCGACCAGTTGCCGGAGTTCGCAACCGTCCGTACCGTTGTGGCCGCCGACGTACTTCGCATTCCAAAAACGGTGGTTGTATTTTTCAAGATACGGCTCGCAGGGTTCCCACTCGCCGGGTTTCGGGGAAATGCCTTCGAGATAAACCGATGCCTTTTCCTCGTCATAGATGCCTTTGGTTCCTTGAACCATCCAACGGTTGGCATAAGGCCGGGGAAGTTGCACGTCGAGGTTCAGCACCACCGTTTTGCCCAATGCGGTTTTGAGAATTGACGTGACGACATCACCTTGCGGATAGGCCGTCGTCGCACCGGGATGATCGTCCCCGAAACGCTGTTTCATGCGGAGATTGACCCCTTTGGCCGGTGTGGCAACGGAATAAATTTCGGTGAAACGGTCCCCGACATTGATGTCCAGCCAACTCATAATCGGCCCCAACGCATGGGTCGGATAAAAATTCCGGTTGTATTTCTTAAAATACTGGAGTTGCCAGCGTTCCTCACCATTGGCCGCGTAATAAAAATAATCACGGCAATCGTGCGAGTAGGCACAGTGGGCGTGCATGATTTCACCGAGCAGTCCGAGCCGGATCATGTTCAGCACCGCGAGATTGTCCTGCCGGAAACTCCAGTTTTCCAGCATCATGCACGGTGTCTTGTTCGCTTCCGAAGCCTCGACCAGCTTCCAGCAATCCTCGACGCTGGTTGCAATAGGGACTTCACTCGCGGCATACACACCGTGTTGCAAGGCACCCAAGCTGATTTCGGCGTGGTTTGGCCAACCGGCGGCAGTGATCGCCAGATCGACGCTCTCCTTCTCAAAGAGTTGTTGCCAGGCTTTTTCATCGTCGGCATAAACCACCGGAGCTGGTTTGCCTGCATCGGAACAGATTTTGGCCGCTCGTTCTGCGGAAGCTTTGACCAAATCGCAAACGGCGACGACTTCGATCTCCGGGAAAGTGAGCAACATCTGCATCAGGTTGGTGCCGCGACCACCTGTGCCGATGACCGCGAGCCGAACTTTTTTCGACTCATCAACCGGGACGGTCTGGGCGGCGGTTTCCCAAGTCAACGAACCGACGGCAACACCTGCGCCGGCAGCCATTGCACTGTTTCTCAAAAAATCTCTGCGTTTCATGGTAATACTCCGGGATTCGATTTTCACCAAACGGTCACCGTTCACAAGCAATGCGATAGTCATGGCGTGACCACCGCATCAAGTATATCATACCACAAAACATGCATCGCAAAAACAGTGCTGCAATTGTAAGATTGCGAAAAATGATAGGGCGGTCGCCGTGACCGCCGCATCAGAGGTGTGCTTGGCATGTTATGGAACTTGGAGGTGAGAGTTCTCTATCGGCCGTCAGGGGGAACGATGTGCCCGAAGGCAAGGGTGGGGCCAGACGTGGACGGTGTTGACGAATATCGCCGTATCTCTGACCCACCTGATATGGCAGGGAGAACCAGGGTTATCGCGCGAAATCCGCGAACGATGCCTGGCAAATCCTCGAAAAACCGCAAAAATCCTCGGCTTCGCACCATAGAAACGTGTGGAACTTGGGGACGGACTGAGGTCTCCTGCAAAAAAAACCGGCATGGCTTGCATTCTTATCTCTCATGGGTGACAATGATTTTATGGTATTATGTTGGTCATTTCATTAACCCATGAAGATGGAGATGTCAATCATGTCGGAATCGGTACACCGATCAGCAATTTTTCTCGGTATTGACGTGGGAACGTCGGGGACAAAAGTGTTGGCGATCAATGAAAGCGGCGAGATTCTCGGAGGCGTTCTCGAAACTTATCCCTGCTACACACCCAGGCCGCATTGGAGCGAACAGGAACCCGAAGACTGGTGGGCCGCAACGATCAAGGCGGTTCGCGGCGTGATGCGGAAAACGAAAACCCAAGCGGCGGAGGTCAAGGCCATCGGACTGTCCGGCCAGATGCACGGCTCGGTGTTTCTCGATAAAAAAGACAAGGTGGTGCGTCGTGCCCTGCTTTGGAACGATCAGCGAACAGCGGCGGAATGCGACGAAATCGAATCGGCGGTCGGCGGGCGCGCGAACCTGATTCAACTCGTGGCCAATCCCGCTTTGACCGGTTTTACGGCACCGAAAATTCTCTGGTTACGCAACAAGGAGCCGAAACACTTTGCGAAAACGGCCAAAGTTCTGTTGCCGAAAGACTTCATCCGGCTGCGTTTAACAGGTGAATACGCGACCGAAGTCAGCGACGCCAGCGGCATGTTGTTGCTCGACGTGGCCAATCGTTGCTGGTCGCGCGAGCTGCTCTCCGCGTTGCAATTGGACGAGAGCTTGCTTGGCACGTGTTACGAATCGGAAGACGTGACCGGTACGCTCACGAAAGACGCGGCCAAGCAACTCGGCCTGACGACCGATTGCGTTGTGGTCGGCGGGGCGGGCGACTGTGCCGCCGGGGCAATCGGCAACGGCATCGTCGGCACCGGCGTGCTTTCGACGTCGATTGGCACATCGGGCGTCATGTTCGTACACAGCGACACGGTCAAAATCGACCCGCTTGGGCGGATTCACACATTCTGCCACGCCGCACGGGGCAAGTGGCATCAGATGGGTGTCAACCTCTGCTCCGGCGGATCGTTGCAATGGTTTCGCAATACGCTGTGCGGCGAAATGGTCGCTCAAGCCAAACGACAGAAACGCGACGTGTATGACCTCATGTCCGAAGAAGCCGCCGCCGCACCCGTCGGCAGTCAGGGGCTGTTCTTCCTGCCGTATCTTTCCGGCGAACGCACGCCGCACGCCGACCCGGACGCACGCGGCTGTTTTGTCGGCCTGACGCTCGCCCATACGCGCGGCGACATGATCCGCGCCGTCATGGAAGGCGTGACCTATTCGATGCGCGACAGTCTCGAAATCATCCGCGAACTCGGCGTGCCGGTCAATCAGATTCGCGCATCCGGCGGCGGTTCTCGCAGTCCGTTCTGGCGGCAAATTCAGGCGGACGTGTTCGGCCAAAAGGTGGTTACCATCCAAAGCGAGGAAGGCCCGGCTTTCGGCGTTGCCCTGCTTGCGGCGGTGGGGGCGGGCGAATATAAGAACATTCAGGAAGCCTGCAAAGCGGTCATTCAACTATCCGGTGAAACGGTGACCAATCGCAAGGCCAAAACCTGCTATGACCGTGCGTTCCCGGTTTACAAGCAATTGTACAACTCTTTGAAAGAGGATTTCAAGACAATCGGGCGGCTTGATTAATCATTTTTTCGACGCGAACCATGCGAAATAGCGCGAAATACACGAACATTTGAAACCGTTCGCATATTCCGCGTTATTTGGCGTGTTTCGCGTCAAAATCAATCGCCGTTTGCTTTCGCTTTTGGCGGGATGATCGTCGGTTTGATGCAGAGGATCAAATCCTTTTCGGGTTCACCGTCGTCCGTTTTCAGGTTCATGCTCACGAACCACGCCACGTTATCCTGCAACGAGGCAACCGTTTTGAAATCGAACGTTTTGGAATCCATGACGTCGTCCACGTCGCGTTTGACCGTGATTGCGGTACGTATCCTGTCACCCATGATTTGCGGGGTAATTCCAATGACCATGTTTTTTTCTTTCGATCCGACAAAAACCACTGCCAAATCCTGATCAACCGTCGTGATTTGCGGCCGGGTGAGAATCGAAATCTTGTTTTGCTTTTGCAGGGCATCAAGCAAGACTTTGACTGAGTCTTGTGACGCGGTGAAAATGGCATCGGAGATTGCCAAAACATCGTCATCCATAAACTTGGACTTATGCGTCACGCTTTTGTCGTTGACTTCTTTGTTACGTTCGGCAATGAGCATCTGGAACGTGACTTGCGGCACGTCGATTTCAACGGGAACGGTCGAAGCCGGCGACGGGGGGGCGGTGGCAATTCCATACCGCGGTGACATTGCATTTCCATTGAACATCGGCAATGATTCCGGCACGTCGTTGTTTGCATCGTCTCCTGCCGTTGGTTTCAGTGTAACCGTGATTTCCTTTTCTTCGCCTTCCTTGAGCACAAGACTGACCGATCCTTGCCGTTGCTCTTTGTCGTACAGCAACAGCACAATGTTTTCGTTCGGTTGTAGCCCGCTGATTTTCATCGTTCCCGCTTTGCTACCATTCCAGATGGTTACGGCATCGCTTATTGCGAGAAACGAACCTTCAAAATAACGGTCGGGATCATTCGCAATCAATTGTCGAATCAGGCGAGGTGCGGCAATCACTTGGCCGTTCACCGTTTCCACATCGCGCCAGGGGTTGATTTCGGGATAGTATCGGTCAGCATAAAAACCCATAACCGGTTTTCCGTGTTCGTCGGCAGCCCGAAGTATGATGGTAGGAGCTTTGAGGCTGGTAACGCGAATTTCCGTATCTTCAACGAAGGGTCCCACGACCGTTCCATTGACCAGCGGTCGCGTTTCCGTGTCGCCGGGCAAGGCATAGCGATACGCCTCGGTAAACGAACTCAAGCGAAAATCGAATTGAGCATCACGCGCAACATGTTCAAAACGAAAAACGCCGTTGCCCATCGGCTTGGCATCCTCAAAGCCAATACTCTGGACGCCCCGACCGTTGGGTACGGAATCAAGCACATAACCAAAAGATTGGTGCTCGGGTCGCTCATCTTCAAATCGGAGCGTCACGGCAACACTTTCGCTTGCCTGCAATGTGTGGTTCAGACGCTGCGGATCAATGTCCACTGTTTTTGTAAAAAACGCGAACGGCACTTCGCGTTCTTCCTCCGATTCATCCCATTCGAAAGGAAACCGCCCGACATGTCCCCCGTGAGGTCGCTTGCTGACATACAATCGATAGCGACCCGGCAAAACGGGGAGAAAATTGCACGCGCCGTTCGCGTCGGACAATGCGCTTACGACCGGCTTGGAACGAGGTTCCGTGCGATAAAGATTGACCCAGACGGAAGGAACCGGTTTTCCGTCCGGTGAAAGGAGCCGCACCTTCGGTCGGACACCCGCCTTAACCACAATGTCGCCGACATCCCCTCGTTGCTCCATCAACGCCAGGTCTTCGCTTGCATGATTCAACGAACCATACGTCAGGTGGACAAATCCCGTTTCATACAGGTCGAATCGAAATCGTCCGTCCGCGTCGGTATGGCCTTGAAGTGTAAGACCGCTATACGGGCCAGGCTTCAATTCCTCCGGCATCTGAGCAACACCCGTGATCGGTATTCCCGCAAGCGGCTTGCCGTCTTCATCGACCAATCGTCCGGCGATATACGATGTCAACAGTGATTTGTCAACTTCGTTATTGGCAAAATTGCTGCGGAGGGGACTGGAAGATGCCGGGATCATGTTGTTCGCAACTTGTGTCACTCCGGTAGTTGCTTGATCGTCCGATACAGTGACTTCCGGCTCAACAACAACTTCATCATCAGCATCCAAAGCAACTTCCCGTGCTATCGGCGAGAACATTCCGGCGAAGGTGGTCAACGTACAAGCCGTCAGCACGAGCAGGACGGCACTCAAGCGACCGAGCGGCTTGCGGACGCGGCCTGTGTCGAGAATTGCCTGAATCCGATTTTCGATCTGCGGCGTTTGTGCCATCGCCACCATGCAGCCGGAAAGCAACACCGTCCTTTGCCGAAGCGATTCCGAAACGTCGAGCAGCACCGACGCGTAATCTTCGGGGTCGGCCCGTTGTAACAGCACGGCGTCGTCACAGGCGAACTCCCGTTCGCGGCGGATGTGTCGTGCGAGCAGCCAGGCCATCGGGTGAAACCAATACACGGCGAGCATCACGCGCGTCAGCAGTTGCCAGAACACGTCGTGCCGTGCGATGTGTGCCAGTTCGTGCATGAGCACCAAACGCAATCGGTCGGGTTCGTTGCACTGCATCGATGTCGGGAGAAACACGACCGGTCGGAAAATTTTCGCCGCAAAGGGAACGCACACCCGATCGCTCGTCAGCACTTGTTCCAGGTCGCGGCGAAGCCGGAATTTGCGGCACAATTCCGCCAATGTCAAACCTTGCGGCAATTCGAATGTCACGGAGTGTCGCACAAGGTTCCGCGTTGTCATGATCGACGCGATGAGCATCACGAGCCGAATTATCATGCCGCAGAGTAATATCATGACAGCCGGGAACATTGTTAGCGTCGGGGCTTGCCCCGAGTTGAAAAGTGACCGGATGAACCCGTGCTCGATCCGATTACTGCGCTGCGCGTGTTCCTTCTGCCGCGGCGCAAAGTTCCCGGCTGCCAACAGGTTCCCGGTTGCCGTTTCGTTATCGGCGGTCATTTCATAAATGTGACTTTCGTGTTGGCCGGGAAACGGCATCGGTTGTACTGCCGTGTCGGACAGCACATCATGTTGCGGCATGACGTAATGTTGTATGTCTGTGATTGTCACGGGCATTGCCGTTGGTTCCGGCGTTGACGTGACGCGCACCGTCGGCGAAATCACCGGCAAAAACGGGATCAACAGCGGCAACATGAGCAGGGCGATCATTACGCCGCAATAACAGGTGTGCCTTGCCGCCGCACTTGTACGCGACAGCATCGGTGAGCACAAAATGACCGACACCAAAATCACCGTCGAGCCGATCAGCAGTTGAATGAAAAATGTCAGCATGGAAATCATCTCCTTATTCTAAAATCATTTGTTTCTCACCACGAAGGACACGAAGAACCACGAAGGAAAAAATATCACCAGATGTAACAGATTGAACAGATGTTTTTAAAAAATACTATCTGATACATCTGTTTCATCTGTTGATCAGTATTGTTTGGCCGGAGTATCGGCTATCTTCGTGAATCTTCGTGCTCTTCGTGGTGAAAAATGACCGTACATGATTATTTTTTTCTGTTGTCGTTGATGAGCATTCGCAAACGCCGGTAATCGTCGTCGGTGAGATTGTCGCCGGCCACGTCGAGCAGCGTTGCGACGACCTCGGTGACGTTTCCGGCGAAAAGCGTATCGACCAAGTTTCGCACGAGATGTTTTTGTGTCTTGGTTTTCGGCACGACGGGGCAGTAAAGGTAACGCCCCTTTTGTAGCCGAAACGTGAGATAGCCTTTTTCGGCAAGCGTGTTGAGAATCGCCCGAACCGTGTTGTACGCCGGCGGATCGGGAATCACGCCGAGCACGTCGTTGACCGTTGCCTCGTCGAAGCGATACACCGCTTCCATGACCTGCCGCTCCCGCGGGGCAAGGGATTCCAAGTTTGTCATGAGTTGACCTCCATTTTTGACATCGAAAACATGTAGTTTTTATTACATTGCGAGAATTATAGCACTCTTGAATAAGGAAGTCAATAGCACATAAAAACATTTTGTCATCACTTGCACCGGGATTAAAGAAAAAGCGATTCTTCAAAACAGATTACGTTCAGTGACCGTTGCGGCTCTGATTGCTTGCGGTTTCGTTCCTATTCAATCGGAATGGCACCGGCGAGCAATTCGGCAACACGGACGCAGAAATTGTCGTTGAGCACCAGCACTTCGCCGCGCGCGATAAGACGATCGTTGACGAAAATATCAACGGCATCACCCGCGATTTTATCAAGAGCGACGACGGAGCCTTTGCGGAGTTTGAGAATGTCTTCAAGGTACATATTCGTCCGGCCCAGTTCGATTTTGATGTCGAGTTCGACTTCGCTGATCTGGTCAAGCGTTGCGTGGTCCGAATTGGGAGTGGAGCCGCCGAATTCAGGGAACTGAAATTCGATGATCTCCGGAGGTCCACCGGCGAAATTGCCGTTGCCGGCGGTAATAGATTCCAGTGCTTCTTCCGCCCGTTTCAACAGATAATCAATGTCACCTTGCGGGACACCCTCGTCAATCGTGTCATCGTGTGTTCCCTGAGGCATCCCAATCCCGGCTCCGGTTTTTGGCGGCGTATTGGTCTCACCAATGGTGCTTTTCAGCAGATTTTCAATATCGCCTTGACCTAAGACTTTGTTACCGTCGTCAGTTTTTGGTGGCGGTGCCGGTTTCGGAGGGGGGGCGGTAACGGCTGATGTCTCCGGCGGTATATTGTTAGAATTACCACTTGCGGCCAGGAGTTTTTCAATATCGCTCTGGTCAATGGCAGAACTTAACGGCGCAGCCTCTACTTCGGCAGGGGTTGATTCAGATGCCGACTGCACACCATTTCCCAACTGCGCGGCCAACAATTTTTCAACATCGCTCTGATTGATCGCGTTACCGTCAGACATGGGAATCCGTTCCTCTTGTTCCATTAATCAATTGCCGCTGCCACCTAAGCATACGTATACGGATTATATGAAAAAACGCAATCTTCCGCAAGACCGGAATCGTAAAACCTAACCACCAGTCTGGATGGCAATGTCGGTGTAAATCACTCCCTTGACCAACGGCATTCCCAGAATTTCGTTGACCTTGACCATGACCTTGTTCTTGACCAACCCAAGCGTCGGGTCGATGATTTCCGACTGTTTCGAACTTCGCAAAATAACAAGAATTGCGTTCCTGATGCGGTTTTTATGAATTTCGTATCGTTTGTCGTATTCCTGGCGGTCAGTTTTGTTGACCAAACCGAAAAATTGGATGGACACTCGGAACGGCAGGTTGGACAGGTCGCCTTCGGTAAACGTATAGCTTCCCAAGTCCACTTCCTCACGTTCTTCCGTTTGCTGGAGGGATTGCTCAACATCTGGTTTGTAGGGAACTTTGCTCGGAACATCCTTTTGTGCTGTTTCTTTGACGGAAGCACTGACTGTTGCAGGTGACGGAAGCACAAAAAAATACGCCGCCAGCATTTCCGCCATGGCGAGGACAAAAAGGATCAGCATGACCAGCAGATTGGACGAAAAAATTGATTTTTTCGGCTGGGATTCAACGGTCTCTTCCGGTAAATCGTCAATGGGTTGTTGTGCTGCCATGGTGACCCGATCCAACAGTTAAATGGCAAGGTAATGTACGTGTTTCTGTTCGTCAAAGAAATGACCATTTATCAATAGCTTATTTCCGGCCAAAATCAAGGAAAACACTCGAATTATTTGCTCAAAATTTCATATAATCCTCATTCCCGCCGGGAATCTGCTGTTTCAGGTGTTTCGGAAATCAAAAATATCTCGACATAAGCGTTGGAAATCCCGACTTGCGAAGGGACGACGGTACCCGATGTGCGATTTGACCCCAGAGACATGATCATAATCCGTGACGGGTCGATTCCCAAATCGAGCAAATGCTTTTGCACCATATACGCTCGGGCGTCTGCCAAGTCCATGGAATCGCGGGCC
>Ga0082212_10013403_pt1 | contig 10249 bp, 12 predicted proteins | sample TergutNt197P3_FD_71548 | JGI IMG/M metagenome (GOLD analysis project Ga0082212, IMG submission 71548) | Neocapritermes taracua P3 segment gut microbial communities from Petit-Saut dam, French Guiana - Nt197 P3 | ecosystem: Host-associated > Arthropoda: Insects > Digestive system > Gut ...
CAATCCACCTCGGTAAGAAATCGATTGAGACAGGACTGATCGGAGGCGTTAGGCATTTCTTGTGTCATCCCGGCGACGGTTTTGTTGTCGGCAATCATCAAGCCGGTCGTGTAGTTGGCAAGATGGTTGCGTTGGCAATGGTTGTGAAACAGGGGTGCGAGAAACTCGTTGAGAGCGTCTTGCACGATTTTGGGGGGCGTGATGATAGGCATCGAGGAACTCCTTTTCAAAAAAACTTTTTGCGACTATCTTGACAGCCGACTCCGCTTATTGTACAATCCAAAACGAAATTTGCAAAAGTTTAGTTGTAAAAACCACCTCCCTCCGAATCAGATACATTGCCGGAAATCGTACAATCCATGAGTGTCAAGAAATCGCTGGAACCGAGATAAATCCCGCCTCCTCTGTTAGTAGCCGTGTTGTCCGTGATCGTGCAGTTTATGAGCGTTAAAGTGTTGGAATTGATAGCACCGCCGGAATCATAATGAACCCCGCCGCCATTGCCAGTAGTCGTCATGTTGTTCGTGATCGTGCAGTTTGTAAGTGTTCCTGTACCACGATTTCCAAAACCGCCACCGAAAGGAGCGGTGTTACCCGTGATTGTGCAACTTGTAAGTGTAAAGATACTACCTGAATCATTGTAAAGTCCACCGCCGCTATAAGGAGCAGTAACCGTGTTATCTGTGATTATACATCGTGTAAGTGTTAAAATGCCAAATAAAATACCACCGCCATTACTAATTCCGCCCCCATTCCAAGTCGACGTATTTCCCGATACCGTACAATCAGTGACCGTCATGATGCCAGCATTGAAAATTCCTCCGCCCCTCCAAGTCGTCGTGCTTCTCGAAACCGTACACTTCGTAACCGTCATGGTACCTTTATTGTAAATTTCACCGCCGTAACTGTCGAACTGCCCGACCACCTCGCCATTCGTAATCGTCAATCCCGCTAGTGCAACAGTCGAAGTAGAGCCTATATTGAATATCCGTGATTGCAGGTTTGCATCAATGGTCAGGTCATTTGTACCCAACGAGACAATAGTAACGCTTCCATACGTGGCACTATTAAAGTTGATAGCCAACTCCGTACCGCCAAGTGTGATGGTGTTCTGCGATGCCGTTGTACGGACAACGATGAGATCACTTTGCGTTGTTACACCTGCTCTGGTAATGGCAGCCCGGATACCTGCATCCGTGAAGACAAAGTTATTATTCGCAACGCCAGCCTGATCTCCAGCACCGCCGACCTCAATGATATTATCGGCACGGCAAATCCAACCCTTGCCAATCCGCCAGAGCGACGTATAATAAGGTATGGGTTTCCTGTCCCACCCCGCCGATTATCGAGAAAAACCTCTGAAATGAAAGACAAAAGACCGAAAAATACTGGAATCGGCACTCCAATCGAGTTTTCGTACAAGGTTGCCGACAACTTTTATGCCGGTGAATATCCCTTCAAGAGAACGGTGGACGAAGGTTTGCCAAAGTTACAGCGTTTACTCGACTTCGGCATCGAACATTTTATCGACTTGACCGAACCACCAGACCGGTTGACTCCATACAGCGAACATTTGCCGGAATAATGCGAATGAAAAAGATGTCCCTCATGGTATAGCAAAATAAGAGGGGTTTTCGGCAAAGATTTTGCAATAATTTTTATAAAATATCGCAAAGTGTTACCGTATAACAACTTGGGGGTTTTTATAAACCAGCAAGTCGATTATCCCCAATCAATAATGCTTGGGGGTTGATACACAATGCAAATACTTTTATCATACGATAACCCAAAGGGCGTAACTGAAAAAACTATCAAGCAGACTAAAAGTTCCAAGATGTCATGGCAAATAACCGTGATGTATGCTTGTACATTTTCAACCCTAACAAAGAAAGGTAAAATAATGAACGCAAAGAAAAGTTATCGTCCTAATGAACAAGAATATCATACCGAACTGGATAGTATTCAACGGGAAATCAAATGGCAGAGACCGCCCCTGTGGAAACATCCCTACCAGTGGTTGTTTTCTCCGGTGGTAAAGGATTTGAAACACAGGGCAAGGCTTATCAAGAGAGCATTACGGAGTCCGACACTACCGCCGTTACCTGATGAGTTGCGTAATCCGCTCAACATTCCCCCTACGCCATCCGAGATAGAATTTCTCCGGGTGTCGAAGATGTACTTCGACGGATTGGAGCGGCAAACGGCAGAATGAGAACACCGGTAGCATAGGGAGAGGGGGGATAGTGGTACTATTCCCCTGTATGAAGAGCGGAGTTACAGACTTCGCTTGACCGCCTGTTCGACAGCAATTTTCACGTCAGCGTGATTGTAACCCTGCGTAACCGTAATAGATTTTTGACCAGCGACGGCACGGGCAGTATCGAGACTTCCGGTCTGTTGCACAATGTCCGTGATGGCAGCGTGTCTTAACTGGTACGGTGTCCAAAATGGTATCTGTTCATCGACTGGCAAGAGTTTATTAGCAGAAGTAATCGACCGTTGGATTGCTCGGTTGTAGGAATCCTTATCGTAGTGATCCCGGTCTTTGCGTTTAGATTTCTTGGCACTTTGCTCTTTTCGCTTGATCTGCGACGGCTGAATTTTGGATTTTCTCTTGGCGGCATCCCGCTCAATGCGTTCCTTCACGGTGTCTTTAGGACTGAAAATATAGTCAGTGTCCGCTTTGCCAACCAGACGAGGTGCGAGAATGTCCTGCTCGGGTTTCCCCAAAGGAATAATCCGAAAGTATTCCCCCGCCTTCTTTTTCTCCCGCCATGTACTCTTGTGGACACCGGGAGCGTACATCCAAATCTCAATGCCATCATCGGTCTTATAATCCATGTCGATTTCGCCGGGTTTCATTCGGAATACTTCGCTCGGTCGCATCCCAGCCAACCGTTGTACCTGCACCATGTCCCGGATTGTAGGGAGAAGATACGGCAGTGTCCGATTGATCACCCAGTCGGGAACATCTTGTCTCGGTGGTTTTTCGTATGCACGGGTCTTGCCTTTTTTCAAAGGTGGGATAAATTTTGCCTCCACATAAACCTGATGAGACACCAGTTTACGCAAGATACCCCATTTTAACATGGCACGAATGTAATTCATGAGCATATTGCAATACTGCCGGGAAACACCATGCTGAACGAACATATCCTGCAACAAGAGGAAGTGCCGGGTATCCAGTACCTCGACCGCTTGCCCAGTGAACTGCCGTAGAAGGATACCGACAGCGGTTTTGATGCCGGAATAGTGGTCGGGGTCATGTTCTTGGGCATATTGAAGGTAGGCGAGGCACAGATTATCGACCGTAACCTGCTGGGATTTGGGAGCCGAGAAGGTGGGGTCAGTGAGAATTTGCACTTGGAGTTGCCGGTAGGCAGTCTCGGCTTCGGGAGAGCCGGTGCGTCCCAGCATAATTTTCTTGCCCCTCACGTAGACACAATCGTAGTCCCGGTCTTGGCGGATTTTGGGAAGTTTAACAGGTTTGGATACATTTTTCTTGTTCATAATGCGTTCCTTTCAACTGGAAAACCTCAAAGTTTGAGGTTTCTGGGTTAAAACGACCACACGATAAACAAAACATTCGTGTATCTAACTAATTGTAATTAATGACTTTACGTCAATCGGGGCGACACGATTTGAACGTGCGACCTCTGCGTCCCGAAAAACGCTCTCTTAATCTTGTGTATTCCGACTGCCGTGTTGAAAATTAAGGGAAATTCGACAAAAAGCCTACATTTCCCGGTTAAAACGACTCTTCCATTATATTCCATTTCCTTCTTTTGTCAACCGCAATAACCGCTAAAGTAGGAAAATAAACGCACTAAATTGGAATAAGCGCACCAAAACCGCTACGGGATTTCCCGCCTCCCGGAACTGATGGTGATTCCTGCATAACCTTGAAAAAACAAGAGTGGGGCGGCATTTGCCGTAAAACTCCACATAAGTCAATTCTCAAAGGAGGGCTCCCGTGGGGTCCGCCAGATGTCAGAAAGTTGCCCATTGACGCTCTGCGCAAAGAGTGATACAATACTGGCGTGGAGGGTGGATGTGGAACTGTTTTTTTCCAGAGCAGGTGAGCATCTGTGTTGCTGGGATTGGAGGAAACAAAATGTTTCTCGCTATAGAAAATGTAGGAAAATTAGAAGCGGCAAATATTGAACTAAATGCCATCACTGTTATTGCCGGGGAGAACAACTCTGGTAAAAGTACAGTTGGGAAGGTTTTGTTTTGTATTTTCAATAGTCTTTATAACATTAGCGAGCAAATTGGCGACGAAATACTTGCGCTTATTAGTGGAGAAATTGAAGCGGCATTTCGTAGTATGTCTGCTAACCTTTACGCAAGATTCGACGGAAAAAAATTGGCTCAATCTTTTGTAGAAAATAAAGCAGGATACTTGAATGATAAAAAATTACTTCGACAAGATTTGGCAAATTTGCTTGATCGAAACTATCCTATTTCAAGAGAGAATATGACCGCAGCAAAACTCACTGCGGCTACAGAGAAAATTTTCCATTATTTAGATGTGTCCGACAGTGAGATACTTGCTGTGATACTTCGAAATCGGATGCGAGCAGAATTTAATATGCAGATTAATAACTTGTATCACCCTGAAAAAGACAGTAAAATTGTACTTGCGATAGGGGAGACCGAGATCACAATTCAGATCAAAAATAATGAACATATTGACATTGTCAACCATGTTAGTTTAGATACAGAAGTGATATACATTGATGACCCCTATGCCGTTGATAATTTGCATTATCGGTTCACAGAGTCAATCCGAGATTTGACCCACAGAGAACACTTACGTTCTCACCTCGCAAATTTCAAAGCATCCATATCGGTAAAAGAGGTATTAGATGAAATAATTGCCTCAAAGAAACTTAAGAATATTTTCGTAAAAATTAATTCCGTATGCCCAGGGGCAATGACAACAAAAACATCTCGTCCACCTCACCCACTTGTATATGAGGTGGATAATTCCAATGCCGCAATTGATTTGATTAATGTTTCAACGGGACTCAAGGCTTTTATTGTAATCAAGACTTTGCTTCTTAATGGTTGCTTGAAAGAGAATGGAGTAATCATATTAGATGAACCGGAAAAACATCTTCACCCAGAATGGCAACTTATATTTGCGGAAATCGTCGTCTTGATTCAAAAAGAATTCAACATGCATATTTTGATTAATACCCACAGTCCATACTTTTTGGATGCGGTAGAGACTTACTCTCGAAAACATGGCATAGCCAAAAAATGCAAGTATTATTTGGCAGAGGATGTGGGGACTACCTCCATAATTTATGATGTCTCCGGTAATACTGAAAAAATTTATCAAAAACTTGCAAAGCCTCTGCAAGATTTGGAGAACGAGAGGTATGCAGATGATTGACGTTAAAAATGTCGGAATACTAGATAGTTCTATCTGTTCTTTAAAGGAAACTTCAAAGGATAATCATGATGGAACTGATTGTTATATGACCAATTCGATGTTGCCCGTAGTCAATTTCGATATGGTAAAGGAAAAGTATGTTCAAGGACTGAAAATTTCGGAATTCCCTGCGTCAAATGATGCTCTTTATGTTAGCAATGATGGCGAGTTGTATTTCATAGAATTTAAGGCAGGTGCAATGGCGAAAAAAATCTATGAAGTGCGAAGGAAAATATTTGACAGTTTACTGATTTTAACGGATATAATTAATGTAGGTGCGTCATATACAAGGCAACACTTAAATTACATACTTGTTTATAACGAAGTAAAAAATCAGATAACCGAAACCGAAAAAGAGGAATTACAAGTTTCTCCTTCAAGAGTGAAAATCGGAGAAATTTTAGGCGATAAAGGGCAGGAAGGATTTGTCCGGTTCAATTTGAAACGATTCAAGGGGTTAGCCGGTTGAATTTTTTTTTGAATTTTCTCTCTTGCCCGACTTATCGATACTGATTATACTATCCTTACAATAGAGGGAAGCCCGAATACTTTAATCAGATGACAAATCAGAATATTGAAACAGTTTTGTTGAGTCATGAGATTCCAAACGAGGCACGCCGTGAAATTGAGCGATTGCTTAATGAAGAAGTCGAGTGGTGCAATTGGTATTTATCAGATTATCTCCCTGGTGGTGTGCTTGAAGATAGAGATGATAAGGATGAAGTTATTGCAGATGGGTGTAGTCTCCGTGATGGTGATATTAATTTAGTGTTTGATCAGATGTCTCGATCATAATTACATAAAATCATCTATACCGTGCTCTCTCATATAGGCATCTACGTCAGGGACTTGTAAATATTTATTGCCTTTCCATTTTCTGCTTTCTGGTTCATTCGCAAGTATTTTGTCGATTATTGAATCGAATAACGATTGACTAATTTTACCAGCGTTTTTGGCGGCTTCTATTTGTTTTAGATTTGTACGATCTGACCATTGTATTATCTGTGATTTAATTTTCTCACGTTGCTGTGGGTCGGTTGTTTGCGCTGCTTGTGCTAATAAACTTGCGATTCTATTATTGGCACGTTGCTGTTTATTTTCTTCGCTTGGCTCATTTTCTACATTCGTAGGTGTATAAATCTCGTTAAATATACTCATAGGTGTGATGACTGAATTCGTGAATATCGGATTCAGATTTGCCACGTTATTGTTTGTGAGATTTCCGTTAAAAATTCTGTCGAATTCGCTCATAATATTTCTCCTTTCATATCTGTATTTATTATATCATAAATCATTTTTGAGCCAAGTAGGTTCTCTTCAAATCCTAATACTTGACTCGGTGTAGTCTTTATCCTTAATTAGAGTTAAATCGTAACCTGAAAGGAAATAATATGGCTCGCAAAGGTGAACAATTCAGAAGTATTCCTACCTACACTCGTAAATGTGGATCGGAACAGGCGTGTGTAAGTTTCTTTAGTCCAGAAGGTAAGTCCAATTTATACTATCTGGGTAAACATCGTTCAATAGAGTTGTACAAAGAATATGTGCGATACCCGAACAGCAAAGGAATTTATTGCCCTCTCCCTATTTCGTTCCTAACCGCTATCTTACCTATCTTATCCGAAACAGGGGTAGAATGAAATATGGGCGATTAGCATGGATGAATTCCGCTGATGGCACGCCAGTTATCTGGGTTATTGCGATTCGTCTTTTTAGGAAGTACAATCCAAGCCACACAAACGAAAATCAAACGATGCTCTTTGAATACGTTCTTTCCGCCCAGCGGGAAGATTTTTATGATGTTACGCCGCAAGTCCGGGAATCCGCTGCCAAAAGCGGCGTAATGAGCGGCACTGCTGTAATTTACTGTCCGCACACAACGGCAGGAATGACGATTAACGAAAATGCCGATCCCGATGTGGTACACGACTTGCTCATCGGATTAGGCAAAGCGTTTCCCGACCGCTCCGAATTCCGTCATGCCGAAGGCAACAGCACTGCACACTTGAAGGCATCGGTGATGGGTTCAGGCGTAACGGTCATTGTCGAGAATAGAAAACTCCTGCTCGGCACTTGGCAAAGCATATATTTCTGCGAATTCGACCCACCGAGAAACCGCAAATTCTATGTAAAAGTACAGGGCGAGTAACAAACAATCCAATACTGATAAATCCAATGCAATGTCTTTCAGGTCAACAATCTCGTAACGTAGATCAACTGGCGATAACCGAGTTCGGTATGTCCGGGTTGGTTCTCATGGAAAATGCTGGACGTGGAGTTGCCGACCTCATGGAGCGATTGGGATTGAAACGCTCCAGCCGCATTATCATTTGCTGCGGGAAACCGCAATAATTCCATGACTGGCGATTGTGGAATACCGATGTCGAGGACGTGTACCGTTCCCAAATACTCCTTTGCCGCCGGACGGTCAATGCCATTTTTCATTGCAAAAAACGTTGCAGTCTCCGTTGCTTGAATTGTCGGGTCATTCGCCTGCCCAGCATCGGTATCCAAGCCGCTGGGCAAGTCGAGTGCCAACAGGCGACATCCCGATTGCTGCCGTACTTGATTTATCTGACGGATAACACCGTCAATTGGCGGACGTGGATTTCCCTTGACACCGGTTCCGAGCAGGGCATCTACAATCCAATCACCGCTAGAAAGTTGAGCAAACAATTCCGTCATCGTTTGGTCGGACAGTGCGTTTCCGCCCAATAAAGGAATCGGTAGTTTGAGCAATTTCAGTATCTGATAGTTCACGAAGGCATCACCCGTGAGTTCACCGGGTTCGGCAAATAACCATACCGCTGGCAGATAATTTCGTAGCAACAGATGTCGGGCAAGCACGAAACCATCGCCGCCGTTGTTCCCTTTGCCTCCGATTCCGCATCTTCGCTCTCGTCTTTATCAAAGTCTCGGATATGCACCGCTTCTCGTAAACAATCGGCGATGAAGGGCGGGACTTTTATCCGCTGATCCTTCAGGGCATCGAAGCGGAAGAGTTTCTTTTTAATGAAATCAATGGGGGCATCATCAGGAACTGCCGATTTGGGATAAATTTTGATTGACGCAACATAGTGATACTGTGCAAAAAACTCATCAAGACATTCGATGTTGTCCCAAAGTTTGGTGTCAGCCCTGTTCCAACAACCGAACCCATCTTCTTTCTCTAACTCATTTTTACCCTTTGGCTTCTTGCTAAGAATGGCATTTAGGGTATTTTTCTGGTGGAGAACGACAAGTGCTTGCCCTTCTGCTCCAATTAACGTGATACCAAAGGCACCTTCCTGCGTTTTTCCCCACGTGAAGAATTTGTCCGCCTGCTCTGTGTTCAAGCCACACGACAGTCCAACATGATGCTCTGTTTCAATTACATATCTCTCCATAAGAACCCTTCGTATCTGATGGGCTGCCCTGCCGCCTCGTTTCAAGGATAACGAAATGGCAAGGCAAGCGAAAAGAGCGACTCCCATACCCAATGCACCGGCAGACCGTCGTCCGCCGGTGGAACCCATCATACACTTTTCTATGGATTTGCCAAGCCTACTGACTCACCATCATCGAATGGATTGCGTCGCTTCCGTGCCAGTTCCTTCAATTTTTTGAGCCGAGCGTGCGTGTATCGGGCAGTGGTATCCGGTCGTTCATGGTCGAGCAATGTCTGTGCCTCGTCAAACCCAACCTCCAATTCCATCGCTGTTGCCGCCGTGTGCCGAATCTGATAGGGTGTCCAATGCGGTATCTGTTCCGTCTCCGGTAGAGTTTTGTTTCCCTTGATGATGGCATATTCGACAGCATTGCGGTAGGAATCCTTGTTGTAGAATTCGGAATACTTCACTGGGACAGCCCGCTGACCGGCATACCGCTCCTGTTGGGCGGTGCGTGGTGAAAAGACCGCTTGCTCCGCCCGCTTGCCTTCAAGGTAGGGAGCAATCAACCCCTGCTCAATCTTGCTCAACGGGATAATTTTTTTCCGTTTGACCATTCCCTTCGTCTTGTGCTGTGAAAGCCTGTACAGCCACAGGTCAGGGTCAGAGTGCCGGTCAATTTTCCCCACCCGCATATTGAAGATTTCTGACGGACGGCAACCAGTCAACCGTTGAAGTTTTACCATCGCTTGGAGTGTCGGCGGCATAAACGGCAGGGTTGCCTTGATTACACTGTCGGGAACATCCTCCCGTTCCTCGTGGTCGAAGGTTCCGGCATAGCCCTCCGGTAGCGGTTTCACGGCTTTCAACACCGCCGCCGTGTCCGAATGAACAGTACACTCCTCTACGCCCCATTGAAAAATGTGGACAATGCGACGGGTGTACTCGTTCACCTGTTTCCGGCAAAGCCGAGGCTTCCCATGTGTATTGAGGGCGTTAATCATTTCCTGCCGGACGAGTTTCAGGCAACTGGGCTTGAAGTCATTCACAAGGGTGTTGTCACCGTAGAATTTGTTTAGAAAGTCCAAGACCACGATCCGATAGTGGGTATAGTTTGGCTTTTTCAAGGTTGCCTCCGCATGGTCAAGGAATGCAGCAGCAAGTTCCTTCACGGTAACATTTTTCTCACCCTTCGGCGGAGCGAATTCAGGGCTTGCTCTCTCGGCTAGGTGCCGAGCGTAAGCAATTTTGGATTCCTGCGAACCGAAAAGTCCCAGGAAAACTCTTTTGCCGTCAATATACACGACGGCGTACTTGCCACACTTTTTGTATAGTGGCGGTCTGGTTACTAATTTTGGCATGTGTGTACTACACGTTTTCTCAAATGGCGTTCCTTAAAGATTTTGGTAATTTTTCGCACTTCCACTTCATCGGCGTTGCC
>Ga0082212_10013404_pt1 | contig 10249 bp, 7 predicted proteins | sample TergutNt197P3_FD_71548 | JGI IMG/M metagenome (GOLD analysis project Ga0082212, IMG submission 71548) | Neocapritermes taracua P3 segment gut microbial communities from Petit-Saut dam, French Guiana - Nt197 P3 | ecosystem: Host-associated > Arthropoda: Insects > Digestive system > Gut ...
GTTTTCGTTGAACCCGGCCACTTCCGTTTCGTTGAACAGGAAACTGCCCCCATCGGGCTTGTCCAACATGCCGAGAATGTTCAGCAAGGTAGATTTGCCGCAGCCCGACGGGCCCATGATGGCAACAAATTCACGCTCATTTACTTCAAGCGCCATCTTGTTCAACGCTACCGTTTCTACTTCTTCTGTACGGTAGATTTTTTCGAGGTCTGTAATCTTTATCATTTTCTTAAATTTTATTTGATTTATAATTTGATTTTAACGATTTACTTTTTGTATTACAATTACCGTGCCAAACTTTTAACTAATTGATTATATGATATTTACAATTTTCTATTTTTTTTAAAGTGTTCGATTTCGGACAGTAAGTGTCCGAAAACGGACACTTTTTTGATACACATTTGAGTGAACGACTAAACGAAAAAGCGCGAAGCTATTCGTTTTGATTGCTTATTTACACTGCCCGGATCTGGTACTGCCGTTTCCATCAAATAGGCACGAACAGTTCACGCTTCGTTTGATTGATTTGAGTGGCAAATATATTTTTTTTTCAACCACAAACAACTTCCAAGCGTTTTTCTATCGAATCACAGATAAAAGAATTGATGCTTGTTCCGTGATTTTTTGCATACATGGCTATTCGGCTGTGTACCTCAGACGGTATGCGTATATTCAAAACACCTTTATAGCCTCTGCGCGGTTTAATTCCCAACTCCATGCAGCCTTCCAAATAACTTTCTATTGCGTCTTTGAAATCATCTTCCAATTCATCTACCGTTCTTCCCTCGTATGTGATACTATCCTTTGTCATTCCGAGAACCTTACCGTAAAAACGCTTACCATCATTACTGTACTCGATACTTCCGTAGTATCCATTATATTCAAGATTATTCATAACAATCATATTAAATTATTGTTGGTTAAACTGATATACGCGCTTTTCAATGCCGTTTGATTGATGGGACTGCCTGATGTGTGCGGCTTGTGAATATCGATGATGATTCTCAATTCCTTATTCTGAAACCGCACACGCGATCCCGATGTTTTTCCCTTGTTGCTTATCTCAAACCCCAAAAAGGACAACATCGTTCTGAACTCGTCAAAAGTGAAATCTTTTGGCTGTGTCCTAAACCGTTCTATCAACTTTGCTTTTGTACTCATCCAAACAAATTCTAACGCAAAGGTAACTGTTTTTAGTTACAATTTACAAAAAAATATTTTTTTACAAAAAATTGTCGTACTTTTGTCGTGCTTAATCATCGAGGGCGGGTAACGCTCTCAAAAATCATTTGAGGGCTATTTTTATGCCCGCTAACAAAATATTGTTTTGTCCGTACCCCTGTGCGTTCGCTTAATGGCAACGCAACATTATTCTCGATGGTTAAGCAGCAGGTCAGGCGGACATTTTTTTTAATTCAAATATTTTATGCTTACGACCGCTGTTCGCTTTTACATCAAAAAAATATTTGTAACTATTCAGTTTTCTCAAAAATATTTTTCATCATCAAAGTTTTATGCGTTTACTCTGTTTTAAAGTGTCGTATATATTTTTCAAAAAAATATCATACTTTTGCGAAACAAATAACTTTTAAAAATAAGTATCATGAATCGGATTTTTTCTCTATTTTTTGCGACTATCGCTCTTTTTTCAGTCGGATGTCGGACAACGCCCCAACGCGGCGACTTTACGGCTATCGAAAGCGGCTTTATACAACCGCCTGCCAACGTGCAAACCAGCGTGTACTGGTATTGGATCAACGACAATATCTCAAAGGAAGCTGTCGTTAAAGACCTTCAATCCATGAAAAAGGCCGGTATCAACCGCGCTTTTATCGGTAATATCGGACTTTCGGAACAGGAACATCCCTACGGCAAGGTGAAACTGTTTACCGACGAGTGGTGGGAAATCATGCACACTGCCCTGAAAACAGCAACAGAACTGGATATCGAAATCGGCATCTTCAACTGCCCCGGCTGGAGTCAGTCGGGCGGACCATGGATCAAGCCCGAACAGGCAATGCGTTATCTTGCTTCGTCGGAAATCAGGGTGAAGGGAGCTCAGAAATTTTCGAAAAAATTAGAACAGCCTGCCAATGACTTTCAGGATGTAAAAGTGGTAGCATGGCCTGTATCCGACGGATATGGGCAAAATTTGCTGGATGGCGCATCTGTGTACATATCTTCGGCAACCGGTAAAACCGACCTGAAGAGCGGCGGCAACACAGAGTTTGCATTGACGCTCGAAACAGTTTTATATATTACGTTGCCTCAAAAAACCACAGTTCGCAGTCTGGTACTTTATCCGGCACATCGCCCAATCCTTGCCGAATGTGAACTGCAGGTCAAAGAAGGGAATGGCTATCGTTCCGTGAAGAAATTCACGATCAACCGCTCTAATCCTGCGTTGAACGTCGGTTTCGATCCTTATGCACCCATTGTAGAAAGTTTACCCGAAATCGGGGCGCAGGAATTTCGAATCATATTCGGCAAAGCCCGTCCCAACAGTGCTATCGCCCGCATGGTACTGTCGTCTACTCCGATAGTAGAGCGTTATGCTGAAAAATCGCTGGCAAAGATGTTTCAAACGCCGCTTCCCTATTGGCACGATTACCTCTGGGACAGACAACCAGACATGACGGATGCTTCACTGATGCCATCACCGGATCAGGTACGTGATATTTCACAATATTTAGCAGCTGACGGCACGCTAACATGGGATGTGCCCGAAGGAGAATGGATCATCATGCGCACAGGAATGGCGCCTACAGGCGTGACCAATTCACCGGCATCGCTGCAGGGTACCGGACTTGAAGTAGACAAGATGAACAGGAAACATGTGTACGATCATTTCGACGCTTTTCTCGGAAAGATCATCGAACGGGTACCTGCAGCCGACCGAAAATCATGGAAATTAGTGGTGGAAGACAGTTACGAAACCGGCGGACAGAATTTCACTGATGGTATGATAGACGAGTTTTACCGACGTTACGGCTATGATCCTGTACCATTCCTGCCTGTTTACAGAGGACATACGATAGGAAGTCCCGATCTTTCAGACCGTTTCCTCTGGGATATCCGCCGCATGGTTGCCGATAAAGTTGCGTATGATTATGTCGGTGGTTTACGCGAAGTAAGCAACCGACACGGTCTTAATACATGGTTGGAAAACTACGGTCACTGGGGGTTTCCGGCAGAATTTCTGCAATATGGCGGACAATCGGATGAAATCGGCGGCGAGTTCTGGAGCGAAGGCAATCTGGGCGATATAGAAAACCGCGCGGCTTCATCGTGTGCACACATTTATGGAAAAACCAAAGTTTCTGCCGAATCGTTTACCTGCTCAGGCGCAGCTTACAGCCGTTATCCCGGCTCTATGAAACGGCGTGGCGACTGGTCGTTTACCGAAGGCATCAACAATACGCTCCTTCATGTGTACATTCAACAACCTTACGACGATATGCCTCCCGGCGTGAATGCGTGGTTCGGCAATGAATTTAACCGACTGAATACATGGTTTTCGCATTTCGACTTGTTCACCACCTATCTCAAGCGCTGCAACTACATGCTCCAGCAAGGACTGAACGTAGCCGATGTTGCTTATTTTATTGGCGAAGACGCTCCCAAAATGACCGGCGTTCGCGATCCGGGACTGCCTAAGGGCTATTCGTTCGACTACATCAACGCCGAAGTGATTGAACGCGATCTTACCGTGAAGGATGGCCGTCTGGTATTACCTCACGGAACGTCGTACCGGGTGTTGGTATTGCCCAAACTCGAGACCATGCGTCCCGAACTGTTACAGAAAATCGAACAGTTGGTAGCCGGCGGCGCTGTGATACTCGGTCCTCCGCCCGGCCGATCGCCCAGTATGCAAAACTATCCCAATGCCGACCATCAGGTACAGACATTGGCGTTGAAGATGTGGGGCGACCTTTCCGTGAAGCAGCGTACCTACGGAAAAGGACTTGTTCTGACGGATATGAACATGCAGGAAGTGTTCGATCTGTTGAAATTAACGCCCGACTGCCGCTTTGATGATGACGCTCCTGCGTTGTATGTCCATCGCACGGTAGATGGCAACGAAATTTATTTCATCACCAACCAGACAGAGAAATCCGTCCGAATCAATCCACAGTTCCGCGTCAGCGGAATGCAACCCGAACTGTGGAACGCCGTGTCGGGTACTATTCGTCTGCTGCCCGCATTTGAACAGAAAGACGACATCACCACCGTACCCATGCAGTTGGAAGCCTTTGAAAGCGCTTTCGTGGTTTTCCGCAACAACGGCAGGCCACGTTCATCGAATCTTGAAGACAACTATCCGCAACCGGTTGTTCTGGCAGAAGCCACAGCGCCGTGGCAAGTGACTTTCCAGTCAGATGAAGTCAAGCGTGGACCTGCAGAACCAATTATATACACACAGTTGGAAGACTGGACAAAAAACAGCGATGAGCGTATCCGCTATTATTCGGGCACAGCCGTTTACAAAACCAACATTCCCGTGAAGGAAATACCTGCCGGAAAAAAGATATACATAGACCTTGGCAAGGTCAATGTGATGGCAAAGGTGAAAATCAACGGGCAATATGCAGGTGGCGCATGGACAGCGCCCTATCGCGTGGACGTCACCGAATTGGTACAACAGGGCGATAACGCGATTGAAATAGAAGTGGTGAACACCTGGGTGAACCGTCTGATTGGCGACCAACGCCTGCCTGAAAAGGAACGCCGGACATGGTCGCACAACAACCCGTGGAAAGCCGATTCGCCATTACAGTCTTCGGGATTGGAAGGACAAGTACGGTTGATGATGAATTTTCAGCAATAAAGATCAAAATTGAACAGTTTACCGAAGCAACGTAAAATAAATCAAATTTTTGGTTGTGTAACTAAAAAAATCTTTACCTTTGCAAACTTTTTGTAAGAAAATATGATCAAAGTCACTTTTCCCGACGGCAACGTCAGGGAATACAGTAAAGGAATCACTGCGTTAGAAATAGCGCAGGGTATCAGCCAACGGCTGGCCGATGAAATATTGGCGGCAAGCATTAACGGTGAAACAACAGACCTCGCCCGTCCCATCAACGATGATGCAACCATCAGGTTGTATAAATGGGATGATGTGGAAGGGCGCCATGCTTTCTGGCATTCATCGTCGCACCTGATGGCCGAGGCAATTGAGGCGCTCTATCCCGGAACGAAGTTCGGTATCGGTCCGGCCATCGAGAACGGCTTTTATTATGATATTGACCTGGGAGATGACCGCAAACTGACCGACGCCGATTTGCCGAAGATTGAACAGAAAATGCAGGAACTTGCCCGCAGTAAGGAAACATTTAAGCGTCGTGAAGTATCCAAAGCTGAAGCATTGGATTTCTTTACTGCAAAAGGCGACGAGTACAAAATAGAATTGATAGGCGAATTAGCCGACGGTACAATCTCATTCTACAATCAGGGTGAATTTACCGACTTATGTCGGGGGCCGCATCTTCCTGATACTTCGCAAATCAGAGCTATCAAATTGCTGAGTATTGCCGGAGCATATTGGCGTGGCGACGAGAAACGCAAACAACTCACCAGAGTGTATGGCATCACTTTTCCAAAACAGAAGTTACTCGACGAGCACCTGAAAATGCTGGAAGAAGCCAAATTGCGAGATCACCGCAAATTAGGACGCGAACTGGAACTGTTCATGTTCTCGCAAAGCGTAGGGCAGGGATTACCCATGTGGTTGCCCAAAGGCGCCAAACTGCGTGAACGACTCGAAAATTTCCTCAAAAAAGTACAGAAAGAATATGGTTACGAGCAGGTGATGACGCCGCATATCGGTCAACAGGAATTGTATGTGACTTCCGGTCATTATGAAAAATACGGCAAAGACAGTTTTAAGCCTATCGCCACACCGCAGGAAGGCGAAATGTTCATGCTCAAACCGATGAACTGTCCGCACCACTGCGAGATGTACAAATTCAAACCGCGATCTTACAAGGATTTGCCGGTACGTTATGCCGAGTTCGGCACAGTGTATCGCTACGAGCAAAGCGGCGAATTGCATGGTCTGACACGTGTCCGCGGGTTCACGCAGGATGATGCACATATCTTCTGTCGCCCCGACCAGTTGAAGGATGAATTTATCAAAGTCATTGAAATCATCTTCCGCATTTTCAGGGCTTTGGATTTTCAGGATTTCATCGCACAGATATCGTTACGCGACCCGGCCAACGGGGAAAAATATATCGGTAGTGACGAAAACTGGGAAAAAGCCGAATCGGCCATCATCGAAGCGGCTGCCGAAAAAGGTCTCAACACAGTAACCGAAATAGGCGAAGCAGCCTTCTACGGACCGAAACTCGACTTTATGGTGCGCGACGCCATCGGTCGCAAGTGGCAATTAGGTACCATACAGGTAGACTACAACCTGCCCGAGCGATTCGAATTGGAATATACAGGCGCCGACAACCAAAAGCATCGTCCGGTGATGATTCATCGTGCACCTTTCGGCTCGATGGAGCGTTTTGTGGCTGTATTGCTTGAACACACCGCTGGAAAGTTCCCGCTGTGGCTGACTCCAGAGCAGGTGGTTGTGATGCCGATCAGTGAAAAATTTAATAATTACGCAAAAAAAGTTGTTGATTATTTAAATAATTGCGATATTCGCGCCCTGATTGATGACCGGAACGAAAAGATAGGTAAGAAGATACGTGATCATGAATTAAAACGTATTCCCTACCTGCTTGTAGTGGGTGAAAAAGAAGAAGAAACCCAAAGCGTTTCCGTGCGCAAACAAGGCGAAGGCGACAAGGGCGCCATGCCGATGAGGGAGTTTGCCGGTTTGATTCAGGAAGAAGTGAACCGTCAGATGAATTTGTTGTAGTAATATTTAATAGATGGCATATCAACCAACAATTAGATCACAAAAATCAACAACGCCCGATTTAAAGATCAACCGCGAAATACGTGCGAAGACGGTTCGATTGGTGGGCGAAAATATTGAAAACCAGAATCTGGTGGTTTCTATCGGTCAGGCGATGAGAATGGCCGAAGAAATGGAATTGGATTTAGTGGAAATATCCCCTACGGCTGAACCTCCTGTGTGTAGAATTTTGGATTATCAAAAGTATCTGTACCAACAGAAGAAGAAACAGAAAGAGATCAAAGCGAAAACCGTCAAGGTAGTGGTGAAGGAAATCCGTTTCGGCCCCAACACCGACGACCATGATTATAATTTCAAGTTGAAACACGCCATCAATTTCCTCGAAGAAGGCGCCAAGGTGAAAGCTTTCGTATTTTTCAAAGGGCGTTCGATTGTATACAAAGAGCAGGGCGAAATACTCCTGTTACGCTTCGCACAAGATTTGGAAGAGTACGGAAAAGTTGACCAGATGCCTAAACTCGAAGGGAAAAGGATGATCATGTTCCTCTCGCCAAAACCCAAAAAGAAATAAAATATTGAGTATCCATAATAATTAATGTAAGTCCAATAAAAGTAAGCAAATGCCAAAAATGAAGACAAATTCCGGGGCCAAGAAGCGATTTACGCTCACCGGAACCGGTAAAATCAAACGTAAACACGCTTTCAAAAGTCATATCCTGACCAAGAAAACGACCAAGCAGAAACGAAACCTTACCCATATCACGCTGGTTGACAAAGCCGACGTGGGTAATGTGAAGAAAATGCTTGCGCTAAAATAGACAAAGTAGTTAACCAAGAGTGAATCAGCTATCAAGAGTCTTTCAAAAAAAGAACGCTGACCATTCGTAAATTTTAAATTATGCCAAGATCAGTAAATTCAGTAGCGTCGCGTGCACGACGTAAAAAATTGCTCAAACTTACGCGAGGTAATTTTTTAGCCCGCAAAAATGTGTGGACCGTAGCCAAGAATACTTGGGAAAAAGGTCAGATGTATGCTTATCGCGACCGTCGCAATAAAAAACGAACTTTCCGCGCCCTGTGGATACAACGTATCAATGCAGGCGTGAGGCCGTTCGACATGTCGTACTCGGAGTTCATGGGTAAAATCAACAAAAAAGGTATTGCGCTCAACCGTAAAGTGTTGGCCGACCTCGCGATGAATCATCCCGCAGCCTTCGAAGCAGTTGTAAAAGCAGTTCAGTAAGTCAAACTCATTACGTTTATATTTGATACTCATTTGGGAAAGGTTGCTTTAGGGCAGCCTTTTTTATAACAGCCATGTCAAAGATACTATTCATCATACCAGGTTCGGGTGATTCGTTCTATTGCGGCAATTGTTTCCGCGACAATCTACAGGCCAATGCTTTGCGCAAAAACGGACATGACGTCATCATCATGCCGCTTTATCTTCCGTTCAGATACGAATCGTTCAAAGCCGACACACCGTTATTTTTTCCGGCAACTACATTTTACGTTGCCGGAAAATTCTTCCGAAAAGGAGGAATACCTCTGTGGATAAGTCGTTTACTGGAATCAAAACCGATGCTGAACATTGCTTCGTCGTTTTCAGGGACAACTTCGGCGGCAGGTCTTGAAGGTATCACCTTGTCCATGATTCATGGCAACGATCCTGTTTTTACTGAGCAGATCAATACAATGATACATTGGATCGAACATCATGAGAAACCTGATATCATTCATCTTTCTACTACACTGTTAATCGGCATCGCAAAAGCCGTCAAACAAAGGATGAACATTTCGGTGGTTTGTTCCCTGCAGGACGAGGAAGTATGGATAGACAGTCTCGAAGGGACGTATTTGCAGGAGGCATGGCAAGGAATTACCGACAACATTGGGTATATTGACAAATTTGTTACGACAAGCGAATTTTATAAAAAGACAGTATTGGCGCGTATACCGCAAATCACTGATGTAGAGGTGATTTATCCAGGAATGGATGTTTCTAAATATGCTTCTGACCAATATCCTGTTGATCCGGTTATTGGCTTCTTTTACAGGATGAATCGCGAAAATGGTCTGGATATTTTGGCTGAAGCCTTTGTAAAACTCAAAAAAAGAGGAACGGTAAAAAATCTCAAACTCAAACTGGCGGGAGGATACACCACAAGCGACAAACGTTTTTTAAAAGGAATACGCAAATTATTGCGACCCTATGTGGATGATGTGGATTGGGGACACACATACCATCCCGATTGTCACCCCGATTTCTACAGGCAAATCTCGCTCATCTGCGTTCCGGTGACTTTCGATGAAGGCGTCGGGCTGTACCTTTGCGAAGCCTTTGCCGCCGGTCGCCCGGCTGTAGAACCGACTACAGGGTCCTTCCCTGAGATAATCGGCGATGCAGGGATCACCTATTCGCCCAACAATAGCGACGCGCTTGCCAACGCTATCGAAAAACTGTTGACAGATAAGGAATTATATGATCGTTGTTGCGAAAATGCTTTGAGAATGTCGCAAACACGGTATATTGATGATGTGATGACAGAAAGACTGGTAAAAGTATATGAAAAATTGTATTAAAAAAATTTTTCGAGATAAAACAATAAAGTTACTTCTGCTAAGGATTAAACTTGGCAAATAACCTGTTCATTTCTTCGTCGGTAGCAAAACCACCCGTTTTCACGACGATCAGATGCTTGAAGATGGTTGATTGTCCGGGATTCAGCGTTAATTGGAACAGGGGCGCTTCCTTGTCAAATACCTGGCTACCCATGTTGTTGGTAGAGAACAAACCATAACCTCTTGCATGTGAATGTGCCGGATAGCCGGGATTATTCTTGTGATCAATAATGGCCACAGAGATTTTTTCCCCGGCTTTGTCGGCTGACAGGCATACCCATTGAGCAGGTTTACCCCATACAGCGCCTTTTTCCAAACCTTCGCTATTGCGATACACGCCGTTTACGCCTTCGTTGTTCATCACCTTCACTTCCGTGGGATTGCCATTGGCGTCGAGGAACAGTTCGGGTCTGTCCGTTGGTTCTTCAAAAGCCCGATCCATGCGGATAGCGATCATCCCTTCCTTATTGTCGGTAAAAGTAACCATATCCTTCAAGGCGGTAAGCGTGGTAGTACGTTCAATGATCCGCCAGTCGCCTTCGCCGCTGAAAACAAACTTGGTCTCTTCTTTCAACAGGGATTTTTCGGTGTGATCTACCCAATCAGCAGCAACAATTAATACGCCCTGACTGGGGCCATTCTGGGTACTGATGATGTTGCGATGACGAATCGAACCATATCCCGATTTCTTTTCTGCAGGAACAGCATACGAGTTGTTCCAGAAATCAAGACCGTTCACATCGCCGAAGTTGA
>Ga0082212_10013405_pt1 | contig 10249 bp, 9 predicted proteins | sample TergutNt197P3_FD_71548 | JGI IMG/M metagenome (GOLD analysis project Ga0082212, IMG submission 71548) | Neocapritermes taracua P3 segment gut microbial communities from Petit-Saut dam, French Guiana - Nt197 P3 | ecosystem: Host-associated > Arthropoda: Insects > Digestive system > Gut ...
GGAGGCGATTCGTCTGAGTGGGAGGTGTCGGTGTGGAGCGGACGGCATATGGCTGCTCAAATCGACAGAAATAAGTATACTGTTTATGAAATCCTGTTGCGCGGCAACGACTGGAGGGAGGTAAAGAGGCAAATTCAAATCGACAAGACCGATTTCTCCCTTATGTGGGAGGGGGCAAAAGTCCGGTTTGACGTGGTGTTGCTGATGATTCATGGGGCGCCCGGAGAGGATGGAGTCTTGCCCGCCTATTTTGAAAACCTGCAGATTCCCCACACTTCGAGTTGTTCTACTGTATCTGCTTTAACTTTTGATAAATATGCGTGTAAATCCACTTTGCGCCAATCCGGTATTTGTATGGTAAAAGATATTTTGTTGCATCAGGGCGAGGAAGTGGATGTTTTGGCGGTGGTAGATAAATTGAGACTTCCCCTCTTTGTAAAGCCCAATAAAGGCGGCAGCAGTTTTGGAGCGGCTAAGGTCAACCGTACAGAAGAATTAAGGCCGGCCCTTGGGCTTGCCTTTCGAGAATGTTCGCAAGTGCTTGTAGAAGAATTTATTGCCGGAAGAGAATTGACCAACGGGATACTAAAAACGCATGACCGACAGGTGGTATTGCCGGTTACGGAAATTGTATCAAAGAACGATTTCTTTGATTATCAGGCAAAATATCAGGGTGCAAGTCGGGAACTCACCCCTGCGCCGATTTCCGACTCCCTCCGCGACCTGATTCAGCAGCAGACCTCAAAAATTTACGACTGTTTGGGCTGTAGCGGATTTATCAGAATTGACTATATAGCCAAAGGCGAAGAGGTGATGTTTTTGGAAGTAAATACCATTCCGGGTATGACCGAGATGAGTTTGGTGCCTCAACAAATTCGGGCTGCCGGTATGAGCATCGGCGCCTTTTTGGAGTTGCTGATTAGGGACGCCCTTTTTCGGTTTGGTCAGACATGACCGTTGCGACCTATATTAACAGAGGTATAGCGGGACTGTTGCCCCTGTATGCCCAAGAAGAGGCAAAAAGTTTGATGCAGATGGTGTTGGAACATTTTTGCGGCTGGCCTTCCCACGTTTATTATACCGATCCGGATCGGATGGTGCCGGCCTCCTCTATTTATGATCTGCAACGGGCTATAGATGATTTAACAAAGGCCAGACCTATACAATACATTTTGGGAGAGACTGTTTTTGAGGAGTGTATACTTAAAGTACGGGAAGGAGTGCTGATTCCCCGTCCCGAAACGGCCGAATTGGTGCGTTGGGCCAAAGAAGGGTTTGAGGTAGACAAACCACTCCGTATTTTGGACCTCTGTACCGGATCGGGCGCTATTGCCATTGCGCTGGCAAAGGCTTTTCCACAGGCAAAAGTGTGGGGCGTGGATCTTTTTGAAGAGGCGTTGGAGGTCGCTAAGGAGAACAGTCGGATCAACAAAGTCGCCGTAGATTTTTTGCGTGTGGATGTTTTGCAGCCCCCCGACTTGTCGGTACTGCCCTGGCCGCCTCATTCTTTTGATTTGATTATCAGTAATCCACCATATATATGCGCCTCCGAAAAAGCCCAAATGCGTCCCAATGTGTTGGACTATGAACCTCATCAGGCCCTCTTTGTGCCCGACGATGATCCGTTGCTTTTTTACCGCGCTTTGGCAGAGTGGGGGGCGTTATTTCTTAAAGAGCATGGACGGCTTATGGTTGAAATAAACGAACATAAAGATAAAGAGGTGGTTGCACTCTTCGAAAAAAAGAGATACCCGTCTGTGGAAGTGCGTAAAGATCTTAATGGAAAACCAAGGATGTGTTGTGCGGTTACCTCCTTGTCCAAGCCCCAAAGCGCTCGTCCTGACCCATATCAATATCCAAAGAGATAGCTTGTCTGTTCTCTTCCACCTCAAAATGTACGGGAAAATTATGGCCGCCCATGTAAAAAGTAAAATCGTGGCCGTTTACATGGGTGAGCGGGGCTTTCCAGTTTTTAGGGCCGACGGTAATAAAGAGGCTGTTCTGCTCCAAACTGATGGTTGCCTGTCCCAATACCTCTTTGTGATAAGCGCCGGTATAGGCGGTGTAGGGAGCCGGATTCACTTTTGGCGTTTGGGCCTCTTTGGCTTTGGCCTTCTCCTCATCGGCCTGCTCATTAGATAACCATTCGGTGTATGACTCCCCGCTGTAGTCTTTGTCGGGCGCTCCCATGTAGAGGTCGATAAGGCGACGCATAATGGCGTAGCGTGGCGACGAGGGAACTTCGGAATTGGCCAAAAACATCATGCCCAAGTCGAGTTCCGGAAGATATACGCAAAGGGCGGCATACCCCCAGGTAGTGCCCGTATGAAAAAAGACCTTGTAGCGGTTGTTTTGTTCTATAAACCAGCAGTGGCCGTAAAGGGTCATGCGGTTGTTGTATTGCGAAGTGATGAGCTGTCCGCGGTGGAGGTAGTTGAGGTTTTTTTCCGAAATGATACGTTGCCCGTTAAAGTTGCCGTCCGAAAGGTGAAAACGAATCCATGCACTCATATCGACTACCGAAGAGACAATACCGCCGGCGGGGCCAATCACGGTGAGCCAATGGAGGGCCTGATCTTCTGCTCCGTGCAGCGGGGCGCAGCCAATGCCTCCCTGTTCGTACTCAAAACTGTGGGGCACCGACACATTGGCGGCAGCGGTAAATCCCCGCTCGTTGAGGGAGCTTGCGTGCATACCCAGCGGGGTAAAAATACGCTCCTGAACACAGGCTTCCCACGGTTTGCCCATATACAGTTCTATGATTTTGGCGGCAATAATAAAGGTAACGTTATTGTAATCATACCCTGTCCGCAGGCTGGTGGAGGGTTTAATCAACTTAAACATTTGGTATACATCATCCTGTTCATAGCCCAGACAGGGGATGTAGGTACCCGACTGGTAAGGCAGTCCGGTACGGTGGATCATAATGTCTTTAATCAGCAAGTTATCGCTCACCCACGGATCGTACATGGCAAAGTCGGGAAGGTGTTTTTTTACCGGATCGTCCCAATCCACCTTGCCCTCGTCTACCAGCATGGCCATCAATGCGGCGGTAAAGGATTTGGATACCGACCCAATTTGAAAAGCCGTATGTTCGTCTACCGGATTCCCCTTGCCCGATTCTTTTTCTCCAAAGCCTTTGGCATAGATGATTTGATCGTCTTTTACAATAGAGAGGGCCATGCCCGGAATCTGCCACTCTTTGATGACTTGTTGGGTATAGGCTTCGATGTTTTTAAGGATTTCTTCTTGATTAACCGTTTGAGCAGCAATAGTTAAAGAAAGGATGCTGCAAAGAGAAAAGATAAGGATGCGGATGTTTTTCATGGTGGTTGGTTTGGTACAAAGGTAGGATTTTTGCAGAAATGGCAAAAAGCGGTACCTTACATTGAGTTGCTCTTTGCATCAAAGTAAGTGCGATCTTTGCCACCGGCACGCTTGGCAAAGTCCGTCGGTGAGCCCCCACCATCGCCAAGCCGCCGTAAGTGATGAATTACGGAGTGATTTAGAAAAACAATATAAGCAGTATCATAGATAAACCGTATCTTTGCTACATGATTACCAAAAAGCGACTTCAGCAAATTCTTGTCGATACAGAGAGTTATCATATTGAACGGACTGCTTCTACTGTCAATACCGACAAATTCTGTCAGGCTATCTGCGCTTTTTCCAATGACTTGGCAGGAAGCGGTAAAAACGGATACTTGATTATCGGTGCACATGATAACGGTAAGTGTTCCGGTTTAAGAGTTGAGGATAAATTATTGCTTCAAATCAGCAATATCCGAACAGACGGGAACATACTGCCTCAGCCTATAGTAACCGTCGAAAAATTCAGATTTGATGATGGGGAGGTATTGGTGGCTGAGGTGCAACCTTCGGAGTTTCCTCCCGTGCGCTACCGCGGTCGTGTTTGGGTGCGTATAGGGTCTCGTAAAAGCATTGCCTCAGAAGCGGAGGAAAAAATATTGACCGAACGCAGACTTTCCAATATCCATACTTTTGACGCCATGCCTTGTTTTGGCACCTCCCTGGATGATTTGGATTTAACGCTTATCAAACGGGATTTTTTACCAAAGGTGGTATCAGAAGACGTTCTTACTCAAGACAAACGCCCTATTGAGGTACAACTTGCGTCGCTTTGTTTTTACGATCTTCGGTATAACTGCCCTACTAATGGCGCTATCATTTTATTTGGCGTTAATCCTCAACGATATTTACCCGGTTCGTATGTTCAGTACGTTCGATTTAAAGGAGCAGACAGGGCGGGAGATATACTCAACGAGCATAAATTCAGCGGAAATCTTTGCAGAGAATTGGCAAAAATCGACACATTTATAGAGGCAAGTATTGCGCAAAAACGTCCCATTCCGGTAAGCGTTTTAAGAGAAGAAACTGTTTCCAACTATCCGTATTGGGCCACACGCGAACTGCTGATGAATGCTGTGATGCACAGAGATTATCAGACAAATGCTCCCGTACAGTTTTACGAATACGATGATCGTATTGAGGTGCAGAATCCCGGAGGATTATTTGGAAAAGTCAGTCCCGAAAATTTTCCGAATGTAAGCGATTATCGTAATCCTTATATTGCTGAAGCCATAAAAGTGTTGGGATACGTTAATCGCTTTAGTCGTGGCATTTATAGGGTACAAAAGGAATTGATGGATAATGGAAACGGACAAGCTTCTTTCGATTTTTCGTTGGTCACAGCGTTTAGGGTAATTGAAAAAGTCTCAAAAAAATATTTCGAAATCGGTTTTGGCGCAGAAAACACCCAGAAAACACCCAGAAAACACCTAGAAAACACCCAGAAAACACCTAGAAAACACCCAGAAAACACCCAGAAAACAGATGTTCGGAAACAGATACTTACGGCTGTGAGGTCCAAACCGGAAATTACACTGAAAGAGTTAACGTTGTTATTAAATCGTTCCCAAGACAGCATAAGGCATCATGTGCGTCAATTGATAGATAAAGGCATGATTAGACGGGAAGGATCCGACAGGTCAGGATATTGGGTAATCTGTTAAATTTTTCAAGTACATGTCAAAAGTAAAAAAAGCATGGTTTTGCCAGGATTGCGGATATGAGTCGGCCAAATGGTTGGGTCGCTGCCCCTCTTGCGGGGCGTGGAACTCAATGATCGAAGAGGTGTTGGCTAAAGAGCCGGAAGGGCCGCGTCAGGCAGGGTCTTTTGGGGAACAACGGGCTAAACCGGTAGCGTTGCCGGAGGTGACTTTTTCTAAAGAGGCGCGCATATCGTTAAATAATGCAGAGGTAGACAGACTGTTGGGCGGCGGATTGGTAGAAGGCTCCATAGTGTTGCTGGGCGGGGAGCCGGGGATTGGAAAGTCTACCCTGAGCCTGCAAATTCCTTTGTATTGTCCTCATTTAAAAACGCTGTATGTTTCGGGAGAAGAGAGCGCCCGTCAGATTAAATTGCGGGCTAACCGATTGGCTCCGCCCGAACAGGCTGCGGATCATTGCTTTATTTTATGCGAGACGCTGCTCGAAAACATCTTGCAACATGCTCAGGAAGTGAATCCGGCGCTGATCGTTATTGACTCCATTCAAACCATATACAGCCACCATTTGGACGCTTCTCCGGGTTCCGTTTCGCAGATCAGGGAGTGTGCGGCGCGGCTGTTGCAGTACGCCAAAGAGCGGAATACGCCGGTGATCCTGATTGGACACATTACCAAAGAGGGGAGTATTGCCGGACCTAAAGTGCTGGAACATATTGTTGATGTGGTGTTGCAGTTTGAAGGCGACAGCAAAAACAGTTACCGGATTTTGCGCGGGATCAAAAACAGGTTTGGCTCTGTGGCCGAACTGGCGATTTTTGAGATGCTGCAAAATGGTTTGCGTCAGGTAAATAATCCCTCCGAAATATTGATTCCCATGCACGCCGAATCGTTGAGCGGGATCGCCGTGGCGGCCATGGTAGATGGAAGCCGTCCTTTTTTAATTGAAACGCAGGCCTTAGTCAGTACGGCGGCTTATGGTACGCCCCAACGTTCTGCCACCGGTTTTGATGCCCGCCGCCTGAATATGTTGCTGGCGGTGTTAGAAAAGCGGGCAGGTTTTAAACTGTCGGTAAAAGATGTCTTTTTAAATATGGCGGGAGGATTAAAAGTCAACGATCCGGCGGTGGATTTGGCCGTTACGGCGGCCATTCTCTCTTCTAACTTTGACCTCCCCTTACCCGCGCGCACCTGTTTTGCGGCGGAGGTGGGGTTGAGCGGAGAAATCCGTCCGGTGGCCCATATTGACCGGAGGATTGCCGAGGCGCAAAAGTTGGGATTTGAATCGATCTATATCTCCAAATTCAGCGGAAAAGTAGATGCGGAGTTGGGTAAAAAGATTAAAGTAACCCCTTTGGCCGACATGGGCGGGTTGTGCAGGGTTGTATCGGGGAGGGGGTAGGGATGCATCTTTTTTATACTCCGGAGATAGACGGCGCTACAGGTTCTACCTACCTGCTTTCCGAAGAAGAATCCAAACATGGCGTGCGGGTGTTGCGGTTGGTCAAGGGAGATACGGTATATTTGACCGATGGAAAAGGAACGCTTTGGCGGGCCGCGGTGGCGCAGGCGGCAGATAGAGCGTGTCTGTTGCAGATAGAAGAACGGTTTGACGATTGGGGCGCACCTCCTTATTATCTACATTTGGCGGTGGCTCCGACCAAAAACAGCGACCGCTACGAATGGATGGTGGAAAAATGTACCGAAGTAGGGGTAGACGAAATTACCCCCCTCATTGCCGCCCGATCCGAACGAAAAGTCTATAAAACCGACCGCATTCAGCGGATTGCGGTATCTGCGATGAAACAGTCGCTCAAAGCCCGGTTGCCGTTGATTCATCCGGCTATATCGTTTGAATCGTTTATAGATCGACCCTTTGACGGGATAAAATTGATGGCCCACTGCGGAACAGGGGCCCGCATATCGCTGCAAGAAGCGCTGTGTCCCTCTCTGTCACACAGGATGCTGATCTTAATAGGTCCCGAAGGGGATTTTTCTCCCGAAGAGGTATCTTTGGCAGAAGCCAAAAGCTTTCGATCCATTCACTTGGGCGCCTCTCGCCTGCGTACAGAAACCGCCGCCCTTACCGCGGCCATAGGGGTGTACCTATTTGCAGAACACAAACTCCATCAACAATAATTCGTTTTTGGGAATGTTATAGGCAGCGGCAATCCTGTGCCATGCTGACACCGATTTTTTTATATCAAAAAGAATAGAAGAGGCTTCTTTTTTGGAAAGCCTGAAATGGGGTGCGACGCTCATGGCCAAATCAAAATCGAGTGAATTATCCTCCTCTGAGATGTTCAATTTCAATCCTGTGCCATATTCGTCTGGATTGACGTCGTAGGCAGGAGAGAGTACCCAGCCTTGCTTAGTAAGGAGAAATCCATGATTGCGCAGATGATCGTCGCAATTGGAGACGGCAATGTTGAATACCATCCTGCGCCACAGTTCTTTTAGATTTTCCTCTACATGGGCGCCGCAAGTCATAATAAATTCAACCAGAGATAAATAACTTGTTCCTGTGGTATAATCCGCTCCGTCTGTCGTGCCGAGCATGGTCATGGCTGAGGCAAAATGGATTCTTGCTCCGGAGGGGGTACGGTCAAAACGTTTGGAAAGAAATGTATGCTGCTTACCCAAAAACTTCTGTGCTCTGGATTCGGCCATCGTTATCCCGCAATTTCTTGCCAGTTCGCTTACAACCATCTCCCAAGCTCCCATGTCTTTAGTGTCGTTATTACTGGGAAATTTGGCCATCCAAAGGGTTCCGTTTTTATCTACTATACTGGCTTTTGGGCGCGCTCCGCCTAACGATGACCCGGGCGCAACAAGCATATTTAACCATTTGGCATATTCGGGAGTATCGGATATATCTTCGCGCTCAAGCTGTAGAGAGGCATATTCCAAATCCCGTATTGAAGTCCAGGGAGGCGTTGCCAAATCTTTGTTGTCATCCATATATGCACCGTCTGGCTTGGTCTTGAATCTAAGTGCTCCCATACGGTTACCGTCGTATACCCCCAGCAGGTAATCGGACTCAAAGAGCGGTTTCGGCTTGCGGCCCTGTACTCTGGCCAAAATAGCTTCACGCCGTTTCATCAGCATACGCCCCCATCGATCGGGCGAGGAGTCTAAAAATAATCCAAAGTTTACCTTCTCGTCCCTAAGGTATTGAGCGCCGGCAAATCGTCCCATATCGGGATCTAAAATGCGAAACTGAGGATGTTCCAACCACTTCCTGTCGCTGTCAAAGGAAAACACCTCTTTGCTGCGAACGATTTTGCTGTGGAGTACGCCCATAAGAATGGAGGATTCGATCGCCCCCCAGTCAAAAAAAACATAAATATCGCGGTTTGTTTCCATAATGATCTGCTGTTTTATTATTTCTTGGATGCCCGTTCTTTAATCATCAATTTGGCATCCTGAAGCCTGCGTCCCAACTTATCGTCTTGGGCCACTTTAAGGAGGTCGGCGTCTAATCCAAGCACAAACAGCACTTTAAGGTAGGCGCCAATGGCAACGCCCTGATCGCCTTTTTCGATTTTTATCAAAGTCGATCGTCCGATACCTGCACGTTCAGCGACCTGTTCGGCAGAGAGATCGCGACGCAATCTGGATAGTTTAATCTGTTCGCCCAGCGTGTGGAGCGTTCTCTGTTGAGTGGGGAGCAATATGGTTTTCGATTGGCCCATAAAGTATCTATTTTGATGCAAAAATAGATAATATTGTTTGAATATGCAAACATTAACAGGTTTTTCTTAGCGCTTGTTCCCACTCCGGAGTGATCTCAAAAGAGGATCCGGTCTCTTTGTCGTAGGTAGACATAGCGCTGAGGCTCTTGACGCGAATGATGCCCTTGTTGTCTATGATCTGTTGCGTAAAGTGGACGCTTTTGTTGCCAATGCGGTGCAGAGCGGTTTCTACATGGAGTTGGTCTGATAAAAAGGAGGGTCGCACAAAGTCATACTCGGTGTGTACCATAATAAGGATCCGGCGGCTGTGTCGCAGGTCGATGACGCCTCCAAGGGTTTTCATCATAAAATCGTGGCGCGCCAGATCAAAGTAGTGACCGTAGATCACATTGTTGACGTGGCCGAGCAGGTCTACATCGTTAAAGCGGATTTGAATGGGGAAAGTGTGCATATTAGTTTGGACATTTAAGGTATGCAAAGGTAGGTCATTTGGCACTATTTTTGTATTTTCGTGTGTATTTTAAACCATTTTATTATGAACAAAAAAGTTGTAGTATTGCTGTTAGCGGTTGTTTTAACAGTACATTATGCCCAAGCCCAATTCTCTTTTGGAGTACGTGCGGGTTATCAGATGACTAATGTGTTTGACACAGAAGGCGCCAAATTTAAACCCGGATTTCAAGTCGGCGTGGTGGGTGATTTAGCCGTAGCCCCTGCTTTTTCGATTCAACCGGCTGTTTTATTTGCCACTCAGGGGTGGAAGTATGAAGGTTATACCGTTGTTTCGCCGGTATCGTCTTCAGCATCAAAGGTAAAGTCTTCTGTTAATTTAAATTACATCCAGGTTCCCGTACATTTTCAATACAAAGTTGATTTGGGCGGCCCCAAATTGTTGATACAGGCCGGCCCATACTTTGGCTATGGACTTGGTGGAAAGAGTAAAAATGATGATTTTACTATTACAAACTCCGGCACCATTAAAATGGGTAAAGATGAAGCCTATAAGGCGATTGATTTTGGCGTGGTTGGCGGAGTCGGGGTGCAATTTGGCCATATACAGGTTGGAGCATGTTATCAATTGGGTTTAGCCGATATAAATAACATAGGTATAGGCGATTCGGTAAAAAACACCGGTTTGTCCCTTACGCTGACCTATCTGTTTTAGGGTCTGATCATGTTTACCTCGCCGTTGCGTCCGAGTTTGAGGATGGAAGAGGGTTTTCCGGTGGCGGGGGGTTCGCAGGCGGGGTCTACGCAATAATCTACTTGTTGGCGCAACTTTGGGTCTATGGAGTCAAAAGTTTCGGGAGCGGGCCGACCGGTGAAGTTGGCTGACGTAGAGACAATCGGCTTGCAGAATTGTTGCAACAGCATGGAGCAAAAAGGGTGGCGTACCACCCGAATGGCTACGCTGCCGTCCGGCGCAATGACTTGGGGCGCTAAACCGTCGTCGTGTTGATCGGCAGAGCGGGCGTCCGGATAGATGATGGTTAAGGGGGTATCGCTGACTTCAATCAGGGAGTAGGC
>Ga0082212_10013406_pt1 | contig 10248 bp, 7 predicted proteins | sample TergutNt197P3_FD_71548 | JGI IMG/M metagenome (GOLD analysis project Ga0082212, IMG submission 71548) | Neocapritermes taracua P3 segment gut microbial communities from Petit-Saut dam, French Guiana - Nt197 P3 | ecosystem: Host-associated > Arthropoda: Insects > Digestive system > Gut ...
GTGCCTGAAGCCCCGCTCCCAGTGGATGATGTCCCCGCGCCATTACTGGCGGACGGAGCCCTGCTGGAAGCGCCCCACGACGGGTCACCGACACGGTTCCCATCTGTCACATAAAGCCGCCCGTCGGCGCCGCGCGTCAGGATGCTAACGCCTGTGGCTGTGATATCAGCACTAAGCGGGGATATTTTCCTGTTAACAAGGTCCAGCCACTGATCGACATATAACGTAACATAAGATTCCGGCCCTATATAGTCCTCATAAAAGCCCGGCGCCGTCTCAAAAGTTACATTATCGGCGTTCATTTTAAGGAAATGCGCGCCAAACAATAAAAGATCGTCGAAAGGAATGTTAGTTTTTACATCTCTAATAAAAACAGTGGCCAACGAAAAAACGTCGAGCGAGTCACGTTTCGCCAGTATCTGCTGGACGGCGGCAGTCAGGAAATCCTGCTGGACACCTATCCTCGTGATATCCGCGCCCCCGTATGTGTTTCTGAACCTGACGACCTCAAGTGCCTGCTGCCCGTTCAGATGTTTCATTCCTCTGCTATAATGGATGTGTAGGTTTTGGAAGTGATCGTCGTAATCCATGTTTACAGGCACGTAAAAATCTATGCCTTCTACAGCGTTTACCAGCGTCACAAAAGCCCGTAAATTGACCAGAGCCCAATAATCGACGTTGAACCCGAGTATCCTGGCGAACTCGGCGGCCGTGTCGTCCATAGCCTTTTGCAGTTCGTCGGATTCGCCCCGGTGCCGTACCCTCATATTGGCTAAAATCGAGTTCGCTTTTTTCAGGCTCCAACTTACATTCACCATCGTATCGCGTGGGATGTTGACTACTTCGAATGTCATATCCGCCGTATCAAAAGTAGCGACCATGATCGTATCCGTGTTTGAGCCGTCATCAGTGGCGAGAAGCAGGAATGTATATTTATTCGGAGTCCTTACCGGCTGATCCTCTGTGGCGCTGTCAGGGTTTGCTACCGGGGGTGGCGGCAACAAGGATGGCGTCGGATTCTCAGGGTCATATGGGACATAAGTGGCTGCAACGTACGCAGGGTTTTCGCTTACGACGGGCTGCCGTCCGACAGCCCACTTAACGTATGCAAACGCCGTCACAGTCAGAACCGCGAGCGATGCGACCACTATGCCAGGTATGACCAAAAGTTTCTTTTTTAGGCTCCACTTTGGCTTTTTTTCTTTAGCAGACCTGCCGCTGTTTTTTCGCAAGTGCCGTCCGCTTCTTTTGTTGCCGAAAAATGTCATTTTCTGTTCCTATGTTTTAAATCACTCAATGCGTCGTAAGTTACCCTGTTTGGTGTTTTACCCCGTTCCAACAGATCCTCAATACTTATTTCAAGCCCCATTATCATAGCCGCGTCTATATCATTATAAGCTGATTCACGAAGCTCGCCGACTTCTTCAAAATCCCTTGTCGGTTCGATATAGTCAGCCAGATAGATGATTTTTTCCAACGCCGACATACCGGGTCTTCCCGTAGTATGCCACATTATAGCATCAGCGACAACTTCTGTCACTCCGAACTCAGATCTCGCAATAGCCGCGCCTGTCTTTGAATGGAGCAGTTTTTCTTCGCCGGGTTCAAGTTTTTCCACAGTGATATTATGTTTTAAGAGTATCTCCATGTTTTCTTCGGGTGTAAGCTTTTTAGTGATATCATGCAATATGGCGGCTTCGCGGGCATCATCCGTGTCCACGCCCCACCGCTTCGCCAGACGCAGAGCCTCAACCTCGCAGCCCGCGACATGAGGGATACGGGCAGAAGCCAGCATCGAGTACGCTCTGTCGCGGAGCCAATCCCAGTCCGGTTTTGCGCTATAGAGCCTGTTTTTTATAATATATGCGTAAATTGTATCGGGAATGTATCTTAATCCTTCACGCGTCTGCAGCATGTCCCATAATTGTGATGATGAAATGTCTATTATTTCATTGTCAATTATCATTGTATCAGCGCCGTACTCCTCGTTCAGCGCGCGCGAGTATTCGGTCAAACGCAGACTATCTCCAGTATTACGCGTGAATACTGCCGGTGTCGCTTTGCAAAGAAGTCGTTCCGATTCCCTCCATGATTCAAGAGTCAAGTACATATCAGTTCCGACCAGAAGAAAAAACTCCGCCCCGGGATAGTCTTTTGAAAATGCATCGATCGAATCTATAGTATAGCCTGATGAACCGCCACTGATTTCAATATCGGAAACTACAGTACTATGGGTATTCATAAATGCCATGCGTACCATTTCAAACCGCAGATTTGCCGCTGGAGTGCCTTCAGGCATTTTTTTATGCGGCGGATTTCCGGCCGGCACAACGATAAGCAAGTCAAGCCCCAGCTTTTGAGCTGCCGTTTCAGCCGACTGTACATGACCTGTATGCGGCGGGTTAAAAGTACCGCCAAAGACGCCAATCTTCAATACCTATCTCCTGTGTCAGAAAACCTTTTCATCAGTAAAGCCTCGAAATCCCTGAGCGCCGCCCCTCTGTGGGAAATCGCGTTTTTCTCGTCTTCTGATAACTCAGCCATAGTTTTATTTAAATCATTCACCAGAAATACCGGGTCATAACCGAACCCGGCCGCGCCGCGCGGCGCGGTCAGAATATCGCCGTGACATTCGCCTGTCGCCGATAAAACCCCGCCGTCCGGAAACGCGCATACAATAGTACAGACGAATTTTGCGCTTCTTTGTTCCATGCCCGACATTTTTTTAAGCAGGTACATGTTTCGTTCATTTGCGTCAAGTCCTTCGCCGCCATAGGAACTGGAATATACGCCTGGCGCGCCGCCAAGCGCGTCGACCATAAGTCCGGAATCATCTGCTATTGCGGGCAGCCCGGAAATCCCGCATATCGTTATTGCTTTCTGTAAAGCGTTTTCAAAAAAGGTATCGCCGGTTTCTTCAACCTCGACATCTATCCCGAGCGCATCCCTCGTTACGACGTCAATACCGGATCCTGACAGTATTTCCCGCATCTCCCTTATCTTACCCGGGTTCGCGGTAGCTAAAACAAAAACCATATTCACGCCAGTATCGCTTCAGAGAACTCACGGCAGCTAAATACTATCAAATCGTCCTGTTTTTCCCCGACTCCTATAAGTTTGACCGGTACGCGCAATTCGGCGGCGATGGCGAACACAATTCCGCCTTTTGCAGTTCCGTCAAGTTTTGTCAGCACGATACCCGTGATATCGGCTGTTTCCTTGAACTGGCGGGCTTGTAACAGCCCGTTCTGGCCAGTTGTGGCGTCAAGTACAAGCAGAGTTTCCACGTCCGTGTCCGGTAACTCGCGCTTAATGATGCGGCTTATCTTGCCAAGCTCATTCATCAGGTTCGACTTATTATGCAGTCTTCCGGCTGTGTCACAAATAATAATATCCGACCCGCGCGCTTTAGCGGCATTGATCCCGTCAAAAATCACTGAAGCCGGATCGGCGCCTTCTTCTCTTCGCACAATATCGGCGCCCGCACGCTGAGCCCAAATAGAAAGCTGCTCACCAGCGGCCGCGCGGAAAGTGTCACCCGCGCACAGCAGGACTTTTTTGCCATCGTTTATATATTTCATGGCAAGCTTTCCGATAGTAGTCGTCTTCCCTACCCCGTTGACGCCAATTACCAGTATTACGGATGGTTTCGTATTCAGCTTCAGCCCGCAGTCGCCGACTTCGAGCAGATTTGACAAAATATCTGTCAGCGCCGTTTTTATTTCATCACCAGTCCGGTAACCATTTTGCTTAACAGATGCCCGTAATTTCTCAACAGTATCAGCAGCGGTCAACGCGCCGAGATCGGCGAGTATCAGCGTCTCCTCAAGCTCTTCATAGAACATATCGTCGGCGCCTGTAAACGAGGCTATCAACCCGCCCAACTGCGCCGAAATATTCTTTGAAGTTTTTGCGAGCCCTTCCCTTATTTTACTGATAAAACTCATTCTCTGCTCCTCACCGGTACTGAATAGTTACATACACTTTATGTTTTCCGCGCCTCCGGTTTTGCAAAATGTTTCTCCGCTTCGTCAAGGTCTATGCGAAGAATGCTCGAAACGCCGAGCTCCTGCATTGTGACGCCATAAAGCACGTCGGCCTCCTCCATAGTTGCCCTCTTATGCGAAATAACAATCATCTGCGTATTACTCGCCATTCGCCTCATGTATGCCGCGAAACGTACCACGTTTGCGTCGTCGAGCGCCGCCTCGATCTCATCCATAACGACAAACGGGGGCGGTCGCACCGCTAGAATAGCGAAATATATCGCGATCGCCACAAACGCCTTCTCGCCGCCGGATAAGAGCGTCAGCGTCTTCAGTGATTTGCCCGGCGGCTGCACGTGTATCTCGATCCCGCAATTAAGAACATCGTTCGGATCCTCAAGTTCAAGCGCCGCGCGCCCGCCGCCGAAAAGTTCCTTGAAAGTTTTTTCAAAGCTCTCATTTATGATTGCGAACTCGCGTATGAAAATGTCGCGCATTTGCAAAGTTATCTCATCGATGATTACAATAAGCTCATTTTTCGCTTTTTCGACGTCATCTCTCTGAGTAGATAAAAAAGTGTATCTGGTGTTAACGCGGTCAAATTCCTCAATTGCGCCGATATTCGGGTTGCCGAGTTCAGAGATTTCGCGTTTCAGCGCAGTTATGCGTCTTTGAGCCTCGGCAATGCTTTCAATCGGCGATCCTGCGCCCGCTGCGGCGCTGCGGCTTAACTCATAAGTATCCCAGAGTTTATCGACTATCTGCTTTTCTTCCATTTGCGCCGCGAGCTTCCTTTGCTCAAAGCGCGCGCATTCGCGCTCAAGGTTTAAAATCTCGTGATTTTTTTCCTGTATGGACTTATTTAATGCGCCGCGTTTTGCTTCAATATCAAGTTTTTGAGTGTTGAGCTGCGTAACGCGGTCCTTATGCGCATTGATTTCGTTGCCTATCTTTGCGGATGAACGCTCTTTTTCAAGTATCTCCGCGCGAATCTCAATGCTGCGCGTCTTTAGTCCGTCTATCACTTCCAGCCTTCGTTCACGGCTCCCATACATTTCATCGCGCATCGCGCTGAGATCGAATACGTCTTTCTCCAGTATTTCCTTTTCCGCATCGAGCGCCGCTCCCTCGGCTCGCAGTTCCGCCATAGCGGAGTTTACGCGGTCGCGTTCCAGAGACAGCCGCTCCTGCCCGCGGGTAACTTCATCGATCATTTTCCTCAACGATTCCTCTTCGGAATCAAGCGACTTGATCAGATATCTTGCAGTTTCCGTCGCTTCATTATTAAGAGATATCCTTTTGCTTAACGAATCCAGTTCTCTTTCGAAAGTGGCAATAGTATCCCTTGACGCCTTTAAAAGTTGTTCCTGGTAGCGTTCCTCGCTCTCCGCCCTTATGAGGTTGGTTTCAGCCTCCCGGAGTTCCGTACGCGCTGTTTCAAGCTCGTACACAGCCGCGTTTTTCTCGCGTACGCATTCCGTATGTTCCCGGGTGGATTTGGCAAGCTGCTCCGAATAAGCCTCGATCCGCTCTGCAAGCTGCTTGAGCTCGTTTGCCCTTGAGAGCATACCCGCGTTGTTTACAGCCGACCCGCCTGTCATCGAACCGCCGGCGTTGATCACCTGCCCGTCCAGCGTAACGAGCTTGTATTTGTAACCATGCCTTTTCGCTATTTTTACTGCGTTGTTCAAGTCATCGGCAATTATCACCCTGCCAAGCAGACTTGCGTATATCCCGGCGTATTTAGGGTCAAATTCGACAAGATCCACAGCGACGCCCTTAAACCCGTCGTCACCGGCTGCTTCTCTGTTACTCAGTACGCTGCCGCGTATCGTTGACAATGGTAAAAACGTAGCCCTTCCGCCATCGCGCCGCTTCAGGTGATTTATGCCTGATTTCCCGTCTTCTTCAGTGTCAACTATAATATTTTGCATAGCGCCGCCTAGCGCCGTTTCGATTGCAACTGCATACTTGTCAGGGGCGCTTAGAAGCCCGGCGACTGTGCCGTGGATATTCTTGAGCGTCCCCCGGGAATGATCCTGCATAATAAGTCTTACCGCTTTCGAATAACCCTGGAATTCTTTTTCCATATCTGCAAGCAAATTCCGCCGGGATTCGAGCGATTTCAGTTCAAACGACAGCCTCTCCAGCTTTTCACCGCTGAGTTCCGCTTTTTTTGTACGGTTCTGTTCTTTCAGCGCGAGTCCGCTGACGACGTTGCCCATCGATACAGCTTCTTCCTGCGCCGCCCCCAGGGCTTTGGAACATTTTTCATATTCCGCCGTCTCTTCCGATAATGATTCGACAGAGCCGGCGAGTTCCTGTTTTACGGAATTCTCCATGTCATACAATTCCTGAGCCTGAGACGCGAGCGCGGATAGTTCAGCCTTTTTTTCACTTAAGCTGTCCTGGAGTTCTATTTCTTTTTTTATGAGTGTTCCATGCTTTTCGGATGACTCCCCTGCCGAGTCCATGATCTCCTGAAGCTCACTGCTTATAGCCTTTGATCGACTCTCAAGGGCTTTACGCCCTTCTGATATTGCGCTTAACCGTTCCTCTCGTTCGCTGATTTGTGCCCGGACGCCTTCTTCGTGGCTGTCCTGGGTTTGTAACTCCTGCGCCAGCCTCTCGATTTGCCCCGCGTTACCCTCGAGTTGAGATTTCAATACAGCCACAGCGCTGTCAGTATCGCTCTGACGCGACTCTGCTGATGAAATGAGCTCGCGGACAGAATCAGCCATAACGTCGCAGTTTCGCATTTTTTCAGCCAGCGACTCCAACTCTTCAAAACCTTTGTCAAGCAGTAACGTCGCGGATTCAAGTGTTTTTTTCGCGGCGTCATGGTCGGAGTCCGCTTTTTCCGCGCGGTTGCGCAGGGATTCAATCTCGCGCATCCAAACTGATATCTCTATCCCTCGCAGCTCATCTCTGAGCAAAAGATACCTTCTGGCAATTTCGGCTTGCTCACGCAGAGGGTCGATCTGCAGTTCGAGTTCCGATATTTTATCGCCTATCCGTAGCAGGTTCTCATCTGTCTGCGAAAGCTTGCGTTCCGATTCCTCTTTTCTGTGCCTGTAGCGGGAGATTCCTGCTGCTTCCTCGAATATATCCCGCCTGTCCCTGCTTTTTGTCGATAATATCTCAGCAATCTTTCCTTGCCCTATAATACTGTAACCCTCGCGCCCCAACCCTGTGTCCATAAAAAGCTCGTGAACGTCTTTCAGGCGTACGATCGCGCGGTTTACATAATACTCGCTCTCCCCAGAGCGGTAATACCTTCTGGTTATCATGACCTCTGAAGTATCGAGCGCAAGCTTGCCTTCAGAATTGTCCAATATCAGCGAAACCTCAGCGTAACCGACCTGAGCGCGCCGCTGCGTACCGCCGAATATGACGTCTTCCATTTTACCGCCGCGCAGCGTCTTGGTCGACTGCTCGCCCATGACCCATAGAATCGCGTCGGATAAGTTTGATTTCCCGCTGCCGTTCGGGCCGACTATACCGGTTATCGGCTTTTCAAACATCAGGCGGGTTTTTTCCGGAAACGATTTAAAACCTTGTATCTCAAGGGACTTCAAATACAGTGTGAACACCGACCTTCCGGGAATAACTGTTGATGGCTGATCTAAGGCGACCGCGCCGCAATGGATTATATACTCTTTACGGCGTTATTTCAATCTTTATTTCACCGGAAACGATATCCGATTCGACGATTTTCAGGGATCGAAGCGAATGTTTTTCTATCAACCTGCGCACATTATCGCGCCGGTTACCAGACATTTTCGACGTATGTCCATAAGCGACAGTAATTACGATATTACTGTCCGGTTCGACGCCAATGAGCCCGGAAACAGCCTTGTTATAATAAACCCTTGAATAAACAAGTTCGCCGAACGCCGGATGATAAGCCCCCGCGACGGCGTCGCCTGAGCTCAGAGAATTGGACGGGTTCAATCCCATCCTTATTACCGGAACTCCCGCCTCGCTGAAAAGAGCGCTTATCTCCGCGCAAAGCCCGACAGCGTCCTCGACTGAATGTTCACGGTACTGCCCGGTTTGCCACATATTAAAAAGCCTGGTACCCCTGATCACAACAGTTGGGTAAACTCTGACTCCGTCGGGTTTTAGATCAATTATGCATCTTGCGGTATATAGGGACCGATCATATGAGTCGCCCTGCAACCCTGTCATCATCTGCAATATCAGCGCTAGTCCGGCGTCCTTGATAATCCCGGACGCCTTTACGGTGTCGCCGGCAGTATGCCCGCGTTTTGCCAGCGCAAGCACTTCGTCGCACATCGACTGCGCGCCTATTTCGATAGTACCGACGCCAAAGCTTTTGAGCCTGTCGACAGTCTGCCGGTCAATGCAGTCCGGCCTTGTAGAAACTCTGATTGAATTTTGAGAGTTAAGTTTCAAAATCGGCTGCACGGCTTCAAGCAACTCATTTTGAAAATTCGCCGGCAGCGCGGTAAAACTCCCACCGTAAAACGCGACCTCCGCCGGCGCGGAGGCTTTCCCCTCTTCAGCTGGGGGTTTCCCTGCTGTCTTAAGGATTTTTTCAGAGGTTTCGAAAGTACTGTTTTTCCCGCCTGATCCCGTGCCGCCGTTCGCAGTCTTCATCCATTCATTGCAGATATTGCGCACATCATCCGCGGATATAGGATCGGACTCACCCGAAATCAACCGCTGGTCGCAAAATACGCATTCGTGAGCGCAACCGAGATTCGGAATGAAAACAGGCAGAATTTGACGCTTAGCTCTTGACATAAGAGATAAGTCTCCTTATTCTCAACTCTTAATTTTTAATTCGTTAAGCGCTGATTTAGCCGCAAGCTGCTCTGCTTCCTTTTTGCTCCTGCCTTTCCCTTCCCCTATGCGGTTCCCATTCAGCTTCACTTCCACAGTGAAGGATTTAATATGATCCGGACCACTCTCGTCAATTGTTTGATAACTCAGGATCTGCCCGTCTTTTTCCTGCACAAATTCCTGAAGCGCTGTCTTGTGATCGGAAACCTCAGTTTGCTTACGATGTGCCTGAGGCGCAAAGTGTTCGTTTATAAACCGTGATACGGGGTCAAAGCCACCGTCAAGGTATATGGCTGCCAGAACAGCTTCAACAGCGTCGGCAAGGATTGACGACCGCGCCCGGCCACCGCCTTTTTCTTCGCCTTTGCCCAGCAATATGTAGTTCCCAAGACAAAAACCGCGGGCAAGCGCGGCAAGGCTCTTTTCACAAACCAGGTCTGCCCTGAGCTTTGTCATCTTACCCTCAGGCATATCAGGGTAAGCAGAGTATATGAATCCTGCCACAGTCATCCCTAATACCGAGTCACCGAGGAATTCAAGCCGTTCGTTACTCAATGTTCCGCTTTTTTTCATTTCATTGGCGTAGGAGCTGTGTGTTAATGCTGAGATCAGCAACGCTTTGTCATTAAACTCATAACCAAGTTTCTTTTGTAGTTCTGCAAGATGTATATCAGGCATAAAAGTCCATCCATTCATAAAAACAAAGGCGGGTGAAAACCCGCCGTTTAGTCGTTGGTTTATTAATCACAGTTCGCGCTGATGAACCTGAATACATCGCCGACCGTGACTAATTCCGCTACGATATCATCGTCTACCTCCGGGATGTCGAACGCTTCCTCGAGCGCCATTGTCAATTCAACTACGTCCAGCGAATCCGCTTGTAAATCGTCGACAAAAGTAGTATCCATACTTATCGATTTCTCGCTTATCGAGAACTGCAAGGCAATCAGTGCGCACAGCTTTTCGTAAATCATGATCGCGAACATTCCTTTCGCTTTACATTACACTTGTACGAAGATCGGGCGCGAATCCCTTTTATGAAATATTAAAACTCACAGCTCGTTTTGTCAACAGTTTTATATTATTTTATTCAACTTATTAGTTGTAATGGTTACAGTTCGCGGTTAGCCGTTTTCAGCCTTCATGCTGCTTAAAACATTTTGCAACCGCAGCGCCGTATCAGACTCCGCGGTTTTCGCGGCTTGAGATATTGCGTTTGATATAGCAAATGCATTTGACGACCCGTGCGCCTTAATGACAGGTTTGGATATTCCGAGTAAAGCTGTACCGCCGATAGCATCGGGGTTCATTTTATCCCTCAAAGCGTAAATATGTTTTTTAATTAACGCTGCGGAAATCTTTGTCATTAGATTCTTCTTATAGATACCTTTCAGTTCCGACATGATAAGCGTCGCGGTGCCTTCTATGGATTTAAGCAGAGCATTTCCTGTAA
>Ga0082212_10013407_pt1 | contig 10248 bp, 9 predicted proteins | sample TergutNt197P3_FD_71548 | JGI IMG/M metagenome (GOLD analysis project Ga0082212, IMG submission 71548) | Neocapritermes taracua P3 segment gut microbial communities from Petit-Saut dam, French Guiana - Nt197 P3 | ecosystem: Host-associated > Arthropoda: Insects > Digestive system > Gut ...
AGCGGGCGTAACGACGGGCGTGTCGTCTCATGCTTCGATCTTATGGACAGTGCTCGCGGTTATCCTGTTTATGTCACTCAACAGCCCGGAAAACCTGATACTATTGAGCGGCTGAGCGTCCGGGATGCTTCAGTGAGTTCGACTTTTTCGGGCAAAGGCTGGGATCTCGATACCATCTGGGTCATGCCGGGCTCAACGGACAGTTATAAACTCCCGGTATTGCGAGGCGTGTCGGAGGCGGAACAGCGCGCGTCGACTATGCCGTCGCATCTGAGATAGATTCTGTATATGCGCAGATTTATTATTGTATCGGTGAACTGACAGTATAGCAAAGATATAGTCTTTGATTTTTCGTTAACAGTTTAAAGGAGTTAAAAATGCCTATCAAGATACCGGACCAACTGCCATCAAAAGAAACGCTTGAGGGCGAGAACATATTCGTAATGACGGAGTTACGCGCGATGCACCAGGACATCCGTCCGCTGCGCCTGCTGATTTTGAACCTGATGCCTACGAAAATCATTACGGAAACGCAGCTGCTCAGGAAGCTCTCCAACACTCCGTTGCAAATCGAGGTCGAGTTTCTGCAGACTATCAGCTATACAGCAAAAAATGTCGATCACGAACATCTTACGTCTTTTTACACGGCATTCGACGATGTTCGCGACCGGCATTATGACGGCATGATAATAACCGGGGCGCCCGTTGAAAATCTCGAATTTGAAGACGTCGATTACTGGAGCGAGCTTTGCGAAATTATGGAGTGGACGTCGCATAACGTACATTCAACGCTGCATATTTGCTGGGGCGCCCAGGCCGGATTATTCTATCATTACGGTATCCGGAAGTATCCGCTGGGTCCGAAGCTTTCCGGCGTGTTCAGGCACTCGGTACTGAAACCGCAATCCCCGTTTTTCCGCGGTTTCGACGATGTGTTCTATATGCCGCACTCCCGGTACACCTGCGTGCTTGAGCCTGATATTCTGGCTGTTCCCGAACTCGAACTGTTGTCCGTTTCCGATGAAGCCGGGGTCTTCGCCGCAAAATCCGCCGATAACCGCCGCGTTTTCTTAACTGGTCATCCGGAGTATGACTCCGATACTCTGGCGCTCGAGTATTTCCGTGATGTTGAAAAAGGGCTGCCGGTCGAGATACCGAAAAATTACTTCCCGAACGACGACCCGAAAGCGCCCCCGTCCGTGTACTGGCGGGCGCACGCGCAATTGCTATATTCAAACTGGCTGAACTATTATGTCTACCAGTCTACTCCTTATGACATGCAGGCGATAGGGAATGAGGAGAGTTAAGAGTGGAGAGTGGAGAGTGGAGAGTGGAGAGTGAAGTGTAAAGTATGGAATTGATTTGATAAGTATCGCATATTACCGAAAAAAGAGTCTTGCCTATACCGGTCGAGACTCTTTTGTCAGCTTTTTGTTTACGCTGCTTGAGGAGACATCCAAACGAAACCGTTAACTCCACTCTCCACTCTCAATACAGCAGTTTCTCGTTCATCGTGAGGCCGTTTGAACGCACGACGCCGAACATCGATATGACTTTTCCGCCTCCGAACACGTCCGCCCTGTAATATGCGAGGCTCCCGCTGAACTGGTAGTCTGCAAGCGATACCGGCAAACCGTAGTATTCAGCCATTACTTTAGCCATCCACAGAGCTGTGTCGTAGAATTCTTCGTCAGACTGACCAAAGCTCATTTCTGCCTTGGAACCGCTATAGCCGCCCGGGCTTCCGTCGCCCCAGCCGAAGATGATCTTGAGCACAACCCCCGTTTCATCGTCTATTGCCACCGTCATCGTGTTCCCGGACCGGTCGCTGAGTTCCAACTCCCATACTATCATGTTTATCGACGGATCTTCGGAGTTTATCACGAACGCAGCCGAGCATTCGTCGATGGCTTTTCCCTCGAGAGCGAACGTTAGCGGGCTTCCGCGCAATAGTTTTTCAAGCTCATAAATCGCCGTTTCACGCGCCTGTTCAGCGTCCATTGCCTGCCCTGTTTTCAAAGGGAGCGTTTCGGTGTTCGGCCTCGCCACAAGCGATATGCGGTCCGGAAGATCAAGTTCGGGCGTGGTTTCGAAGCTGACGCTCTGAGAATCGATCATGACATAGTTATCAAGTCTTCTTGAATCCGTAACGGCCGCCACAGCGTTAGGCAGGAAAAAGCTCCCTGCCAGCAGCAGCGCCGCAGCGGTCAATAACAGATAATGTCTGATTTTCATATGTTACCCTCGCTTTTATCGGATGGGGCTTGCATATTTTCCTGATAACCGTACAGATCCCAATCGTTGACTTTTGACTCCTCGCGCGGGAGCCTGACTGTGACAGTCGTCCCTTTTCCGAGCTCACTTTCGAAAAGTATCTCCCCGTTGTGAAGCGCTGCGATCTCATCGCAGAGCCTCAAGCCCAGGCCGACTCCGCCCTGGGCGCGCGAACGCGACTTATCGACGCGGTAAAACGCGTCTTTTATTTTGTTCAGCTCGTCCTCCGGGATACCTCTGCCGTTGTCGGTAACATATATTTCACATACTTCCCCTTTTGTTCTGGACTTTATCAATATGTCGCCGCCCGAATCAAGCGCTTTGCGCGCATTGTCGACGAGATTCAGCAGCAGTGACATAAATAGGTCCGGCTCTATCATGCAAGCGCCGTCGTCGCAGTCGTATGTCAATCTGACGTCGCGTTTCCCGAGTACCGGCTTGAGCAGTTGCGCCGCGTCCTCGATGATGTTCGCGATTTTCACAGGCAGCAGAGTGAAATCGCGTTTTTTCAGTACTATGAGGTCGAGCAGCTTCAGCGACAGTACCTCGAGCCTGCGCCCCTCCATGAAGATATAGTTTGCCGCGTCCCTTCTGTCGTTTTCAGACATCGGATGCCCGCGGAGCAGTTCTGCATACCCTATTATTGATGTCATGGGCGTTTTAAGCTCATGCGCCAGCCCGCCCATGAATTCTTCCTGACGCCGCATCGTATCTTTCATCTCGTTGATGTTTTGCTCGAGACGGTCGGCCATATTGTTAAAATCCGCTGCAAGCACACCGATTTCATCCTTACCGCTGAGCGTGGAACGGCAGCTCAAGTCGCCCGACGCTATCGTTCTGGTGACTCTGGATAGCCGGCGCAGCGGCGAGGTCATCCACAACGATAACCCCCATGATAAAGCCGCGCCAAGGGCGATCACCGTTATAAACAAACGATGGTAGGTCATCTGCTGATACCGCCTCCCGGTAAAAACAGGATTGAGGTCATGCATGCTTTCAAGATACATCGTACCGCCGCGAAACTCGAACTGCCCGGCGATCTGTAAAAGATAATCTCCGCCGTCACCGCGAAACGTTAGCATTGCAAATCTGTCGGAATCGACGCGGTCCCTAAGTTTGTTATTGAATATGCCGGGTTCCCGGCTGACATAGATGACTTCGTCGCCATCAGACAAGCGCAGAGCCAGCCTGTCATGGCTGCCCTGCGCGTCGAGCTTTCTGAGCGCGTCGACAAGGTCCTCATAATCCCTGCCGTGCTGCCCGATCTGCGCCGCTCCGCTTATCGCGGACATCGTGTAAAGTATGAGCCTGTGCGAACTAGCCGCGGCATTCTGCGTTTGGTTAAGGGAGTTACCCGTCGAAGTGGCTATAAGCACGCTGCCGCCGACACCGAACGCCAGCGCCAGCATAACAACGAACGCTATCATGATTTTTATACCAAAACGCATACCAGTTAAGCACCTTAGAGTTGATTTAATCAGCGTTTACTCAATTCCTGCCCCCCCTACACCTCGAGGCGGTATCCGACTTTGTAGATCGATTGGAGCTTGTCCTCCCAGCCGGCCTTTTTCCGCACACGCTGGACGTGTAAATCGATCGTCCGGCTGTCGCCCAAATAATCGCTGCCCCACACCCGTTCATATATCGTTTCGCGGTACAGCGCTATGCCGGGGTTGCGGGCAAACAAAAGCAGCAATTCGTATTCCTTGCGCGTGAGCGTCAGTTCTTTGCCCTCCCGGCGGACGACCATCGATCTGGTGTCTATACTGAGCCCCGCTATCTCGAGCATGCGGTCAAGTTTATGGTAGCGGCGAAGCACCGTCTCAACGCGGGCGAGGAGTTCTATGATCTCAAACGGTTTTACTATATAGTCGTCGGCGCCGAGGCGCAGCCCGCGCACCCTGTCCTCGACCATGTTTTTTGCGGTTATGAATATCACCGGTATCTCAAGCGGCCTTATGTAATCCATAAGCTCAAAACCGTCCGCCCCGGGGAGCATGACGTCAAGCAAAATAAGGTCGAACCGGACGGTTTCAAGTACGTCGGCAGCCTGTATGCCGTCATACGCGCATGTGCATTCATACCCGGCTTTTGTAAGGCTCATCCGCAAAAGGTCCGATATCGGTTTTTCATCCTCGACTATGAATATTTTGATCATGGCGCCTCCCATCTAGTTTTTAGAGAATAGAGTATTGAGTACGGAGTATTGTTGACAGGGGTTGAGATTGTCAGTGGCTGTCGCCGTCATTCCCGTTCTCCTCTGCTTCGAGCAGCTTTTTCATCAGCTCGTGCCTGTGCGGTATCACGCGCGGGAGCGGTACCGGCTTGTGATTGCTATTGACGAACGCGTGCCCGCTCTCGCCCTCGACCAACACGTCCCCATTTTGATTTACGACCACGTATTCCATGCGAAAACGCACGCCGGTGTATTTTGCCAGCTTCACCCTGACTGTAAAACTGTCGCCGTATCTGGCGGGGTACTTAAACTTCAGGTTCATATCGATGACCGGGCACATTATTCCGTAGCTCTCGGTCACGATATATGCGAGATCCATGTCATTGAAGTAGAAAGTCCTTGCTTCCTCCAGCCAGCGGGCGTAATTCGAATGGTGGACTACCCCCATTTTGTCGGTCTCATAATAATAGACAGGCCTCGTATACTCGTACATAACTATGCTCCATCTCCCGGCGGTTCCGCTTCACCGATCGTAACGCTGTCGGCGATCACGCTTCACCGATCGCAACTTTGCAGGCGGTTCCGTGCGCCCGGGTGTTTTGCTCACCTCGGGAAAGCAATCTGCGATGCGTTTTAGGCGGTTCCGCGCACCCGGGTGTTTTGCTGCAACACATCTTATTGCCCGGCTGCTTTGTCAAGGTTGTTTCTTCGCCCTGCCGCTTGTCATAACAGCTTTTATGCCCCTGTACCAGAACGGCTCCATGCGTTTTTTGACTTTTTCCAGCTCGTTCGGGATATCAATGTGCTGCGGGCAATGCTCTCGGCATTTTCCGCATTTTATGCACAGGCTCGCCGAGTAATCTTTCTGCGGCGAAAATCCGCCCGTGCTTGTAGCGTATTGCTGGATGGCTGAAATCATGCCTACTGCGTACGACATATTATACGCTGAAAAGCACGCCGGGATATTTACGTTTTTCGGGCAGGGCATACAGTAGTTGCAACCGGTGCAGGGGACTTTGTAATAGGCGTCAAAGACCTCCGCGACCGATGTGAACAGAATGCTTTCCTGTTCTGAAAACATATCCGGCAGCGAGTCTTCCGCGGTTTTCAGGTTCTCGTCCAGTTGGGCGTCGGCATTCATGCCCGACAGGACTACCGTAACTTCCTTTTGATTCCACAGCCAGCGGAATGCCCACGCGGCGGGCGAGAAACCGGCGTCAGCGGACGAAAAAAGTTCAGTGGCTTTTTTTGGGAGACCGGCAGCCAGCCTGCCGCCGAGCAGCGGCTCCATGACTATAACAGACAACCCTTTTTCGGCGGCTTTGCGCAGGCCCGCGGCCCCCGCCTGGTAATTTATATTTATATAGTTGTATTGAATCTGGCAAAAATCCCATTCGTACTCGTCGAGCAGTTCCATGAATTCATTTTGCATACCATGAAATGAAAACCCGATTTGCTTTATTTGCCCTGCGGCTTTCTTTTCCACGATCCATTTTTCCACTCCCAGCCCGCATAAGTCTTTCCATAGCTGCATGTCGGACAAATTGTGCATCAGGTAGTAGTCGATGTGATCTGTATGCAGTTTTTGCAATTGAGTTTCGAAGAGTTTGTCAAAGTCCTCATAGGCGGCGCATTTCATAAGCGGCAGTTTCGTGGCTATGTACACTTTATCCCGTGCGTTGTTTTTTTCCAATATCCTGCCCAGCGTTTCTTCGCTCCCGTTGTAGATATACGCGCAGTCAAAATAGTTAACGCCGTTTTCGATGGCGTTCATGATCAGGCGTTCGGTCTTTTTTACGTCTATTTGCGTCAGATACCTCGGGAACCGCATACAACCAAACCCAAGTATTGATAATTCATTCCCTGATTTTACATCGACACGATATTTCATTTGATCCTCCAGTTTTTAAGCCGGTTTTTACGCCCGCTTGTCCCGCGTTATGTCGAATAGTGCGGGAACACGCTGCAGCGCCGTTCCTTTACGCGACCGCCGGGCTCAGTCGCCCCGGGTGTATGAGAGGACGCTCTCGTCCATCCGAAAAGCAAACCCTACTCGCTCCAAGGCCGCAGCCATCGGATAATTCACCGCATCGATGTCCGCGATGATCTTCCGTATCCCGGCTTCATGCAGGATTCGGGCGCCTTCCGCTATCATCATAGCGCCGTACCCGTGGCCGCGGTGCTCCGGAAGCACGCCGATATAGTTGATCCCGCCGACAGTTTCGCTGAACTTCTGCGGTAAAACCAAACCGATAAGCTCGCCTTCACAATAACCAAGGCGCCACCAGTTCGCGTTGAAATCCAGTTCTTTCATATTCCCGATGTATTCTATCGCCGCCCTGTCCGCGCCGAGCCTTGCCGCGTCGTCCGCCATCAGTTTATCAAGTGTACCGACAGTCACGTCCCTGAAAACATCGGTGAACAGTTTTTCCGCAGATTCCCCGGATTCCCGGATTCCCCCGGCTTCTCCGGCGTCCTTGGCTCCGCCGGCTTCACAGGTTTTTCCGGATCCCCGGCTTTCCCCTATCTCCGCCAAACTGCGAAATGTTAGTTCACCGTCAATCAACGGCGGCTCGGTGTGTTCATAGGTATAGCTTTTTTTCGTTTGGGCTATATAGAAACCCGCCTTTTGGAAGAGGTCCAGTATATCCGCATATTGCCCCGTATCGTTGTACAGATTATAACTGAACAGTTTCGCGTCAGCGGCAGCCGTTAAGCTGACCGCTTTTTTCAACGCCTGCGCCCCATTTTGCATGTGCGCGTCCGTCAGTGCGAAATCAAGGATATCTCGCTCGCCGGGGGCGTCGCCGCAGAAACAGACCCCGCCGGCAATGTCGCCGTCTTCCGCAAAGACATAGCATTCATCCGGGGTGATATAGCCTTTTTCCGTCCAGTTTCGGACATTTTTCCCGTACTTTTCTAAATACCCTCCGGCGGATTCAAGCAGGGTAAAGTCGTTTTCTGATATAAGCCTTACGTCCATAGGATCTATCCCTCTTGCAGTCAAAGCGCGCTTCTATAAAGATCAATATTACGGTATATGATACCACAAACCATTATACTTGTCACTTAAACACTCAAACGCCATTTACCACTCAAATGTCATCAGATTACAGGGCAGGGGGTATCCGGTAACGCCATCAGTTACCGGTAGTATGCAACCAGGTAATAGTCGTCACCCGCAATGTCGTCGGTAAAATCCGTATAAACCAAATAAACGGAACCCGCGGAAAGCTCGGCGGTGAGAAGTGACCATGGATCATCGCTTCTTCCATCGCTTGTAACCACCTGGGCGCCATCTGTATTGGTTATCTCCAAACGCGGCAGCCAGCCGCTGTAATCGGTGTTAATATAGAACTCCCACGTGCCGGATCTATTCGGCACAAAGGCGACAACAGGTTTGTCAAGTTCAAAATAAGCATTTCCGCCTATGCTGGGGAACCAGCGGACGTCCGACGGTCCTTCACGGCCAGTGTACTCTGCGGTCAACGTGAAAACGCCCGTTTCGCCGAAGTTGGCCGCTCTGATTATGTATACGGAGCCGCCAATAAGATTCTTGAATATCAAGGCGTCGCCGCCGCCGCTGCTTTCGTCAGACTCGGCTGAGGATACGCTTTTCAGTTCGCTGACCGACAGCGCAGGGCTCGTCTCATTGTCGTGCGAAGTTGCGAACATCCATACGCCGGACCGGCCGGGCACAAACGCGTAAACGGACTGATTCAAGCCGTTTACATCCAAGAATATTTCATAGCTCCCCCCGTCCGGGTCGATCTCCATATCCTCCCGAAGCTGTACGGTCAGAATGCATCTGAATTTATCAATATCTCCACCCCTCGCGTTGATGGAATACTCGATTCCTTCGTCAAGGTAGGCGTTAAACAGGTAGATTATTCCGTCACTCTCAATACCTCTGAACAAATCAACAGCCAGACCCCTGTCGTCATAGATTGAAAAGACCGGACTTGAGTCATCGGACTCTGAAACCGCAAACTCCCACATTCCTGAACGACTCGGCGTGAAGCTCAAGTCCTTGTTGCTGTCAGCGCGAACAGAGCCGCCGACTGCCGGTATTATATTATCCCCGTTCCGGGACGGGTTTTGCGCGCGTGTCGGCGTCGGAGTTTCGGCGGCTTCAATGTCAACGATGCCATGTCCCTGTGAGCGTGTTCCATCGGCACCTTCGCTGCCGCTGCCTGTCCCAAGTGGGATAATGTCTGTAAACATCCAAAGCGCGCAACAAGCAAGAATCAGTATCGCAACAACCGTGATTACGGGTATCCATATTTTTGTTTTACCCTTGACCGGCGCTCCGCATATCGCGCAGAATTTCGCTCCGTCGCTGATATTCATACCGCATTTTTTGCATACCATACTTAAAGCATCTCCAATCTCGACAAATACAATACAGCGCCCTTGCTCAGAAGACAGCTAAGTGCCTGCTTATTATAACACGCGACTCAAAATAATGTAAACACGAGTTGACTGGAATGCTTTGGAAAGCAAGGGGACGGTTCATCTGCTTTACAAAGCAGATGAACCGTCCCCTTGCTTTCTTGGTGGCCATTTTGACCACCATCCTACCAGCGGGAGAACCTCGCCGGATTAATCAGCCCGTATCCGAAGAAAGAGCCGACGCCTTATGTTCGGCGTCGGCTCATGATTACGGCGGGATGGTTTGGAACCGACCTAAATCGTCCACGCCGGAACAAACCAGTTTTTTTTCTCACAGCTCGCTGCTGAGCCGGCTGATTTTTTATGACCGATCCTCCGTTTGGCTCACTCCTTTTCATTCATTTCCTCCTCGGACAGCCCGTATGCTTCCGCCGCATTGTCGCCGTGTGGCTCGACATGAATCATTATATCGTAAATGTTATCCAGGCGCAGCTTGATCTCCTTTTCTACCTGCGTGGCTATTTCGTGCGCTTCCTTCACGGTGCATTTTGGATCGACGCCGATGTCAAGGTCGATATCCCACAGCCCGGCGATGCGGCGCATCCTCGCCCTGTGCGGGTTTGACGCGCCCCTGACGGCATTTACCGCTTCTACGATAATATGATATGGCTCCCTGTTTTTATTTCCGTCCATTAGTTCGAGATTTGATTCGATGAAAATGCTTACAGCGGTCTTGATGACCCACACGCCGATCAATATAGCTATTATCGCGTCTGCATACGCCGCCCCGGCGAGAGCCGAGATAACCAGCCCTATAAGGACGCTGGACGATATCAGCACGTCGCCCGCCATGTTTTTGGCGTTTGCCTTTATCATAACGGAATCGGCGCGTTTGCCGATCACAAATTGGCTCCAGGCAAGCAGGATTTTCCCGACGATCGATATCAGCGTCACGGCAATGGCTATTCCCGATCGGTCGATATGCTGTACGCCTGACATAAGGTTTGTTACAGAACTTACTATGAGCTGCGCTCCGGCGAAAAATATTATAAACGATAAAATAACGGTTGCGACGGTTTCGGCCCTCCCGTGCCCCCACGGGTGGTCGGCGTCGGCCGGTTTCGCTATTATCCTGACGACAAAAAGCGTGACTATGCTGATAAGCACGTCCGTCGATGAGTCTATACCGTCGCCAATCATCGCGCCGCTCTTTGAGATCGTTCCGACAATAATTTTCAATACCGTAAGGACAGCATTCCCCGCCAGCGCGATGATCGCGGCGTTTCGGATGTATTTTGTCTTATCGCTGTTACCGGTCGTCATTTGTCCATAGTTCCTTTGTAATGTAAAGAAGATGATTTCGCATAGTCTACCACATCCGCGCGGCAGGGGCAATGTTTACCGAA
>Ga0082212_10013408_pt1 | contig 10247 bp, 8 predicted proteins | sample TergutNt197P3_FD_71548 | JGI IMG/M metagenome (GOLD analysis project Ga0082212, IMG submission 71548) | Neocapritermes taracua P3 segment gut microbial communities from Petit-Saut dam, French Guiana - Nt197 P3 | ecosystem: Host-associated > Arthropoda: Insects > Digestive system > Gut ...
TGACTTTGGTTTGACAGGCGATGTTAAACTGCGTTATGACTGTAGCGAGCATTACAAATGTTACTTAGATGATGATTGGAAAGAAGAAAAATGAAAACACCATTGATAAAAATCGAAAATATAATTTGGTATCTGTCCCGTGTGAAAAAACGTCCGGGTATGTTTTTTCACCCAACAGACAGTTATGATGTGGCGGCAGCTTTTGCGTGGGGGTTTATAAGTGCGGCTTATTTTAACATAGATGATAAGCATATAAGCTCGTATATTCAAAAATGGTATTTGAAAAAAATGAATATAAATCCTTGTTCATCTGTTTTAGAAAATGTTATAAAAATGAACAATACCGAATTAACAGAAAAAGAACTCATACAAAAGTTTTACGAAATACTTATTGAGTATTTCACAGAACAAAACAGAGGATAATAAATATGGCTTTATTCAAAAAACTTTTAGAGAAAAAGCAAGTTGATTCAAATATTATACTTGATAAAACAATTATAAATGAACTGACGGAAATTGAATATTTTTCTTGTATCGGAATACCCATAACGAGTATAAACGATTTCCAATGCGAGCATATTCCGACAATAGAGCAAGTAATACAAACAATTGACGGAATTAAATGGGAAAATAAAAGGCTTGATGAATACGGGAATATCTCGGCTTATTTATGTAAAAATCATAAAGAAGTCTATAACAGTCAATGGAATAAAACCGTAGCAGAGGTCAAATCTTCGATTATTCCCGCTGTTGATAAGCAAATTGAAAAATTATCTGTTGATTTAAAAATAAGAAAAACACTCACAGATAATATTCGGTATGACATTTTAGGTATAGCTATGGCACTTGTTTACCGTGATTATATTAAATCGGAATTTTATTTGAGGTTATTACAAATATATAAAGCGGGGCATATTCCCTGCGGCTGGAAAGGTAAAAGCGAACACGGTTATTTTTTAGTTTATTGATTTAACTATATTATAATGAAAGTGAGATATTATGACGGAAAAAGTTGTTAAACGATGTGAACAGTGCATTTTTGGTTCTGAAAAACAAGGGAGTGATTTTTGCCCCTTTTGCAATTCTGAAAATTCATTGATTGTTAAAATGAAAGATGCGTGTTATTCAGTAAATTGTAAAAACTGTGATTTCGATGTTGCAACAACAATTTTTAGACCGTGTTATATTGATAAAACCGCTCCGAGAGAAGAATTTATTAAATATAACGAATGTAAGTTTAAAATTTAACATAGGTGATTAGTATGAACATGAACATAAACAAAATTAACAAAATATTTGCAATTGTAATTATAATATCTGCAATAGCTGTATTTATTACAAGCTGTGATTATTCAAATTTACAACCCGACAGATTGACGAATACGGAAGTTTCCCCCGACGGCACATGGCTTTATGAAGGGCTTAAAATAAAAAGCCAAACCGACATTTACGGTTATGATTATCTCACGGAGGGCGGGCAAAAGGTTTTTGACCTCATGTACGGCGAATATTTCAGCGGTGAGATTATAAATGGTGAAAAGGGTACGCAAAGCTTCAAATTACCCGAACCGATTTTTTACGAAGAGTACAAAAGAGTTTTAATGCTTTATAATGCGGCAACCCTGCGTTACAGCCGCCCACGTTTCCGTTATGATACTAATGACAAACCGCAGTGGACACACTCTGATACAGTAGAAACTGTATACGCAGGCGGGGTTTCAAGCGGCATTGAGGAAATTGACAAGCAGTTCCTTAAAGCACAAGAAAAAGCCGCTGAAATTATATCCGAAATGCCGACTAATCTTTCAGAAGCGGAGAAATGCCGTTATATCGCGGAATATCTCGCGGAAAATGTAACCTACTTTACCGAAGAGCGACCGAGTGAATTTTTTATGACCGATATAGGGTATATCACGAGGGAAACTTCACAAGGCAATATCAACACCGCCGTACCGCTACCCGATTTTATCGCGCCTTACGGTGCGATGATTAACGGTGAAGCCAATTGCATGGGTTATTCCCGTGCTTTCGCAGCTTTAGCTTATGAAGCCGAAATAAACTGTATTGTTGTTTTAGGTGAAATAATTAACAGAGGTTATCACGCGTGGAATATGGTAAAAATTGACGATAACTGGTATCATATCGATGCTACTTGGATTGACAATACTATATTTGATGAAAGATATTTCATGGTTAATGACGAGCAAATTACAAAAACGCATGTCCCTCTTTGGTACGGATATTGTGATTTTGTTCCGCTACCTGCGGCAGAATAGAAGAATAAAAATGTGAGGTTTTGTTATGACAAACAATGAATATTATAAAAGCAATGGTTTTATGCAACACAGAGATAAAATAATCGGTATTTTGGAAAGCGTCCCTGTTGCCGAAAGCCCCAATGGTTGGTTCTTAAAAGGCAGTTTTTCTGTCGGCGGTTTTCAGTATTTCGGTTTTTCTGAAACCTCTGATATATTGTTTATTGCTTCTTCAAGCGGCAGGGGGCTTATTGATATGGCAAAAAATGAGAAAATAGCCCGTGATTACTCGAACGATTATATAATAGATGAATCATTGCTCACTACGAAAGGGTTTGACATTTTAGAGGGACATACAATTAAACTTTGCGGCAGAAATGATGAATGTAACGGCAATTCTTTACCCGTAAAAAATCAATCGGGAGAAACACTTTTTAGAGCTTCACCGTTTTACCCGTTGGAGGATATAATATTTCAACCGCCTTTTGAACATTGTTTACTGACAAACAGCAAAAAATGCGTTCGTATTTATCGTGGATATTTGTACTGTTACGGGTTTTCATTAAGCGGGAAATATTTTATAATTGCTGATGACGGCGGCGTTACGTTTTGGGAATCTGAATTATAATTATGAGGTTTTATTATGCTTAACAATGATAATCCTACGCATATTTCCTTAACCGGAGAAAAAAGTCATAAATTCTCTATTGCACCCGGACAGGGCAGCTTTTCAATCGGAACGATAGGTTTGTCCGAGGGGAAATATGATGTTTGGGTTGAGGACGGCAAGCCTATTAACTGGTATGCTTTCAACGGAATTTATACAGGACACGGAAGCAATTATCCCGATAAATACCCTTATGGTGATTTACCGAGGTGGTTTTATTATTCGGGTAACGATAAGGGGTTTATCAAATGGTCATATAAACGCCGTATTGAGGGGTTTAATTGGTTTACTTATGAGGACATTTCCATTGATTTGACAAATGCAAATATTGATAGCTTTTCACTTCATGTAAACAGTGGTCAAGTTGAAATTTCAATCGGCAATAAGACAAAAGACCTTTCACTTTCGGGCAATATTAATGATATAATAATCAATAAATGTGAGATTTGTCCGTATCTTCGTTTTACCTTTCGCGGTAGGTCTGATGAAAACGGGGCGTATCAATTACCTTTTTATAATTTTTTGAAAACTGCATCTTCTGTTGATGTAGAAACTCAGCCTATTGGAATCCCCTTTGATTGTAAAAGTTTATTGCAATTTACAAATCTTAAATTCCTCAATCTTTCGGGGAATTTAACGAATATGGAGGCTTTAGCGGAATTGAAACACCTTGAAAGAATCGGGTTAAGATATGTACCGAATTTAACAGGTTTTCCTGATTTATCGGTTTGGGAAAATCTAAAAAATTTCATCGGTTGGAACATTGAAGAAACGGCGGGCAAGGCATTAAGAAAAGAACTCAATAATTTATCAAAAATAAAAGAGTTTAACGAACATCCTACAATTTCACAACTACGAAAAAGAATATGGTTTACCACCGAATACGGTATTCCTTTCTCCGCATGGGAGAGTAAAATCGCCCAGTCTGCAACGAGAGCATACAAGGTTTGCTTAAAAGAAATTAAAAAGTCCAAAAATGAAAACGAAGTCCGTAAAGCGATTATAGAATTTATAGAAGTGATTAACAGCTTGCCGAATATTGAAACAACCGAAAGAGAAGATACAGGTACAGCGATTCTTCAATTGATAGAGTCCTCCAACTTAGAAATATCGGAGGAAACAGGGCTTGAATGGTTTGACGAAGTCAGAAATTTTTAAAAGTATGGTGCAATTATATGATTAAACGATGGAATTTTGAATTATACACAATGAAGTATTTAGGCACAAGAGAATACGGCGAGATTGTGCTGAACGCCGTTTCACGTTTCCCTCGAAAGTTCAAACCCACAAAAATTGAAATAATTCCGAGCTTCACAAGAAAACTTATTTCTGATTGTTCAAGTGACGATATTTTAACGCTCTTTGAAGCGGAAGCAATTCCGTCACATTCAATCGGAATTACGTTTTATAAAGTTCAGGATAAACTTGAATTTACTGCAAATTGGGACAAGTGGGATATGAGCGACGGTAAACTTCCTTATAACGGCATCGGCTTTTGCACAAACGATATTCAGTCATTTGATAAAAAATCATTTCAAGCGTTTTACGAAATATGGCTTTTATTGTGTGAGCAATGTCATGCGGAATGGGGTTATATTTACGGCATTGAATCATATAATGTACGTCCCCGTGGGCAAGGCTACTGCCTGCCGAGATTGCATTATATAACCTATTTCGGCGAAAAATACTGCACTGCGTTCAAGCTAAAAGATAAAACAATACCGAATGTTGAAATTGAATATTTAGACAATGGCGCGGCAACACTCACTTTTCAAGCCGACCCTGCCCAATTAATTGAACCTAACGATTTAGAAAAACAAGCCATCAACATTTTAGGTTCAGAGTATTTTTGGAACGAAAAGGATAATCGGCGTTCGCCTAAATTTAAATACAGATTACCCGATTTTGATTTATCTGAGGTTTTAATTGATTTTATAGAATATGAGGAATCGTAAAATGGAATAAAAACGATTTTAAATTTATTTTCCGTCAGTTGCTATTGGTGCTTGGGATTAAGGCATAACAATTAATCATATGAATCTGCTTGAATTGCTTAAATTCAAGCAGATTTTTATTTTGAAAAAAATAATCTCTCAAAACCCCTTGACAATTCTAATCAGAAGAACCAAACCAATAAATCATCGGAACAGCTATTGGCGGTTTTATAAAATCACCAATTTGAATATCACCGAGAAACTTTGAAATCCTGTTATCAATTTCATACGGTACGAATTTTATTTTATCGCGCACACTCATGCAATTCCCCCAAGGCGAATAATATCCGTACATTCTGCAAATAAGAGGTCTTACTTCATATATCCTGCAACCTTTCCTGTTGTCAAGAAACAAACAAGGAGCAAATTTCTCGCCGATATGGTTTATTTCATCGCCTATTTTAAGAAACACGGGAAGTTCTTTAACCGCTTTTCTCTTAAGCACAGCAGTTTGCAATCCGGAAAAATTCTTCTGTATGTATTTTAATATTGCAAAAAACTCAATTGCAGAAATTTCAAAACTGTAATTGCAACATTCCGTGCAATTCTTTTTACATAAAGGATGAGGAACAGATTTTTCGATGTCTTCATCAATCAATTTAAATGTTTCAAATAAATATGACATAGCAGTATTATCCGCTATATCTGCGTGACAGTCAGATGAGCGTTTCCCGCTTCCGCAAAAACATAATTTTTTATTCATATCAATGTTTTCGTCCTTTTTAAAGTATATTTCCCTTATTATAACATTAAAATGACGTTCATGCAATCCCGAATCCATTGAATTAATTATAGTCCATTTTGAAAAATTTACCATTTGAAGCTCCTTTTTGAAAATAAAAAATCCCGTGTTGGTAGCAATTTAAAATTGCTACCAATACGGATAATGTTTTTACAATATTTGACATTTATCGGGCTTTCTTAATTACCCCCGCCCCCGCCTACCCGGCGCGTTCCTCTTAACGTCCTTTTCCTGTCCCAACTCCTCAGCTTCCCCAACCTCCGCAATTACATCATCGGGCGTGCTGAAAATCTCATCAAGCTCCGCCATGCGTTTGACTGCCGCCGAAAACTCATCAGCGCGGGAAAACGGTACATCAACATTCTGTTTCGCAAAATTAAGATTGCTCCTGTATACATTCATGCTCTCGGTATATTTGGATATACGCCTGTCTATTTCACTTGAAACAAGATTCTCAAGACGCACGGCGTTCCGGCTGTTTTCAGTTGTTCCCGCGTCACATTCGTAAGATAAATTTCCTTCGACATAAAGAAAACCGCGCTTTTCACCGAGCAAATAATCCGCTTTAATCCCGAATTCCAGTCCTTTGTATGTTCCGAGCGTTTTCTTGTCGCTGTGGTCTGCGTTAATTACGTTTAATTTCAATAATTCTTTCAGGATAATTTCATCAGCTTCTTTCCGGTCGTAAACTTTTCCGTTCAATGTAATCGAAAAATCATCGCCGGATTTCTGCGTAACCGTTTCTTTATCTTGATTCGCTTTTTCAATGGATTCTTCATAATTCTTAATAAATGCAGGATATTTTCTTATTTCGTCCTGCATTTTATAAATATTCGCGTTATGTGCGGATTCAAGCGTGCGGAGTTCGGTTATTTTGTTACCGAGTTCAATTCGTTCCTTGATTCGCGGGTCGCCGGAAGCAAGGGCTTGCATTTGAGAATAAGTTACAACAAGCTCGTCCACGTCCTCACAGGTACGCACGGAACAATCACCGTTAAGAAGCTGAGAAATAAATTTCTGTTTCGTGGTAATAATGTTGAGCATATATGCGTCGAACGTGTTTTCGGTTACATAATTGAAAATTTCAACTTCGGGATTTTCATTACCCTGCCGTATAATCCTACCGTTTCTCTGTTCCAAATCCGAAGGTTTCCATGGTATGTCAAGGTGATGAAGCGCGCAGAGCTTTGTCTGTATATTCGCGCCTGTTCCCATTTTAGAAGTAGAAGCAATCCCAATACGCTTATCACCGTTTCTGATTTCCGAAAAAAGCTCGCTGCGCTTCTTTAAATTATTCGCGTCCCCGGCAAAGCAAATCTCATCACGCGGAATCCCGCACTCAACAAGACTTTCCTTAATAGCTTCATAAACAGAAAACCGTCCGTTATCTGAGTTGACAGCAATATCGCAGAATATAGCCTGTACGCCTTTCTGTTCGTTTGTTTTTTCGTAAATCTCCATAACTTTCTCAATACAAAGATTTACCTTCCCGTTCGGCTCATTTCCCGCGCTGTCGCTGACAGTCCGACCGTCAAGTCCGAGCAGACGCGCTTCATGGGTAATCTTGAGCATATTGTCGTCTTTCGGGTCAATGTTTCCGTTATGTACCTGTTCTGAACGGCTTGCAAGGACTTGCATATAATCCTGTTGAAACACTGACGGTTTGGCGACAATTACCTGCGGTTTACCGTCTTTAAGCTCCGGAACAGGAAGATTCAACATTTCTGCGGTCTGAATATCGGCGAATTCTTTATATATGCTCATTAATTCAGGCAGATTCACAAATTTTGCAAATCGCTTCTTGGTTCTGAATCCGTCCCCTGCGGGCTTGAGTTCAAGTTGTGAAACAACCTCGCCGAAATTCGCCGCCCAATCGTCAAATGTATGAAGCCCTGCTTTTCTAAGTAAATCAGGACGAAGATAATTCTTCATAATATATAGTTCAGTCATGCTGTTACTGACGGGCGTGCCCGTAGCAAAAAGGATATTCTTACAGCCGTAACGCTCATTCAGCCAGTTGCATTTCATCAGAATATCTTCCGATTTTTGCGCGGGAGTGGTAGAAACACCGGACACATTGCTCATGCGTGACACAACTAAACCGTTTTTATAATTATGCGCTTCGTCAACCACAAGATAGTCAAACCCGAATTGTTCAAAATCAAGGGCTTTATCCTTGCTGTCGGCACTGCTTTCAATCAGCTTCTTTAATCGGGTTTCCAATTGCTTTTGTTTACGCTGAAGGTCTTTGACGGTAGCATAATCATCTTCACCGACTTCTTCGAGCATTTCAATAACCTTGTCAAGCTCGTCATTGATAAATTCTTGGCGGTATTCCTTTGACATGGATATTTTCCCGAATTGCTCATATGACATAATAATCCCGTCATAGTTTCCGGTTAAACAGCGCGCCTGAAACTTCTGACGGTTATCTTTCTGAAAATCCTTTTCCCCTGCCGCGAAGATTTTAGCGTTGGGATACAGCCGTAACCATTCAGCGGCGGTCTGCCCCACAAGGGATTTCGGTACGACAATGCACGCTTTGTTAATCAGCCCGAGCCGCTTCTTTTCCATGACGGAAGCGAACATCTCAAACGATTTTCCCGCGCCTACGCAGTGCGCTAAAAGCGTATTCCCGCCGTATTTTGCTCTTGCAATGGCGTTCTTCTGATGTTCTTTAAGTTCAATATTGCTGTTCATGCCGGGGAAGGTCTGATGAGAACCGTTATACTTACGTCCGACAAGGGAATTAAACAGTTCGTTATACCTTTTGACATACTTAGCCCTGCGGTCGGGTTCGCTCCAGAGCCACTTCGGGAATTCTTCTTTGATAATCCTTGCTTTTTCCCGTGCAAGCTGTGTTTGCTTGGTATTAATCACAGAACGCTCAGTACCGTCAGGCTCTTTGATTTTATCTTTAATAACAATATCGCGTTGATTTAATAAATTTTCAAAAATATAATACAGACTCATGCGCGGGATTCCGTATTGAACTGTCGCGGCGTTTCCTCTGTCAACGCCTTTTCCGTCATATTTATACTCACCAAACATGGTACGCCGTAATTTATTATTGCCGTCAATATATCTTTTCCCTGCTAATTTCATTAGAAACGCTTCATAATCCTCAACATCGAGCCATGAAGCACCGAGCTTGGCGGCAATATCCTGCGCTTCGATTGTAGCGGGTAGAGCGTTTTCAAGTGCGGTAATGTTACGAGCATATTCGGGCTGTGTTTTTGCAAATAACACTGCCGTTGATAATTTTTCGCGGACATTGCCGGAAAGATATTCGGTTGATTCTTCATACCCGGACAGCGGTTCATTTTCATTTGCTGTTAAAGGATTTCTGTAAACCATATCATGGTTCACAAGTTCGGTGATGACTTCATCTGCAGATTTACTTAAAAGCTCAGATATATATGCAATGTCAATCTTGCCTTTTATATCAAGACTGATTTGATAGGCTTCGTCAAGGGACTCCGCGTTTGTGATTTCTACCTTAGGGCGTATGGTTCGCTGAGAGAATATATCTGCTTTTCTGTAACTTTTATTCCCCGCGCCGGATAAATTCCCCGCGCCGGATAAATTTTCAATATCGGGTACTTCTAAACTGCAAAGCAGGTTATAATCATCGTCTTCACCAAATACCCTGCGGTTCTCCGTACTGTTAATATTCCCGTATTTGCTGATAAAACTGTCATATCGGTTGTTAAGCTCATTCTGAAGCGCGGAAAGCTCTGTGTCCGTGCAGTTATCAGATTGCGTTTCGATTACAGAACGCATTTGAACGCGCATATGATGAAGCATAGTCATACGTTCAAGCTGTACCTTGTTTCCCTGAACAAGGCTCATCTTATCGCCGTCACGGTAATACAGCGCGTTATTAACAATACCGTGCGTAAAATTACGCACCTCAGGCTTTGCGGGGATAATGCCCTGCCGTGCTTCGTTGGTTGTTTCGGTTCGTTTTACGTTTATATCGGCGCGGAGGTACTTTACCGCTTCGGTAAGCTGTTCGTTTAAAATTTTACCTTCTTGGGCTATACACGCGGTATCGTAACCGTAACGGCTTGTAATAATCTTTATATCTCCGAGAACCATGTGCGGATTATCGGTAAAATAGCTGTTTATATACTGCTGTTCTTGTAATTTATCTTTCTCGTGCGCGCCGATGGGAACGGTGTAACACCAGTCGGGCATTTTTTCGGGCGGGGTTTCACGCTTCTGAAGAAAAAGAATATCGGTGGTAACTTCCGTGTTGGCGTTCCATTTAAAAGCGTTATTCGGAAGACGTACAGCACCGATTAAATCGGCGCGTTCAGCGATATATTCGCGCACTTTGGCACTTTGCTTGTCTAATGTTCCTTTAGAGGTAATAAAAGCAATAATCCCGCCGTGCGCGGCTTTATCAAGAGCCTTCGCAAAGAAATAATCATGGATAAGGAAGTTTTCATTTTTATAGCGGTTATCGAATAAAGAATAATTGCCGAAAGGGACGTTCCCTAATACTACATCAAAATAATTATCGGGGAAACTTGCTTCTTCAAAGCCGGTAATTTTAATATCGGCATCGGGATATAACTGCTTTG
>Ga0082212_10013409_pt1 | contig 10247 bp, 8 predicted proteins | sample TergutNt197P3_FD_71548 | JGI IMG/M metagenome (GOLD analysis project Ga0082212, IMG submission 71548) | Neocapritermes taracua P3 segment gut microbial communities from Petit-Saut dam, French Guiana - Nt197 P3 | ecosystem: Host-associated > Arthropoda: Insects > Digestive system > Gut ...
GGGCCGTGGCTCTGTCGTCTGGCTGGGCTGCAAGGATTCGAACCTTGATTGACGGGGCCAGAACCCGTTGTCCTGCCAGTTGAACGACAGCCCACCAAGCAGCGCTTGTGTCTACGCGAACGGCAGGCGGCTGTCAATAATTTTCCCCGGCGCGTGCTTCAAAAAGTCGCGAACCTTGCGGCCAAGGACGATCCAAGCTAGTATGCCCGCAGTGCGCTTCCCGGCGGGGAAAGGCTGCGCGTTGCGCCGTTGCCGCCGAACGCGGAGTTATTTTTGTATGTTTTGGCTCGTGGTTTTGTCAACCGTTTCCCTCGGAGTCGGCGTGATGGTTTTCCTGCTGACGCGCGATGCTATCCATGCGCCCCGCGTCCGTCGGGAGGCGCCCCATGCCGCGTCTCCCGCGCAGCATGACAGCGATGCCACGGCCATTAACACCCTGATGCGGGAGAAGCTTGCCGCGCCGCCTCCCCCCCATCCCGCCACGCTCCTTGATGGACAGCACGACAAGGAAACGGATGCCCTCGGGGATACCCTGGCCCAGGTGAAGGAAAACCCCATGCTGCCCATCGCTCCCACGGCCTATTTGCATTTGGAGGAGCGGGATGAAAGCCTGGAACGTCTGCTTATCCGATACGCGCCGGGGGGGGGAGGCATGCACCGCGATCAATCCCCGCCCCGCGAGTTTTCCATTGAGGTGACGGAAAAGACGGAAGCACCGCTGGAGCATGAACAATACAAAGGATGAACATGAGCAACGAACCGGACAAGATCATTTATTCCATGATTCGAGTGGGCAAGCGCCACGGTCAGCGAGAAGTGCTCAAGGACATTTCTCTTTCGTATTTTTATGGCGCCAAAATCGGCGTTCTGGGGCTGAACGGTTCCGGGAAATCCTCCCTGCTGAAGATCCTGGCGGGAGAGGATCAGGCTTTTGACGGCAAGACCGTTCTCGCGCCCGGATATACCATCGGCTACCTGGAACAGGAGCCGCTGGTGGATGAAAGCCGCACCGTCAGGGCGGTAGTGGAAGAAGGCGTGGCGGAGCTTGTCGCCATCCGCGACGCTTTTGAGGAAATCAACGCCCGCTTCGCCGATCCCCTGAGCGCGGAGGAAATGGACGCGCTCATCGCCAGGCAGGCGGAAGTCCAGGAGCAAATGGACAACAGGAATATCTGGGATCTCGACTCCCGCCTCGAAATGGCCATGGACGCCCTGCGTTGTCCCCCCGGCGACACTCCCGTGGCCGTCATTTCCGGCGGGGAAAAACGCCGCGTGGCTCTATGCCGCCTGCTGCTGCAAAATCCGGACATCCTGCTGCTCGACGAACCCACCAACCATCTGGATGCCGAATCCGTGGCCTGGCTGGAACGCTACCTTTCCACCTTTCCCGGCACAGTCATCGCCGTGACCCACGACCGGTATTTTCTGGACAATGTGGCGGGCTGGATTCTTGAGCTTGATCGCGGCCGCGGCATTCCCTGGAAGGGCAATTATTCCTCCTGGCTGGAGCAGAAGCAAAAACGCCTCGCCCAGGAAGAGAAGACGGAAGCCGAGCGCCAGAAGACCCTGGCTCGCGAGCTTGACTGGATACGCATGTCCCCCAAGGGACGTCACGCCAAGGGCAAGGCCCGCATCAACGCCTATGAGGCCATGCTTTCGCACGAAAGCGAGCGCCTCGCGCCGGATCTCGAGATCTATATTCCGCCGGGCCCGCGCCTGGGCAAGCTCGTCTTTGAGGCCGAGGGCGTGCGCAAAAGTCTGGGCGACAAGCTGCTGATCGAAAATATGCGCTGCATCATCCCGCCAGGGGCCATCGTGGGCATCATCGGCCCCAACGGCGCGGGCAAGACCACGCTCTTCAACATGCTGGCCGGGCTGGAGAAGCCCGATGCCGGCACGCTGAAGGTGGGCGAAACCGTGCAGATCGCGTATGTTGATCAGGGCCGCGAGTCCTTGACGCCCGGTAAAACGGTGTATGAACTCATCAGCGACGGCTCGGAAAGCGTCAGGCTCGGCGGGCGTGAAATGAACGCGCGCGCTTATTGCACGCGCTTCAACTTCCACGGCGCGGATCAACAGAAGGCTGCGGACATCCTCTCCGGCGGGGAGCGCAACCGCCTGCACCTGGCCCGCATGCTCAAGTCCGGCGCGAACGTCATCCTGCTTGACGAACCGACCAACGACCTGGACGTCAACACCATGCGCGCGCTTGAAGACGGGCTGGAGAACTTCGCGGGCTGCGTGCTCGTCATCAGCCACGACCGCTGGTTCCTCGACCGCATCGCCACGCACATCCTGGCCTTTGAGGGCGATTCGTCCGTATGTTTCTTTGACGGCAATTATTCGGAATACGAAGCGGACCGCAAAAAGCGCCTCGGCAAGGACGCCGACACGCCGACGCGGATCAAGTTCAGGAAGCTCACCAGGTAACCAAGGAAAGGACGCGGATGATGCACGCACGGGAAATACGCGCCAAAATGCGGTCCGGGGCCACAATCGGCGCATGGATGCAGCTTCCCTCGCCGGAGGTGGCGGAAATCATGGGCCGCGCCGGATACGACTGGGTGGCCGTGGATATGGAACACGGCCTGTTCACCCGCGCGGGGCTGGCCGATATCTGCCGCGCGATTGAGCTGGGCGGCTGCGCGCCCTTCGCGCGCGTTGCGGAGGCGACGAAAAACGAGATCAAGGGCGCGCTGGAGGCGGGCGCTCAGGGCCTCATTTTCCCGATGATCGAAAGCCGCGCGCAGTTGGATGACGCCGTATCCTGGGCGTTGTATCCTGACCGGGGCGGCGGCAGGGGCGTGGGGTTTTGCCGCGCGAACCTCTACGGCAAAGAACTGGCGGCCTATCGCGAGGGCGCGGCCGGAGATCTGATCCTGGTGGCGCAGATCGAGCATATCCGGGCGTTGGAGGAACTGCCGGGCATCCTTGCGCATCCGCGCCTGGATGCCATCATGGTCGGACCGTACGACCTGTCCGGTTCCATGGGGCTGACCGGGCGTTTTGATCATCCGGACTTCATCGCGGCCATGCAGAGCATCCAGGATGCCTGCGACCGGCACGGGGCGAACATGGGCGTCCATGTCGTGGAACCCGATCCGGCGGTGCTTGCGGAGCGCGTCACGCAGGGCTATCGCTTCATTGCCTACGGGATAGACGCGATATTTTTATGGCAAAACGCGCAATGTCCGGTTTTGCCGTGATCTTTTTGGAGAATTACGCGTGAACATAACGGTATTCGGCGGCGCGGGCTTTCTGGGCTCGCACGTCTGTGACAAACTCAGTCAGGCCGGTCACCAGGTGACTCTTGTGGATTTGACGCCGTCCCCCTGGCTGCAAGAGGGGCAGATCATGCGCCGGGGGGATCTGCTGGACGAAGCCGCCGTGGCGGAGGCCGTGGCAGGCGCTGATGTGGTTTTCAACTACGCGGGCATCGCGGACATCGGCGAAGCCAACCGTCGCCCTGTGGATACGGCCAGGGTGAATGTGCTCGGCAACGTCATCCTGCTGGAAGCCTGCCGCCTGGCCGGAGTCGCGCGCTACGTCTTCGCCAGTTCGCTGTATGTCTACGGCGCGTCCGGCGGTTTTTACCGCTGCAGCAAGCAGGCCTGTGAGCTATATATTGAAAACTATCAGGCCATGCATGGGTTGAAGTACACGATTTTGCGCTACGGTTCGCTGTACGGGCCGCGCGCGGACCGGCGCAACGCGATCCACCGCTTTGTGGCCGAGGCCCTGGAAACGGGCGGCATCGCCTATTACGGGGCTCCCACGGCCCTGCGCGAATACGTGCACGTGGAAGACGCGGCGGACTGCACCCTGGAAATCCTCAAGCCGGCATTCGAAAACCAGCATGTGGTCATTTCCGGCAACCAGCCCATGCGCGTCGGGGATCTCTTCAAAATGATAGGGGAAATGCTCGGCAAGGAACTGCAAATCCACTACCAGGACGATCCGGGCCACGGGCATTATCAGGTCACTCCTTATGCTTTCATGCCCAAGTTGGCGAAAAAGTTGACCCCGAGTCTGACCACGGATCTGGGGCAGGGCATCCTGCGCGTCATGGAGGAAATCCATAGCGCAACGCATCCCGATCTGCAGGATGTCGGCGGGTATTTCGTTCATAAAGACTAAAGGGACTTTCTTCATGAACATTATTGCGATTATTCCGGCCCGTATGGGATCCAGCCGGTATCCCGGCAAACCGCTCGCACCGATTCACGGGGTGCCGATGGTCGGGCATGTGGCGCTGCGCACCGCCATGTGCGGGGCCTTGTCAGGAACCTATGTCGCCACCTGCGACGAGGTGATCAGGGAATACGTCGAAAGCACGGGCTTGATCGCCGTTATGACCGGCGACCACCATGTGCGCTGCACGACCAGAACAGCGGAAGCCATGCTCACAATCGAGGAAATGACGGGCAAAAAGGCGGATATCGTGGTCATGGTGCAGGGCGACGAGCCCATGGTCACCCCGGGGATGATCGAGGCGGCGATCGGGCCGATGCTGGCCGATCCGTCCATTCAGGTGGTCAACCTGATGGCTGAGATGCAGAGCCTTGAGGACTTTGAGGATCCCAACGAAGTCAAGGTGGTGGTGGATCGCGACAACAACGCGCTGTATTTTTCGCGCGAGCCGGTTCCCTCGCGCAAAAAAGGCTCGGACGTGGTGCCCATGCGCAAGCAGGTGTGCATCATTCCCTTCCGCCGCGACTACCTGCTGCATTTCAACGCCCTGCCGGAAAGTCCGTTGGAGATCTATGAATCCGTGGATATGTTGCGCATTCTGGAACACGGCGGCATGGTGCGCATGGCGCCCATAGCCGAACGCACCGTGAGCGTGGATACCCCTGCGGACCTCCTCCGCGCGGAAAAGCTGATGCAGGATGACCCGCTTCGCTTGCTGTATACGAAATGATTCTGCATATTACTGCGCCCCGCTGTTAAGATCCGCCAGGAGTTGCTCCCGTGCCGCGTGAAATACGGGCAGCGGGGGCAACTCTTCGAGCAGGCGTTGCACATGGCCTTCCTGGGCCAGCCGTTTGCGGCTGAAGGCAAAGCGCAGATCGTACTGCCAGGTGCCGAGCAGGACGCGGAAATCGTTGACGCTGCGCAAGTCGGCATAGGCGGCCACACGCCGCGCCAGGGCGTCCTCAAGCACCTTGGGAGTGAAGAGTGCAGGATCGTCCTTGACCGAAAGGAGCACGGTGGAGGATCGCGCTTTACCTGGCGCAAGCTGGGTGGCGAATATCCGGCAGATGTCCAGCTTGTCGGCGTCACGCACCGCATCGGTGATCAGGCGTATATCCGGCGGAAGCGTGGGCGGCAGGGCGTAGCGGTTGTGCAGGATAAGCGCGCTTTGCACCAGGCGGCGCAGTTCCGGGCTCTCCGCCACGAGCGCTGCTTCGGATTTGAGGACCTTGACCCCGAAGCGCCCGTGGTCAACCGAAGCCGCATCACGGAAGGTCCGCCAGCGGTAAAATTGCGGAAAGCGCGCCACGTCATGGTACAGGGCCGCAAGCAGCGCCGCCCGCTCCAACAGGGGAAAGGGCGGGGGCAGACCTTCCCCCAGGGATGCGAATTCCCCGTCGTCCGCCAGCCGCTCGACATGCGTAAGTACCCGCAGGCTGTGCTCGTATTTGAGCCGTAGCGGGGTCGTATCCTCCTGTTCTCGCGCCAGGAAACTTTCGAAAAAAGCCGTAAAAAAAATTTTGTGGGAGGCAATATCCTGCATAGGCCGCTCCTGGTGCGCTTGTAGCGCTGCAACGGAAGGAATGCAAGGCCGCCGGCGGCTTGAGCGCGCGCCGTCCTTTAGTGTATTGTGTCCCAAGGAGCCGGTTTATGTCTGAATTTGTACACTTGCATTGCCATACGGAGTACAGCCTGCTGGACGGCGCTATCCGCATCAAGGATCTGTGCGCCCGCGCCAAGGACTTCGGCATGCCGGCGGCCGCCATCACCGATCACGGCAATATGTTCGGCGCTGCGGAGTTTTACCGGACCTGCAAGGATTTCGGACTCAAACCCATCATCGGTTGCGAGGTCTACGTCTGCCATGACCACAGGGACAAGGAATCGGACCTGGCGCGGCGACGGCATCACCTGGTGCTGCTTGCGCAGAACGGGACGGGCTACCTGAACCTGATCAATCTGGTCACGCGGGGCTTTCTGGACGGTTTCCATTATCGTCCGCGTGTGGACAAGGAGCTTTTGCAAAAGCATTCCGCAGGCATCATTGCGCTTTCCGCCTGTATGGCGGGTGAAATTCCGCGAGCGATCCTTCACAAGGGCATGGAGGAGGCTGCCCGCCTTGCCGGGGAATACGGCGCGATTTTTCCGGAACGCTTCTACCTGGAGCTTCAGTCCAACGGATTGAAGGATCAGGCAATTGTTAACGCCGGGCTGATAGAACTGGCGCGGAGCGCCGGCCTGCCCCTGGTGGCGACCAACGACTGCCATTACCTGGATATCGAGGATGTGGAAGCGCACGACATCCTGCTCTGCATTCAGACCCAGACCCAGGTGGACGATGCCAAGCGCATGCGCTTCGAAACCTCGGAACTGTACTACAAGAGCATTGAGGAAATGGATCGGGCCTTCGTCCATGTGCCCGAGGCCCTTGCCAACACGGTGCGCATCGCGGATCAATGCACCTTGGAAATGAGCTTCGACAAGCATGTCTTTCCCGTCTACGCTTTGCCGGAAGGCACGACGCCGGAAGAGGAACTCCGCCGCCTGGCCGGGGAGGGTCTGGAAAAACGTCTGGCGCAGCACCCGGACGGAGATGCCGTGGATCGCGCCTTGTACCGCGAGCGCCTGGAGTGGGAACTTCAGGTGATCAGTGAAAAGAAGTTCCCGGCGTATTTTCTTATCGTGCAGGAGTTTATCAACTGGGCCAAGGACAACGGCATTCCCGTCGGGCCCGGGCGAGGCTCCGCTGCCGGTTCCCTGGTGGCCTGGGCCTTGCGCATCACCAACCTCGACCCCCTCCCTTACAAGTTGCTTTTTGAACGCTTTTTGAACAACGAACGCGATGACCCTCCCGATATTGACGTGGACTTCTGCGAACGCCGCAGACCCGAGGTGTTGCGCTATGTTGCCGCAAAGTACGGCGAGGACGCTGTCGCGCAAATCACCACCTTCGGCAAAATGAAGGCCAAGGCCGTGGTGCGCGATGTCGGCCGCGCACTGGGTTTTTCTTTTGCTGAGACGGATACCATTGCCAAGCTCGTGCCGGAAGAGCTGAAAATGACCCTTGACAAGGCGCTGGAAGCGGAACCCGCGCTTGCGGAGCAGTACAAAAGCGATCCCCGTGTGCGCCGCCTGCTGGATATTTCCAGGCGTCTTGAGGGGCTTGTGCGCCACGCCTCCACACATGCCGCCGGCGTGGTGATCGCCGACAGGCCCATGCAGGAATACCTGCCGCTGTACCGGGGGAAAAAGGGGGAAATCGTCACCCAGTTCGACATGCATATGGTGAAAAAGGTCGGGCTGATGAAGTTCGACTTTCTCGGCCTGCGCACCATGACCCTCATCCAGGACACCCTGGACGCCATCCGCCGCCAGGGTAAAGAGCCCCCGAACCTGGACGCTCTGCCGCTGACGGACCCCGCCATCTATGAACTGTATGCCAGGGGCGACACGGACGGCGTCTTTCAGGTGGAGAGCTCGGGCCTGCGCCAGTATTTGCGCCAGCTCAAGCCCAACTGTTTTGAAGACCTTATCGCCATGCTGGCCCTGTATCGACCGGGTCCGCTGAATGCCCTTATGGCCGAGGGGGGCAACATGGTGGATAAATTCATCAAGCGCAAGCATGGTGAAGAACCCGTCACCTACCCCCTGCCGGTGCTTGAGGACTGCCTCCGCGGCACTTACGGCGTCATCGTCTACCAGGAACAGGTGATGCAGATCAGCCAGATCGTGGCCGGCTATACCCTCGGACAGGCGGATCTGCTGCGGAGCGCCATGGGCAAGAAGAATATCGAAGCCATGGCGCGGGAACGCTCGCGCTTTATGGAGGGGGGCCGGGCGAATGGCATTGATGAAAAAAAGGCCAACGAGATTTTTGACTTGATGGAAAAATTCGCGGCATACGGCTTCAACAAGTCGCATTCCGCGGCCTATGCGCTTATTTCCTACCACACCGCCTACTTAAAGACGCATTTCAAGGTCGAATTCATGGCTGCCCTGCTGACGTCCGAAATGGGCAACCAGGACAAGTTGCTCAAGTACGTGGCCGCTTGTAAGGATATGGGCATCCAGGTCGCGCGGCCCTCGGTCAATCTCAGTTGGCGCGAGTTTGCCGCGCATGCAGGGCAGGTGATCTTCGGCCTCGGCGGCATCAAGAATTCGGGCGCCGAAGCCGTCAATGAAATTGTCGAGGCCCGCAAGGAAGGCGGGGAGTTTACGTCATTGCTTGATCTTGCCTTGCGCGTCAATCCGCGCAAGGTTACCAGGCGCGTGTTCGAATCACTTATCAAGGGTGGGGCCTGCGACTGCTTCGGCGTTTCGCGCGCGGCTTTGCTTGCGGGCCTGGACCTCGTTGTGGCCCGTGCCCAGAAACGCGCGAAAGAAAAGTCCTCCAACCAGGTTTCCCTGCTGTCCGTGGCGCCTGCTCGGCAGGAAGCGCCGCTTGGGGGCCTGGGCTTGGCCTGCCCGGAACAGGATCTTCCCGAAATGGAGCAAGCCCTGCTGTTGCGTATGGAAAAGGAAGCGATCGGCTTCTTTCTGACCAGCCATCCCTTGCAGCAGTACTGGCGTGACCGGGATCGCCTCGACCTGACTCCCCTGGAAGCGGCGCGTGAGCTTGCCCCGGATACGGAAATCCGCTGCGCCGTGCTGGTTACCCAATGTAAGGAAGTGCTCGCCAAATCCACAGGGAAACGCATGGCCTTTGTGGGCGTGGAAGATTTGAGCGCCAAGGCGGAAATCGTCTTTTTCCCGGACAGCTATCTGGCGGCGCGCGATCTCCTGCGATCGGAGGAAGCGCTTGCGATCACGGCGCGCGTGGATAAGCGCGGAGCAGCGTTTGCCCAGGAGGAGGACGGGGAGGAAGGGCTGCGTGAAATCAAACTGCTGGGGCAGAGCGTGCGGCTTCTGTCCGAGGCCTGCGCCGCCTGCGACTTGCCGGTGCGCCTAGAAATTCCGGGTACGCATCTGGATGCGGAGCATATGCGCAGCCTGGCGCGGGTGCTGGAGAATCATCCGGGGTCCGTGGAGGTGCAGGCGGATGTACGCGTGGATGCGCACCTGTGTACCCTGCGCTTTGCGCCTTGTCACCGCGTACAGCCGGGTCCGGCTTTGGAAAGGGAACTTCAGAAATGGGCGGAGTAACAAAGAAGCTGTGGCGTCTGGCCGTGCGCTCGGAATTTTCGGCAGCCCATGCCCTGCGCAACTACCGGGGCAAGTGCGAGGCCCTGCACGGGCATAATTTTTCCGTGGAACTGGTGGTGGAAGGCGGCAGCCTGCAGGAGGGCACGGAACTGCTGGTGGACTTCGCGGTGCTCAAGACCCGGCTGAACACGGTACTGGAAGACCTGGATCATGGCGTGCTCAATGAGTCCGCGCCTTTTGACGCGATCAATCCCAGTTCGGAAAACCTGGCCCGGCATATTTGGCAGAGCCTGGCGCGGCTCATGGAAGAACCCGGCGTACGCCTGCACAGCGTCACTGTCGGCGAGAAGACGGGCCAATCCGCCACCTATATGGAGGCGGAGGACGGGAGTGTGTAAGATGCGCGCCGTCAGCATTATCGGCTTCAAAAATTCGGGAAAAAGCACGCTTACGGAGCTTCTGGCCAGCGCCCTGGAACGGCGCGGCCTGAGCGTGGCCGTCGCCAAACACGCACATTCGGGGCTTGACAAGCCGGGTACCGACAGCGCGCGCCTGCGCGCGCCGGGGCGAACCGTGCTGGCCCTTGCCGACGGGGAATGCGCGATTTTTTATGGGGAAACGCGCGTGTTAGCAGACATGCTCCCCCTGATTCAGGCGGATATGCTGCTTGTGGAAGGAGGCAAACGTTTGGGCTGGCTGCCGCGCATCCTGTGCCTGCGCGCGCCGGGCGAGGCCGAAGCGGACGAACGGGTCACGCTGGATCAAGGCCTGGCCTTTGCCGTCTGGGGCAGAACTCCCGCGCCGGGCCTGCCGTATTTTCCCGGAGGGCCGGGCGTGGAAGACGAAGCCCTGGATGCGCTTGCGGCCCTGGCGCAGGAAAAGGCCTTCATGCTGCCCGGCCTGGACTGCGC
>Ga0082212_10013410_pt1 | contig 10245 bp, 7 predicted proteins | sample TergutNt197P3_FD_71548 | JGI IMG/M metagenome (GOLD analysis project Ga0082212, IMG submission 71548) | Neocapritermes taracua P3 segment gut microbial communities from Petit-Saut dam, French Guiana - Nt197 P3 | ecosystem: Host-associated > Arthropoda: Insects > Digestive system > Gut ...
GACTGGCAGCGCATCGGTTTCATTTTCTTTATGTTCCTGCTGTATCTTTCGGTGTTTTTCTGCCTGGGGCTGCTGGTCTCCTCGCTGACGATGCGTTCTTCCACCAGCCTGCTTGTTTTGATTTTTATCTGGAGCGTCTGGGGAATGGTTGTGCCGAAAGCGTCCGTCATTATAGCCGGACACCTGAAACCCATTCCGGTGCCCAATGAAATCTATGCGCAGAAAACCGCGATTGCAAATCAACTCAGCCTGGAAGTATCTACGGCCTTGCAGCAAAGACAGCAGGAAATAGCGGAGCGTTTTGATAGAACTAAAGTGGCGCAAAGTGGGGATTATTATACAGCCATAACTGAATCGTTTGGGGAACTTGAGCGGGAACGCGAACGCAAGCTAGGAGAAAACAACGCGAAAATTGACAGGGATTTTCAGCTGAGAAAAGACGCGCAGGCCAAGCTTGCAAAAAACATTTCCAGGATTTCGCCCGCGTCGGCATTGACTTTCGGCGCCACGACCCTTGCGCGAACCGGGATTGACGACTATAACCGCTTTGTGAAAGCCGCCATGGATTACAAACCGGTCGTTACCGCCTGGATTAACAAAAATCCCAATCTGCGCGAAGAACGCGCGCCAGGCGGTCCCATGGGCGTGTTAATGACGAGTTCCGGCGGTGCCGTCTCAATCGGCGGCGGAGAATACAAACTGATCGATACTGCCACGCTTGCAGGTATGCCGCGTCCGGCAATTGAACCAGAAAATTTAAGCAGTTCGATTAACAGGATTTTGCCGGATTTGATTTCAATGATTGTGATGATTGTCTTTTTAATGGGCGGCGCGTATTTTGCCTTTATCCGCTGCGATGTGAGGTAAGGAGGTTTTATGCTCGGCGATATTATAAAAAAGGAAATACTCGACAACCTGCTCAGCCACAAATTTCTGTTTATCTTTATTCTGTGCTCGGTGCTGATTCTGTTTTCCGTTTATATCGGCGCGATTGATTACATCGAAAGCAAAAAGGAATATGACTCCAATGTTTCATCGCTCAATGAAAGAATGCAGCCGCCTTACTCGCTGCTTTCCGAGCGCCTTGGATACAGGGTCTATAGACCGCCCCATATATTAAGAACCGCCGTCGCTGGAGTCGAAGACGCAGCCGGGCGTGCGTCGTATCCCAACCAGCTTTACGAAAACAATCTCGCGGAATCCAAACATGAGAGCAATACGGTTTTTACCCTCTTCGGCTCACTTGATCTCATGTTCGCGGTAAAGTTCATTTTAAGTTTATGCGCCCTTTTTCTTACCTACGACGTAATTTCCGGCGAAAAGGAAAGCGGCACGCTTAAACTGACGCTGTCGAATGACGTATCGCGCGCCCGGCTGATTTCAGGAAAAATCATCGGCAACTATGTCAGCTTGCTGCTGCTGTTTCTGACGCCTCTTTTACTTGGTCTCATTTTGTTGTCGGTTTTCCCCGGCATTGTAATAAACGGCGGCGACTGGCTGCGGCTCCTTTTTATTATCATCATGTTTCTGCTATACATAACCGTGTTTTTCGCGCTGGGAATATTTGTTTCCGCCGTGACCGCGCGGGCTTCCGTCAGCTTTCTCATTCTGCTTTTCATCTGGATGGCTCTGGTAATAGTTATTCCCGGAGCGTCTGTTGTCGCCGCGAAACAAATCAGGCCGATTCCGTCGTCAAGCCTTTTATCCAATCAGAAAGGATTGTTTTGGACGGAAACCAACCAGGAAGTAACCGCGGAATTGAGTAAAAAAATTAACGCATTAGGAGGCGCTGCCTTCACGATACCGTGGGAAATATCAGCACTCAGGACGGAAGATCCGCAAAGGTATCAGGAAGAGGTGTCGAAACTAATGCAAGCGCGACTTGCGGAGAGGTCGAAATTGTCGGCTGCCGCGTCTCATGAAATCGACGAAAGGGTCGAGGCCAACAATCTCAAAGTAAACATTGATTACCAATTAAAAAAAGACGCGCAGCAAAGACTTGCGAAAAATCTTTCCAGAATTTCACCCGCTTCGGCGCTGACATTCGGCGCCATGACTTTGGCGCGTACCGGAACGGACGAATACGACCGCTTTTTATCGGCAACCAAGACCTACAGGCCGATGTTCAGAAAATGGAATACCGAAAGGTCGGCGGCGGCTGTCGCGCAGGTTACTGTTTCAGGAACTTCGACAAAAGTAATGATGGAGCAGGGAGGCGACGAAAATATTATCGCGTCCATACCGCAATTGCCGTATACGCCGGAAAGCCTCGGCGAATCGCTAATGCGCACTCTGCCTGATTTCGCCCTGATGGCGGCAATGGCGATAATATTCCTGACCGGAACGTATTTCGCGTTCCTTCGCTACGACGTCCGGTAAGCCATGGGAGCCATGGGAGCGCCGGCGTCCCCGCCGGTCGTGTAATAAATAAAATGAGGCGCGATAAATCGCGCCCCTACATTTGAAGCGCGCCAATGGCGCGCGTTTATTATTTAAACGACCGGCGAGGACGCCGGCGCTCCCATGGCTTGTGCAACGTACATTAACGGGTAAAAACTTTCCCTAAAATAACGCTCGAAGAGCTTTTTGCAGGCTTTAGCGGGGAGTATGAAAATTCCGAAGAAATAAAAGAATGGGAACAAATCCTCTTCTGAACAAATAAGCGAGCCTGTTTTAGACAAAATACTTGCGATTGTAAGCTCTGAAATTGATAAAGATTAACGCTTCCTGAGATCCAACCGCGTGAACCCAGGGTCTTCTTCCAATGGTACGGGAGAGCGTTTTTCCTTGTATTGGCGCAGAGCGAAACGTCCGGCGCCGATTGCCGATCCGATAAGAACCGCGAACACGCAGGCGACAAAGGAAAAAATCAGGGAACGCGCCACCGCCAACAGGATTACCGTTGGTATGCCCCAGATGACGCCCGCGTTGTTCCCATCATCGTCGATCCAGTGCAGGGAATAGCTGATTTTCACTTCCGAAAGAAGCCTGTTGGCTGAGACGGGATCAAAATTTCCCTCGAGGCATGCAACCAGTGGTCCCGCGTTCCTTGCGAAAATCGTGCTGCCGCCCGGAACCACGGACGACGCGAGTTCATCGTAATATTCTTCGGCAAGTTCTGGCGTTGGAAATTTCATAAGGAAAAACGTTCCGGCAAGGTTTCCGACGGAATAGTGCGCCGTGGCTATTTCCATGTCGCTATTCGCGTCGATATAATCCGGCGTTTTTCCTGCTGACCAGGTTTTATAGGCATCCTGGGAAGGGAAGTACCGCAGGCTGGATGCGTCGTATCCGTCGGAAGGAAAATAATCAATCAGTCCCGGCCGATTGCCGGCTGATATATGTTCAGTTTTCGCGCCGACTGCCGCCGCGGTTTTTTCAAGCAATTCCGCGGGAGCGTTTTTTCCAAGAACGCGCACGAAAATACGGCCGCGGGCGAACAAAAAACTTTTGTTTCCCGAAGAGAACGCATCGCCCGGAGGACCTGACTGAACCGGGTCTTCACCCAGAAGCGTCAAAAGAGAATACGCGGCCAGTGAATCAAGCAAAGTAAAGACTTCAATCGACAGCGGCGAATCGCCTGAATAATCGGCCCGTTCGTAACGGACAAATCCGACATCGGAAACAAGTTTTCCGTTTGTTACTTTTGCCAAATTTGCCGCGTCTTCAAATCCCTGACCAAATGTCCGCGAAGCCGCGCCGATTTCGTCAGCTTCCGGAAAAAAATCTGAAAAACCGTTCGGCGTCTGGGCTTGAGCAAAAATAGCGCCGGCCGCAACCAGAACGCATAAGAGCGCAAAGAATATTTTTTTCATATTTTTATGCAAAAAAATGCTCACTATACGGAAGCCGCGATTTTTTCCCGTACCATTTCGCCTATGATTTCCGTGATTGACCTACGCGTTGTTTCCGATTTAAGCCGCAACCATGTAGCAGAAACATTGTCCAAAACGACGATATCGTTTTTATGTTTCATAAAAAAACCGCTTTTCCCATCACCGGATACCTTTGGCGGGTTATTCGTCCATAATTCGTCAAGAGCATCGTATTCTTCTTCGGTTATTTCGTGCATTGTTACCTCCTGAGCAGTTCATAATAAGAATTACGGCATTTCATGGCATGGAATACCTTAAACGTCTGCTCATTTTTTATGTGATATGCAATTTCTAATAAATTCATACTGCGGTCAAATCCCAATAATAAATGCTTGTCTTCGCCTGAATCCTGGATTTCATCATAAACCGGATTCAGGATAGCATGTTGAATATCTATTTCGCTGATACCGTGCTTAAAGGCTGATCTGGCATATTCAATGACAGCATGTATCATTCCATCTCCAAGAGTCAGATTAATAATTTTTCAACAATAGCATAACTTTGTTCAATGGCTTCGGGAAGGCGCGAGGCGTCCTTGCCGCCGGCTTCTGCCAATTCGGGCTTTCCGCCGCCTCCGCCGCCGACAAGCGGTGCGATTTGCTTGATAATCTGTCCCGCCGGAGCTTTTTTACATACGTCCGGCGTGACCATAACGACCAGCGCAACCTTGCCTTCTTCCTGCGGCGAACCGAGAACGATAATGCCCTGGCCGATTTTCTGTTTCAGTTCGTCCGCCAGGTTTCTTAGTCCGGATCTATCCATTTCAGGAACCGCCGCCGCGAGGACTTTTATTCCGTCGATTTCCCTGACGCGGGAAAGCATATCGCCAAGACCAGCGCGAGCCGACTGTGCTTTAAGATCCAGCGCCTGGCGTTCCAGATCGCGCGACTGCTTCTGAAGTTTTTCGATAAATGCCGCAATTTCTGTCCGGGCGATTTTATATTCCTGCTGAATCTCGTCAAGGATGTTTTCATCCGATCGGAATCTTTCCAGGGAAGCCGCGCCGGTAATCGCCTCGATTCTCCGTATGCCGGCCGAAATGCCGTTTTCGCTTACAACTTTAAAAAGACCGATAGTTCCGGTCGCTTGGGCGTGCGTGCCGCCGCAGAGTTCCCTGCTGAATCCGGCGATGCTGACGACGCGTACATTTTCCTGATATTTTTCGCCGAAAAGCGCCGTTGCCCCGGACTGCATTGCTTCGTCAAGATCCATGACCGCCGTATCAACCTTAACATCCAGCCATATCTGTTCGTTGACAATATCTTCGACCTTTTGGATTTCTTCGTTACTGAGCGCGGCGTAATGAGTGAAGTCGAAACGCAGCCGTTCCGGCGAAACCGCTGAACCGGCCTGTTTGACGTGGGCGCCGAGCGTCTCGCGCAGTGCCGCCTGTAGTAGGTGCGTCGCCGTATGGTTGCGCATTGTCCGGCGGCGTCTTTCCATATCAACGGACGCGGTTACGGCGTCGCCCACGGAAAACGCGCCCGATTCAACTTCAACGGAATGAACGATGGCGGTTCCATGATAGAGCGTATTAAGCACCCTTGCTCTCGCGCCGTCTTTTTCAATACAACCTGTATCTCCCGCCTGTCCGCCCGACTCGGCGTAAAACGGCGTTTCAGCGAGCGCTATTTCCCCCGTTTCTCCGGCAGCGAGCGCGTCCGCTCGTTCGCCGTTTTTCAGGATCGCGCGTATGGTTCCGGCTTCCGTCCCCGTTGTTTCATAGCCGGTAAAGATCGTCTTTCCGTCAAACAGCGCCTCAACCGCGTGTTCATTGACTTTTCCGGAGTGGTAATCCTGGCGCGACCGCTCGCGCTGGCTTTCAAAGGCCTTATTAAAGCCTTCCGCGTCTACGGCGAGGCCGTTTTCCTGAGCCAGGTCTTCAATAATTTCAAGCGGCAGGCCGCGCGTGTCATAGAGGAAAAAGGCCGCGTCGCCCGGCAAAGTCCTTTCGCCTGCGGCTTTTATTTTACGCGCCCGCTCGTTGAAATCTTTCAGGCCATCGCCGAGCGTTCCGGCAAATGATTCCTCTTCCTGCCGAATGACGCGGGCGATGGTTTCACGCCCTGTAACAAGTTCAGGGTACGCTTCGCCCATTTGTTCAACGACTTTTTCAGTCAGTTTGCAGAGGAACGGATCGTTTATTCCGAGCCGTTTTCCGTGAACCATCGCGCGGCGCAGAATCTTGCGTATTACGTATCCGCGCTTGTCGTTGCCCGGATACTGGCCGTCGCCGACTACGAACGCCGCGGCCCGCGTGTGGTCTGCAATAATGCGCATTGAAACGTCGTCGTTCGGATTCGCGCCGTATTTATTGCCGCACATGCCGGAAATTTCCATAAGCAGCGGCTGAAAAAGATCCGTGTCATAGTTGGAGGTTTTTCCCTGCAAAATCGTGGTAATGCGCTCAAACCCCATGCCTGTATCTATGGAGGGGGAGGGAAGAGGCTTTGTCTCGCCCGAGGCGTCGCGGTTGTACTGCATGAAAACCAGGTTCCAGACTTCCACCCAGCGGCCGCAGGAGCAGGTCAGATCGCAGTCGCCGTGGTCCGGCAGCGGGCTTTTGCCGAAATCGTAGTGCATTTCGGAACAGGGGCCGCAGGGGCCGGTATCGCCCATCGCCCAGAAATTGTCCGCCTCGTCAAGACGCATGATTTTTTCCGCGGGGATGTTTTCCTGCTTATGCCAGATATCCCAAGCCTCGTCGTCTTCGCGGAAAACCGTTACCCAAAGCCGGGCAGGGTCGAGTCCGAAACGCTTCGTCAGCAATTCCCAGCCGAAATGAATGGCGTCTTTTTTGAAGTAATCGCCGAAGGAGAAGTTGCCGAGCATTTCAAAGAACGTATGATGGCGCAGCGAATGGCCGACATCCCTGAAATCGTTGTGCTTTCCGCTGACGCGCATACATTTCTGGCTTGTCGCGGCGCGTTTGTAGGGGCGCGTTTCGTTGCCAAGAAATATGTCCTTGAACTGGTTCATTCCCGCGTTGCTGAAAAGCAGCGTCGGGTCGTTAAAGGGAATAAGCGAGGCGCTTTGGACAATCCTGTGGCCGTTGCTTTCAAAATATTTAAGAAAGGTTTCACGAATCTCGTTGCTGCTTGTCAAATCAATCTCCTGTTCCAAAATGAGGAAATATCCGGGCTACCGCGCCGATAATCCTGTCTTCGTCAAAGCCGCGCCCGGCAAGATGCCTGGCCAGTTTTTGCGCGTCTTTCAGCGTGGAAGGTGTTCCATGTTTCCGGCAATAGTCGCGGGCATATTCCATCAGCGGGTCGTTAACGACATCCCGCGCGGTTTCTTCAATGACACGTACAATCGCCTGATTGGCAACATCGCTTGCGACATCCTTATCTTGCAGCGCTTTACGTACTTTTTCCTCTCCCCAGCCTGATTCTTTTATGCGATAAAAAGCGAAATTATACGCGAATTCGGCGTCATTTAGTAGGTTCAGATGCTCAAGCCTGTCAAGCACGGCTTCGATTTCGTCGGTTTCTTTAACTTTGTCCGTTTTATGCGCGGCGAGCTTTCGGCGTAGTTCGCCCCGGCTGTGCGCCCGGCGGGCAATTAGCGCCGCCGCGTATTTCATTAAAGTACTTTTTTCGCTCATAGAAAAAGATAAGGTCATATTATACATTCTTATTTTATTGACAATGTGGAGGTTTTTGTTTCAAAGTGAATACTGAGGCAAATGAAAAACCTGAATATAGAGACAAAGCATGCCGAGACAAGGAATGCATTGTCTCTACAGCCCGTGTTTTTAGAAGTGTGCGGGCAGGACGCCCGCGCTCCCATGTTATGGTTTTACATGTACCTCTACCATATTTAACTAATATTCAGCATAAGGAGCAACGCTATGCCTGAAGGCAATAAAACTGACAGCATCGAAACCGCTGCCAAAAAGAAGTATTCGCGGCGAGATTTTCTGGCTGCGGGAGGAGTGGCGGTAGCCGCACCGGCGATAATAGCGTCGGCGACATCGACCGCAGCCGCGCAAAACGCAGGCGCGGCAATTCCCAGATCGCAGGGGTATATAGTATTTGACAGCAGAAAGTGCATAGGCTGCACGACGTGCATGTTGAGCTGTTCGCTGACTCATTATGGGGTGCAAAACCTGTCTCTCTCTCGCATTCAGATTATTCAGGATTCATTCGGTAAATTCCCGAACGATCTTACCATCGCGCCCTGCCGGCAATGCGTGGAGCCGGTCTGCGTTCGCCACTGTCCCACAGGCGCGGCTCATGCGGATACCGCCAACGGCAATACCCGCGTTATTGATGATCAAAAATGCGTCGGTTGCAGGACCTGTCTCAAAATGTGCCCGCAGCAGCCGCGCAGGACGATTTGGAATCACAAAACCAATAAATCTTTCAAATGCGATCTGTGCATCAATACTCCTCACTGGAACGAAAAGGGCGGGCCAGGGGGCAAGCAGGCTTGCGTTGAAATATGTCCCATGCGCGCCCTCAAGTTCGTGGCTGAAGCGCCGAACCAGGAAGAAACCAACGGTTACCAGGTAAATTTACGCAACGATCACTGGTTGAAACTGGGGCTTGTGGATGACAGCAGAACTGTTACCACGCCACCGACGACGGGTATGGATGTGCCGTCAAAACCAAAAGCGAAAGCATAAAGGAAGGGGAGATAGATTATGCCAGGCGGATTTACAGGAAAAATATTAAGAGTCAATCTGACGACAAAACAAATCAGTACGCTGTCCACGGAAAAATATATGGATTACGGCGGCGGGCACGGCATGGGTTCCGCGATTTTCTTTGAACTTGTCGGAGCGCAGCTCCCGTTTGAAGCATACGACCCGCGCAACCTTATCATTATGATGGCGTCGCCGTTTGCCGGCACATTTATGCCGGGATCCGGCCGCTGCGAGGTTCAGGGTCTCGCGCCAAATCTTTATCCGGCTGAATGGTTCGGCCACAGCAACTTCGGTGGACGTTTTACCGCCCAGTTGAAATTCGCGGGCTGGGACGGCATCGTGGTGGAAGGCGCTTCCGATAAACCGGTTTACATCAATATCATTAACGATCAGGTAAAGATTGAAGACGCCACAAACGGCGTCTGGGGCCTGGACACCTGGGATACGCAGCAGGAAATTTCCAGGCGCGTAGTTCCCGACCTCAAATACGGAGAATGGGCTGAACTGGCGCAGAGTTGTTTTACTACGCAGATTCCGGCGGTGGTCGCATGCGGCCCGGCTGGTGAAAATAAAGTCCGCTATGCCGCGCTGCTTCACGGCCCCGGTTCCCAGGCGGCTATGTGCGGATACGGCGGCGTATTCGGCTCTAAAAATCTCAAGGCTATCAGCGCCATAGGAACAGGCGACGCGCTTATAGCCGATCCGCAGGCGCTCATGGATGCCCGTATCTGGTTCCGGCAGTTCCAGTGGGATGTTGACAATCCGCGCGATGCCGAAATATTTGAAACAGGCTATGCCCTGATTAACGGCGCGCCAAGCGGAGGCAATACGCAAAACCGAGGGCCTGTTTTTGTTCCGGCTCGCGCAGCGGCATGCGCTTCCTGCCCGCGCGGCTGCCGTATGAGGCTGGCGACGTCGGACAGCAACGAATCCGTCTGCGGCGGCATTATGACGGCTACTGTCAGCAACGGCGGCGGAGCAAAGCCCGCTCCCGGAGCAAAGCCTGATCCAAATGCCATGCAGCAGGTTATGCTTCAGAAACTTACGCGTCAGGCAAACGATCTCATGCAGCGTATGGGCATAGGTCATTGGCCGGTTATAGGCGTTCGCGGCTACATTAATACGCTCATTAATCAGGGCGTAATCGGCAGAGGCAAGCAGATTGACTTTGAATTGCCGCAGGCCAATACATATTCATATTACGATACGCTTTTCCGGATTATCTCGACACGCGAAGGCCCGCTTGGCGATCTGGCGGCGGAAGGGCCGGCCCGCATGGCTGAAAAGCTCGGACGATATAAAGACGACGTTAATAGCGGCAGGCTGCGACTTACCTACTGGGGTACATCGGAACACTATGATACGCGTACACAGGCGGAATGGGGATGGGGTTCGCTGTTCGGCGAGCGAGATCTGATGCTGCACGCGATGTCCAACTATCCGTTGCACTGGATGATAACTTCGGGCAATCCGTACATGAGCGCCGAAGAAGCATCGCAAAAATACGCGGAGGCGATGGTTCCATACAACGACGACCGTTATCTCGTTGATTACGGCGACGGCCCGACGGGCGTCTTTTCCGATTCAAAAATCAAGCAGGTAGCCTGGACAAAGCATTACGAAAAATTCTGGCATGGGATGGGTTTCTGCGGCTGGCGCTGGCCTATGTGCATCACCAACAACACCGCCGACCGCCGGGGCGCGACGCCGCAAGCCGAG
>Ga0082212_10013411_pt1 | contig 10245 bp, 4 predicted proteins | sample TergutNt197P3_FD_71548 | JGI IMG/M metagenome (GOLD analysis project Ga0082212, IMG submission 71548) | Neocapritermes taracua P3 segment gut microbial communities from Petit-Saut dam, French Guiana - Nt197 P3 | ecosystem: Host-associated > Arthropoda: Insects > Digestive system > Gut ...
TACGAGGACACACCGCACAAAAATGCGCGAGTTGCTTGCCGGTGCGAAACCGATCGAAACGTCCGATCAACGCACGCATCGTAATGGCTGTAATCATGCCGATGCCCGGCTGCTGCAACAGTTGCTTGACGACGGGATCATCGACCACCTCGGCCTGCATTTTTTCGGTGACGTTGCTGATTTTTTTGTTGAAGTGGTCGATCGTGTCGAAATGTTCACGCAGCAAAAACAGCGTGTTCGACGATGGGATATTTGCTTCGTCGAGCAACCATTTTTGCCATTTGATTGTCCACGGCGAGTGCGGACAGACGATGCGATGATTTCGCAACAAGGCACGAATTCGCAGTTTGACTTGTTTGCGTTGTTCGACGAGTCCGTGCCGATGTCGCACAAGCTCGCGGAGTTCACGGATGTTTTTGGGTGTGAGCCAAACACGAGGAATGTATCCGGCTCGTGGTGCCACCAGCGCAACAATTGTGAGATCGGCGAGGAGTTTGGCATCGGTCCAATCGGACTTGTCGGGCGTTTGCTTCATGCGTGTGACGTAACCGGGATGGGCGAGTTCGACGTTCCAATTCGTTTTGTTGATGAGTTGCTCGGCGAATTCGGCGGCACCGGTACTGGCTTCGATCGCGGCGTGAGCGTTGTCACCGAACGGTGCGACGACGCGCAACACGGCGGCGGGGTCGTTCTCGACGGACTGATTGGCGAGAATTTTGCGAGTTTGGTCCATGACGCAGACCTGAATGACTTTTTGATGGTAGTCAAGACCGACAAAAACGGGTAAACTAAACATTTCCGGAGGCTCCTGTGGTAAGGTGAGGGTGAATTTGTGAAAAACTTACGTTCTAATCACATCTTAACTCACACCGAACTAAGGAGCCGCCGGTTTTCATACAAACTTTCGCCAGAAAATAATCGTCCAAAATAATGCCTCGGCGGTCACGGCGTGACCGCCCTACCTTGCCGGACAATTTCCAGCAGAAGCCTAACATGTTTTTTAACTACGCCGCAAGGCCAAACTGCCCTGCGGCAAGCGGCTTTTGGCAGTTAAAGACCGTTTCTAAGAAGAACGCTTGGAATATACCCGACAAGGAGCAGAGGAGTATCGGCAGTTGAAGAAGGAAGTCAATCCCGATAATTGCGACCTCTCTTGGCTTCGACAACCTGTGATAAAATAATTGAATGAGACTCAACCATGAAACCGAACACCGTTTTCACACTGTTACTGCTTGCCGTTACGTTTGGCGGTTCGCCGCTTGCCGCTGAGGAGCCGACCGTTGCGGAGCAACAGGAAATTCTTCTTGAGGAGTTTCGCGCCAAGTATATCGATAAAGACCGCCAAGCGACAACGGTCACAGGTTTGGCAACGTTGCCAGACGGCAAGCCTGCTGTTGGTTTCAAAATTTGCGGATGGAGACGCCTTACCGACAATGTTTTTTTCGCTCGTGAAGTACGTGAAGTACGAGACATATTCACCGATGAAAACGGGCGTTTCACGCTTTCGTTGTACTACCCCGGTTCCTATTGGTTTTCGATCACCGATCCAAACGATATCTATACGGCTTATGACTCGCACTTTGAATTGACGGAATCCATGGAACCGGATGCCATTCGCTTTCAACTTCAAAAAGGCGTTCCCGTCGAAGGCGTGGTCATCGACCACGACAAGAACGAACCGATTGCCGGTTTGCCCTTATGGTTGCATCACGATCCGTATCATCTCCACCCCATCGAAGAACGGGATTATCAAAATCAACTCGAACATGAAAACAGTCAACAGCTTTTTCGTGAAGTGAAAACCGATTCGCAGGGACGATTCAAGTTCGTCGCCTTGCCGGGGGAAAAATATATGGTTTCCTTGTATCCGCTTTCCTTGTCGTTAGAGGAGAATCATAGTATTCGCATCAATGCCATTTACCATCCCTATCGTCAACCGCCACCCAGTACGGACGTGCCGATCTACGCCCGAACGTTTACGCCCGACAAAGAGGCAATCCGGTTGGAGTTCATGATTCCGACCCCGCGGCAGGGACAGCTTCTCCAAAAAGACGGCACTCCGGCAACGGGCTACCCTGTCGATTTCGAAATATGTTATCTCCCTGCAAATTTGCAAGAAAACCGGCTGGATATCATTCACACTAATGGTGGTTATTATCGGGTCAAGTCGGTTACGGATAAAGACGGTCGTTTTCTGTACTATCTACCTGGCGAGTTATACTCTTTGTCCGTGAGGACAATCGATCAGGAACAGTGGTTTGATCGAAAATACCACGCGAAAATGCCGTCCAACTCAGTTTTTCAACTCTATGCCCCGATCACGGCAAAGGGACAACTTGTCCGCAAGTCAACCGGTGATCCGCTTGCCAATTTCGTTTTCACTTCCAGAACTTCTTATTCGTCCGGCATATCCACGGACGCGGACGGCTGTTTCGAGATTTCGTCTCTTGATTTGGACAAAAGAGTAAATCTCTGTTTTCGCAATGATTTTTCCTACAACCCCAGTGATCCGGGTACCATTGCGCGTGATAAGATATTTTACAATTTCACGCCGACCGAGCCGGATAAGGTTGCCGACCTCGGCGTGCTTGAGCTGGACGAGTCCGGCTGGCTTGACCCGGATTTTCTGGCCGATTTGCCGGGTAAGGAAATCGCCATTGAGGGCGTGACGCTCGACGGGCAAATATTCGATTGGAAAAAATATTCCGGTCAAGTTGTTCTTATCAACTTTTGGGCAATGGGGTATACGAACGACCGTTTGATAAGACTCTACAAAAAATTTCACGACAAGGGTTTCGAGGTTGTGGGTATTAATGTTAACACCAATTTGGCAGCCCTTGAAACCAAACTCAAACCTTACGATGCGAATGCATCAGAGCGATATTCTAATATTTATCAGTTTCCCTGGATTATTCTTGCGGACGAAAAACGTAAAGAAGCCGGCCTGATAACGATGGCAGACCGTTTCGCAATCAACTCTATTCCCTATCATATTCTCATCGACCGCGACGGCAAGGTCGTTTCCGTAGAAGCACGCGGCGAAAAACTTGAAGCCGAATTGGAACGATTGTTGGGTAAGTGACCGTTGCGGCTCTGATGTCCGTTTCCGGGATGTTGGTGGTGCTGGTGGGGGAGTATGGTATAATTCAAAAAATGTGGAGGACATTGATGCGAAAAACACGGTTATATTTGGATACGTCGGTTACAGAAGGAAAAATCTATGGAAAATGACCTGCCAACTGATGCCGTGGAAATGGTACGTGCCATTCGTGACCGTCATTACGAAGAAACCAAACACATGACGCGCGAAGAAAAAAAGGCTTACGACGATCAACGAATTGAAAAAAGCGTTGCGGAATTTTGGAAACTGATGAAAGAAGTCGGGCCGGATTACGACCGTTTTCCTTTCCTCAGCAAGAAATGAAACACGACACACATGACAACCCCATTGGTAATCACCTGGATCGACAGTTGCGGCGGTGACGTTGACGCGAAAATGACCGAGTTGCGACGGAAACTTTCACCGCGCGGCGACATCGTCAGTCCCGCCGGACGGCAACGGACACTCGAAATTTTCGGCGAGGCACTCACGCCGCAACAAACCGTCGAACGCATTTGCCGCGACATCGACGCAAAGGGATTGCCCGCGCTGCTCGATTACAACAAACGCATCGACGGGGCAGACCTCACACCGGAAACGTTGCGTGTCGGCGAAGCGGAATTGATCGCCGCTCACGAACAGGCCGACGCTGATTTTTTGCAAACGTTGCGAAACATTCGTGAGAACATCCGCGAATTTCAGACGGCCATTTTGCACAAAGACGTGCGCATCGAACGCCCGGGCGGCTACCTCGTCGAACGTTACCGTCCGCTCCGTCGCGTCGGAATTTGCGTGCCGGGCGGTGCGGCGGCTTATCCGTCGTCCGTGTTGATGACCGCAGTTCCGGCTCAAGTGGCGGGCGTTGCGGAATTGGCCGTCATTGCCCCGCCGACGAAATTCGGCTCGAACAATCCCGATTTGCTCGCCACCTGTTGGGAACTCGGCATCACCGAAGTGTATCGCATGGGCGGTGCTCAGGGCGTTGCGGCGTTGGCTTACGGCGTTGAAGGCGTTCCGAAAGTCGATAAGATCGTCGGGCCGGGCAACCTGTTTGTCGCGTTGGCCAAGAAATTTGTGTATGGCGAAGTTGACATCGATTCCATCGCCGGGCCGAGCGAAGTGGTCGTCATCGTCGATGCCACGACCGAGGCCGACTACACCGCATTTGACATGCTGGCTCAGGCCGAACACGCACCGGGGGCCAGTATTTTGATCGGTTGGGACAAACCGTCACTCGAAAAAGCGGTTGCGGCCATTGAAAAGCAACTCGCCACCGTCCGGCGCGGGGAACTGGCACGGCAGTCGCTCGAAGAGTTCGGAGCCGTCATTCTCACGCGCGACGCCGAAGAAGCCTGTGCGATCACCGACGCCATCGCACCGGAGCATTTGCATATTGCGACGCAAAACGCCGAAGAACTGGCCGACCGTATCTCCTGTGCCGGTGCGATTTTTCTCGGGAATAATACACCCGTTGCGGTTGGTGATTATGCGGCAGGACCGTCACACGTCTTACCGACCAGCGGCACCGCGAGATTCGCGTCCGGCCTAACCTGCAACGATTTTCTCCGCGCCAACAGCATACTGTCGTTCGACAAAACCGGACTGGCCGTCATGGCCGACGACATTCATCGCCTGGCCACCGTCGAAGGTCTCACCGCTCACCGCGAGAGCGTCAGTATTCGATTGGGACGGTAGCCGTTTTTCGCCGGCGTCTATGACGCTCGGCTCAACGGAAATTCTCATCATGAATTCCGGCATCGGAATCGCGTTACCGTGTGCGACGATAGAAAATCACGCGACTTTCGCGCGGCGAGGTTGTTTTCACGGTCAACCCGTTGCGGCGGATTTCCTCGCCGGAAAATCGCAACGTTTCACCGGTGTCAGTGTCTTCAATTTCATAGTTCGCATCGGGACGAATTGTCAGCAAATCAAAAGTCATGGCCATGACATACGACTTGGGACGCCGAAACGCCACGATCACTCCCGCCTCTTTTTCCGGAAGGTAAAAGTGATAGGCCAGCCAGTTTTCGATATCGTGATTGCCCATCGTCAGGGGATAAAAATCGCCGTAGAAAAACGGCTTGACCCGTTGTGCTTCCTGGATTCGCGTTCGCCACCAATTCCATTCTTCATCGTTACGTTCCGCAATCGGTCGGCCCCCCAGGTCGTCTAGACTGGCAACCATACCCGACGACAACGCGGAACGGAATTGATAAGTATCCGGCTCACCGACAAACGGACTGATGGAATTGGCCGGAAGCCAGTGCGCGATGCCAAATGTGTGTGCCTGAGTTGCTTCGGTTCTCAAATCCGGGAAGCAATTGTAATCGGTTCGCCAGAACGGCATACTCCGTTTCATCGTTTCCAGTTCGATTCGGCGTCCGCCGCTGGCGCAATTGTCGATGACGAGGTTCGGATGCCGTCTGCGGAGATCGTCCCAGTAGGAATATGCCCCTTCGACGAAGCGCATTTCCCGTATTCCGATTCTGTCCGGTTCTTCCTGATGCGTCCAGAACGGATACGGGTCGAAATTGAAATCCTCACGGTAGCAATCGATGCCATTCTCGGTGATCAGGCCGGAAATCGTTTCGGTGATGTACCGTTTTGCTTCGGGATTTCCCAAATCGAGGAGTAAATTTCCGCCGCCGATATCGACAAACCATTCCGGGTGTGCGACCGAAGCGTCCGTTCCCCGACTGGTGCGAATCGGCTCAAACCACAGCAGAAACTTCATGTTCGCTTTTTTGATGGAATCACTGATCGGCTTCAACGTATCGGGATGCCGGTACTTGTTGACAATCCAATCGCCGACGGTTCCCCAATCCCCCTGAAAAACGCTGTAACAATCGGTCTCGCTTTTGCCGTACCACCCGGCATCAATCCAGTAGTAATCGTAAGGGAGTTTTTTCTCGACGATCACTTTGATGATTTCCTGATGCATTTTGTTCGGCCACCCGCCCCAGGTTCCGCTACAAATCGGCATGGCCAACGGTTGGCCGTCTTTCTGCGGATGAAAATGAGCGAGAACCAATTGACGAAACAGGTTTTGCCCGTGCATCATTTCACCCGACCAATACATCACAAGCATCAGCGGCGACCGGATCGCTTCACCCGGCAAGAGTTTGGCGTTCAGGCGTTCCATTCCGGCGGACAGCGGGCAGGTTCCGTTGCCGTCATGTCCGATTTCCGCAAACCATTGACCGTTCCATCCGATGCCGACAATGAGCCCGTCGCCGCCTGTTTGCAGGTTGTAAAACGGTAGCCAAGTAGCCGACGGTCGCGTATCGGAATCAAACGGCGAGTAATTGGAACCTTTGCGGAACGTAGCGTTCGCGTCGAAATCCATCCGCACCGTCCGGGATTTTGTCCACATCGACCTGCGCATTTCTTCACCGACAAACACAAAGTCTTCCGTGCGTCCGTCAGAGCCTTGCGAACGGTAAAGCAACGGCATGGTATCGTCCGCCCGTTTCCAGGTCATGTCGAGTGCCTTGAAGTCGTGAATTTGCCCGGTATCGGAGGTGCCTTCGTTTTTAAGATGCACCGTCCAGGTCATCGCCGGAAAATTACGATATTCCGTCAGATGCATTTCACAGGATAATCCATCGGTTTCATCTGACCAGCGGAGAAGATGAGTTCGGAAATCGTTGTTCCATGCACCGGATTGGACACGGGCATTGTCAACGCGAATCCAGTCGGTACTGGAACGGTCGCCGCAGACGAAACTGAAGGGGATGGTTGGCGAATACCGTGCTTCATTCGCTTCAGCACCCGTACCGACCAGGTAGCCGGTCCACTGCCGGGCAAAAGATATTTCCTCTTGCGTCGGCTTTGACGAATAAGGTTCGACGATGCTTTCGGCAGAAACACAACAGGTTCCCAGGAATACGAAGAGAAACGCGACAAGTTTCAATAACATTGGGCTTACTTTCTTGTTCATTGCATTGGCCTTTCTTGAGTTGACGTTGTATGAAACAGTTTCAGTATATTTTACTCATTGTGTCAATAAAAAAGTCATTTCGCCACGGATTGACACGGAAAAACACGGATTTTTAAAGCGCAAACTCAGCGTTTTTGCCATTTTCCGCCGTTACGTCCATTGCTGTTGTTTCCGCTCAACATTTTTTGCGGGGCGGCGATGAGGCGGTAATTTTCCTCGCCGAGCAGTTCGGTAACACGGCGGCGCATTTCCGGGTTGAGCATCACGCCGGTTTTGCATTTCATTCGCGCCAAACGGTCATCATCCAATTCCAGGTTCAATTCCAGTTCGCTCGAACCGGGATAGCCCCGTATAATTTCGTAAAGCGTGCGCAGATCGTTTTCGCTACACCTACTCGGTACGGTGATCGTCACACCGCGAGTCATCTGGGCCTGTGCCTCGTCGAGCGTCATCAGTCGATCTATGATGAAATTCGCGTCATCATCGGCCTGACTGCGGCTTCGGTCGATTTTCCCGACGGCCAGCACAATCGATTCCGCCTTAACCAATTGCGAATACTGCGCATACTGTTCCGGCCAGATGATGCTACGAATCATGCCGTCCACGTCTTCCAGGTCGAACATGGCGTACTGACTGGGACGATCGGGTTTCGGGTTTTTCGTTTGCGTAAGTTTGATGCTACTCATCATTCCGCCAAGCACCACTTCCGTTTTGTCCGGCAAGAACACCGCCGAAGTCGTCACGTGCGACACGAAAGTTTTGATTTGGTCGGCATATTGTTTCAACGGGTGACTGCTCAGGTAAAACCCGAGTAATTCTTTCTCATAAGCGAGTTTTTCCTTGTCATCCCATTCCTGGATGTCCGGCAACCCCTGCACGGACGTCGCGATTTCCTCTTGCGGACCGACGGCTTCCTGTTCGTCATCTCCGCCAAACAACGATTTTTGTCCAATGGCACGGTCGGCTGCTACGGCTTTGCCTGCGTGAAATGCTTTTTCGAGAACCTGAGTCAGTTGGGAACGTTTACAGCCGAGTGAATCGAATGCGCCGGCCTTGATCAAAATTGCTATGGTCGCAAAGGAACAATCGCGTGGTGCGACGCGTTCACAAAAATCAAACATCGACCGGAATGGCCCGCCGCTTTTTCGCACATTGACGATGGCATCGGCTGCACCGTCGTTGCATCCTTTGATGGCGATCAGGCTGAAATAAATTTTTCCGTTTTTTACCGAGTACAGCCTGTCCGACGAGTTGACATCCGGCGGAACGACCTCTATGCCCATGCGCTGACAATCTTCGATATGCTCGACGGTGGAATCTTTTTTCGTAAAATTGCGGTTGGAAAGATCGCCGCACAGCAAGGCAGCCATAAATTCGACAGGGTAATGCGCCTTGAGATAGGCCGTCATGTACGCAATGAGAGCATAAGCGGTCGAGTGACTCTTGTTGAAACCGTAACCTGCGAATTTCTGTATCAGGTCGAACAGGTGTTCGCCGTCCCGATTCGTGAGCCCCTTCTTTTGCACACCGGCTATGAACTCGCCTTTCGGCTTGGCAATGAGGTCTTCCTTTTTTTTGCTGATGGCCTTTATGCATGTATAAGCGGCGGCAAGCGGAACGTCGCCGAGTCGGTTCATGATCCGCATGATCTGTTCCTGGTAAACCATGACGCCGTGCGTTTCTTCGAGAATCTCGCGCATGATGGGATGCGCGTATTCGGCCTTTCGGCGACCATGCTTGACCTCAATGTACTGATCGACCATGCCGCCTTCGAGCGGACCGGGACGATACAGCGCGAGCGTCGCGATGATGTCATAAAAACTGTCCGGCTTCATGCGTTGCAACAACTCACGGATGCCGCCGCCTTCAAGCTGAAACACGCCTTTTGTTTCGCCGCGACAAAGCAAAGCATACGTTTCACGGTCATCCAACGGGAATTTGTAGGGGTCGATTCTCTCGCCGGTCGTCTGCCGGATGATGTCAATCGCTTGGGACAAAATCGAGAGGTTGCGCAACCCGAGAAAGTCCATCTTGAGTAGCCCGGCTTTTTCGACTTCCCCCATGGCCCATTGCGTGACGATTTCATCTTTGTTTTGCACACGCTGCAAAGGCACAAAATCGGTCAGCGGTCGGTCGGCGATGACCACGGCACATGCGTGCGTTCCCGCAGAACGTGCCAATCCTTCGCAGCCTTTCGCAAAATCAATCAATTCGCGGGCTTCGGTATTTGTGTCGTACAGTTTTTGCAGTTCGTCGTTATGCTCAAAGGCTTTTTTGATCGTCATTTTCGGTACTTCGGGCACCAAATTGCTCACGTTGCTGACAAACCCCAGCGGCAACCCAAGTGCGCGACCTACGTCCTTGATCGCCATTTTTGCGGCCATTGTGCCGAAAGTGCCGATTTGCGAAACGTTTTCGCTGCCGTATTTTTCCTTGACGTAATCCAGAATTTCGCCTCGTCTCTGCTGGTCGAAGTCGATGTCAATATCGGGTGCTTCCTGCCGGTTTTCATCGAGAAACCGCTCGAAAAGCAGGTCATATTCCAGCGGACAAACGTGACTCATATTGAGTGCGTAACACACCAGCGCACCGACGCCGCTGCCGCGTGCAGTGCATTGGATGCCGCGTTCATCGGCAACTCGCACAAAGTCCCACACGATGAGAAAGTAGTTCGGAAATCCCTGCTTTTCGATGACCGAAAGCTCACGGTCGAGTCGGGCCATGACTTCGTCGGAGAATTTGCCGCCCGGCATCCGCTTTTCATTGCCCGAGTAGCGTTGTGTGAGTCCCGCAAGACAAAGCTCTCGCAGATAATCGACGGAAGATTTGCCGTCCGGAGGGCAAAAGGCCGGCAAATACGGTTTTCCCAGTTCGAGTTGTAAATCGCATGAATCGGCAATAGTCTGAGTACGTTCAATCGCTTCCCGCTGGTCGGGCATCGCGCGCAACATCTCGCCTCCGCTGCGCAGAAAGAACTGGTCGGTTTCCATTCTCATCCGGTTTTGGTCGGTACGATGACTGCCCGTATTGAGACAAAGGAGAATGTCCTGTATCTCGGCGTCTTTTTGCAGAACGTAATGTACATCGTTGGTTGCCACGAGCGGGATGCCGAGTTCCCGCGAGATTTTGAGCGTGCCGTTGAGGGCAAGACGTTGAATTTCCAAGCCGCCGTCTTGAATTTCAAGAAAATAACGTTCGCCGAACA
>Ga0082212_10013412_pt1 | contig 10245 bp, 6 predicted proteins | sample TergutNt197P3_FD_71548 | JGI IMG/M metagenome (GOLD analysis project Ga0082212, IMG submission 71548) | Neocapritermes taracua P3 segment gut microbial communities from Petit-Saut dam, French Guiana - Nt197 P3 | ecosystem: Host-associated > Arthropoda: Insects > Digestive system > Gut ...
TGAGTAAGCAACATATAAGGGGTGATAATTATAGCCCTCGCCGTACATGGTTGAAGAGGCAAATGGATTTTTACCCAGCACCCATTCTATCTGATTCATCGCAATTTGAAGAAGTTTATCATCTTTAAGTATGCGACCAATAAGTGAAACTGCCTTTGCTTTACTTAATAGGGTTGCGTGAAAACCACGCCGGGAAGCGACCGGAAATATACGTAAATAGGCATTTTCACTCAACTTTATTCCCGTCTTCACCTGTTCTAACAAATCGAGATATCCACGTTGAATAGCAGCTTCATCTCCGCGTATCGTAAAGCGCTCTACATTAATTCTATCGAGCTCATAGACATGGGCAGGTAACAGCTGATACAAAGGAGCTAATTCACATGTTTTATAAACATATTCGCCGTACAATTCCAAACCCCTTTTCCAATTATTCCTGTCGGGATGATTGGGCATTGTTTCGCATAAACGAACCAAACCCTGGATTGGAGATTGTTCATGTCCGCGATGTTCGTAGGTCAGCATTTTCGTATGAGTCGGATTTTCATAAAAGAACCCGCGAATTGGAATTTTCCAATCGGGATATTCACTTTTCTGACAGGCTAAGACCGTTTTTGCATATCCGGCGCCAAGTTTTACGTATTCTTCTTTTTGGGTTATTGCATAGAGTTCTGCCGCTGCCAAAGCTGCCGCTCCACAAGTCTGAGAGTCGATGGTTGTTCCCCAGCGAGCAGTATAGATGCCTTTTTCATATCCTTCTTTTGCAAAATAAAAATCCTCCTCAGCTACTCGTAAGCACCATTTCGAAAATATATAATCATCGTCTTTATAGACACTTGCGGCAATCGCACAGGTGGCTGATGCTAAGAAATTTTCAAATGGTCCGTTTTCCGCATCACTTCGGTTTACGTTTTCACTGTCCTGTTGAATCACATTGTCGCGCCACATTCCGTAGAGGACAGCCAAAGCCCTGTACCCGTCTCCAAATCGGGTTCTCAACAACCAGTTTATTCCAACTTTTGCTTCTTCCAACAGACGATTATAAAGTATTGTATCTTTACCTTTCACTCTCAACGCCAATTCCAAAATTGAATATGCCATTTCCGCCGTGCATATTTCAAATTGCGACAAATCGCCTGCATCGTGCCAACCTCCAAAACAGGGAGCCGTTTGCAGGGTTTGCCGGTGAACTACTTTGCAATTCAGATGGCAGGCGCTGTGAACCTCTGCAATATCTTCCCCGCACCTTAGCAGGCGCAGAAAATTCATGCTTTTCCAAATGGATCCGTCGAGCGCATTATCGTCAATGATAAACGGTTTCGTTTGGCGATTATCGACTTTAAGATAATACTTTCCAGTATTTTTAAAACCGGAAAAATCGAGTTCATAAAAAATTCCGGACGTATGCTTGATTTCTTTAGTTTGCCCCTCATAAACTACCCTGTTTCTCAAATCACAAAGATGAAATTGTTTTGCATTAATGTGCTGAGCTATCGCAATCTTCTTCATTTCCGGCAGATATCCGCTGTGGCAAAAAGCAATTCTGTCTTTTAAATCCCAACCAAAGTCATCGTCGGCTTTCACTTTTTCAGCCCTGATTGCCCCAATATAAACATTCAAAGTCGGCAAGGCTTCCGGAGGACAGCCTCCCAAAAAAGGAGAAACAGTTATTCTTTCTACGGCATCGCGTTCAATGTCGACAACTTCCCATGTCACGCGATTCCATGTGTTTGGAATTAAACTTGGAGCATGTGTCTGACTTTTTCCGGGATTTCCGAATGATAAATGAAAATAAAAATTCCGAAAACCGGTAGCTTCGGGATAAATCCACACCGAAAGCCGATTGTAGGCTGTTAAATCTATTTTACTTAGAGAAATATCAATTCCACAACTTGGACGGGGTTGAACATTTTCAATCTTTGTGTCGACAGTCAGGCATAGACTGTTATTCCCCTCAAACTTCAACTCTTCTGAAACCCGAAGTGTTGCAGGTCCCGAAACCTTCACGTTTTCTTTGCCATCGCCGGCGAATATCGTGACAAAATCTTCAACCTTTTTACTCAGCCATCTGGTTTCCGCGCACTCCGAAACATCTTCGCTCATATCCCTGTGTGCATAAAAACTGTCTTGTAATAACCGGTTTAAATCAGGTGATAGATGATGGTCGCTCTCTTTATCGTTTTCGGTCGCCCAAGCCGGAAGCACGGCTAATCCGGCCAATCCAAGAGATGAAGTTCCTAAAAACTTGCGCCGGTTCCATTGATTATTTTTTTTATTAGTCATTGGCGATTTCCCTAAATAATTCCGGTTATTTTGCTATTCAGTAATTTTTTGTAAGAAAAGATAAAGAGATTGTCGATAATTACGAAAAAAATGTAACAACCGTGTTAGTAACACCGTTGTTACATTTTTAAAGTCTAATAAACTGTATTGGCCTATTTGATTTATCTCACAAAGTTGGCTGCATTCAGGAAGTCGAAACTTTTCTTCACATCTTCCTGCGGAGTGCCGTCGTAGCGTTCCACTTCCACATACCAATCCTTGATATTGTTGGCATAAGCCTGATTGAAAATGGCTTCAAAATCCATCGTTCCGCTTGCACCGATTGCTTTTTCATCTTTGATGTGAAGCACCCTGATCCGTTGCGGATATTTTTTCATATATTCCACAGGATCGTATCCGCCTCTTTGAGTCCAGTATACATCGTTTTGGAAGATTACGTGGTCGGGGCTGGTATGTTCAATCAACAAGTCATACACAGGAACTTCGTCTATTTTGTTTTCAAATTCAAACGCATGATTGTGATAACCGAAAGTGATACTGGCGCCGGCAGTGACTAAGCCTATAGAACTGAAATATTCGCCGTATCGCTTCACATTGTCCAAAGTAGCGCCTTCGCCGGTTAACGGAGACGATGGCATAATCATGTATTTCATACCTGCCGCAGCGTGTGCTTCAGTAGCTTTGTTCCACCACGCCATATCTTCATCGCGGTTGCCGCTTATTTCACGACCCAAATGTGCGCTGGTAACCCTCATACCCAAATCGTCCACCATTTTCTTAAATTCTGCCGGAGCCAAATTATAGATTTTACCGTCGCTGTATCCGGCGGTCTCGAGATTGGTATATCCCATCTTGGCAACAATTTCAAGCACCTTTTGGATGCCCAAATCACCTACATCTTCACGCAAGGAATAAAGTTGCAGTCCAATGCGTTTGTTCACAACTTCGCTTACCGTACTTTTAGATCCTCCTCCTTTGCAACTTGAGAGAATACTGCTTCCGATCACGCCACCGGCAACCAAAATGGATGCCTGTTTTAGAAAATCACGTCTGTTTACCATTGTATTTTTATTTTTTTTATTGATAATTTGTTAATGCTAAATATCGCACAAAGGTAATACAAATTTATTAATTTTTCAATAAATAATTATATCTTTGCCGTTTCTTAAACTACAAATAACAATAAAATTCGATGGAGCAACTAAAACACGAGTGCGGTATTGCCGTTATAAGACTTTTAAAACCGATTGAATATTACACAAATAAGTATGGCGATTCCCACTATGGGCTCAATAAGTTATACTTATTAATGGAGAAACAACACAATCGCGGACAGGATGGCGTCGGCATCGGTTGTGTAAGCGCCGCCGCTCAACCCGGAACGGAATACATTTCCCGCGAAAGGGCTTTGGGCAGCGCCGGCATTCAGGAAGTTTTCAAAAGCGCTTACGATCAAATCCGGAACGCATCTCCCAACATTCCTTGTGAAAATGTACCTTTCTGCGGCGAAGTTTTTTTGGGACATTTGCGCTACAGCACGGCAGACCGTTCGGGCGCCGGTTACATACAGCCTTTTCTGCGCCGAAGTAATTGGCGTTCACGCAGTTTGATGCTTTGCGGAAATTTCAATCTAACCAATTTAGACGAGCTGTTTGAGCAGTTGCTCGATCAGGGACAGCATCCCCGTTTGTATTCCGATACCTTGATGATGCTCGAAATGATGGGGTATTATCTCGACCACGAAGTGCAACACTTATACGAATTATTCAAGTCGAAATGCAAAGATGGTGAAACTCGAAACCGGAGAATTGCAGAAAATATCGATATTGCGCATATTTTGCGACGTTCCTCGCAAATTTGGGACGGGGGATACGTTATCGCCGGAATAACCGGAAACACCGATATGTTCGTATTCCGCGATCCGAACGGCATTCGCCCCGCGTTTTATTATTCTGATGATGAAATTGCCGTTGTGGCTTCGGAACGGCCGGTTATCCAGACCGTTATGAATGTCAAAGCCGAAAATGTTAAAGAATTGTCACCAGGTCAGGCATTTATTGTTAAACAAAACGGAGAAAAACTGCTTGAACAGATTCACGAGCCTCGCAATGTGAAACCCTGTTCTTTCGAGCGAATTTATTTTTCGCGTGGTTCGGACAAAGACATCTACCAAGAACGGAAAATGTTAGGTCGTCAACTGTTGAATCCGATTCTGAAAGCCATCGACGACGATATGGAAAATACGGTTTTCTCTTTTATTCCCAACACGGCGGAAGTAGCATTCTTCGGGATGATGGAAGGTTTTGAAGACCATCTGAATGAACATAAAAAGAAATTAATCAAAAATCGTTTGAATGAACTGTCGGAAGACGAGTTGGAACGGATTTTAAGTATGAGAGTCCGGCAGGAAAAAGTAGCGTTGAAAGACATTAAACTGCGAACCTTTATTGCCGAAGGAAACAGTCGCGACGATTTGGCTGCCCACGTTTACGACATTACCTATGATTCTATTCGGGAAGGAAAAGATAATTTGGTAGTGATCGACGACAGCATCGTTCGCGGAACCACTTTGAGGCAAAGCATCATCAACATTCTCGACCGTTTGGGGCCTAAAAAGATTGTTATCGTATCTTCTTCTCCGCAAATCCGTTATCCCGACTGTTACGGGATTGATATGGTGAGTATGGACGAATTTGTCGCTTTTCGGGCAACCATCTCCTTGCTTAAAGAGCAGGGATTGCAATCGGTGATTGATGAAGTTTATAAAAAATGTAAAATTCAGGCGGCTTTACCGAAAGAGCAGGTTGTGAACTGTGTGAAAGAAATTTACGAACCATTTACCGATGAGGAAATCACGGTGAAAATCGCAGAAATTCTGACACCGGACGATGTGAATGCCGAAGTGAAAATCGTTTTTCAATCTTTGGAAGGACTGCATCAGGCCTGCCCCAATCACAAGGGCGATTGGTATTTTTCCGGAGATTATCCCACGCCCGGAGGAAACAAGGTGGTCGTAAACGCTTTTATCAGATACTACGAAAGTAATGAGATGACAAAAAAGAAGCCTAAGAGTAAATAACTTATGCACTTTCAACTGCAACATACCGATAATTATTCCCAAGCGCGTGCCGGATTAATTACTACCGGACACGGGACTGTAGAAACGCCTATTTTTATGCCGGTCGGTACGCAGGGTGCAGTGAAAGCCGTACATTTCAGCGAATTAAAAAACGATATTCAAGCGGAGATTATTCTTGGTAATACCTATCACCTGTATCTTCGTCCCGGAACAGCAATTTTGGAACAAGCCGGCGGTCTGCACCGGTTCAACGGTTGGAACGCTCCAATTCTCACCGATAGCGGCGGCTTTCAAGTGTTTTCTTTGACCGAAAATCGAAAAATAAAAGAGGAGGGCGTAGAGTTTCGTTCCCATATCGACGGCTCCAAACACCTCTTTACCCCCGAAAACGTGATGGATATTCAACGGAGCATCGGCGCCGACATCATTATGGCATTCGACGAATGTACGCCCGGTGATGCCGATTACGCTTATGCTTCCAAGTCCCTTGCACTAACCGAACGTTGGTTAGACCGCTGCTTCACACGTTTCAACGAAACGGAATGTAAATACGGATACGAGCAAAGTCTTTTCCCCATTGTGCAAGGCTGTGTGTATCCCGACTTGCGAAGAAAAGCCGCTGAAAATGTGGCTTCGAAGCAAGCAGACGGAAATGCCATCGGTGGATTAGCCGTAGGAGAACCCACCGAAAAAATGTATGAAATGATTGAAATCGTCAATGAAATACTTCCCACCGACAAACCGCGCTACCTGATGGGGGTAGGTACGCCTGCCAACCTGTTGGAAGCAATCGAACGCGGAGTAGATATGTTCGACTGCATTATGCCCACCCGAAACGGCAGGAACGGTCAAATATTCACAAAAGACGGAATTATGAATATGCGTAACAAGCAATGGGAAAACGATTTCAGCCCTTTGGAAGAAGACGGCGCTTCGGCGATTGATACGCGCTGTTCCAAAGCCTACCTGCGGCATCTGTTTATGGCAGATGAAATTCTATCCCTGCAAATTGCTTCCATCCACAACCTTGCGTTTTATCTATGGTTGGTGAAAGAAGCAAGGAAGCACATTATTGAAGGAGATTTCACTTCGTGGAAAGCGTCTATGATGCCGCACATTCAAAACAGGATATGATCAAAAAACTTTCCATAATCGATTGGTATATTATCAAGAAATTTCTTGGTACGTATATTTTTACGATTTTTTTGTTTATTGCGATTATAGTTATTATTGACGTAAATCAAAAATTCGATAATTTTATCAAAACATCCGCGCCGGCAAAAGCCATTATTTTTGATTATTATTTTAATTTTATTCCTTTCATAATCAACTTGTTAAGTTCATTACTTGTGTTTATTTCCGTTATATTTTTCACATCCAAATTAGCCGATAATTCGGAAATAATTGCTATGCTTTCCAATGGACTGAGTTTCGATCGCCTGATTGTACCTTATATGATTTCCGCATTTGTTATTGCCGTTTTAACTTTCTTTTTGAATAGTTACGTTATTCCACCCGGCAATATCAAACGCTATGAATTTGAAAATAAATATGTAAGTGATAAATCAAAAATATACACTGCTCATTCTCAGTTGGAAGTTGAGTCGGGGGTGATTGCTTACTTCGGTTCTTTCAGCAGTTATAACAATCGTGGTGACAAATTTTCTTTAGACCGCTTCGAAGGGAAAGAATTGGTTTCAAGATTAACCGCTCGAAGCATTACTTGGGACTCGGCATATCATTGGACAGTGAACGATTATACCATTCGCAACTTCGACGGTATGAAAGAAACCATTATCAGGGGCGAGAAAATGGATACCGTTTTATCTATCGTACCTTCCGACTTTTTAATATCAATCGGCGACTCCGAACAATTAACTACTCCGCAATTAAAGACCTACATCGACCGGCAAAAAAAGCGGGGTATCGGAAATATTCAGCAATTCGAAATAGAATATTACAGGCGTTTTGCCAATTCATTCGCTGCTTTCATTTTAACAATTATCGGCGTATCGCTGTCTTCCCGCAAAATCAAAGGTGGAATGGGAATGCACATCGGCATAGGTCTTGTACTCAGTTTTACTTACATCCTGTTTATGCAAGTAACCGCCACATTCGCCGTATCCGGAATGGTAAGTCCTATGGTAGCGGTTTGGATTCCGAATATAATATACGTCTTTATCGCTTTTTTCCTTTATAGAAGAGCGCCAAGGTAGGTAAATAAAAATATGGCTATATGATACAAAACGAAAGAGAAACCCGGCATCAGCGGGTAATGACGGCGGTCGGTCAAATGATGACTGCCGCTCGAACCGCTCCCAAAGGCAAAGGAGTGGATATTATCGAAATAGCGGCGGTTGAGGGAAGTGATATTCAAACACTGTCGGACAAAACCCGGGAACTGGGGATACAGAAAGGATGGAAATTCTTTGAACGCGATGCGGAGAATATTTTATCAGCCGAAGCCGTAGTCCTCGTGGGTACTCGCCGGAAAGAACAGGCCTTGAATTGTGGTCATTGCGGATTTCCGACTTGCGGCAATAAGCCTCAACCGGTTCCCTGCGCCATTAATGCAGTCGATGTGGGAATCGCTATCGGATCGGCTTGTGCTACGGCAGCCGACTTGCGCCTCGACACGCGGGTGATGTTTTCCGTAGGGTATGCTGCACAAGCCTTAGATTGGCTCGACGGATGCGAAATGGTTTTCGCCGTTCCGGTTTCGGTATCTACCAAAAATCCGTTTTTCGACCGGGCGGTATAAAGTTAAAGGGACTTATTGTACAAAGTACAATAAGTCGGATCACTGAGAAACGCGTAGCGTTTAAGCGATTATAGCCGTGTGCGAAAGCGCACGGAATGAGATCACGTCCGGCATTGTGCGCCGCGTAGCGGTGCTGCATTTGGGTATCTCGCATTTTCTGTTCACATTCACAAATTAACACCACCGCTACGCGGCGAATGCGGGGTGTTGGGTATCACCCCCTCCCGTGCGCTTTCGCGCACGGCTATAGACTCGTAATCGCTCCGCGATTTTTTTTTTCATTTAAGATGCTTTGCAAAAAATCCCATCATACTTTTGTATAATTCCATTTGGTTTTCCTCGCGGTCGAAGCCGTGTCCTTCATTGTATTTTACCATATAGGGAACGTCAAAACCTTTTTCACGCAATTTGGCGACGATTTGGTCGGATTCGTTGATGTTCACTCGCGGATCGTTCGCTCCCTGCACCACAAACAACGGTTTCTTGATTTTATCGGCCTGATACAACGGCGATACTTCCTTAGCAATTTCCGCTTCAACAGGATCATCAATGTCATACCACACTTCCATTATCTGATCTCTATACGGTTTCCAGTATTCGGGAATTGAATTGATAAGCGTAAAAATACTTGAAGGTCCCACATAACTCACACCGCAAGCATACAAATCGGGGGTTTTGACCAAGCCCATGAGCGTTGCATATCCGCCGTGGCTTGCGCCGTAAATAGCAATTTTGTCTTTATCCACCCAGCCTTGTTCAATAACATATTTCACGCCGTCTTCGATATCGTCCATTACTTTACGTCCTACCTGCTTGAATCCGGCTCTAAGAAATTCTTTTCCATATCCGCCGGAAATGCGAAAATTCACTTGTAGCGTAGCATATCCTCTACTTGCAAAAAGTTGTGTTTCGGGATGAAAGACCCATGAATCTCGCTCTTCCTGCGGCCCTCCATGCGGAAGAACGATAAGAGGCGCTTTTTTACCTTCGAGAGCAGATTTTGGCAGCGTAATATATCCGTGAATAGTAAGTCCATCCCTGCTTTTAAAGGTGATTGGACGCATTTCCGCCATATCTTCTTCTTTCAGTTGCGGAAATAAATCATACAAAAGCGCAAATTGTTTTGTTTTTGTATCGTATTGATAATACACTCCGGGTAATTTGTCGCTGTGAATTGCAACAAGAAACGTATTTTCATCATCGTCAAAATCGGTAATTGTAAAATCTTTTCCTTTGAATTCATTATTCATACCTTGGTGAAAATCTTTATAAAAATCGCTTACCGGAACTCTTACGGTTTTCTCACCCTCATATTCAAAATAATCGATTTCATAATTGCGTTTACGTGAAACTGCCATTCCCGAAACATCGAAATCAGGATTTGAAAATACTTCTTTAACAACTTTATTGTTTTTAAAATCATACAGAACAATTCTGAGCTTATCACTGTCAAGATTTGTCAAAACATATATTTCATCTCTATTGGTTGATGAATAATTGAAACTTTCAATACTAAATTCATCGTACCAATTCATATGCTTAACAAGATTAAAATCACCGGTAGTTAAATCTTTATAGTATAATTCACTTTCTATTCCATTTACTACTTTTTTGTAGGCACGAAATTCTCCATCTTTATCGAAATAATAACCTGTAATAGAATTATTAACATCGGTATTTTCATATAATTGAACCATTTCTCCGGTTACAATATTAAGTTTATAAGGCTCAAAAACTTGCGGATTGTTTTTATTCATTAGAATAATAATATAATCCTTTTGCTCTTTCAGCAAATTCAATATGCGTGCCATAACACCATCAAAAGGCGTAAGGTCGATGTTGTTTGATCCATCCATATTTACAGCGTAAAGATGAATATTTTCATTTCCGCCTTGATCCATTACGTAAACCAAACGATTTTCATTTATCCAGTAATATCCAAGTATTAACCTGAGTTTTGTTTAAGAAAACGATAAAAAAGGTTGCATAATTGAAAATATTTCGTTATCTTTGTAGTTGAACATCAAACAATTAAACTGATTTTTCAACTATGCTAACCCGAGACAAAATTACTGAAATTTTTTGTATTGCAGACGACTTCTGCCAACATTTTGCTTCCGAA
>Ga0082212_10013413_pt1 | contig 10244 bp, 10 predicted proteins | sample TergutNt197P3_FD_71548 | JGI IMG/M metagenome (GOLD analysis project Ga0082212, IMG submission 71548) | Neocapritermes taracua P3 segment gut microbial communities from Petit-Saut dam, French Guiana - Nt197 P3 | ecosystem: Host-associated > Arthropoda: Insects > Digestive system > Gut ...
CTTCCGAAAGCGGAGGCATGGATGCCGGAGCGCGCGAATTGGCACATGGATGTGCCACTGAGCGTAAAGGAAGCAGAAAAACGTCTTCTGAGCGCAAGGTCCTGAACTATAGCAACTTCTATTCATTTTCTCCGTATAAATCTTTTTATTGGTATTATATTCCTGCGTTTTTGGATATTTTTACGAAACACGTAAAAATCAACTGTATTTGCATTTTTCGCATATTTACTTTGTATCTTAGCAGTGTTAGAATCGTCACTAATCGGTAAGAAGCGGCGCCCTGCGGCAGCGCTTGGGAACGTCGCTCAGGCCAATAATACAAGGAGGCAATATTCAATGCTTGACCCGACCAAATACAAAGACTGGGAAATTGCTGAGGATGCTGAGAAATCACTCCCCAGCGTCGAACACTTCCGCGAGAAAATGGGTCTTCTGCCCGATGAGATCATCCCTTACGGCAAAACCCCAAAACTTGACTTCATTAAAATTATGAACCGCCTGAAGGACAAGCCGGACGGAAAGTACATCGAAGTAACAGCCATCACCCCGACTCCGCTCGGCGAGGGCAAGTCCACCACATCGCTCGGGCTCATCGAGGGTATAGGCAAGCTCGGCAAGAATGTCGGCGGGTGCCTGCGTCAGCCGTCAGGCGGCCCGACTATGAACGTTAAAGGTACGGCGGCGGGCGGCGGTAACTCGCTGCTTATCCCCATGACAGAGTTCTCACTCGGCTTGACAGGCGATATCAACGATATCATGAACGCTCACAATCTTTCAATGGTAGCGCTGAACGCGCGCATGCAGCACGAGCGTAACTATGATGATAAAAAGCTTGAAGAGATAGGCCTCAAGCGTCTCGACATCGATCCCGAGCGCATTGAAATGGGCTGGGTACTCGACTTTTGCGCACAGGGCATGCGTAATATCCGCATCGGCCTGGGCGAAGGCACGAGCAACGGTTTCGAGATGGACTCAAAGTTCGGCATCGCCGTCGGAAGCGAACTCATGGCTATCCTCTCAATAGCAAAGGATCTTAAGGATCTGCGCGAGAGGATCGGCAAGATCATAGTAGCGTACAATAAGAAGGGCGAACCTGTTACGACCGCGGACCTCGAAGTCGACGGCGCAATGACAGCCTGGATGCGCAACACCATCAACCCGACTCTTTGCTACACAGTTGAACATCAGCCCTGTTTCGTACACGCAGGCCCGTTCGCGAATATCGCCATCGGCCAGTCGTCCATTATAGGCGACCGCCTCGCGCTCAAGCTTTTCGACTACCACGTCACAGAGTCCGGCTTCGCGGCAGACATCGGCTTTGAGAAGTTCTGGAACGTCAAGTGCCGCCTGTCCGGCCTTAAACCTCATGTCTCCGTTCTTGTCGCGACGATCCGCGCGCTTAAGATGCACGGCGGCGGGCCGGCGGTCGTAGCGGGGCGCCCGCTTCCGGTCGAATATACAGAGAAGAACCTCGATTTACTGGAGAAAGGCACCGCAAACCTGTTCCACCATGTCAATAACGTCAAGAAATCGGGCATCAAGCCTGTCGTCTGCATCAACAAGTTCTACACTGATACTGAAGAAGAAATCGCTCTTCTCAAAAGGCTTTGCGCGGAGCAGGGCGTACGCTGCGCGCTCAGCGAGCACTGGCAGTACGGCGGCGAAGGCGCCCGCGAACTCGCCGAACTCGTGGTTGAAGCGTGCGACGAGCCTTCCGAACTGAATTATCTCTATGACCTCCAGATGCCGCTGCGTCAGCGCGTCGAACTCATCGCGAAGGAAGTCTACGGCGCCGACGGCGTCGAGTGGGCGCCTCTGGCAGTAGAGAAGGCGGAGCGCTTTGAGAGTGATCCGTACTACGCAGACTTCTGCACGATGATGGTCAAAACGCATTTGTCCCTCTCCCATGACCCGACGATCAAGGGCGTACCGAAGGGCTGGAAGCTTCCCATCCGCGACATCCTCGTTTACGGCGGCGCGAAGTTCCTGTGCCCGATGGCAGGCACCATCAGCATGATGCCCGGCACGGGTTCAAACCCGGCATACCGCCGTGTAGACGTCGACGTCGAAACCGGTAAAGTTTCCGGTTTATTCTAGTATCTCACACACCTGCCGGCAGGCGAAAGAACCTGCCGGCAGGTGAAAATGCCTGCCGGCATACTGCCGGAATGGAGGTCAACCTGATATGTCGTTCGTAAACAACACCTGCACTGAGTTCATCAACGCGCTGGCTTCGAAAGCTTCCGTACCCGGAGGCGGCGGAGCTTCCGCGCTTGTCGGCGCCGTGGGTACGGCGCTTGGAAGCATGGTCGGCAACCTGACTGTCGGAAAAAAGAAATACGCGGACGTTGAAGCCGACATTATGGCTGTCATGGAAAAGGCTGACGAGCTGCAGTCTGAGCTGCTTTACCTTGTCGATCAGGACGCCGTGGTATTCGAGCCGCTTTCAAAGGCTTACGGCATTCCTAAAGATGATCCGAACAGAGAGCAGGTAATGGAAGACGCTCTAAAACTCGCCTGCAGCGTCCCGATGGACATTATGCGAACCTGCGCCAGGGCCATCGAACTGCTCGACGAGTTCTCACAAAAGGGCAGCGCTCTTGCCATCAGCGACGCAGGCGTCGGCGTTGCGTTTTGTAAATCCGCGCTCATGGGCGCAAGCCTGAACGTGTTCATTAACACAAAGTCTATGACGGACAGAGAGTACGCTTCTTCAATAGAAAGCGAGGCTGACGAACTTCTCGTGAAATACTGCGCTATGGCGGACAGCATATATAACTCTGTCGTATCCAGACTCAGATAATGTAAGGGGACTTTATATTTATGGCGGAACTTCTTAAGGGCGCCGCCGTCGTTACGGCGCTCAACGAAAAAATGACAAAAGAAATCGGGGAGCTCAGGGAAAAGGGCGTAACCCCAACGCTGGCGATACTCCGGGTCGGAGAAAGGGACGACGACATATCCTATGAAAAGGGCGCAATGAAGCGCTGCGAAACTGTCGGAGTCGCGGTTAAAAACGTCGTGCTTCCGGCTGACGTTGCCCAGGACGTCCTTATGCAGAATGTCGAAGCCCTGAACGACGATACCTCAGTCCATGGCGTACTGATATTCCGGCCTCTGCCAAAGCACCTGGATGAAGAAGCGGTCCGTAACGCGCTGAAACCTGCGAAAGATATCGACGGTATCACAGACGGTTCGCTTGCCGGCGTGTTCACAGGTAACAACATGGGCTACGCCCCATGCACGGCGCAAGCCTGTATGGAGATTCTTGACTACTACAACATCGACTGCAAAGGCAAGCGCGCCGTCGTTGTCGGGCGCAGCCTGGTGGTCGGGAAGCCTGCAGCAATAATGCTGATGGGCAAGAACGCGACTGTTACGGTCTGCCATACCCGCACCGTCGATATGCCTGCGATCGTTAAGAACGCGGAGATAGTTATCGTTGCGGCCGGGAAAATGGAGAGCATCACGAGCGAGTATTTCAGTCCGGGACAGGTCGTTATCGACGTTGGAATCAACTGGAACGATGAGAAAGGCAAGCTCTGCGGCGACGTTAAGTTCGAAGACGCTGAACCCATCGTCTCGGCGATCACTCCCGTACCGGGCGGCGTGGGTACGGTGACCACCTCGGTACTCGTTTCACACGTGGTCGAAGCCGCAAAAAAACCATTGTAAAGAAGGAGTACCTGTGGTATGATAATAATCGCTGAAAAACTAAACGGCTCAATACCATCCTGCGGTAAAGCGATAGCCGCGCGCGACGAAGCCTACTTAAAAGATCTCGCCGTTCGCCAGGCGGATTCCGGCGCCGCTTTTATTGATTGCTGCGCTTCTGTTAACGAGGGCGAGGCTGAAACACTCAAATGGATGATAGACACAGTGCAAAGTGTCACGGATTGCCCGATTTCAGTCGACTCCCCTGATGTTAACGTCGTCATCGAGGGCATGAAGTACTGCAAGAGGCCCGGCTTGTTCAACTCAGTATCCGGCGAAGGCGGCAAGATCGACCTCGCGTTCCCGATCCTCGCGTTGCCTGAGAACAGCAAATGGGAAGTCATGGCTCTTCTGTGCGACGACACCGGCATCCCGAAGAGCGCCGCGAAACGTATCGAAGTGTTTGACGCGACAATGGCCAAAGCGAAAGAATACGGCATCGCCGAAAACCGCATCCATATTGACCCGCTCATAGAAATGCTATGCACGACGGATGACGGAGAAGGCATCTCAATGGTGCTCGAAGTCATGGCGCACATCAAATCAACACATCCGAATGTGCATATTTCAGGCGCGATTTCCAACATCTCGTTCAATCTTCCGGTACGCAGGCTCGTTAACCAGGCATTCGCCGCCCTTGCGATAAACGCCGGTATGGACAGCGCCGTCATGGATCCGCTCAGTCAGGATCTGCGCGGAATAATATACGCAGCGGAAGCGATGATTGGCCTCGACGATTTTTGCGCCGAGTACACATCCGCGTACCGCGAAGGAATTTTTGGAGCGAAATAAATTTTACATACAAATACAACAGTACAGGAGGAAATTCAAATGTCCAAGATCCCGGAAATAGCAGCAGCAGTAGAAAACGGTAAGGTTAAACTCATTGAAGGCCTTGTACAGGAAGCGCTGGACGCGAACGACGATCCCAACGCGATCCTCAACGAAGGCATGATTGCCGCCATGGGTGTGGTCGGCGAGAAGTTCCAGGCGAATGAGATCTTCGTCCCCGAAATGCTCGTAGCTGCAAAGACAATGAAAAAAGGCGTTGAGGTACTTCGTCCGCATCTCGCCGGCGACAGTATCGGCAAAAACGGCAAAGTCGTTATCGGAACCGTTTCAGGCGACCTGCACGATATTGGCAAGAACCTCGTCGCGCTCATGATCGAATCAGCCGGATTCGAAGTACTCGACCTTGGCGTCGACGTACCTGCCGAAAAGTTTGTCGAATCCATTAAGGCGAACCCGGACTGCAAGATCGCGGCTTGCTCGGCTCTTCTTACCACTACGATGGACTCGCTGAAGAACACAGTTAAGGCTATCATAGACGCCGGCTGCAAGAATCAAGTCAAGATCATGGTCGGCGGCGCTCCGATCACCCAGGCTTTCGCGGACGAGATCGGCGCGGACGCATACACCCCGGACGCCGGTTCCGCGGCTGTCAAGGCTGTTTCGCTCGTATCATAAGCAGCTGAGTAATCCGTATACCGGATTTTCATCAGTAAAATTAACAGCAGCGAACAGAAACGCAGGGATTGAGACTTCAGCCCCTGCGTTTTTTACGTTTTCTTTCTGTACTTTTTGTGAAAAGTGTATTATAATGTAGAAATGATGAACAGGAAGGATTGGTCAAACGATGAAACAGTTGAGGAACTTCACAGAAGAAACTATAAAAAACTTCGTTGAGAAGGAACTGCCGGGCTACGACATTTGCCAATGCGACAGCTGCCGGCTCGACGTAATGGCTATAATGCTCAATGAATTCAAGGCGCACTACGTTGTTACGGAGCAGGGCGCGCTATACGCGCAGATAGAGGGAGAGTTCGAACCGCAGTACAGGATCGACTTGCTGTCAAGCATTGCGAATGCTGTGAAAATCGTCAACAACAGACCGCGGCATTAGTCCGCGGCAAACTACGTGCAATCTGTCCGCCTTTTGGCGGACACCTCTCTATGGTTTGTAAACTTGCTTTACAAACTTTCGTGCAATCTGTCCGCCTTTTGGCGGACACTTCACTATGGTTTGTAAACTTGCTTTACAAACTTTCGTGCAATCTGTCCGCCTTTTGGCGGACACTTCACTATGGTTTGTAAACTTGCTTTACAAACTTTTCTAACCTGTCAAGACCTTCCTCTATGTTCTTCTGAGAAGCCGCGTATGTCATCCTTACATAGTTGTCGCAGCCGAACCCTGTGCACGAAACAACAGCGACCAGGCCGCTCTCAAGAAACGCGAGAGAAAAATCATCGCTGTTGTTGATTAGGATCCCGCCCAGAGTCCTGCCTATCTGTTTTTCGATATTTATCATAACATAGAACGCGCCGTCGGGTTTGCGGCAGCTCACTCCCCTGATCGAGTTGACGCGCCCGACGATGTAGTTGCGGCGTTGCTCGAAAACTGCGCGCATCTCATCGACGCTGTCCTGCGGGCCGCTCAGCGCTTCCGTTGCCGCTATCTGAGATATTGTACTCGGAGCGTGAGTCGAGTGGCTGAGATAATTAGACATGACTTCAGCAAGCCTCGCCTCCGAGGCGGTGTAACCTATGCGCCAGCCGGTCATCGCGTACGATTTCGAAACTCCGTTGACAAGTATCGTGCGTTCCTTAACATCGTCTCCGAGAGACACTATGCTTGTGAACTTCTTACCGTCATAGATAAGCCTGTAGTATATCTCATCGCAAATTATATAAAGGTCATGTTTTATGCATACGTCCGCAACAGCGCGCAGTTCTTCTGCGTCATAAATCATTCCGGTCGGGTTTGAAGGATTGTTGACAATGAAGAGCTTTGTCTTATCCGTGATCACTGCTTCCAGCTGATCCGGCCTGACTTTAAAATCCTCTGACTCGGGAGTCGGGACAGTGACAGGCACGCCTCCCGCCATTTTTACGGCTTCTGAATACGTCACCCAATAAGGCGCCGGAATGATGACCTCGTCCCCCGGGTCAAGCAGCGTCTGCAGAGCTATGTATATGCTGTGTTTTGCTCCGCTGGCGATCACGATCTGCCCCGGTGTATACGTTATCCCGCAGTCGGCGAACAGCCTGTCCGCCACTGCCTGGCGTAGCTGCGGCATACCGTTCGCAGCAGTGTATTTTGTCTGGCCTTTTTTTATAGCCTCATACGCCGCTTCTTTTATATGGTCAGGCGTGTCAAAATCCGGTTCGCCGGCGCCGAACCCAACGACGTCTATTCCGTCGGCTTTCATTTGCTTTGCAAGCGCGTCAACTTTAATTGTCGTGGACGCCTGCACCGCCGAAGCGATTCTCGATATTTCCTTCATTGTTCTCCAATCCTGTCCGTGTGACTATTCAGGACCTTGCGCTCAGAAGATGTTTTTCTCATCGGTCCTGAGAGGGTATCTGAATAGATACCTGTCCGTTACTCATCCCTTAAAGATTTGAAGTATTATATTTCATGGCTGACGTAAATGCAATAATATCACTCAGCTTTTAGTAATATTTCATCGTTTTTCATCGTTATTTCACACTGCTTTCTACACAGAGTATTGATTTATCAGGAAATAATGTTATACTTGATAGCAACGCACAGCAAAGCGTTAAAATTGATTAAGGAGAGGTAAAAATGGACTTATTCGGGTACAATAGTTATGGCTACAGTTCCGGCACAAACGTATTAGTTGGGATGATCATCTGCATTGTACTGGCATTCGCCGGCGGTATAGTTCTGTACTGCACATTCCTGTCAAAGAAAAATAACGGCAAGTTCACCGGATTCCTCGGCTGGCTGTATGACACGCTGACCTTCAACTCGCTGCTCATGGAGCTGCTGCTAAAGGTCTGCTATCTTATCACGGCGGGTTTCATAACCCTGTACTCCATTGTCCTTCTGTTCACGCCGGGCGCCGGGTTCGTTACATTCCTGGTTCTTCTCATAGGCGGTAACATCGGTTTCAGGATCATATATGAGTTTATGCTCATCCTGATAATCATCTGCCGTAACACAAGCGAGATAAACAAGAACCTTTCGGGCTCGAGCAAGACCACTTCCGGTCCGTCGTTCGGCGTCGCAGGGTTCAAGCCTAACCCTCCCGCTCAGCCTGCATATCCGCAGCAGCCGAATGTTCAGCAGCAGGCGCCTGCGTATGCTCCCCCCGTATATCAGCCGCCCCAGCAGCCTGCTGCAGAACAGCAGCCGGTTGAAGCGCAGTCTCTGTTTTGCGCTGAATGCGGCGCAAAGATTGACCCGGGAACCGTTTTCTGCCCAAACTGCGGGGCTCAGGTAAACCAGTAACTCCACAGCTCGAATTACAATACGAAACAATATCGATTCGAGACCACCGGCATTCCGTGGTCTCGAATCGTTAAAGTGTAGTTATGCCGGTATACCCGCAGAATGATTCGCGCTATACTCTGACACAGACAAAGGATTGAATTACGCAAATGAGCATGAGACTAATACTGATCGGGCCGCCCGGCGCCGGAAAGGGTACACAGGCTGCAAATCTCAGTAAGGAGCTTGGACTTCCCATACTTCCGACAGGCCACATTCTAAGAGTGAGCGCCAATGAGGGAACCAGAGTCGGCCTTATTGCCAAGAGTTATATGGATAAAGGGAAGCTTGTGCCTGACGACATCATCATCGATATTGTCAGCGATTATCTCGCCAGAGACGAGTTTCAGCACGGCTATATACTTGACGGGATGCCGCGGACGCTCCCGCAGGCTCAAATGCTCGAAGACGCCGACGTCGCGCTCAACGCTGCCATCCACATCGATATGCCGGACGCTCTTATAGAAGAGCGAATGACGGGGCGACGCGTATGTTCCAACATGAGCTGCGAAGCTGTATATCATGTTGAGACGGTACCGCCAAAACTCCCCGGGGTCTGTGACGTCTGCGGCAGCCCGCTGATGCAGAGACATGATGATATGCCGGAAACGGTAAAGGAGCGGCTGCGGGTATACCACGCGCAAACTGAACCGATCATTGAGTTCTACCGCGCAATGGAGATCCTCCTGTTTTTTAACGCTTCCGACGGCATAAGAAAAACCACGGAGTTGATCCTCTTCTCCCTGGGCTGGACGCGCATCAATAACTTCCATTTGTAGTAACTATTCAAGACCTTGCGCTCAGAAGACGTTTTTCTCACCGGTCCTGATAGGGTATCTGAATAGATACCATTTGTAAATTATTCAGGAGCTCTTGAAACGATGTTTTTCAGGCGCTCCTGAAATTCACTTCTCCGAGCAGTATTACCTCACCGCTGCTCAAAGCGAGCACCGCGCCTATAAACCCCGGAGTTTCACCGGTAAGTTCAGCAGCTCTCTCACTGCCTGCAAGCACAAGAATAGTCGAGAGCGCATCCCCCGCGGCTGAGTTTTCTGTCAATACAGTAGCGCTCACAACATCGCTGACTGCGGGCATGCCGGTTTTTGGGTCGAGGATATGGTGGTAGACCCTGCCGCCGCTTTCGAACTGTCTTTCATATATCCCCGACGTCACTACCGACGCCTCCCCTGTTTCTATCACGCCAAGCAGTTCGCCGTTCTCACCAAATGGTTTTCTTACCCCCACACGCCACATGTTGCCGTCCGCTTTTTCGCCCACAGTGACAACATTTCCGCCAAGGTCTATCAGCGCTGACTTGACGCCGCGTTCTTTCAGATAATCTGCAAGCTTATCGGCAATATACCCTTTCGCGACGCCGCCCGTATCAAGAGTCGCTTCCGGGTCGCGAAGCTGTACAGTCTCACCTGAAAGAACTACTACTCTGTAATCCACCGTACCAATGGCTGCGCGAATATCCCCGGCATCGGGAACCGCAGGGTCGCCTTTGAAGTTCCACAGCGAACTGAGGCGGCCTATCGTTATGTCAAACATCCCGTCAGACAATCTGCCGAAATCAAGCCCAATACTTATCATTTCCGCTGTTTGCGCAGAAATAGTTACCGCTTCGCCGCGCGCATGGTTAATACGCCATATGTCGCTGCCCTCGATAGCGACGCTGAATGTCTGCTCGTACTCAGCGCACAGGTCAAGCGCTCCCGTTACGAGGGCGCGGTCACGCGGCTCGTAGACTGTGACAGTGCACACGGTATCAAGCAGGAGTCTTGTCTCGCTGACAGCAGGCTGCGGCTGGCGCTTCACCCCGCAGCCTGCGAACGTTATAGCAGCAATGCTCAGTAACCCTATCAGCGCGCTAAATCTGCTCATTATCCGCTCCCATCCATCTTTCTCTGCGAGCCGGCGTTTTACGGTCCGGCGCTCTAGGTCCGGCGCTTTACAGGCATGTGTTATACGGGCCTGCGTTATACGGGACTGCGCTTTGCGGTCCGGCGTTTACAGCCGGCGCTCTGCAGGCTTGTGTTATACGGGTCTGCGTTATACGGGACTGCGCCTTACTGACCTGTGATTACATCCACCGCTTCAACATACTTACACCAACGCTGAGCGAATCGCGACCCGCGGATCACCATCAGAAACGGCCCGTACCCGCCCTCGCTTTTCTTTTTTAGCATCTTGCCATCCATCGAAAAGCATACATAGATGCTTTCTTCCCTGTTCA
>Ga0082212_10013414_pt1 | contig 10244 bp, 3 predicted proteins | sample TergutNt197P3_FD_71548 | JGI IMG/M metagenome (GOLD analysis project Ga0082212, IMG submission 71548) | Neocapritermes taracua P3 segment gut microbial communities from Petit-Saut dam, French Guiana - Nt197 P3 | ecosystem: Host-associated > Arthropoda: Insects > Digestive system > Gut ...
TAAGTTCTTTTTCCTTGTAATTATATACAAGTAATAGTATAATTGTTGCAATAATTAGAACGCCTAACGCAATGAAGAATGCTATATAATCTTGCGTAACTATAAGCCCAATAATAAAGCCAATAACAGCCGAAGCTATTGTTTGTATAATAGCTTTTAATATAGATATTGTGTTTTTAGCTAACTTAGGCTCCATAATGTATTATTTTCCCCAATACTTTATTTTTTATCAATATGTACTCCTTATAGTTACATTTCCCTACAATCCAATCTGCAAAAGCGCCTTATATTCATCAAAAAGTTCCTTCTCCACAGGAAACCCCTGAATAAAAGGCGTTTTCCTCAAGTATACAGGCTTGTTCTGAACCGGATATTTCTCTTTATACATTCTAAAGCCTATCCCATATTCATCCTTTTGCACTTCCGTATGAATCTCCTGCCGTCTGGCATAGGAAACCTCGTTCAATAAATACAAATACTGGATTTCAGCCCATTTTGCCATGCCTTCATAAATGAGCAGCCTTTCTTTTTTGGTCTTAACGCCATAATGCAAGCGAAGTTTTATATCATTCCAATTCCTGAATTGCCAAATGTGGGTTAGCTCGTGGACGATGTTCGCTACCGCCGCTATCTTGGGTGCGCCGTTCTCAACGTAAATCGTATATCCGTCCGAACCCTTTTTGGCAAAAGCAAGTACACGTCCGGTATATCCCGGTGACGGAATGAACTTTCTGCCGCATAATTTCGCTATCTTTTTGGCATCTGCCAGGCGAACCTTAATGGGAACATTAATGCGAATGCCAAAGAAGGCTTCCATATTGCGAAGCGCGTTTTCATAAAGCCGTGTGAACTGCTCGACTGTTTTAAGCGCCGAAGACGAACACTGCGTACAACGTTCCCTGCCGTCCGCCAGAATATCATACTCGCTGCCGGATAATTCCACGGCGCAGAAATCGCAGTAATGCGCGTCGGGCTTATTAAAATAATCATTCGGTATTATCTTGTCGGCTTCGGAATTAACACGGGCCTGTTCCAGAGCGTTTTTGTCATAAGAATGCTGCGACAGGAAATGTAAAGTCCCCGGTATGTGCAGCATGGCATCAAGGCTGTCGTACCCGTAAAGCAAATAATGGCTTTCACTGTACTTTTTGGGCGGTGCAGGCGGCGGTGCTTCAGCGTTATGGCCGTCAGTATCGGATTCGTTGGCAGGTGTGTCATCCGTTTCTTTATATTCGGTATCATTCACAAAGTCTGCTTTCAATTTTGATTCATGCCACGTTAAATAATCCGCGATGATTTCAAGCAAACGGGTGAAATTTCTCTCAACGGAAACAAGCAGTCCCAGGTCTATCTCGCAGTCTTCAATGATATAAATGGCATTCTCATCTTCAAAATCTTTAAGTTGTATGGGGCTTAACAGTTCTTCAATATTTGGTTCGGTATTTGAGTTCTTCTTCTTCGTGGCGGTATTGGATTCGGTATCGGAATGCTTCTTTATCGTGGCAGTGATGTAATGATAGCTTTCCGGGTAGAGCGTAATAAAGATTTCGTTCAGCAATAACGCTATTGTAAAACGCACTTCCTCGCTGACATCCTTCGACTTTAGACACAGTACCGCCTTGTTTTTATATGGCCTGGCACGTATGTTGTTTACATCAACTTCATGGGCGGCAGCCAGATTATCAAGGGATGTTTGTTCATAATATCCATACGTCTCAACGGAAATTTCGTTACAGAACCCCCGGTATAGTTCAACGCCTCTGCTTGTACGGCGGGAACCCATTGCCGGATCGGGCGTAAAGCCGGTTAGCGTATACTTTCTACGCTGCCGGTAGCATTTACGGTTCGTGATGTGGTCGGCAGCACGGCGAAGCACCACGCCACTTTCCTGAGTAATTGTCTGTACCTGATAATACTTGCCGGAGTAGGTCAAAAACTGCCCCGGTAGATATTTTTGAAACACTTGCCCGTACAGCATGGCGCCGAGGTAATAATTTTTATCCTTATCATCCTCGATAATGAAATAAGCGTTGGAAAGGTTGTTCGCGTATTCCGCCAGTTTTGTATTGTTTTTATGGATGGAGTAATATGTCGATTTCTTAAACCGCATTTCGTCACCGACAATTTCATCTTTGGAATATGACGAAACGTCCACCGTATCCACATCGCAGTGTTTGCGGACTAGCTCGCTAAATTTTTCATAAGCATCGGTGAAAGCAATACCGGTAAGCGCCAGATTATGCTTTATTTCCGTATCGCTTACTTCACCGCCGAACATACGCATGATAAGAGCGATTACCGTGTTCCGCTCTGTCCGGGTATAATCCGACACTATGGAAGGGATCGCTTTGGAATCGGCGGTGAAAATAGAAGCGTTATCTACCATATATTCACGCAACAGATAATTTTCACTGATGACATTCACAAAACCCTGATTTTTGGCGCGTGTTGAGTAGAGCCGTGTTATTTCAAACAGGTTATTAAATTCGTCTTCGACCGTGAGGAAGGCGTTGTCCCTCACTCCTAAATTCCACAGGTTGGCATCAACCTTGAACACTTCGGCAAACGCTTCCTGATTCTGCGGGTGCCCGATATAATTGCAGATTCTATCGTAATACTGTCCGGCTATCCAACGCATGTCCACAACGGGAAAACGCTCGCTGCTTACCCAAACGGTATTTGCTATCTGATTCCGCAGCGCGACAGAGGACAGTTCGGTTCCGATACCGAGATAGTGGGCGATGTTGGGCAGTATTTTATGATGAAGGTAATCGCCGTGCGCGTTCCAGTACATGAGGGAACAGATGGCAAGGGTGGGCACGGTGGCGTAAACCTCGGTGAGGTTCACTTTAAGGATATGGGAAAGGGTATCGACAAGGCCGTCGCAGTTTCGGTCGCAGGAACAGTACACGATGTTTTTTGTATCTTTGCCAAGCTGATCTACGATAAGGGAAAGCCCGATCTGCCCGGTAGAGGCAATGCGGGACGGTTCTATCAGTACCACAAACCCAACCTGATTTAGGAATTCGGCGTTCTTGTCCACAATACTGCGGTTATACACATCGGCAAAGCGAAGGACAGCCACATCGCATTCGGTTTCCCGCTCCGTGAGGATTTCGGTTTTCCATAACTCAGGCGTACCGCAGAAAGCGGCGATGCCGTTGTGTATCCAGTTCCGCACGTCTTCGGCGGCGCTGTCACGCCCGACTATGACGAGGGCTTTTTCATAGGACAAAAGCCGCCGGACAAGGGGAAGCACAATATAACCTGTCAGGTCCTGGTAAAAAGGCATGTTCAGCAATACCGATTTTCCGTTCACCATATCAATGGAAGAACGCACGAAGCCGGGGTCAACGGACATTCCGTTTTCTTTTAATTGAATAAAATATTTGGAAATGACCGTATCAAGTTTATTATCGCTTTCGGCAAGATTATCAAGCATGTCAAAGGACGATATGCCCGACAGATTTTCCGCCGTATTGTCGTACAATATACGGTTGTCAAACAAATCATGGTATACCCTGCGGAGTTTCCCGTAATTGGCGATGCGGTAATATTCATCGTCATCACCGGCTACGGTTGTCAGCATTTCCTGAAAGGTAAGGCCGGACAGGAAAAACAATATCTCGCCCATAACCAGCACGCCGAATACGGGATAAAAAGGCGTTTTGAAAAACACCCAATCGGGGAATAATTGAGATATGGCAAGAATTATCGATGAAATGCCTACGGCGAACCAATAAAAACCTTTCCATAGTGTCTTCGCCTGACCGAACTCGTCTTTCAGCACCCATGCGTTCATGCGTTCGTTAAATTCGTAAAACTTGCCCGAAGTCTGCTTAAACAGGAAGCGTTCTTTGCTCCATACCATGCTGACAATGGGCAACAGGATACCTTTAATAATAAGGAAGGCGGCGGCAATAACAGCGTTAAAAATATAGATTAGCCATTTGCTTAGATTAATACCCGCGACAAAGGGAATATACTGGCCTATCCACGCAATACCGTAAGTGATCCATCCGTTTATCTTATTCGCATACACCACAGCTGCAATGCAGTAAATCAACGCCACAAGCGGCAGGATAAATTGCCTTGAGCGTTTTGGTTTGGACAGGTTTACCCTGCCGGACAGAAGAAGAATTATGATAAACGGAATGATAGCAAGCAGGATTTTCCATAAATTTATTGATTCATGAATATTAAGTACCGTAACGGCGGCATTTGCCCGAAAATTACCTTCGACAGTATTCACAGTGAGCATTGTATTACCGTGGTTCACTGCCGTGACCAAGCCGTCCGGTGAGACTGTCGCAATGCCGGGTTTATTGCTGCTCCATTTGATATTGGGATTTGTCGCATTGACAGGTAACACTGAAGCAATAAGCCGTTCAGTTTCGCCGATTTGGAGCGATATGTTTCTTTGGTTTAATGAAACGCCCGTTACCGGAAACTCAATAATCACCGGGTCTTCAACAAGTGATGGCACCAGATTTGCAACATTTACAATCCCCGCGCCGTAATATCTTGGCGATCCTACATTGTCGGCATTAGCGGAAAGTATTGTAATGACATCTTCCTGAGATAATGAACTGTCCCTTGTTCTGAGCAAAGCCGCGCAAGCTGAGACAAACGGCGCAGACATTGAAGTTCCGCTCAGCTTTGTAAAACCGCCGCCCGGAACGGCGCTGTTAATAGATACGCCGGGGGCTGCAATATTGACTGAATCTCCAAAATTGGAGAAAGAAGCCTTATTATCGTTTTCGTCAGTTGCCGCTACGGTGATAACTCTTGAGTAATAAGCCGGACTATAATTCTTTACATCTCCATCTTCATTTCCGGCTGACGTTATAACTATTACATTCATGGAAAGAGCATAATCTATAGCCCTTTCTTCTAACGGGCTTCCGGTATTCTCCCCCAAATGACCGCCAAGACTCATGTTAATTATATCCGCTCCGGAATCGGCGGCATATATGATGGCGTTATGGACATTTAAAGTGGTTCCTTTTCCATCGTCTCCCAAAACCTTTAACGGCATTATCTTTACGTTTGAAGGTGTAGAATCAATAATAATACCGCTTACGTGAGATCCGTGACCTCTTTCATCATTGGGGTTATTGTTCCCTTTGATAAAATTCCATCTGACATCACTTATCCTGTTCCTAAAAAAAGAATGGTTAAAATCAATGCCTGTATCAAGCACCGCTACTATTACTTCGTTATTATTTGATATTTTTGTTAGTTGTTCAGTAAAAAAATCCGCTCCAACTCTTCCGACACCCCACGATAAAGCATCTGCCGAAGCCTCGGTATGAATAACCGCGTCCGGCTGGCTGAATAAAATATTCTGGTCTTCATTGAAGCGCCGATTGGCTTCTCTGGCGGCTTGTTCGGAACCATACTGTAACACATACAGGTTATTCGGGCCTTCGATAACTTGTAATGCTCCATAGGTTTCCGTAAGCTCGCCGCCGTTTGTGACGACAATCAGGCGGTGTGTCTGAAATGCTTTTACAAGTATGACTTCCTGTAATTCAAAATCCCATATCGGCTCGTCAAATCCAAAGAACATCATCACACCTAAAGGCGCCATAACCATGTCATTTGAAATGAATGAAGCATCCTCAAGGATTTTATTTTCACTATTAACAGTAATAGTATTTTGCCCGATAAATATTTCGACTTTTGTTTCGGCAGTTTCGATTATTGCGTTTCTATTGCTGTCGTATGTAACTGTCGCCTTGATTAATTCCGTAATGAGGCCAAGGGGTAAAAATACATGGTTGTTGTAGATTACGGGCACTGAACCCCTTGTTTCAAATCTTGTCAATGTACCGTTTATGTAAATATCATCACTGTTTATCACGAGTTTTATGCTGCCAATAAAATTATCGTCCCAATTTTCCTGCACCAGCAAAGAGGAGCTTAATGAAAATTGATCAGGTTCAATGACGGAACTACAGGATTTTGGTACAACAGCAAAAATTACGACAGCTACTATTAATAAGGAACAAGGGATAATCCATTTTAGTTTTTTTACGAAATCCGGCAAGATTATGCTCCTTCCTTGCGGTTATATATTTCTTCTCGTACAAGGCTCATGCCAGCGATAAAACTATAGGGAGCGTCAAGAGTTTCACCGGTATTATCAAGTTGCAATGTATTTTTGGTTTTATAGGGCGTTAGCTCGTAAAATTGGCTGGCATGGGGCGGTTCCAGCAGAACATCCTCGGTAATATTTACAAAAGCGTTGCTTGTTGAAGCAATATCTACCGGAACTTCATGTAGGGAACAAAGCTCTTTGCTTTTTTCTATTTCTGATGCAAGAGAATTGAGGTGGAGCGTTAATATTTTCTTTTCGGTATAGGTACTGTCATGTTTCAGTATTATTCCTGACAACAGGGAGCGTCCGTACATATAGGTACAAACACCTGAAAAATAACCGGAATAAATATGTGCGCTTTTATTCACGCGGTCGAATATTGCCATGACCGTTTTATTATATTTTTTTATTATCTGCATAAGCTTGCGGCGTAAAAACAATAGAGTAAGAAGCCCCCCTGCCGCAAGAAACACAAGTGCGATGAGCGCAAGACCGAATGACGTACCAAAGGTAGGCCAGCTTATTTTAGCTGAGTTAATTAGGTAGGGGATAAATCCGCAGAGATACACCAGTAAAGAGCATAAGGAAATGAGCAGCACATTACGTTTTGTTAGGCGAAGCCCTATGTGTTTACGCACGGCATCACCGGCTTCCGCAACTTCCGCTTTACGTGCGTCCGGATCGAGTATACCGTATACATTTGCGTTCATTACCTGCGGTTCAAGCTCGTCGATGCGTTTATGAATTCGCTCAATCTGGAAACGGTCAAGAACCTGTTCCCTGCCAGAAAAATCATAAGCCTTATGGCGTGTTTCAATCGCCTTGTCAACTACAATTTCCAGGGGGGCGGACAGAATATTATCTATTGTTTGTTTTGTTCCCTGTATATGCCCGTACCAGAACTGCGTCTCGGAGATTGGGCAGTCAGAGGCAAGCCCCAATGTATCGCCTTTTACCCTCACACCGCTTTCGTCCACTTGCTCGAATTTCACAGAGATGTCCTGGTTCGGTACAAGTTCTTTTTTCTTCTCTTGCGTTAATTCAGGTGAACGCAACATACGTTCCTAAATGATCGCCTGAACCGACAGCAGATTTTCGATATGTTCCCCAAGTACGTGTTTAAGTTTTTCCGCATTAATCTTTATATCGGCTTTGTACAGACGGTACGCATGTAACGCCTGTCCGGGAACCTGATTGACAGCCAAGGTGAGCGTTAAGAGGAAAAGCCGCCAAAGATCACGCTGATATAAGGTATGTTCCGGATTAATGAGGTCATAACAGAGAAAACGGCAGGTGTTGGGGTAGATTTTCCAAAAGCCGGAACTTTCTTCTTCATCGTGGAATTCCCATGCGTGGCGAATAGCCTCACGGGTTGTCTCGCGGTCGTCCGCTTGAAATATTTTCCTTGTGGATAATACCAGCACTTCGACGGGGCGGTTTTCATTGAAGGCGTATTGTTTAGTCAGTTTTTTGTACTCAGCCTTTTCTTCCGGTGAATATGGAATTTCAATTAAACGGGGTTTATAATTCTTTTCGATTCTGTCTATTAATTCAACCTTGTTTTCATCGGTTGTTGCATCCAACTGCTTCTGCAAGAGAGGCTGTTTGCTTTTAGTAAAATACGCATCAATATTTTTTCCGCTCCTTGCATCATATATAGTACGCCCCATCTCATAACCCTTAACGCCGAGCGAAGGAAATCCAGCCAGCATATGGGTAAGGCGAATCAAAGGAACATTATTTTCTTTTAATAACAGCTTCTCCAGCCCTTCATCGACACGGTTACATTTAAAATCAAAAGGATTATTGGGGCTAAACGGCGATGGTTCAGTTTTTGTAGGGTCAATGAGGATGATTGCCCGCCATTCCAGATGCCCTCTTATTGACTTGTACAAATCGGGAACGGCCTGGTCAATTTTGGCATTTGGTTTAGCCGTATTCGCTTCATCCCACTGACATTGGCATACACTGCCGCCGCGCCCGGTGAGGAAAGGGGCAAACAGCCACTTATGCTTTTCGAACAGCGGTGTTGTATTGCGATCTGTTATGATAACGGTATGCACGGTAATAATCCTTTCCCTGAATACACGTGTCGCTTACTCAGCTTTCGCTTCATCGTCCTTTTTAGACGCTCTTGCCTTGTTCGGCGTGTCTTCGGTAAATAGATGCTCCGATGATTTGCTGATTCTTTCGGCATCTTTTGTAAACCCTTTGCCATTCAAGACGCTTGTAACGACATGCAAAAGCCTTTCCAGATAATCATCCAAAACAGAAGGATGGTTTTTCTTGTAGAGATCAAAATTGGCGGTAAACACTTTAAGCTGGTTCTCAACCAATTCGACATATCTGGCATCGCGTTCGGTTTCGGGGCATAGAATTTCTATTTGCCCGTACAGCGTTTCAAGGATAGTTTCAAACAGCGTAAGCCCCTGCTCGACAATAAAATCATCCGGCGGCATTGTCGCCTTGAAGGCCACGGCAATGCCGAAGATGCTCATTATCCGAGATTTTTCGCCGGAGTCATCGCCTGAGAGTTCACGCAGGGTTAAGGAATTTAAACCTTTATATAACGCGCTTTCTTCAAACTTGATTATATTGTTCTTACGGGCCGCTTCAAGTTTATTGTCAATGGCAACCAGTATTTTCTTTACGATAACCGGATTAATGGTCAAAGCGTCGACGATTTGGTAAAAGGTGTCACAGGGCGTTCCGTTTGAAACCACAAGAGGAATTTCATTCTTGTCATCCAGCCACAGTCTGTATCTCCACTTGTTACCGACTTTTTTACACTTGATGCAGCCGTACAGAAGCCCCAGGATAAGCGCCTTGTAAATGTTCATTTCCTGCTTTTCCTGCAGCTCATTGTTAAGGTCCGGCATCTCGGAAATAAGGTGCCAGTATTTGTGAAGGTGCGGTGTAATTACCCGCGTAGTGAGCGTATCAGGCTCTATGCGGTTAATCATGTCAAAGTATGACTTATAATACTCTCCTGCCTCCAGCGTAACCGTTTTACCTTTTTCGGGCGGTGAAAATTTGAGCAGGTCTTCCGGGAACAGGCCGTAAATCGCGTTGTAAAAAAGTATGTGCTCATTATCGATATCTTCGTCTTCAAACCCGTCGCCGCCGAAAGATTTTAATTCGGAAAGCACCAAGTCCCTGCGTTCAGGATCATCGGTAATAATCTTCTTGTTATACGCGCAAGCGGGGTTGCGGACGGATTCTTCACCCACGGGGCGGTTGATAAACGGATCGGCAAGTGTTTTCGTATCTTTGATAACCTGCTTTACATATTCGATGATGCTTTTTCGGTCTTCTATTCCCTCCTCATATTTGGCCTCGGTTTCCAAGGCGCGGATGATGTCCATCTTAATATCAGTGCTATAGGCTTCCATTACGGATGTCATGAAGTGCTTCAGGATTTCATTGTCGAATATATCCTTGAAGAACTTGTCTGTCTTGATTTCCGGAGAGAGCGAGAAATGTCTTACCTGCTTGTAGATTTGCTTGCAGAGTTCCTCCGGTATTTGTATGGCGCTCCCCTTGAACTCCATTTTCTCATAAAATTTGTCAAGGCATTTTTTTGAGGCGCATACATATCGGACGGTATTTCCTTTAACCGGGCTGTACCTGTCCTCCGAGTTTATTATTTCCTGCTTAATTTCGCTGACATTGTTATCGAAGGAATCATAAAACTTTTCAAACGCCTCACATAGGTTACGGACATATTTCACAGCGGCTGTCAGCACCAAAACATAGGGGGCATTTATACGATAATCGGCGATTGTTCCAAAAAGCGATTCATATTCTTCAACAAACCTCTTTTTTTCACCTTCGAATTTTTTGGTTACACGCGCCCAAAATCCTCCCTCCTCAACCTTGTTCAAAAAGTTGCCGATGGTTTCAGTTGTTTCTGTAGTTGGATCATTAAACAGCGTGTCAAATGCCTTAAATCTCGTTTCGGCATTTGTTTTATTCTTCTCGGCTTCCGCAAGTTTTTTCTTCAGTATCTGCAATGTCTGATAAAGGAAATAGCGGGCGGCATTGGGGTGCATAAACTCTTTACTGTTGCCCCGCAGATAGGTTTCGATTTGTGTGGGGTTTTCTTCCAAAATAACCTCTTTGTCATTGTTAGACTCAAAGA
>Ga0082212_10013415_pt1 | contig 10244 bp, 14 predicted proteins | sample TergutNt197P3_FD_71548 | JGI IMG/M metagenome (GOLD analysis project Ga0082212, IMG submission 71548) | Neocapritermes taracua P3 segment gut microbial communities from Petit-Saut dam, French Guiana - Nt197 P3 | ecosystem: Host-associated > Arthropoda: Insects > Digestive system > Gut ...
AACATACATTCCCGGAATTGTAAAGCAATTTGTTTTCCAACTTTCTCCCAACTTTTATTTTGTGTGTTTCTTGACATAGTGTATCTATATACACTATAATAAATTACTGGTGTATATAGGAGCCTCGGCAGGGCAAAGCGTTTGTTGGATTATTGTTGGAGGTGGCGAAATGGCTGCAATTAGCGAGTTAAGATCGAAATTTGACACCATGACACTGGCTCAAAAAAAGCAATTTTGTATGAATTTAGAGAAAAGTATCGAGGGTGTGGGTAATCCGGAGCATGAGAAATTCCTTAATGAATGTATTCAAAAGTATAATGCAGAGTTACAAGCATCAAAAACTTCTAAACCAACGCAAGCGGCTCCACAAGCGACAGCCCGTGGAGCAGCGCAGACGTATGAACAAAGAGCGCTTTTTTGCGATAAATGCGGTAAAAGGCTCACGGAATCCGCGAGATTCTGCCCTTTCTGCGCGGCTCCTATCGGCAAAACACAACAAACATCATCGCAAATCGGGGCGCCGCCTACCTATAGGCAATACGGCGCGTCCGCGCAAAAGAGCGTAATACAGACTATTTCCGGGCGGGAAAAACTTGTCGCGGTTTTTTGGCTTGTTGTCGCGATCCTACAGGCAATCTTCGCTATTATATATTTATTTGCAGCGTTTGTTGTCGGTGAATACTTTATTTCCTTTGCCGTATTATCAGTCATATCGATCCTGAATTTCCGGGAAGTATACACCGGGTTCAAGTTTTCCAATCGTATACTATCCGATCCGACTGGGATTTTACAACGCTATCGTAATATGGGGACTTTTATCGGAACTCTTATTTGGAATCTGATAGTCTTGATATTTGCGATTTTAGATTCCTCCGCGCTTTTTGTTTTAGTCGGGTTACTTGGCGTTGCGGTATCGATCTTCAATATTGTTGGGCTCAGAGGTTACATTTTACAAAATGCGCCTGAATTAGAGCGCCTTGAGATGGAATATCAATAATAATACTAAAGCGTCGCAATATTTACGTCAAAAAGTATTTCATTTGTTTTTTGTACGGACAGCCCGTTACTCAGGGCAAAAATAACGACCGAATCATGACGATTACGCGGATCAAGCTGCGCTTCCTGCGCGACGCGGAGCAATAACTGTGTTTCGGGAAAATTCAGGTTCATTCCAATCGCGATCGCCAGCAGTATATCGCGGCTGGCTTTTCGTTTGCCCTGAAAAACCTTGTAGACATAATCGCCGTGTTCTGAACGTAAAGCGACGTCGGACACTTTTAGCCCTTTGATTTCCAAAAGACCGCTTAAATAACCTTCAATAGTCTCATTGATGATCTCGCTGTTGTTCTCGTCCAGATACTTTTGGATATTATCAGTAATTTCCAGATTATGCAGTAATTCCTGCGTACTCTTTTGCATTGACTGATCACCGCCATGTAGGGTATATTAGGTAAAATATGATTAACCGCTTACCTGACAACATTATCAAAACCAATCGGGAAAAGCAAGAGGGCGCATCATGACGGACGAAACAGCGAAATACCGATTATCTGTTTATCAAACTCTGGAATCGGTTCGTGTAACGCCGTCGTGCAGCATAGAGAAGGTGCTTTGTACACTTGATGAAAATGTATATATAAAAAGTGGTACACTTTATCTAGGAATGTGTAATAATAGGACTAACCAGCAAAACCCTTGTAAAATCAAGGTTTGCCGTGTTAGTCCGATTTTTTATTACACCAATTTCTATGAAAGGCAGGAACACAGTATGGGGAAAACCATTTTTATTGGCGCGAGAAAAGGCGGGGTCGGTAAAACGACGACCGCCGCAAGCCTCGGCGTCGGACTTGCCCGCGAGGGCAAAAAACACTCGTCATCGACACGGATTCTCAGTTTTCGCTGACCGTAAGCTTGGGCATAAGTGAACCAGATAAGCTGGCGGTCACGCTGGCAACAGTTATGAACAACATCATCAATGAAACGGATTTTGACCCGACAGCGGGTATCATCCACCACTCGGACGGCGTTGACCTGCTTCCCGCGAACAATAGCTTAACTGGCATCGAACTCGCACTCGCTCCTCTTATCGGCCGGGAAACGGTATTGCGGCAATACATCGAAATGGTGAAGCCGATGTATGACTTCATCTTGCTGGATACACCGCCATCCCTTGACCTGCTGACTATCAACGCCCTTGCCGCCGCAGATTCGGTTATCATTCCGGTAGTACCGCGCTTTCTCGACGCGAAAGGCTTAGAGCTATTGCTCAAATCCATAGCGCAGGTACGGCGGCAAATCAATCCTTCGCTCTCTATTGTCGGCATACTGCTTACGATGGTTGACCGCAGACCGCGCTTCACACATGACATTATTACGCTTGTCACAAACGCGTACGGCGGCAATATCCGTATCTTCGGCGAACATATCCCGCGCTCTATCCGTGCTTCCGAATCCACGGCACAAGGCGTCAGTATCTTTTCCTATGACCCGTATGGAAAAGTCGCGGCTGCATACGCCGCACTCACGAGGGAGGTGCTTTCGGATGTCGCGTAAGGCAACAACGGTCGGAAACCTTGCCCTTGCCAAGTATGACGACATATTCACACTAAGCACGGGCAATACTGACGGAGAGCGTATAGTGCAAATACCCGTCAATGACCTTCATCCTCCTGAGTTCCATCCGTTTCAGGTCAACGATGACGATGCCATGCTCCGCTTGGCAGAGAGCGTTAAGGAGTACGGTATCCGCGAACCGGGAATAGCGCGACCTCGTACTGATGGGGGTTATGAACTTATCTGCGGCAACCGTCGCAAACGCGCTTGTGAACTTGCAAAAATAGCGGCAATGCCTGTTATAATCCGAGAACTGGACGATGACCTCGCTACAATTATAATGGTGGATTCTAATCTCGAACAGCGCGAAAAGATATTACCGAGTGAAAAGGCATGGGCGTTTAAAGTGATGATGGAAGCCCTCAACCACAACGGCGTCAAGGGCGAGAGCCATTCATATGAGATTATGGTCGGGCGGACTGGCGAATCTAAAAATCAGATATTCCGCATAATCCGCTTGACAGAGCTTATCGTAACCTTGCTCGACAAAGTAGACGCGAATCAGCTTGCCTTCAACCCTGCCGTCGAACTCTCGTACCTGACGCAGAAAGAACAGACCGCTGTAGCCGAAGCAATGGCAACATACAGCGTTAAGCCGTCGCTCTCTCAGGCAGTACGACTTAAAAAGCTGAAACAGGACGGGAAGCTGACCACCGAAGCGATTGACTCGATGCTCTCCGAGGAAAAGAAGCCGCCAAAGGGCGAACCGACCGGGAGCGTGAGATACCGTAAATTCTTCCCCGCAAATTTCTCTCCGAAGCAGATTGACGAGGTAATCGTAGAACTGCTGACAGACTGGAAAGCGAGGGCGGCGGTATGAGCGATACAATACACGAAGTGATTTACCCGCTGACCACAGCGCCTTATATATTCGTTGGCAAGAAGCCTGCCGCTGTCCTGTTCGGAAACGAGCGAGTTGAAGTAAAATCGTGGCGCGAAGTCGCATACACTGTTTTGAAGCGGTGCCATAATGAGCGTTGCGAATCCCTGATGCACCTCCGAAATAAGGTTTTAGGCAGGGTGCGCGTAATTCTTTCAGACAGCCCTGACAGTATGCGGCGACCAATGAAAGTTACTGACGAATTATATATGGAAAGCCATTACGGTTCTCAGACTCTCATGTATATCCTCGTTGAATTGATATTAAAGTACACAGGGTTCGATTACTCAGATATACACGTTATCATCAAGTAAGAGAGATTACGGCCCTACACTTTAAAAGCCCAAGTGCGTTCTGATAAAAGGAGCGCATTTTGGCTCTTATCTTTACATTAATTATACTTTCCTCTCCCACAATCCATGTCTATTACAGAACGTCAATAGTTTCACTCCGGGCATTATGGGAAAGCGTACTTCCGCATTTTGCTCTGGATATAGTTTTACAATCAGAACACGGTCATAGCCAATAAATGCGACGAACGATATTGAGTGAGTTTTGGTCATTTCATGGTCTATTGTTATGAAATAATCGTTCTCTATTTCCTCAACAACCATTGCATGATGTGTATTTTCTGCTTTCACAATCTCCAATGCAGCCAATTTTCTTCCGCAGCAAGAAATATCTGCTTCGCCTGTGCTGAATAATACATTTCCACATGACGGGCATACGAAGAATTTTGTTTTGTTCATATTACCTCCGGCTTTATCATTAGGAGTTAATTCTCCAACTAAGATTTTTTCTATGTTTACCCCTAATATTTGAGAAAGCTCGTTAAGAAGGGAAACATCAGGACAACCTAAACCTCGCTCCCACTTTGAAATTGTGCGGTCGCTGAGATTCAATTTGTCGGCAAGGTCTTTCTGTGTCATATTTTTTTCTTTACGCAAGCGTAAAATGAGTTTTCCAACTTTATCGCAATCCACTGTCTTCACCTCTATAATCAAACATAAACAAAATAATGCTTTTTGGCAACAAACGCTCCGTTGAGTTATCTGTCGCTCACTCAATGCCAAAGGGCTTTTTTCGTTTCTAAAAATATTTTTCAAATATTTTCATAAAAACGCCCCATTTTACCCTGTCAGCGTAGAGGACTATTGAAAAGAAATATTTTTCTTTTCACACCACCAGTGTACTTCGCTTCTCGTGACCGCGCGCCAAGACCAAAGCCACGAGCAGAGCGAGCGCCGCCCCCTCCGAGCGAGGGCTGTGAAAAGGCGGCACGGAAGCGAAGTGTCTTTGTCCTGGTCATGGTTCGAGCGTTGAAGCGGAAGTGTTTCCGTGCGCCGTCGCAAGCCGTGAGGGAGAGGTCTTAGTTTGCGTGGGATGAACCCGCACAAATGCCGATAAGCGGCGACCGGAGAATGCCGTCAGGTCTGCTCCGATAACACTGGTGTATGCTTGTTTCCTTGCAAATTATATTTTCAATCCCAACCTATCCATTCATTATAAGCATTTTCGTCATCCATAAAATCATCGCCGACATTGAGGTTGGAAACGAATTTTGCCGACATTTCAAATGTTCCGTCACGTTCGTAGCGATAAACGACGCCTTCGGGTGAAGCAGTGCATCCGTGAAAGCCGCCGCCAAGCAGACGTAACGCCTCGTCAACGCTGATTGCGCCGCCTTCGTGAATAATCCTTGCGGTGGTAAAACCGTGGCTTGCACACCGTTCCTTTATTTCTGCATATGGCGGTCTAATGGGCTTATTTATACCTTTGATAATATCAAATACCACAAAAGGTTCATGTTGCATTTTATAAAAAAGCGAATGAGTTTTTATCATCCATTCTCCGCAAACCCGTTCATCGTCAGAAAGCAAGTTGTCAAAACGCGCGGAATTATCCGCCACGAAATCGGCGAACCGCCGCAGAAACTCATATTCAGAAGAACGGACATCATAGCCCTTTCGCATGATGGGGTACAGCTTTCCGCCCTTTTTGTATACACCAACATTAGCACCGTCAATTTTTTCGGTGATGTAGAGTTTGTCGCGCTTTGGGAATTGCAAACGCTCAGTAAAATACGGTTGAATAGATTCCTCCAAAACAGTGTCACCCAAATCTTTCAACCGCGAACCGCTCAAATGTTTTATGTTACCGAAATTGCGCGGGATTATTTTCCCTTTAATCTTTTCGCTGATTACAGACATGATTATAGTCCCACCCTAAACTTTCACTTTTCTTCCGCTTCCCATAAACCGCAGCTGTCATCTTTCATTCTGAGATCGGTAGTGTAATCGGAACGAGCGTTGCCGCAAACTATATCACCGACAAGAAGCGATTTCCCGTCACCATGAAGGGCATGGCTGCATTTTTCACACGTTCGGTTGGCTCTCAACAAATCAATAGCGTTTTTTCCCGTTTTTACATCTACGAACTTTTTCCCGCTTTGTTTTTCAAAAAATTCTAATAACTTTATTGAGTCTATCATATCCAATCCTCCGATTTCACCTGTTCAATGAAATAACGGAGTCTGTCCCGCCGCTCTTTATAATCAGGTAGGACGCTTTCCACTATCGACCAAAAATTCGGAGAACGGCTCGGCTCTTTTATTTGCGCTAAAGCCGAAACAACGACATAATCTATAACCTCTTCTTTACCCATGACCAACCGCCATGAAAACGTAAGCACTTTATTTTCAGAACAACTCCCAAGCGGAACTTTTGTGCCGCTTATTTTTATTTCATTAGGTTCGATACCCATTTTTACGGCGTATTTTCTCACCTTTCCGGCTAAATCGTGACGTGCAAGGTCACGGTAAATTTTAACGCAAGCGGCTTTGATTTGCTCGGTTGTATATTTTACGGGCACACAAAAGGCGTTATCGAAGAAAGACTTTTTGCCGCCGCATCCACCCAATATGTATTCATTGCCGCGATACGGAAGTCTTCGCCCAAAATCCGGCGCAATGTTGCAATCGTCTGTACCGTCTTCATCGGAAGCGGAAACTAAAATTTCTGCCCTCTTTCTGCTTTCCGGGTTATTTTCGTAATACCAAGCGCGCTTACGTTCAATTTCGCTCAATATTTCTTTCACATCATAATCAGAATATTTTCCCGCAGCTTTGGCGAAATCCGCAATCATATGGCTGCCTACAGCATCATCGTAGCCCTTATACCAAATTGAACCGCCTTCGTTTTCATACGGCTCAATCGGTTTGTCGTAAGAGATGTATAAAGTATCATATTTGTGCAAATGGTTTTTAATCGTAAAATTCGGAACATATTGAAGATGTTTAACGCCCTTTGCCGATAAATAGCCGTGGCGTTTGTAGATATAGCCGAAAACATACCATTCCGGCAAATCCTCCGGCAGAATTTTCGTGGGATATATTCCGTTAGCATATAAATAATCTTCCGGCGATTGTTCAATCGTCAATTCACCTTTAACCCATTTAACTTTATCGTTCATGTATAATTTGGCATTCGCTTTTTTTCTGCTCATAAATCAACACTCCTTACAGTCTGTTATTTTCAATATCTATTACGGCGAAAACCATTCATCTTTTTTCGGTTTGCACCATAAATCATGCTCTGCTTTTTCTTCAGCAATATATTTATCATCTTCATCGGGATTATCAAATTTAAGCTGCGCTATATCGGTAGGAAATCTGCGAAAATAATCATCTTCGCCGTCATCGCCGCTTAGCACCCAGTCTATACGGTGCAGTCGGGCTCTTAACGTAAGTAGGTCATTATGTGTTTTTATCATTTCCGCAAGAAAATCAGCGGAATAATTACCGGGGTATTCTTCCCAATCCGGTTTCTGACGCAATAAAGCAATTTTCGTCCGCAACGCTTGCGCCATTTCTTCCAATCGGTAATCTTGATATTCAAAAAATCCACCGCTCATTTTATCTGCACTCCTCATTGTTTGAAATATCTTCTTGTTCGGTATATTCGCATTTGAAACGTTCATTGTTTTTTACAAGCACATCAAAACTGACAGGGCGGTAATCGTTAATCTCCACTCCTGCGTTGAGCAGATTCGGCATTTGCCGGAGCATCGGAAAATAAAACGCCTCTCGGTTATTATGTATATGACCGTGAATCATGTAGCTGCCTTTCGCCATATGATTCCAACTCATAAGCGGATAATGGCACAGCGTAATTTTATGCTGACCATCCGAGATTTCGGCGAAACGCTCTACCGATATAAAATGCTCCGACATATCCGCTTTCTTAACCCAATCTTTATCATGGTTGCCAAGAATTAAGTGTTTTTTACCCCGCAGCCTGCTTAAATAGCTGTCCGGCAACGCGGCACTACGGAAAATAAGGTCGCCGAGGATATACACGCTGTCATTCGGGCGGACATTTTTGTTCCACGCAGAAATAAGATGCTCGTCCATTTCCTCAACGGAGGAAAACGGACGGTCACAATGCTCTATTATATTCGCATGACCCAAATGTAAATCTGCGGTAAAGAAAATCACGTTCGCGTCACGCCTCCTCGTCAAAATATGGGGTTAAACCGTACTTTTTAGCAATTCCTCGATTCGAGCTTGAAACTCCGCAAACCTTTCTTTTGGAATATGCTTTTTTATTTCGCTGTAATCCACAGACTTTATTTTCTCTAAAATATCGCCGTGGTTTTTGATAAAGCGTTTTGACCAGTCGTCGAGAGGTAATAGCGAGCTTCGCCCTTTTGTTGCGTGGCTTACCCCCATAAATTCTTTGTTAAACGCAATATTATGGTCGTAGCACGGGGCAAGAGATATAAATTCAAAGGTCTTTGCATCGTACAAAACGCCCGTGTTCTCATCGTGCATATCCGGGTTTCCGATTAGATAATTGAAGATATACATACGCTCGATTTGCCCGGCTATATCTTTTCTGCCCAACTTCATAAACTCGTTATATATTTCTTCGTTGGTATCAAAATATCGTTTTAACTCCGCCGCGTGAACAAGGGAAACTTCGTTATTCGTAAACAGCTCTATATTCACAAAAACGCCGTCTAACTCGCATTTTGCGACAGATATGCCGATTTGCTCGCCGAACAGGTACGCGGGATATTCAAGCTCCGCATCTTCGCGCAACTTCACAAGGTTTTCGCCTATTATAGCTTTAGTAAAAAAGCCTTTTGTGGTAAACAAAGACGTATGACCTTTGAGAAGTTCCGCCGGATTATCCGTTTTGCCCGTGAGAGCATAAAAGCTTAATTCACGGCTTTTATCCCTCAATGAATTAAGTTCACCCCATGTGTGATTAGCGTCTGACGTTTTAAGCCAAAAATTGTCCGTGAAAGAAATTCCCGAACTGTCTTTTATCATTTTATCGCGGTCGCGTCCGACTTTCCGCGCGATATACACCATGTTCATATAAGTGCGCTGTGTATTGTCAATGCGGTATGTTATCCACTCAAAGGCATCAACCGGGCGGATAGGGTCGAGATTTCTGAGCGCAAAAGGTAGATATTTGGGCTCGTAAACCGTGACTGCATCCGCCTTTCTGTCGAAAAGCAACACAGGCGTTTCTTCATACATTATGGTGTATTTCGACACTTTGCCGTTACCGTTGCCGTTATTTTCTAACATATAAATTTCCCTCCTGCTTAATCATACCATGCGCGGAGCAATTCAGCATTTGCAGTAAATTCATCCGCATCGTGAAAGTTTTGTGAAAAATCCAATATCAAATCAACCTTATCATAAAAATTCGTGACTTTGACACCCTCGATAATCAAACGGGAACCATCGCGGTATTGATTTTCGAGAAAACCTTCATACATCATCGTTGCGTCCTGTGCCTCTGCCCGTTTTCCGAAATTATAATATGTTTCCACATTCGGAGCATCATTATATTTATGTTTAAGCGAAATAAAACCAATGTCAAGGATAGCGGCTAATTGCGCTACGGAAAATTCACAACGTTCTACTCCGCCTAAAAAGTCATTGTGCTTTATACCAAGAATTTCAGCCGCTTTGTTCCATTCTTCGGGGGTGCGTATTTCTGTTTTTTGTTTGCTATTCATATTATCAGCCTTTCACGGAAATGTTTTCTCATTGAGGACGCAAGGTTTCCGACTATAATCAGTATAACACAACAGAAACGAAAATACAACAATAATTCCTGTTTTCTCGAATTGCATCGGAATGAAAAACCTCGAAAATTTTATGTGCGGGTTTTGCGTGTTGTAGAATTACGCTTGGGAACAGCGGAAGTTGGGGGAAATGCTATCCGAAAAAATATCAAATGGGATTATGAACCGCCCCGGACGCAACCCTCTAAATGTCAAGCACATAAATGTTGTAAACTTATATACCCCCAGCCAAATCCAGCCAAGCGAGTTGGCATATTTTGATGCAACGGAGAAGGATTTGCAAAAATGCAATGTAGAAATTGGTGACATTTTTCTTACACGAAGTTCACTCAAACTTGAAGGAATAGCGCAAGCTAATATATTATTTGATGATGGTGATTATATATTTGACGACCATATCATGCGAATAAAACTCACCCCAAAGTATGAGCCATTTTTTATAAAGGAAGCATTAAACCACTCCTCAATCAAAAAGGAGTTTATGACAAAAGCCAAAACTGGAACAATGACGACTATCGGGCAGGATGATATAACATCAAGCGAAATCGTTTTTCCCTTAAAGGAAGAACAAACCCGCATCGGCAGCTTCTTCCGCACCCTCGACACCACTATCACCCTTTATAAGCGTAAGTTGGACGGGTTGAAG
>Ga0082212_10013416_pt1 | contig 10244 bp, 12 predicted proteins | sample TergutNt197P3_FD_71548 | JGI IMG/M metagenome (GOLD analysis project Ga0082212, IMG submission 71548) | Neocapritermes taracua P3 segment gut microbial communities from Petit-Saut dam, French Guiana - Nt197 P3 | ecosystem: Host-associated > Arthropoda: Insects > Digestive system > Gut ...
TGATAATTAAAAAAATACTAATCTGAATTAAAAATATTTTCTTCATAATTTTATTTGTTTTTCTTGTTTTTCTTTTGCCGGATTGCGTTAAACTCAATTTTTCCTGTTTTGTTATCAACCATTTCAAGACTTGGACGACCCACAAACGCTCCCATTTTCACTCCACAACGCACATAATACATTTTTCCAAATTCAACATTTATTGGGATTTCCGATTTTGTCTCAGTTTTTGCCCACAGAGAATTTAAACCACCTTTATGAATTTTTATTGATTCGCAAAAATTATTTGTAACTCGACAAATTATCGAATCTCCCAAATACAAGTTATAACTTATCAACGCTCCCTGTCCACCTGTTCGATAAACATTAATAATTGCATAATCTGCATCAATCAAAGCACTATCAATGTCTGCCGTTTCCGCAGCAGCCGTATAATTTTCCATGTCATCAACTCTCAAAACTTCTGCGGTTATCCTGTGGCAAGAACTCCAAATATCCGGTGTTTTATGTTCTGTGATTTTTAAAGCATTCCCACCAACTTTTCGTGATTCAGTCTTCGCTTTATCAATTACAACAGCATAATCACAATTTGTAGAAAAACCCGAATCGCCAACTTTAATTGTTCCCAACTTTTCTGCGTTAGGTGGAGTTTCCTCCCCAAGTTCAAAAACCCTTACTTCTTCCTGATAATCAAGGGGAGCATAGGTCCTCTGCATCGACGAAGTCAGTTTTGCAGAACAAGAAGTCAAAAATAAAATACTCCCGATAATAAAAAAAACATTAATCCTCATAAAAATTACATATTTATTATTGTTTTTAAAAATTATTAGACCTATGTTTGTCAGTCGAGAACACGTCCCCGCTTGCGTCAAATCGCATGTTGTGTGTAAGGCGTTTATAAAACAAAAAAATACAAAATCGCAATTAATTGTGATCTTCTTGGTGAGCCATCAATTCTTGCAACTATGCTATAATTTCCATTTTTGATGACATTTCCATCAATCCGTCCAATTATATTATAATTACGGTCTTTTATTGTGTTTCCATCAATCCGTCCAATTATATTATAACTCCCATCTTTAATAACATCACCATCAATTCTTGCAATTATTCTATAATTACCATCTTTGATAATATTTCCGTCAATCCGTCCAACAATATTATAATTGCCGTCCTTTACTATATCACCATCTATTCTAAGCCGAATATTATAGTTCCCATCCTTTATGGTTATTGATTGTGCAATAGCAGTAGCACAAGTGAAAATTATTAAAATAAAACTGATAAAAACTGTCTTTTTCATTTATAAAATCCCCTTATTCGTGTCGGGCGTAACTTTTATGTAAAAAATTCATTCTTAACGTTCAAGTTTTCACGGCTTTGTCCACCACGCTCTGTCCGCCGCTTGCAGCCCCTTAAATATCCGCAACTTTTTTTTACTTTACAGCGAAGTATAAGCGGACGAAAACGTGTCGCCATTGGCAACGATTCCTGTGGTGGCGCCCTTTTTGAGCCAGCGTACACGCTGATCGGAAGTGCCATGGTTGAAAGCGTCCGGAACCGTATAACCTTGCGACTGCATTTGCAAACGGTCGTCTCCAATCGCGCTTGCAGCATTAAGCCCTTTCTCTATATCGCCCGATTCTAAGGAATGATACATTGCATTGTCGTGATAAGCCCATATACCTGCATAAAAGTCGGCTTGCAATTCTAACCTCACATTCAGCTGGTTACTCTCTTTCTGGCTCATTCGGCGCTGCTGTTGCTGCACTTGATTAAGCGTACCCAAAAGATATTGTACGTGATGCCCTACTTCGTGTGCAATGACGTAAGCGTAGGCAAAATCGCCGCCTGCCTTCAGTTGAGTTTTCATCTGGTCGAAGAACGAGAGGTCGATATACACTGTTTGGTCGCCGGGACAATAGAATGGACCTGTTTGAGCGGAAGCGCTTCCGCAGCCTGAGGTTGTTGCCCGCGTAAATAAAACCATTTTGGGAGGAACATATTTGCGTCCCATTTTCTCGAACTCTTTTGTCCAAACATCTTCTGTTCCCGCTAAAATTTGCGAAGCAAAAGTTGCCATAGCATTTTCTTCGGCAGTCGGCACATATTCTGTCCCGCCTTGCATCGTAACATCTGCCAATTGACCCATAATTGCATCTAAAGGGTTTCCACCCGTAGCCCAAGCGAGGAGCGCTGCGACAATAATTCCGCCAATTCCCAAACCCGCTGCTGTTCCGCCAATTTTACGGCGGTCGTCCACGTTACTGCTGGTACGTCTTCCGTCTAATTTCATAATGTTATCGTATTTTTATAATTATTTGGGTCAAAAATAGAAATTTTATTTTGAATTAACAATAATTCTATATCCGTATTACTAAATTTTAATGCATAATTTTGTAAACCAATTCTTTAAACAGGCTTCCGTCGGGAACGGACGTGCTGTTGTGATTGACTCCTTTGGATTTTGCATCAAACTCGCGAATCAAAGAAACGACTTGCATAGTCTTTCCGGGGTTGTAGTTACGAAGCGCAGTCATGTAGTCGAAAACCTGTATTTCTACCCGAAATCCGAGTACAGCCATGAGATTTTGCTTGGATTTGTTCGCTTCATAATGGCATATCATCAGGTTGGAAAAAAAAGAAAAAAGAAAGGATAATGTAGGTTGAAGTGGATTATTTTTCGGATTTTGTTCATAATAATGCGCAATGCGGTTGGCTTTGAGAATGTCTTTATTAGCCAACGCTTTTTGTAGTTCAAAATTATTATAATCTTTACTGATTCCGATGTTTTTTTCGATTAATTCCGAAGTGATTGTCGCATTTTCTTTGGGAAGTAGAAGGATTAATTTTTCCAACTCGTTGGTAAGTTTACTTAAATCGTTTCCCAAATAGTCGGTCAGCATTTGAGCGGATTTCGAGTCGATTTTAACCTTCCGTTTTTGCAGATAGTTCGAAATAAATGATGGAATCTGATTCTCGTACAATTTTTTAGATTCAAATACAATTCCTGCTTTAGCAATTTCTCCGCTCAATTTTTTACGCACGTCCAATTTGCCATGCTTGACGTTGATTACCAAAATCGTCGAACGCAGCGGCTGTTTGACATAATGAACCAAATCGTCGATATTTTTCAATCCCTGTGCCTCTTTGACAACCACCAATTGCCGCTCCGACATCATCGGAAACCGTTTACAGGTATTGATAATCGTACCGGTATTTGAATCCATACCGTAGAAAATGTATTGGTTAAAATCGCGTTCGGAGTCGTCTAAGACCTTTTCTATCAACAAGTCGGTTAATTGGTCGATATAATACGCCTCCTCTCCCTGAAACAGATAGACAGGCGAGAAGTTTCCTTTTTGGATACTGTCTTGTATTTCCTCAAATTTCAATTCTTTTGCCATATAATTCCATTAAAAGATACGTTTTTAAAATTACACAGAACGCTCATCATTACCATTGTGCATTTTTCGCAAAGGTAAATATTTTTTTACAAACATTAAGATTATTCATTGTGTTATCCAATAGAAAAATTGTATTGTAACCTTTCGGTAAACCCAATGTGACAATTTGCGTAAATTTCGGATAAGTCGCTAAAATTATTAGAATCTTCTTTTACTTATCCATTAAACATTCTGCAACGCATTGCACAAGGATTGAAAGGACAGATGTTGGGAAAATCTGCGACCAAAAGCGTTATCGCAATTATTCGTTTGTTTAGTTTTGAATATTCTTGATTTTGTGCATTGTCATTTGCTGATTTTTGTCCGATTGAATAAGGTGGATTGCTCATTATTCACGTAATCCACTAAAAAAATAGCGAGGTATAAATAATACCAACTTTACCAACTTTCTACGAATTCAGTATAATTTTTATTAGTCTGTATGCTATATGAAATATTTCATGTAAATTTGCAGTATGTATGGTGCGTTATTCAGATGTAGAATCTTTATTTTATAACTATAATAATAAGGCAATATGAGGAAATTTATAGTAATCGGTATTTTGTTTATTTTTTGTGCGTGTGAAAAAAACATGGTTGATGATTTTATCATTGTTAATGATTGCTCAGAAGAAATCTTAGTAACAATAACCAATTTTTCAGATAAAACGGAAAATATTAAAATCGCTCCAAAAACAGATTCATTGGTTTTAGATGTTGGTGGAGTTATGGGTCCGAGAAATTCAGACATGATCAAGTCAAATTTTAAGCGTATCGACGTAACTAAAAATGGTATTTCGTCGAAAAAAGATTATTTGAATAAAAGTCATTGGACCTGTGATATTGTAAACAATAGATACAATAGATGGTACTTGACAATTGAACCCAAAGATTTTGAATGATAAATTCAGTAAAGAAAAAATCTCTGCCTGTCATTTTTTCAATACACAAAATTGTAGGTTTTATTACCGTAGTTACTTGAGTTAATCTGCACAGATATTTGGCGGGCATTTTCGGGGATACCCAGCACTTCTTTCAAATCAAAAGAGAGATAAGTATGCGAGGGATAGCCCGGAGAGTCGTTTTTAGTGTCATGGATAAAATACATGCGAACAATATCGTTTTCTAATTTGGTGGAGTCTACAAGCAGGCCTATTGTGTGGGTAACCGATTTGAAATTGATATAGAATTGCATATTCAGGTAATGACTTCCCAACCAGATACTTTCTAAGAGAATAGGGGCGCTCGCAGATGAACGAATAACAGAATCACTTGTTTGAGTTAGCTTCCCCAGCGGAATTTTTGTTGAGTGGTTTATTTCCACTGTGTATCCCCTTTCATTTTCAATCTGTGGAAGCAGGGAATAATTTATCAACACACGGTCGCCGAAGTCAAACAATTTTCTCTCATTGTCTGGAGTTGAAAAAAGCATATTTCCATTATCCAGCAAAAATTCGTCTTTGTTTTGTGCCGTTGCAATTTCTACAAAATACTCATCCAAGCCATAATCCACGGTTTTATCTTCACAGGAAAAAAGAAAAAACAAAATGGCAATTATAATTAGAAATTTATGACTCATAATTTATCACTATTTGGGGATTGCGGGTCAAGCCCGCAATGACAATGTATTATTCATTTATCATTTATCATTAATCATTATTTTCTGTTGATAAGTAGTTTTTTAAGGGATAAGCATACATCTCTTCCATTCTTTCCATCAAATAAGGAATGTCTTTGTTGGGTAAATCAATTTTATCTAATTGTTGTTGGAAATAGTTGTCAAATTGATCAACATCCTTTTCTGTATATTTATCTTGAAATGTATTCTTTCCCCAAAGGCGATCGTATGCAATATAGTTCACAGGGTAGAAATGATAATTTTTAAAAATCTCTTTATCAATGATTGAAGCGACTTGTGTTACTAATTCGTTTTTCCCCATTGAATTGTCTAAATCCGATAACAAGTTATTGATTGAATGCCCGAACTTCAGAGATATAGATCCTTTGTATCCCAATATACCTGTTTTCATGTTGATAGCATCATCTTCTGGCGTTTTTTTGTGTTCGGGATTGTCTCTTTTTTGTTGAAACTCTTTGGCTTTGAGAAAATCGCAAGGGTCGTATTCATACGAAAAAGTTACCGCAGTCAGATTCAATTCCATTAAACTATTCAGAAATTCCTGATTACTTCCCATTGCCAGCATTTTCAAAAGGCCTTCCTGTGTCCGATCGTTTGAATCCTTTGCCCTTCCTTCACGCTGAGCAATCCAAATTGATTGGTTTTTATCTCGGATAGTATAATGGATGTATTCGGAAAGATGCCTGGATGTTTCGAGCATCTGATGCATGGACACGTTCCTTTTCACGATAAAACATTTATTCAGTCGCACTACATCCCTGATCCATTCCGACAATAGTAAATTATCTCCAATAGCTATTTCAACCGTATTATAATTACTGTTTGCCAGCAGAACACTCAGGAGGGAAGCATCTAAAACAATATCTCTGTGATTGGATATATAGGTACAGGCTTTGTCTCGGGGAATATTTTCCATACCCGTACAGGTTGTGCATGATGCTGTCCGGTTGAGTAATTGAAAAACGATATCCTTGATCAACGTGTGTTGCAACTCGAATTGGCTGTTAAAGGTTTGCATCAATGCCTCAACCTGTTCCCATTGTTTACCAGGGAATAGATAGGAATTCACAACCTCCCTGAATTGGGGATTGTTGAGCAAACGCTTAATCACAGGCGCTACTTCTTCATCGTTGTACGGGCGAATGTCGTCAAATTTTGAAATATCCTCCATAGCATTAGCTTTTATGTGATTCATCTTCAATAATTTCTGTAAGAACATCACGAATATTCAAACCGGCTGCTTTGATTTGTTGCGGAATAAAGCTGGTAGTTGTCATTCCCGGTACTGTGTTTATTTCCAACATCTTCACTCCTCCCTCCGGTGAAATAATATAATCAACACGAATAATACCTTTTGCTCCGATATAATCGTATATCTTAGCAGTCAGTTGTTGAATTTCTTCGGTTAATTGACGAGAGATACGTGCAGGAGTGATTTCTTCCACACTGTCGGGATTGTATTTTGCATCGAAGTCGAAAAATTCGTTTTTACTGACGACTTCCGTTATTGGAAAAACGGTTACTTTGTTTTTGACTTTATAACAGCCGCAGGTTACTTCCACACCGGGCATAAAACGTTCGATAATCACTTCGGTTCCCTCACGAAAGGCATCATTTACAGCCTTTGGCAACTGCTCAACGGTATTTACTTTCGTCACACCAAAACTGGATCCGCTGTCATTCGGCTTAACAAAGACAGGCAGTCCCAATTCAGATTGAATGGCGGTAGCATCCCATTGATTGCCTTTGCGCAGGCATAGAGATTCGGCCACTTTCACTCCGAAATTCTTCAAAAATTGATTGCAGTAATATTTGTTGAATGTCAATGCAGACGCTAACACTCCGCAAGAAGAATAGGGAATTCCCAGCATATCGAAATAACCCTGTAAGAGTCCATTTTCTCCGGGAGTTCCGTGAATGGTGATATAGGCAAAGTCAAATTTGAATTTACGGCAGTTGTGAACAAACGCAAAATCATTTTTGTCTATTGGGATATATTCATCGTCAATCCATTTTAAAACCCATCTTTTATTGGATATCAAGACTGTATATACATCGTATTTATCAGGGTCGATAAAAGACTTCAGGCCTTCGGCGCTTTCTAACGAGACGATCGATTCCGATGAATAGCCTCCGGCCACGATGGCGATTTTTTTCTTCATATCATTAAATTTCTCCATTTTTCTATTAATTGTTGCATATCCTCCGGAACAGGGCTTTCAAAAAAAACTTCTTTTCCGGTTTTCGGATGAACAAACCCAAGCGTTTGAGCGTGAAGCGCCTGACGCGGACAAATCTCCATACAGTTGCGGATAAACTGTTTGTATTTGGTATGATGATTTCCTTTCAGTATCTCATTTCCACCATAACGTTCATCGTTAAACAAAGTGTGTCCGATGTGTTTCAGATGAACGCGTATCTGGTGCGTTCGCCCTGTTTCCAATCGGCACTCGATCAGGCTCGCATAGCCCAATCGTTCCAACACGCGGTAGTGGGTAACCGCCGGTTTTCCACTTTCTCCATCCGGAAAAACAATCATCCGCATCTTGTCTTTCGGGTCTCTCCCCATATTTCCCTCAATTCGGCCTTCATCGTTTTTTACGCTTCCCCACACCAAAGCGATGTATTTCCGCTGGGTGGTTTTATTGAAAAACTGAATTCCCAAATGGGTCTTTGCATCCGGATTTTTAGCCACAACCAACAATCCGGAAGTGTCTTTGTCGATCCGGTGTACCAAGCCGAGGCGTGGATCTTTGGATTCAAAACCCGGCTGGTCTTTCAGCCTCCAAGCAATCGCATTCACCATTGTTCCCGTATAATTTCCGTGACCGGGGTGCACCACCAACCCCGGCGGTTTATCAATGACCATCACATCATCGTCCTCGTAAACCACTTGCAGGGGAATGTCTTCCGGAATAATCTCCAACTCCCTGCGCGGCTGATCCATCACTACCGTAATCACATCGGCAGGTTTCACCTTGTAGTTGGATTTCACCGGCTTACCGTTCGCCCGTATATATCCTGCATCGGCAGCCATTTGAATCCTGTTTCTCGACGCATGTTCAATCCGATCGACCAAAAACTTATCTACCCGCAACAAACTCTGACCTTTATCGGCTACGAAGCGGAAATGTTCATAAAACTCGTCTTCCGAATCCTCGACAAAACCGGTTGCTTCCGCTAAGTCAGCAATATCTTCAGTCCATTCGCCCATGTGTTTCAGAACAACAATTCATCAATGCTTACAGCGGTAGAATCCGAATCAAGTATATCTTCGAGCAGTAAAATATCATCGGAACCGGAACTAACCAAAATCGACAAAGGCGCATCGGCAGTAAGCCGTTGTCCCGCTTCCACAGGGGTTCCCCTGCTTTCCAATCCAACCACCAAATCCCTGTAAGTGCCGGATACCATCTTGACGCTTACGTTTTCAAATCCCATGGAGGTAAGCATTGCGCGGGCGTGCCTTTGCGATGCATCTTTCACATCCGGAATTGTAAGCATATTAGGCAGATAAGCGTTTATTTTCAGAAAGACGGTACGTCCCTCTTTCACCGTCGATCCTACCGGAGGAGTTGTTTCGGCAATACTTCCCGGAACAGCGCCTCTGACAAACGCCGAATCAACCACCAAAAATTTTAATTTCTTATCCGTAAAAAACGGCTCTGCTTTTTCGACCGATAATCCTTTCACATCCGGTATTTCGACCGTAATTCCGTGTTTCGTGTAGCGATTTAATTGGAAAAATACGAGATATACCAACAATCCTGCAACAACAATTATTCCCAACAGATTTCTAATGTAAATATTTTTTAATAAGTTCATTAACAACATATATTAATTTGTTATTCTACCTTTTATCAGCGATCATTTTTCTCTATCCATTGCACAAAAGTAAAAAAAATAATTGATACAACATAAAAAGGGAATAAACTTTCGATTTATTCCCTTTCATATCTTGTTAGCCGGATATTTATCCGTTGTACTCGTCGGATACGGATAATTTTTTCCGTCCCTTGGCTCTACGGGCTGCCAATACCCTGCGTCCGTTGGCTGTTTCCATCCGGCTGCGAAACCCGTGTTTGTTTTTTCTTTTCCTGTTGGAAGGTTGAAATGTCCGCTTCATGACTTTATTTTTATTTGTTTATTTTATTTTTTCTTCCGAATTGGGTCGCAAAGGTAAAATATATTTTGCAAATAAACAAATTATTGTTGTATAAGATTAGTCACAAATTAAAAAAAATAACATTTCTTATATAATTTTTAAAAATACTTTATACCTTTGCGCCCGTTTTATAATTATTTATTGACAGCATTATTAAAATTTTTTAAAATGAAGAAGTATTTATTGATTGTATCCGTTATTGCTTTTGGTTTATCTTTCAACACTTGTGGAAACAAGGGAGAGAATGCAAAAGTTAATGGAGGAGTAAATGTAACTGAAGACGTTTTGGATGTGACCGAAACTGTTGATGAGGGTGATGTATTGGTTAAGTTTGAAAATCTTGTTGAAAAATTTATTACTCTTCAAGAAAAAGTAGCGGCAGGAGATGTTGCTTCTCTTGAGGGGTCAACAAATTTGTTGGAAGAATATGGAACCATCATTGCTGCTATTCAGGAAAAAGTTAATGAATTTACCCCTGAACAATTAGAGAAATTTAATGAAATTGGTAAAAAATGGGCTGATGCAGCTCAAGGCATTACTCAACCTTAAATTTTTTTGAATAAAACTGTTTTTGGCTTGTTCCGGCTTTATCAAGATTCAGGGGCAAGCCTTTTTTATTTTGACAAGGTATCTCGTCCTGCCAAAATCTTTCGATACGTAATTTTCCAACGACAGGCAAACATTTTTTGCAAAAGTCTTTCCCTCCATTATCAGCTCGTCCCATTGACTTTCATTCAAGTGCCTTAAATCGCTCGACATGATGCTGTTTTTCATGCATCCGTAAATGATGCCGGCATTGAAGTTATCGCCTGCACCGATCGTACTGACCGGCTGTATCGCTTCTACCGGATAATTTTTATGAAAGATTGGGTTTTTCAGTTGTATCATTCCCTCGCCACAGGTAACAATAAACATTTTACATTTCGGAGCAATGTATTTATGATAAATAGCCTCAATGTCTTCTCCGGGAAAAAGCGTTTCCAAATCTTCGTCA
>Ga0082212_10013417_pt1 | contig 10243 bp, 19 predicted proteins | sample TergutNt197P3_FD_71548 | JGI IMG/M metagenome (GOLD analysis project Ga0082212, IMG submission 71548) | Neocapritermes taracua P3 segment gut microbial communities from Petit-Saut dam, French Guiana - Nt197 P3 | ecosystem: Host-associated > Arthropoda: Insects > Digestive system > Gut ...
AAAAATGGACGATGCCGATAAGGGATTGGGGGCGAGCGTTAAACCAGTTCGCTATTGAGTTCGGGAAAGAACGGGTTCCGTTCTGATGAAATTTGGCATTTACACAAAAAATCAGACATGCTCTCGATAAGCCCCTTTTCTCTGTCGGGTATAGCGTCAATATACAGATAATCAAATTCTGCTATATCTAGTTTGCCATTCTGATAATCGACAAATTTGTCTTGAAACAAAATCCAGTAGTTATAATTGGTCTGTATCCTGAATTCTTCATTATCAACAATGATAGATTCTTGCCTTTCTCTGTTTAACGCTTCGTTGAAAACTGATTCAATATCCATATCACCTCACTAATTAAGGACTGCCCGATTAAGGGCAGCCCCTATTTTTAAACAACCGTAAATCCCCGTTTTTTGAATTCGTTGATCTGGTTTTCAGGTACGATTCTTGTTATACCGCAGTTAATCATTTTGACTTTTCCGGCAGGGATAATTTCCTTTTTCACTTCCGGTTTAACTTCCGGTGTTTTGTTTGCTTCCATTGCTTACCCCTTCACACTGACGTAAACGCCGTCTTTAAGAGGATCAATGACAAATGCGTCATGGAAAATCCTAAACATGAAAATATGAGAATCTACCATTGTGGCAGGTTCGTCCGCCGATACAAATTTACCGTTAGCAACTTTTGCCGCTTGTACAACTGACTTAGGATAGACCAGCATGAAGTTAATATCCTTAGAAGCTGGATCAGTAGTAAACCCGAATTCGTTATTAGCTCCGGTGTATAACTGAATCATGGTCTGGAATCTGTTGTTTGGTACGAATACAATCTGCATACCGTTGTATGATTTAACTATAGTATTAATTGATTGATCGTTACCCCAAACACGGTTTAATTCTTGTGAAAACAAGAATTCCAAATCCTGATTAACGAAAAGGAATCGCCCGTCAGTGGGTACGTCTTTCCCATTAAGGTAAACCCTTGCTTGATCAATGGATTCCAATATACCGTTACTAGGCTGTCCGATTGTTTGTGTGATTGTCTTTCCTGCGCCGTTAGCGTATTTTGCAAATCTGTAAGCGTCTAATTCGGGAGTCATTCTGAATTTTGTAAAATCCTCAGCGACCCTGCCCATTGTCAACGCTAATACTTCATCATTATCAACACGGTCTAACAGGAATTTAACACCCCTGTCTGTAGCAAGTTTTAAAGTTTCCCAGTTTGCTTGAATTGCGCCCTGCGGGTAACCAACGTCTTTCTGATAATCACCTAACCCGTTAGTTGTTATCATTAAAACTTTTAATTCATCTGCGCCCATCCAGTCATACTGCTGACTTGCGCTTTCAAGTGGCGCTGTCAGGCTGTTTCTGTGAAATAACTCCAATACAGAGTTAAGGTACAGTTTTGACTTTTCAAGGCTGTTTAGATACTGTGTAGCCATAAAAATACTCCTTAATTCAATCCTGCCGCTTTAAGGAAAATAGATTTTTCTCTGTCAGCGTCAGTTAATGGTTTATCTCCGCCTTTTAAGTCAGGCGAAGTAGAGATTGTTTGTATCTCAGGTTTAACAAAGTAAACAGGACTTTCTTCTTTGAATTTTTGAATAGCCTCAATAGGATCAAGTTCAGAGCGCATTAACTTTTCTACAGCCAATTCCGCATAGTCCATATTGCCGTTGTTTTTCATGTAAAGATTAAAATATTTTTCTTTCTTTACCGATTCATTTGCGGTTTTGTTATCAGCTTGTAATTGTGCAATCTGTAACTTCGCCTCTTCATGCGTCTTGATCAATTTGTCATACTCGGCAAAATCAGTTTCATACGCTTTCATTTTGGTTTCATAATCGACTTTCGTTTTATCCGCTTCATTTTTCGCCCTTAGCTTGCTTATATACTCGCCTGTGCTTAAATCAGCCAGATTAAAGCCTTTTTCTTTTGTCCAGTTTGTAAAGCCTTCAAATGTTTTTGCCGTGTCTTTGTTTTCAAAAAACTCTTTCAAAAAATCCATATATACCCCTCTAGTGTTTAAATGTCCCTGCGGACTATACAGGTTGTAAATGTTGCCTGTTCAACGATTTTTCCGATTTTTAACTGTTGCCGGAAAACAACGATATAATTTTATTCCCGTATGAAAAATTAACAATATTTGAAACTAATTCTTTCCCATTCCAAACCTAATATCATCACCTTCCATTCTCATGGTTATTGCCCCGAAACCTCTCATTGTTCCTGCCCACATTGCGTTATGTTTAGTCTTATGCGCCTTTTCAATCGGTTTCTGTTCTATTTTCGTGGTCGGCATTTCCGGCTTCCCTTGCGCCCATTGTTTGATCTCTTTCATAACCGAATTTGTATAATTCACTGTCGCCCCCTATAGCCTCTATTTTTTCTTCAGCTTCTTCAGGTGTTTCGCCCATGAATTTAACTCTGTATTCTGTTTTTGACAGAACACCTGCGTCAATCTCAATAAGCGCTAATTTTTTTTCGCTTTCTGTATCAACGATAACGCTGTCTTGCCATACAATATTTATTTCAGTTGCGTCAATCGAGTTTCCTGTTAATGTTGAAAGTTCGCATAACGCTTTTACAAGTTTTATAATTTCACCTTCTAGGTATTGTTCATGCAGACTTTTACTTTGCATTTTTTCAGCTTCGGTATAAATCTGACCTGTTGCGGTCTGCTGCGGAATAATGTCTAAACTTCCTTTGCCTAGACCTGACATTACAGTCGCCCAGTTTAGACTATCTTTTATTACTTGCCAAAATTGAGTTGACCTGACTTCCGGTACTACTTTGTCATATAATCTCTCTTTAATACTGCCGTCATTTATACCTAACCCCTGCGGTATTTGAAAAAATCTATCCGGTGCGTTATCAAATATTTTGACCTTGTTCCCGTCTTTATCACGTTCAAATAACAAGTCTCTGCCAATAAGAGTAATTTGATCGGCTTCCTTAACATCACGCCTTATTCCTGCCGCTGCCATATCTACATCACCGCATGGCGCAAGAGCGTCTGAAAATATAGAGGCTCCAAAAGGCAAGGTATCTGTAAAATCGTTTGCCGTGTTAGGTTTAATTAACGCATACATTCTGTTGTCAAAAGTTTGTTTAACCGTTACTTTTTCTGCGTTTGAAAAATCTAAACTTTCGCCCCGTAACTTTGCGATAATATTTTCAATTACTGTCTTTTCATTTTCCCATGTATGAATAGAGATTGTAAAAACTGTCGTATCTGCTAATTGTTCCTGTTTGACAAATGCTATTGATTTAACATCGTTTTGGTCAAACTCTAACGGGTAGATACTGTCGTATCGTATAACGTCTAACTTGACTTTGCCGCCTGTTATGCTTCCTGTTAAATTCTCTCTGTCAACATCTGCTGATGCTAAAAGCGCCGATGTTCCTTCACTATATCCGTAAACTGCGCTCTTGTTTATTTTCGCCCTAAAATCAATTTGCTTTTCAAGTAACCGGAATTTATCCGTTTCAATATCATCTTTTAACGTTATCTTAAACTGCTCTGTAAATAACAAGGTAGCCCATCTTTGAGATATTAACTTAGCAAGTTTCATTGATTCACGTTTTATAGGGTAGGAACGCTCACCATTAAATCCGGTATCGCTGTTTATTGTGGGTACGTTCCCATTGTAGTATGACTGCCATAGTCTAACGTGTTGATCGTAATTAGCTTTTAGTCTTGCCCTGCTATAATTGGTAGGCTGTCCGTTAGCTGTTTTAAGTTCTGCCCATTTTTCTAAAACGTCAAATACTGTCATTAGATTTTTCTCCAGCCGTTGCCGCCCAGCACATAGACTTCTGCTGTTTCTATTACAAGGGCTGTTGATCCTTCTAATCCGTTGCCTACTGGTAGGCTGTTAATGTCAGCAGTAGTGTCTACTGTATAACTTACAGTATCACCTAACCCGTTTGGTTTTGCTTTTCTCTCTCGTTCATAAATACCCATTTTTTTACTCCTCTATGTATGCAGGTGTTAAATTAACTGCTTCTAATGAATAACCTTGTTTTAATAAATCAATTCGCCAATCCTCTATTTGTTTTTCAACATCTGGTTTTTTAGTAAAGAAAGCTGGAGCAGGATAGTCGTTATGCCCCGTTTTTTGTCTTACTTGTTTTTCTAGATTATCAATCCTGCTCTTATTCAAGTTGATCTCCTAGTTTTGCTTTTAAAAGTTTTAGCTCCTTTTCAACTTCCATTAACCTTAATTCGCTATTAGTTTTAAGTTCCTGCATTTCAGCTAATCGGTTTTTAAGGTCTGTTATATATGGATTGTCTAAGTCTTTAGGATTAATCATTGTTTGCCCCGTACCTTTTAAAATTGTTTCTAACGCTTCTATGCGATTACTTAATTCCTTTTCGTGTAGGTGTTTATCATGGGAAAGTAAAACATTAAAGCCGTAAACAAGATCACGGAATGTTGCGGAATCAATCTCTTTATTGCGCCGTTCTCTCATAATCCTACAGAGTGAAGACCTAGCCGCTTTATTGGTTTCAAGACCAAACCGTTGTTTTTTGGGGGTGCTTTCTGTAGTGTTAGCTTGATCCATGTTATCTCGCTTTAAAATCCTTATTCATTGGTTTTATGCTAATATGTGAAAAAAAATAAACAATATTTGGAATACAAAAAACGCTATTTAAAACACGGTTAATTAGCATAGTTATAAGTCCTGTCTGGTTTCTTAATAATCCCAAAAGGCGCAAGAATATCGCCTAGTCTGTTATATTCAGACCTTAAATCTTTAATCCTATTCTTTGACTGCTGGTAAAATTCTTCAGCGTAGGGAAGTGTCCTGCATTGCGTTAATATGGTGTATGATTTTCTTTCTCGCCTTAATTCCGTTTCAAGTTGTCTTTGTTCCTGTGTAAGTTCATAAATAGTGTGTTTTCTGCCGTTATATTCAATGCTGCTGTGGTTTCTGTTAATAATCTGCTGTAATTCCTTTTTGGTGTGTGAAGGCTCACTAACTCCGATAATAAAAGGTCTGCCCCGATGCCGACAGTTGTATTGACCGATTATCCGGTGTGTTAAATGGTGCATTTCTCCGTCTGTGTCTGTGGCTGGTTCACCTGCCTGTAGTTTTTCCCATTCTTCTAGTTCAAAGATTTTCCCTTGTACTAATTCTTGGTCGGGAGCCGGTGCAAATTCTATTGATACCTCAAAAGAATCAGCTTGTATCTCTTTGGCTAGTTTGTTTTCAATCTCTTGAATTACTTGGCTCATTTCGCCATTAATAGCTACCCTAACAGAGCTGTCTAACCTTCTAGCGTAAGGGTGTCTGCCGTTATCATAATGGACTATTGATAACCCTCTCTCTGATAGCTCTCTTACAGCCTCTCTCATGGCGTTACGCATATTAAGCCCTTCCGGATCAATAGTCATTTTATTAACAAACTTACGCATGGTATCTTTGTAAATCTTGTCTGTAGCGGTAGATTTTGCCATGCTGTTATAATTTCTCATTACTCTTTTTAATAGAGGCGATACCGCTCTTTTATAAACCGCTGCGCCGGATAATACAGCTCCTTTTTTTCCTGCGGCTTTTGAGCCTTGTTCATAAACTGTGGCTGTGATTTCATTAAATAAGGATTCTATGTCTTTAATATTGCCAATGTGGGCTTTTCTTAATAGCTTCCTTAGCTTGTTTAAATCAGTGGCTATTAACTCCCTATACTCTAGGGATAAAACGTCTAGTTTCTTTTCGTAAATCTTTTTTATGGTTTCGCCAATCCTCTTAAACCAGTGGAATTCTACATTGGAAATTCTGTCTTGAATTCTGTCTGTCCAGTCATCTATTATTTGATCAATCTGCATTTTTGCCCTCATAGATGTTTGATTCTTTATCTTTTCAAATTCCGTATTGTGTGTTCCCGTCTACATCACATTCGTAAACAAGGAATGGGAATTCATCATTGTCGATATATCCCTCGCTGTAGTCATTTTTAAGCCCCGACAGGTTATTCAAGATAATTAAAACCCTGTCTTGCTTTAATCCTGTTGCTTCAGCTATTGTGATTTTTCTAGCAGTATTAGGGTGTATCTTGCGTAAATACTCGATAACAAATTCATGGTCGTTTGATCTATGCCCTCGACCTGTTTTAAACCGCTCATTCTCTTTTCCTTCCCATCTTTTCCGTATGCGCTCTTTTTTACTCATGCGAATTTTTCTTTTTATGTTTGTCAAATTTTCCCCCTCTCGAATAACTATTTTTTTATGACCCTTACCTCTGCGCTCTCTTAATGGAGCTTTAAAGTATCTAGTCCTTAGACTTATTCCGCCTTTTCCCTGCGCTTGTAATTCTTGCGCTTCCCTTAGTCTTTCCGCTTCATATTCCGGTGTCGTTCCTTGTCTGCCAAAACCTTTCATTTAATCCCCCTCTCTTTTATTTATGTGAAGTTTCTTCACCTGTGAAACTTTTTCACCTATGTAATGTTTCTTGACACCCTGTAATGTTTCTTGACAGGTAAAACCCAAAATAACCCAGATAAACCCAATGAAACCCAAAAAAGCCAACCCTTTTGAAACAACAAGCCCCCTTGTTGAAAAACAACAAGCCAAAATAACCCACTGATTTAATAAAGTGTAAAATTCCCCCATATCAGATGTATTTATGAAGGTGTAATCTGTAATATCAGATGTATTTATAGATAGTCCTATTAATCTATTATTAAGAGTGTGTATCTTGTTATCAGAGAGCATTTATGTAACTCCTATTATTTATATGAACATGGGAATTTCTATTTTCCCTTAACTCTCTCATGTGTTTTAATTTGTCTATTGATATAGAAAATAGGTCTGCTATCTCTTTATATGTGGCGTTTGGATTATTAAATGCGTATCTTAAAATTTCGGCGTTGCGTTTTTTTGCTTTCTCTTGTCTGACTAAAATTGACTTGTTTCTGCGGTTATCGCTCCATAATTTAAACCCTTCAGGTGAAAAGTGTCTAGCTACCCATTTCCCGACACTCTTTCCTATTGCGTTGACTTCATTGTTTGGGAGCGGATATTCAAATTGTGCGTTTCTTTCTTTTGCGTATTGCTGACAATAATATATAAAAAAATCATTGCTTAAATAACCTGATAATCTAATCTCTCTATATGCCCATAACCTAACATATTCAAATAGAGTGCAATTCCTTCCTAGTCCTATTGGTTCTAACCTAGTGCGTTGATCAAGATAGGTTCTAGGTAAATTTACATAATCAGCTAACCAGTCAAGAGTATAGGGTTCATTTTGCCATGTTTGCACGTTCCAATAGTCATTTAAGGGATTTTTCGATATTAAACCGGAATAGCCCCGATCCGCTCCTAGTTTTTGAGTGTACGCTACATTTACGGCGGCGGCGTAACGGAAAGGGCTTTTATGGACTTTTGGGTTTTCTAAACAGGTTAAAACTGGAATGTTTAAGCCATAAAATAAATGAGCGTGTCCGTTATCGGGATTCGTTGCCGTTATTGTCGGCGCGGGAACGTGTAAATCCTGCCAGTCAAAATGCGCTGTAGGTCTGTCCACATCGTAAACCAACCAGTAATAATCAAAAGGGCTGTTATGCTGGATATATTTGCATTTTTCCGCTCTTTCTTTTTTTCTGCTTTTTAATCCAGTAGAGAGATCATTAGTGCAATAACCATATTCGGGAAGTGTATCTCTAAAAAATTCTAAGGTAGTGTTTAACAGGTATCAGTTAATACAACCATTGCCCCCTCCTTAAATTTTTTATCAATTTTTATCATTTACCCTCTCCATTTTCCGTGATATTTTTTTGCGGCTTTCTGATAGGCGACAGCGGCTTCCTTTGGCGTATTAAAACTGCCGAGATGTTTTTTCAAATTGCCCGCTTTTATAGAAGCGTAATATTTGCCATGTTTTTTATTGAATGAAACCCCTTTATAACCAGTTCTATTGTTTGCTTGTTTAGGTCGATTCATTAGATTTTGTGAAGGTGTGCATATTCTTAAATTACATCGCCTGTTATCCAGCTTGTTTCTGTTTTTATGGTCTATATCTAATTCAGGCGGCGGATTCATAATAACCCTATGTAATTTTTTTCTGCCGTATTCTACATAACCGCTTTTATTTATTCTGATTTTAAACAAGATAAGGTTTTTTACATCGGCTCTATCAATCAATATCTCTTGATTGTCAATTATGAGTTTTATAACCTTATTTTTAATCTTTCCCCTCCCCATTTTTTTCTACCTCCAAAAATTTGCTATATGCGATCCGTGTCGGCTTTCTATATGTATAGCTCCGCCGCCTGTTTCTCTGTTGCTATTTAAATTAGGTTTTTTATCTCTTAAAATTACGTTTCTTACATAACTGTTTAAACCTGTCGATAGTCTGCCTCTTTCATGTTTCCAGTTAGGTAAACTTTTTAATTCTGGAATTCTTAATGTCGGATTTTCTAAGTAAGGGAATTTTATTTTCTTTTCGGATTTAACCCTTCTTCTAATACCTAACATTGAAACCTCCTAAAATAGCAAATATAGCAAACGCTATAATTGTTATGATTAATGGGGTCATTTTTTACCGCCTGTTTTGGTTAAAGTTTCATCGGTTATATCTGATATATAATCTTTAAGACTTTCAGATATTTTTCTTATTGCCATTGAAGTTTTTGCGTTCCATGTTTTTGTTTTTAATTTGTCTAGGTCGGGAATTACTGTAAATGCGATATAATCGAAAAGTAACTCCCACATTTTTTTATACCTTCGTTTTTCATGTAATAATGAAAAGATACCCTCCCAGTCATCAGCGGTTCGCAATTTATCCCAAAATGGGATACCAGTCTGATTATTCTCTAATTCTTTTAAGCGTTTCACATTACGCTTGCTTGCTTCGCCCATTTTCTCTCCTTTTTTCTCTACGTTGCTTTCTAGCAAAACTACATAACATACTTTTTCTTTTTTTTGCGTCCATGCCTCTTGTCATATTTTCATAGACAGCCTGTTTATGCTTTAAAATCGCTAACCCTGTTTTTGTTAGTTCTTTATTATTAAATCGAAGCCCAAAGTCTGACAGCCTCATTGCCTCATGGTGTGAAACTAACTCAAGATTATCTAATTCAAAGTTATATTTATTATTGTCAAGAAAAATAACGTTATACCCTTTTGGTATTTTGTCGTTTGCCTGTTCCCATACCCATAATTGCTTTCTTTTCCAACCTTGCGATCCTTTTGAAACTTTAATACAAATGTACCCTTCGCTGTCTTTTCTTTCGGATAATAAAGGAAAATCTTTTTTTCCTATTATTGTTTTGTCAGATAATCCGTTTCGTTGTCTTGCGTTTTTTAATTGTTTTCCAGTGAACATAACGCCGAACTGGGAATAGACTAATAATGATAATTCACTATTAGTCTTTCCCTTATTTTGTTTCATAAAGCGTATTATTTCCGGCGTGAATTTCATTTTTTTTGTGGTATCTCCGTTAGCTTTTTCTTTGTTGCTATGACGGGTTTTTCCGCTGGAGATTTTGGAATTAACGGCAGATCATCGGAAACAGGCAAGCCGTATAAAGTATCTGCGGCTTTAACCATTAATGCTCCATTTTGTACTGCTGTTTGTGCTAATTGATTAACAGCAAGTGATCGCCGTATCTCTTGTTCAAGATCATCGCCTTTTAAATCTTGATCGTTTAACGTTTCAATCAATTCAAATAAATGATTTTGTAAATCGACAAGTGTGTTTTTCATGCTACAGCCCCTCTATTTCCATAGAGTTTATCCATTTCATGTGCGCTCATTAAATTAATTAGATCGTCAATGTACGCTGTGCCATCGTTAATCAGATTAAGTAATTCAATGGCATTAATTTCTGACATCATCCAGATTTTAAATGCTGTCATTCTGTAAACCCTGCGATGCTGATCTTTAGGTTTCATTTTTGCTTGTCTCTCTGTAATGCAAGCCTTAAATTTACGATTGTCGTAAAACTCCACATTTACGCAATACCATGTTTTCATTGTTCAACCTCCAATGAATAAAAAAGGGTTTCTCGGGAGTGGTTGATTCTCCGTTGAAACCCTTAAAGGGCTTAGTGTTATGCGATAATTCAACCACCCTTACCGCACCGATTTGACCGAAAATCTTTGACCTAAAAATCAAAATTTTCGGTTAATTCTTTATTGGGTAAGGATTTATAAAAACAGACCCGTATTAGGACTGTATATGCTGCGCCGCCAGTAGGCGGCTTGGGCTCCGAAAAACCGCAGTCGGGCTACGCCCTT
>Ga0082212_10013418_pt1 | contig 10243 bp, 7 predicted proteins | sample TergutNt197P3_FD_71548 | JGI IMG/M metagenome (GOLD analysis project Ga0082212, IMG submission 71548) | Neocapritermes taracua P3 segment gut microbial communities from Petit-Saut dam, French Guiana - Nt197 P3 | ecosystem: Host-associated > Arthropoda: Insects > Digestive system > Gut ...
TGAAGGGGAGGGCGTACTCAGGATACTCCTGCTTGCGGTTGCGTTTGCAATGCCACTCGTGACGCTTGCCTACTTAAAGATACATGACACGCGCCTTGGATATGAGATGAAAGAAATACAGGATCGCATCCGCAAAGAAGAAGAACACTCAAGGGTTTTGGAATTGGAAAAAAGTCGACTCTCAAGGCTGGAAGTTGTCCAACAGTGGGCTTCCGCAAATGGGTTTTCCCCCGCCAAGACCACAAATGTGGTAAACCGCCACTTTACGGCTGAAGACCAGCGCATTGCCAAGCTGAGGCCAGTGCCGTCTACCTGAAGATATTTCTCATTCCCTAATCCCTGTTCAATGCCAAGCTGCGTAAGATATAATTGTTGATAGCGGTTACCTGAATGTCTACGACCTATGTGCAAACTCTAAAGCGTTCTAAGCACGTGTTGGGAAAGCCTGGCGCTCAGGATTTGTCTGTCGCAAGGTTGCCATGGATATTTGCATTTTTCTTTTTATGGATAGCACTGGTAGGCGCAAGGCTCTTTTGGATACAAATAAACCAGCGCCAGCACTACCAGGATAGGGCCATGCGCCAGCACTTCATCCAAAAAAATATCGATCCGATAAGAGGAGAGATAAGGGATCGCAATGACGAAGTACTCGCAACCTCGTTGCCTTCTGAGAGCCTCTATGTAACGCCGCCGGTTTTTTATCCAAACTATTCCCGCAAAAGGAATGCAAGCGGCGGAAATGATATACATTGGGGTGAACCAGACATGGAGTTTGCAAGGGAATATGCCAGACGCGTAGCCAGTGTGCTGGAACGGCCAGAGGCATTTGTGCTGGACAGGTTTCTGAGAAAGAGCAATTGGTTTCTCGTAGAGCGGCAATTAAGCCCAATCAAGGTTGCTGCACTAAAAGAGGTCAATAGAGATATTCTCCAGGACGTAAACAGGGATATTGCAGATGCAAATGACAAAAAAGGGAAAAACAGGCAGACACGAAGACCGCAGCGCAAAGAGCCTGCCTTGGCTTTTATTCCTGAATACCGTAGATACTATCCGCGCAATAGTCTGGCCTGCCAGGTGCTGGGCTTTGTAAACGATGGCGGGAAGGGTCAGCTAGGGGTAGAAATGGCGTACGAAACGATGCTTGCTGGGCAGACTGGTATCATCAACGCCCCAAAGGATGGTCTCAATAATTATTCGATTCTCAAAGAGAGCTATATAGAGGTGCCAGTCAATGGATCAAGGCTACAGCTAACCATTGACTCCACCATCCAGCAAATAGTTGAAGAAGTGCTGGAAGAAACTGTTGCCAAGAGTCGTCCAGTCACAGCGCATTGTGTGGTTGTTGATCCCAGTTCGGGCGAGATACTGGCAATGGCAGGGACTCCTGTTTTTGACCCAAACATCTTTATCCCAAACAAATTTCGCGGACGGCCCGATAGCGACCTGTCCAATGCCGAGAGGCAAGAGTTACGAAACTGGCACAGTACACAGCAGGCTGCCAGAAAAGTGCATCCATTGGAAGACAGCTACGAGCCAGGTTCGACAATGAAAATCTTTACCGCAGCCATGGCCCTGGAGGAGCGAAAAGTCCGCATTGGTGAATCCATAGACTGCATGGGTGGCCAATGGCAATATGCCCCTAATGTTCCACCTATTACTGATTCACGCCGATATGGTTCACTGTCGTTTGAGCAGGTTCTCTGGCAGTCCAGTAATGTCGGCACAGCCAAAATAGGGATGAGGGTAAAGCCCGCAGACTATTACAGGTACTTAAAAGAATTTGGTTTTGGGGATCCAACCCTGAACTTTGCTGGTGAGACAAAGGGAAGCGTCCCGGCTCCCGTGTCCTGGTCAGTTCCGACCCAGTACACATTAAGCTATGGCTACGGCCTGTCTGCATCTCCACTTCAAGTGCTGATGGCTGGCAGCGCAATAGCCAATGGCGGCAAGCTGATGAAGCCACAATTGATAAGGGCTATCTACAACGACAAGGGGACATTGCTAAGGGGATTTGAGCCAGAAATGAGGTTTCAGGTCATAAGTGAAGAGACTTCCAGGATAATGAGGGACGTTTTGAAGGGTGTGATTACTGACGGAACAGCAAAAAAGGCTGCTTTGGATGGGGCCGATGCATTTGGAAAAACTGGCACCAGCCGTAAAGTGATCAATGGAAAATATGATACAAGTAGGCACTATGCTTCATTTTTGGGTTTTTTTCCAGCCGACAAACCTAAATATGGCATCCTGGTCATGCTTGACGAGCCAGTAGGGGATGTGACCGGAGGCGATGTTGCGGCTCCAGCCTTCAAAAAGATTGGAGATGCCATTCTCCGTTATACTTCCTCCGCTCCGCAATCAGTCAAAGGCGAAAACCTGAGACTGACATTGCTTGATTGGCCAGTCAATGAGGGGGACGAAGCTTCCATTCATGTACAAAGGGGTCGTACGCCTGACATCATGGGTCATAACTTGAGGAATGCCATTCAGAAGGTGATTCTTGCAGGGGGAAATATCCAGATTGCAGGAGAAAATCATGTAAGGAGTGGAGCATTCAGGGTGACGGCCCAATCGCCCGAGCCAGGCAAGCCTCTTCCAGGGGATGGGATAGTAAAAGTTCAACTGAGGTCTCCATGAAGTTTGAGCATCTGGTCCAGGGTTTGGGGCTTAGGGATGTCCATGGAGGCTATGAGGGCGATCAGACAGAAATAGCTGATATAGACTGCGACAGCCGCCAGATAAAAGAAGGGTGGGGCTTTGTAGCCCTCAAGGGGGCAAATTCCGATGGGCATGACTTTGCTAAACAGGCTATTGAAAATGGTGCTGTTGCAATTTTTTCTGAAAGACCAGTGACGGCGGAAATATGGCAAGGCCCTTCTGCCGTGTTCGCTGACAATCAGCGGCAAGTAATGGCCTGTCTTGCAAGGCGGGTACACGGCTACCCAGACTTGGGGTTGCCTTTGATTGGAGTGACGGGGACTAATGGCAAGACCACTACCACTATGCTGATACGCCAATTGTTGATGGCTTCGGGCATGGGGTGCGGCCTTATAGGTACAGTCGTGAATGCCGTCGGCGGCCTTGAGGAAAAGGCAGTGCTGACTTCTCCTGAGAGTACATCATTTTTTCGTTGGATGAAGCGGAGTTTAGATGTGGGCGACAAGGCTCTGGCTGCTGAAGTTAGTAGTGTCGCGATGGCCATGGATCGGGTGTATGGAGCTGAGTTCAGGGTGGGGTTGTTTACAAATCTGACCCAGGATCACCTTGATTTTCATGTGACCATGGAGGCATATTTTCAGGCAAAGTCAAGGCTATTTGCACAGTGTCAGAATGGCCTGGTAAATACTGAAGATGAATATGGACAACGACTGCTGGATGAAAACCCCGCACTGATTCCATACGGACTGGATTCAGGGGATTATCGACTGGAAGGGCTGAAACTGAGTCATGGCGGCACTTCCTTTACACTAGTAACGCCAAAAAAAAACTTTGGAGTTGCCAGCCCCCTGTTAGGGAGATTCAACGCATATAACATGCTTGCGGCCTTATCTGCGTTGGATGTGGCTGGATTTGACCTGGAGATGCTGCTCCCAAACATTGGGACATTGAGGGGCGCGCCGGGTCGTCTGGAGCGGGTCGATCTGGGCCAGCCATTTGGTGTAATGGTTGACTATGCCCATACTCCAGACGCACTTGAAAAATTGCTGATGGCGGGCAGGGACTTACTGTCCAATGGTGGCAGACTCCATGTGTTGTTTGGGTGCGGAGGGGACAGAGATCGCGCCAAGAGGCCCATCATGGCTTCGGCAGTGGTGTCTGGCGGAGCAGACGTAATTTGGCATACCTCAGACAATGCCAGGACTGAAGACCCGGAGCGCATCCTGGACGATGCGGCGCATGGTATCCCGGAAGAACTTCTCTCAGACTCTAACCGCTATCGGCGAATAGCTGACCGTGCATTAGCTGTCCAGTCAGCTATTAGAGACTGTCATCCTGGTGATTTATTATTACTGGCCGGTAAGGGCCATGAACCCTATCAGGACTTGATGGGAATCAAGCACCCATACAGCGACCGCGCAGCCGTAGAAGCTGCCATCAGAGGTGACGAAATACCAAGGCCATGGGCCAGTTTGAAGAGTACTGGAGCAACATGCTGAGTGATGCTAATGTGGCACTCTGCAAAACTCAAGTCCTGGATGGATTTGATGGAGCGTCTATAGACAGAGCAGCAGACATTTTGCGCTCAGGGGGTCTGGTAGCATTTCCAACCGAGACTGTCTATGGTCTGGGGGCCGATGGTCTGAGCCACGATGCCGTTGCGAGAATTTTTGAGGCCAAGGGTAGACCATCGACCAATCCCCTGATTCTGCATGTTCCAGGAATTGAAGCTGCCAGCCCCTTGGTCACTCATTGGCCTGAATCTGCCAGTAGGCTGGCCGAAAAATTCTGGCCTGGCCCACTTACAATTATCTTGCAGGCTACGGAGCTAGTACCAGCCATCGTGCGGGCCTACAACCCGACAGTCGCGCTTAGAAGCCCAAATCACCAGGTGGCCCTTTCATTGCTGAAAGCCTTTGGTGGCCCTTTAGCTGCACCATCAGCAAATAAGACAACTGAGACCAGCCCCACAAAGCCGGAGCATGTAATGAGCAGCATGGATGGGCTAATTGACCTGATTCTGAATGGAGGGCGAACTACGGCAGGCATCGAAAGCACGATCATCGACTTGACAGCCACCCCGCCGCGCCTTTTGCGACCTGGCCCCATTTGTCCCTCCGAACTCCAGGCAATAGTTGGTGACATTGTCTATTTTGAGGGGGCAATTTCTGTAAATAGTATTCAAGCCGCCCCTGGCATGTCCCAACGTCACTACGCGCCAAAGGCCAGACTGACTATCCATGAACCAGAGAACCTTGTAAAAGACCTATACACGATGCACCATGCCTCAAATGAAAAAACTGTTGTAGTTGTATTGGGAGGCAGTATAGAGCTTCCACCTGAGTGTGACTACAGGTGCTTACCGGCTGAACCCTCGGCAGTGTCCGCGAGGTTGTATGCAATTCTGCATGATCTGGACTCAGAAGGTTATCAACATGTATTATTTCAAAAGCCGCCTCTGACAGATGATTGGCTGGCTGTGAGGGACAGGCTGATGAGGGCCGCAGATGAGGGTTGATGATGCTCTATGACCTGAATAGGCTTGCCTCCATTCTTGGTGCCAACCTGATTGGTGATGGTGGCACGATGCCACATGGCATATCTCTGGATTCCAGGTCAATACAGCCTGGAGAGTGCTTTGTTGCGCTGAAGGCAGACAGAGATGGACATGAATTTGTAGGCAATGCTATCAGCGCGGGTGCATCTTGCCTGCTTGTTGACCACCAAATTGAATATGAAGTTCCGCAATTGATTGTGAAAGACACTCTTGCCGCACTTCAGAAGTGGGGGCAACACAGGTTGGCAGATTGCAGACCGGACGCTGTTTTTGGCGTGACCGGTTCTGTGGGTAAGACAAGCACCAAAGAGTTACTTGCAGGAGCAGTGTCTGGATGGAAAACGCCTGGGAACCGCAACAACACGTTGGGGTTGCCGGCTGCCCTGGCCACTATGCCAGATTGCCTGGGGGCAGCAGTCCTGGAAATGGGAATGTCAACTCAGGGAGAGATTGAACTGCTGACAGAAATAGCGCCTCTTGATTTTGGCGTGATAACCAATATCGGGGACAGCCATCTGGAAAATTTTCCAGATGGACAAAGCGGCATCGCGGCAGCCAAAGGTGAGTTGGTGGCAGGCATTGTTCCAGGCGGGGCCTGGGTCTTTTCAGCGGAGGATCCATGGTGTCAATGGATCGCAAATCAAGGTTGGGCATCAAAAGCCAGGTCAATACCGGTTGGTAAAGGGACAGATTATTGCATTACATCGTCAGAAAGCCTGGGGGCAAGGGGAGAGCGTTTTTCTCTTTTGAATAATGGCAGAACATTAGACGTAGAAATCAAATTAACGGGTACCCACCAGATTCAAAACGCTGCGCTGGCGGCATCCATAGCACTCATCGCAGGTTTTAGCGAAGACAGTATAGTCAGCGGACTAGTCTCTGTTGAGCCAGAAGAAGGGCGGGGAAGGCTGTACAACCTTCGGAATGGTGGGATGCTCATGGATGAATCCTATAATGCCAGCAAGGGTTCGATACTTTCATGTGCAAGATCACTCCTGGGACTGGAAGGCGGAGAGCCGCTTGCCGTACTGGGCTGCATAAGGGAACTTGGCCCAACGTCTCCGTCAATTCACAGAGCCACTGGAAAGGAATTGCGTCAAACAGGGATTAGTCGGTTGTGGGTCTATGGTGATTATTCTGAGGAACTGGCCGAGGGCTTTGGGCATGGGGCGAAGGCATTCCCTGATTTTGAAACATTACTGCCCGAGCTTTCCGAACTGCCTGCTGGCGCACGCATACTCGTAAAGGGCAGCCGATACTGGAAGTCTGAAAGGGTGGTTACATTTATATTGGAACGATTTATGCGAGAATAACAGATCTGAGCCGAGCTATTGAATATCAGCAGCTCCGCGCAACTCATATTTGGAAGGTACTAAATGGTCCCGTGGCTTTTGAATCCGATTCATGAACTGCTCCCTGCAAAATTTGTAGGCGGAGCGGCAAACCTGTTAGGCTATGTGACGTTCAGGACTGCTGTTGCCGCTGCTACAGCTTTTATTTTGTGTCTGCTCATCGGCCCCTGGTTCATCAGGACTCTGACGAGGCTGAAGATGGGGCAACATATAAGGGAAGAGGGGCCTGAACACCACATTACCAAAAGCGGTACGCCTACCATGGGGGGTCTTTTGGTCGTAGGTGTCATCGTCATTTCCACTCTGTTGTGGTGCAGACTGGATAGCGGCCACATTTGGATTGCCCTGTTGAGCCTTTGTGGATTTGCTGCCGTAGGGGCATATGATGACTCACAGAAATTGATGCAGAAGCAAAACAAGGGTCTGAGCGGATGGAAAAAGATTTTGGCCCTCACCATCATCTGTCTGCTGGTAGCGTGGCTGATACTGTACTTCGGGCTTCGGGGCGAAGAGACCAGCCGTTTGTCCGTGCCTTTCTTCAAAAATTGGCGACCGGATGTGGGCATCTTCCTTGTGCCGTGGATTTGGTTGGTGTTAGTCGGAACGAGTAATGCCGTTAATCTCACTGATGGATTAGATGGTCTGGCTATTGGCGGAATCCTTATTGTCAGTGCCACTTTTGCAGTGCTGGCATATGTGGCCGGCCACATCGGGATGGCTAATTATCTGTTTGTGCCATTTGTGCCAGGTGCGTCTGAACTTGCTGTATTCCTGGGGGCAATGGGGGGAGCTTCATTGGGGTTTTTGTGGTTTAACGCCCATCCTGCGGAAATATTCATGGGTGACACCGGCTCACTTGGCCTTGGCGGTGCGTTGGGGACTGTTGCGATTTTAATACAGCAGGAATTACTCCTGGTGATTGCTGGCGGCCTGTTTGTTTGGGAGGCACTGTCGGTGATATTGCAGGTGGGATCATATAGGCTTAGGGGCGGAAAGCGGATATTCAAGATGGCTCCCTTTCATCACCACCTGGAACTTAGTGGACTGAAAGAAACAAAGGTGGTCATCAGGCTTTGGATTATGGCGATAGCTTGCTCGCTGCTCGCATTGAGTTCATTGAAATTGAGGTAATGAGAAAAAACCCTTCCAATGACAATCTTTGACCCAACCATTGATGTAAGAGACTCCCTCAGGGCGACTTGGGCCGAGATAGACCTGGGAATATTGCGCCGAAACTTTCAACTAATACACGGTTGCGTAAAGCCTGCCAGCGTGATGCTGGTGGTTAAGGCAAACGCATATGGCCACGGTCTCGTTGAGGTTACAAGGGCACTTTACGACCTTGCAGACTGCGTTGGTGTGGCTGTGTTGGAAGAAGGAATTCTGTTGCGGAAAGAGGGCATCGAGTCACCGATAATAGTACTGGGAGGTGTTTGGGGCGACCAGATACCACACTTTATTGAGAATGATCTAATACTTTCAGCCAGCTCCATAGATAGACTGATACAAATTGATGAAGCCGCTGGGGCTGCAGGACGGCGGGCAAAAGTCCATCTAAAGATTGACACAGGCATGGAGAGGGTAGGTATACACTACTTCAGCGCACATAAATTACAGGAGGCAGTACTTAAATGCGTCAATATTGATGTACTCGGTATCTATTCTCATTTTGCAAATGCTGATGAAGAAGATTTGACTCATGCGAAATTACAACTAGAGCGTTTCCAGGAGGTACTGTCGTTTTATGAAAAGAGGTCATTACCGAGGCCGACTGCCCACATAGCCAATTCAGCCGCGCTGTTACGCATGCCGGAGAGTCACCTGGATATGGTGCGTCCGGGCCTCCTCTTGTATGGTATCAATCCAGTTCCCAAAGTACCTGTAAACATTGATGTTTTGCCAGCTATGGCCTGGAAGAGCAGGGTGGTATATTTCAAGGTAGTACCGGAGAACCACCCGGTCAGTTACGGCTCGACCTGGAGTTCAGACCACCCTGTCCGAATGGTGACCATTCCCGTGGGCTACGGCGATGGATATTTCAGAAGCATGTCCAATAGGGCACAGGTCATAATTAATAGTCGCAAATATCCGCAGGTTGGCACAATCTGCATGGATCAGATGATGGTAAATATCGAATGGGACAGTGCCTATAACGGTGATGAAGTCATATTGCTGGGTTCATCCCGCGATGAGCGGATAACCGTAGAAGACATGGCTGCCTGGGCTAATACCGTGCCATATGAGGTACTCACGTCCATTAACGCGAGGGTGCCGAGGGTTTACGTTTAGAGCGGTTCAAATTTGAAAACCCATTTGCACAAAAATTGTTACACGGCCCTAAAAAACCCCATTACCCCTGCTGCTACCTCCTCCAGCATAGTCTCCGTCATTTCAGGATAAATGGGAAGGCTAATGACTTCTTTAGCGGCCAGCTCTGTTTCCGGCAGACTGCCTTCCCTGTAGCCCAGATATTTAAAGCAGGGCTGCTGGTGCAACGGGACGGGATAAAAAATGGAATTTCCTATTCCTTTTGCCTTCAGGTGTGCCTGGAATTCATCTCGGCGGCCCTTCTTTATTCGCACAGTGAACTGGTTGTATATATGTTTCCCATCAATAACTGTTTCCATAGGCATTTGAAAGTCATCCTGGCACAAGGGTTTCATTTTTTCTAAATACCATTTGGCATTTTTTCTTCTGCCCTCATGCCAGCCCTCCAGATAGGGCAGTTTGGCACGCAGCACCAGGGCTTGAAACTCATCAAGGCGGCCATTGATGCCAACTTCGTGGTGGACATAGACCGGCTCCATGCCATGCACCCTTAACCGCCGAATTTTTTGAAATAGTTTTTCATCATCGCGGATGAGGACAAGGCCAGCATCTCCAAAAGCTCCAAGGTTTTTGGTTGGATAGAAAGAGCATCCCGTGATTTGACCAAATTGCCCTGCATTCTTATTCCATCCTCTGGCTCCAAGGCTCTGGCAGGCATCTTCAATGACGGGGATGTTTTTGGTGTTGGCTATTTCCATTATTTTTGGCATGTCAGCCAACTGTCCAAAAAGGTGGACCGGCATTATGGCCTTGGTACGCAGGGTAATTGCTGCTTCAATCGCCTGGGGTGCAGTATTAAACGTGTGTGGGTCAATATCAACAAATACCGGCACGGCTCCGAGTCTGGCAACTACACCACCAGTGGCAAAAAAGGTAAAGCTGGGGATTATGATTTCGTCTCCTCTGTTAATCCCAAGTGCCATCAAGGCTACGAGTAGGGCATCGGTTCCGCTGGACATACCAACGGCAAATTTGGTGCCACAGTAGTCAGCCAGTTCGGTCTCCAGGCTCTTTACGTTTTCACCAAGGACAAAGGCGCAGGTGTCCACCAGACCTGAGAGGCCATCTAATACTTTTTGCTTGGTAGAAGCATTTTGGGCAACGAGATCCAGCATTGGGACAGGCATATCGGGCCTCCGATATTACTATACCATTTTATGTCCATGTGATTGCTTAGCGGTCAGTAAAACCTGACTTATACCCCAATGTGTCGCGCCAATTGTCTTTACCAGACTAGTACATTGTAACGCTTTAGATGCTTGCTTAACGGCGTAGCAAGTCCGCCTTGCAAGCATCTAGCGGTCGTGATTTGCGGGCAAATCCCGACCCTAGTGCAATGCAACATTTAAGT
>Ga0082212_10013419_pt1 | contig 10243 bp, 8 predicted proteins | sample TergutNt197P3_FD_71548 | JGI IMG/M metagenome (GOLD analysis project Ga0082212, IMG submission 71548) | Neocapritermes taracua P3 segment gut microbial communities from Petit-Saut dam, French Guiana - Nt197 P3 | ecosystem: Host-associated > Arthropoda: Insects > Digestive system > Gut ...
TGGCGCATATACTGATTTGCTGTGTCTGGATTGCTGCGTCACCTACGGTGACTCGCAATAACGGTGATACAGACGGTGATATAGAGAGGATTGACGATTTTATGACCGCTTCGGAGCAAGACTTGATGACGGCGAAACTTTTTTTCAACGCGGCGTTCCCTGTCATGCAGGTGCTTATCGACGACGACCCTAAGCTTAATAGCACGTTCAGCGATTTCCGGGCTACTGTCCAGTTCGGCGCCAAGGACGACCGGGAAGAGCTATTTTGCCATTTGACATTTGATAACGGGAAAGTGACAGTCACGCAAGGAAAAGCGGAAGCGCCCGATCTCGCGCTCACGTTTTCGAGCATACCTAAGATGAATGCTCTACTGAAAGGCGGGCTGACTCTCCCGTCGATAAAAGGCAAGCTCGGCTTGCTTCCGAAAGTGCTGTCTCTTCTCATGGGCCTCAAGATAATGACCAAGGACAACAATAAACTAAAAAGCGACGCCGAAAAGTCGCTTAAAGTCAAGTGCAGCCTTTATATGGTGTCGCGCGCGCTCAGCAAGCTGAACAAGCTCGGCGACCCGGATATGCAGGAGTTTTGCACGCGGCAGCCCGACAGGATCTATCAGTTCCGCGTCGAACACGGGGGTCTCAAAGACTACATCGCGTGTTATCTGCGCATAAAAGCGGGCAAATCCAAATCCGGGCACGGTGTTTACGAGAGGCGCTCGCCATTTGTGCTGTTCCGCTTTTTATCCCTCGACGGCGCGCTTAAGATACTCGGCAGGGAAGTTGAATTCGTCGAGGGCGTGGAAAAGGGCTATGTCGAAACCGTCGGAAGCCCGGAATACGCCATGGCCCTTAATGATTTTATGGCAGTGCTGCAAGGGATGCTCACCTGAGCTATGAAGCGGGAGGCAACCCGACAGGCGCCCGCCCAGCCGGCAGCATGTTTGCACTCGCGCTGTCCCTCAGCTTAAACTGCGCGACTAGTTCTTCCAGCATAGCCGACTGACCGCTCATCTCTTCGGATGCAGCGGCGCTTTCCTCTGCCGTGGCGCTGTTTTGCTGGATGACTTGAGCCACCTGGTCGATGCCCTGGTTGACCTGCAGGACGTCCTGCGACTGTTTTTCGCTTGAGTTGGCTATCTCGGTGACTATGCTCGCGCTTTCGTTTATGCCGGTCACGATCTCCGCGAGGCTGGTTGCGGTTTCCCCCGCGATGCGCGACCCCAGCTCCGCTTTTTCCATAGAGTTGGCGATCATCCCGCCGGTATCCTTCGCAGCTTCCGCGCTTTTTGACGCGAGGTTCCGCACTTCCTCCGCCACGACCGCGAAACCCTTGCCGTGCTGGCCCGCGCGCGCCGCTTCCACGGCGGCGTTCAGCGCCAGGATATTAGTCTGGAACGCGATATCGTCGATTACTTTTATGACCTTGCTTATGCTCTGGCTAGCCGCGTTGATATCCTTTACGGCAGCCGTCATATCGTCCATCTGCCTGCTGCCCTTTTCGGCGTTGTCTTTGATAGCGTTGGCAAGGGCGGCGGCTTTTCCTGCCATGTCCGCGTTCTCTTTCGTTTTTTCGGCTATTTCGGATATGGAAGCGGACAGATGCTCGACAGCGGACGCCTGCTCAGTCGAGCCTTGCGCCAGTGTTTGGGAGCCGTTGGCTATCTGTTTAGAGCCGGACGAGACTTGCACAGTCGCGTTGTTTATCTCGCTGAACATGTTATTCAGGTTCTCTAAAGTCTTGCGAAGCGACAGGCCTATGGTGTCGACGCTTGAAAGCAATTTGACTTCGCTCGTCAAGTCGCCGTTTGATATGCGCTCCAATTCCGCCGCGATAGTCGTAATGTGATTTATGAAAGCGGCGCTGTTAGTTATCGTCTCGCCAATCTCGTCTTGTATCTTCGAGAACGCGCCGATAGTTTCCACATCACTTGGAGTCAGTGTGATGTCTCCGGTGGAGCCCGCCTTTTTCATAAACGCGGAAAGGGCGACGAGCGGTTTGCTGATAAGCCTCCGTACAGTCACGTAGACCGACAAGGACGCCACCACCAGTATAGCCACCGCAATCACGATTATCAGCACGATGACCCTTGTAATGGGCTGCGTCACAGTTTTGGCAGGCAGTGCGGAAATAAAGTACCAGCCTGTTGAGCCCAGTTGAACGGCGTTATAGTAATGGTCTATGGAGTCCGCTTTTGGGAATTTATAGACGTCGGTATTGGCGGAGATGGTTCTCCACATCTCGGCATGGGCGCCGTCTTTTACTGTGCTCATGTTGCGCAAGTCGCCTTTTGCGTCCGGGGCGTAATCTTTGTCGGGATGGATGAAGATATCCCCGTTACTGTCCGTCAGCATAGAATAGCCGGTGGCGTCCAATGTGGCCGACAGCGTTATATTTTGCAGTTCTGTCACATAAATGTCGGAACCCAAAACTCCGACGAGCGTGCCTTTGTAAACTACCGCTCGCACGGCGGATATGCAAAGGTCGCCCGTCTGCGCGTCAACATAGGGCGCTGTGATATGTACCTTGGAGGTGTCGGTCAGGGCCAGTTGGTACCAACCGCGTTTCGTGGAATACCACGGCGGGCCATTTTTCCCTTCGTAGTCGAATTGGTATCCGCTGCCTGTCACGGCAGACCCGTCGGTAAAGCCCATGTACAGTTCAAAATAGTCCTCAGTGTTTTCCAACACTTGTTTCAGCGAGGGGCGGAGCATATGCTCCGTACGCCTCTCGAAAGTGGCATTATCATCCTGCGTGAGAAGGATATCAGCCAAGTCGTCCATCCCGGACAGGACATTAGCCATCCCGTCTATGACAGTAGCCCGCTCTAAAAGCCATTCGTCCATTTTCATCGCTTCATACAGCGTGCTTTTATGCATCTTTGCAAGCGATTCCTGCACCAGCATGTTCCCGGAGATTGCAACGGCGACGCCAACTGTTATGGCGATACCAAGGAGGACAACTACCATCATTATCGCGGTCAGTTTTATACCTATGCTCTTCATAATTAGACTCCTCCCAGAAATCAATACTACTAAGTTTGTTTGGTAGGATCATCGATCGGCGGTCAGCGTGGGGGCGGGTCATGACCTATAGGTTTTTTCACCTATTTTTTGCCCCATCCTTACTACGGTCTCTATATTGCTTTGCGCGTTTGCGTGTATAGCCTCGTCAAGCGACACCGTGTTTTTTTGAAACATCATAACGATCGTGGAGCCGCCAAACTCGAACATGCCTTTTTCTTCTCCGCGCTTGAATGTGCGTATGTCACCATGGTTTTTGATACGCCCGACAAAAAGCGCGCCGACCTCCATCTGGACTGCCTTGCCGAAGTTTTTAGTTTCCAGCACCGTGTATTCCCTTGAGTTTTGCGTATATACCTTGTATCTTTCAAAAGCGATCGGACGGACGGTGTGCAGCACCCCTTTGATCCTTTTTGAAGATACGACTTCGCCGTCGTCTATATAAGCGTATCTGTGGTAGTCGTCCGTCGTCAGCCTGAAAACGAGGCAAGTCCCGTCCATGAATTCGTCTGCAAGCCCTTTGTCCCCAAGAAGCTGCTCTATGTCATACACCGTGTTTTTTATGTGGAAAGCGCCGTCTGTTGTTATCTGATATGTTATGAGTTTGCCGTCGCAGGGCGCGGTCAGGTCATATTCATTGTCCGAAAAAGGCCGGGATTCTTTTTTTATCTCCCGTGTGAAAAAGTCGTTGAAAGACTTATACGAGGCGTTTTCGTATTCTTCCATGTCGATATCGTTTTTCTTTATGAATCTCAGTATGAACAGTTTGGAGGCGCGGCGATCCATGAAAAAGCCTATGAACCCGGAAACAGATTTTCGCACGACCAGTTTTAATAGTATCCTGCCGGGTATGCTGTTATACAGAAAATCCAATGCCGGGCTTTTCCCGCCCGATGTTGCTTGTGTTTTCGTGTTCCCCATCATTTATATGCCCCTTAATATGCCCCTTGAGAAAAATATGTATAAAATGAAAGGCAGCCCGATAACGCACATGATTATCATATATCGGATCTTTGGTTTCGGGATTTTTACTTTTAGCAAAAACGCTATGGCTATAATTATCATGGCCACGCCGTATGCCGGGGGGAACGAGAGTTTGAACCCCAAGCAGGCGGAGTAAACTATCGGGAGTAAAAGGGCGACGCTTGTGACGGGAAGGCCTTCATAGTATTTTCGTTTTTCTTTTTTGCTCTGTAGCTCTATCTCTATGACATTAAAATACGCAAGCCTTATGAGCGCGGCAAGGACATACACCGACATGACCGCCAGTGTTATGATCGTTCCCGGGACGCCGATCGCGCTTTTCATATATCCCGAGCATACCGTATATCCGATTACCGCCGGGAAAACTCCAAAGCATACGATATCCGCCAGGGAGTCTATTTGTATCCCAAAGGCCCTCTCTCTATCGGTCCGCTTTGCGCGCCTTGCGACCGGGCCGTCAAACATATCGCACGCGCCGCATATCATAAGGCAGATTATCGCGTTTTTGATGTTTCCGCTGATTGCAAAGCTCATTCCTGTAACTGCCGATACTATACCGATATAGGTGAGTATGACCCAATATTTGTAATATCCTAAAACTGAAATCACCTCTTTGGATTGGTAGACAAAAGGATTTGCCGTTATCCGCGCGATGCGGGAGCGCCGCGGGAGCGCCGTGATTGCGGTTAGTGCACCGCGATTGATGCATATGCACCGCGAAAATAGTTAATGCTATTTTAACACCGGTCTTCTACATATTCAAACTAAATAAAGTGAAATTGCTTCGCCAGTTATCCGGGAAGCTATTATATGACATGTGGGGCGGTTTTTCAAGAAGTTTTGATAGTGGTCGATTTAAAATCGCCCCTGCATACAAGGTGTTACTTTTTTACGCCCATGGGCAGGGGCTGCCTGAGATGGGTGTGAAAAGAATCAACCAATTTTTGGCAGCTTTATTAGTAATTTTGTTACTATTTGTATCTTTTCAACACTTGACAATAAAACAGTACGTGTTATGATGAATTTCCCACATTATTTATGGGAGGTGACTGCCGAGGGTTTGCTCGGTTTTCAATATGCGGGAAAGTAAGAAACATATGCGTACCGGCGTTAAAATAACTCTGGCGGTCGCGATACCGCTTTTTGTGATTTCGCTCGCGGTTTGCGGGCTTTGCGCATATGTAGTGCATTACAATGACACTGTTCTGCCGAATGTTTCAGTCGCCGGAATCGACATTTCACGGCTCACGCATGACGAGGCTTTGCAGGCGGTCGATATTTATGAGTACGACTTGCGCGGCTTTAACGCCAAGGTGTCGATCGCGTTTCCGGACGGTTCTGTTCTCAGTATTACGGGTGAAGACGTCGGGCTTTACCATGACGCGCTGGACGCGGTAGACGCCGCGTTTTCAACGGGTCGCGGGAACGGTTATATTGATGATACTTATGAGTTTGTCAGGCGCCTTGAGTTTGTCCACGATTTTGAGTTTTTATCGTCGATAGCTGCAGAGGCCGAGGATTTTGAGATCAATTATACGTTCGACACCGAGCTCATGCGTTCCATAGTGGCCGAATTCACCAACGCGTTCAACAGCGATTTCGAAGGCGCCGGGCCGCCGCAGGTCTTTGATGACAGGATAGTCCTTGTAAAGGGCGCGGGACATGTTCAGGCAGGCGTGGACGAAGTTTTTGATATGGCATACAAAGGGCTGCTCGATTCCCTCGCCGGGGGTTATCCCGTGAACCTTACGTACACGCTGCCGAAGTCGAGCCGGGACGCTGAGGATCTCCTCGCAATAAGGCAAAATATCATGGTCACACCGCTATCAGCGGAGTATGACCCGGAGACTAAGACTGTATCCGAGAGCGTAGTCGGAGTGGATATCGACCTAGACGGGGCGATAGCGCTTTTATCAGGGGCGGACTCCGGCATGACGATTATGATCAACGTCGAATACACGCAGCCGGAAGTCACGCAGGAGTTTTTAGAAAATCTTCTTTTCCGGGATTTGATCGGCGAGTGCGTCACGCAAATTCCGGGAACGGAAAACAGGCTCAACAACATCATTATCGCGGCAACCGCGGTCAACGGTTTGATATTGGAACCCGGTGAGGAATTCTCGTTTAACCGCACCGTCGGCCAGCGCACAACCGCGCGCGGGTTCAGGTCGGCGCCGGCGTTCGCTAACGGGACGACAGTACAGGCGATAGGCGGCGGGATTTGCCAGGTTTCCTCGACGCTGTACTCCGCAATCATGGACACGTCTCTGATGGTAACCGAGCGATATCCGCACGGTTTGCCTGTGTCCTACATCCCAAGGGGCCGGGACGCCACTGTAAGTTGGGGCTCTTTGGATTTTAAATTTTTGAACAACACGGACTACCCGCTCCGCATCGACGCGGAAGTAGACGGGCGCACGTTGACCGTTAAAGTCTACGGGACTTTAGATACGAGCGGACCGATCGGGGCGTAGTGTCGGACGCTGTAACGGGGAGGCCGTTTCAGGAGGTATACAATGAAAATAGGGCTCATCGGGCTTAATCAAACAGGGAAAACGACCCTGTTTGATTTATTGACAGGCAGAAAAGACGGCGAATCTGCGGCCGGCGGTAAAGGTTCGTCAAATATCGGGACAGGGCTCGTGCCGGATGAGCGCATCGATTTCCTTTCCGCGCTGTATAAACCGAAAAAGACGACATACGCCAAGATAGAATTGACGGACGTCGCCGGTTTTTCCGTGTCGGGCGAGGGGCACAGCTCAGGCGCTGTGAAGTTCCTCAATGACGTGCGCCCCTGCGACGCGATCATACATGTGCTGAGGGCTTTTAAGTCGGATTCCGTCGTGCATGACTTGGAAACAATAGACCCCGCAAGAGATTTGGAGGCCGTCGAGACCGAGATGCTTTTTGCCGATCTGGAGATGATCGAAAAAAGGATGGGCCGCATCAAATCCGGTAAAAAGATAACCGCGGAAAACGCCGCGGAGCTTGAGCTTTTAGAGCGCTGTTACGATCGGCTGGAAAAGGGCGGCACTATCCTTGATATGGATTTGACCGAGGACGAGAAGACTGCTATCAGCGGTTTCGCTTTTTTGACCCTAAAGCCGCGCCTGGCTGTGGTGAATATGGATGAAAACCAATGGGAGTCGAAGTCATGGCCCGGACAGGATGCGTTGCGGTCAATGTGCGCCGGGCTTGGCGTCCCGCTGCTTGAGCTATGCGTGGAAATGGAGCTTGAGATAAGCAGGCTGCCGGATGAGGACAGGCAGCTTTTCATGGAGGATATGGGCATAGAGCAGCCCGGGATCGCTGTTTTGGCGAGGGCTGTGTACGGGCTTTTAGGGTTGATTTCTTTTTTGACGGTCGGCGAGGACGAGGTGCGCGCTTGGACGATAGAAAAGGGGACGATAGCTAAAAAAGCGGCGGGTAAAGTGCACTCAGACATCGAGCGCGGTTTTATACGCGCCGAAGTGGTGAAATATGACAGCATCCATGAGCACGGCTCTATGACAAAAGTAAAAGAAAAAGGCCTTTTCAGGCTTGAGGGAAAGGAATACGTCGTAGTCGACGGCGACATTATCAATTTCAGGTTTAATATTTGATCTAGCGCAGGATGATTATCATTATGAAACACAACCTCGCCATAAGGATGAACTTCGTTATGAGGTTCATCCTTATCAATTTAGGTATCCTATGCAGTTATCCTATGTAGTGGCGATTATTGATCGCCCGTGGACGGCTGAGTTGCGCTCTTACTCGTTTCACGTTTGAAATGCGTCTCATAGTCAAATTCCGGCGCTTCGACTACCTTCCCCCCGTCAACAACGAGAGGGAACCACCACTTTTCGCCAAGCTCCTCCGGCTCGACATAACCGTTCTCGCGCCGGAGCTTGGCTTGTTTATTCACGGAATCGTATAGCTTCTGAACATCGCCATCCCATCCGGCAAAAAACTCCGGTGCGCTGTCGCGGCGGTTCCACGGGCAGACTTTTGTGCAGCGCTGACAGATATTCCCGATTTTGTTAGTGATTACCCCCGTCGCGCAGCGGACGCTGTCATGCTGCCACTTCATATAACCGTTGTGCTCCACTTTTTCGCCGTATGAGATCGATTGGGTCGGGCACTGATCCGCGCAGATCTTGCATTTCGAGCAATACTCCTGAAGCCCGAAATCTATAGGCTTATCGACTTCAAGCGGCAAATCGGTCAATACTGCGGACACCTTGAATGACGCGCCGACAAACGGGTTGAGCGCGATGCCCAAACGGCTTTCTTCTCCAAGCCCCGACTCTATGACAAGCTGCGGCATAAGCGTCGGGTATTTGTCCATTACCGAAGAGTCCGCCCTGTAGCCAAGCCGACGCAGATATGAGGTCATTACCTGCGCCTGGCAGGAGCAGCGCTGGTATGACTGGAAACTGCACGGGTCGTCGATCCATTCGCGCCCGTAGGATTGCCGGGTCACATATAACTGTTTCACGTTCAAGAGTACTATAGCGTATGGATAATCGCAATCAGTTTCCTCCGCATAAAAAGCGGATCGCGGCATAGGGCAGATACCTATCATATCCGCGCCGAGGAAGTAACCCAGCGATTTGATATGCCTTGCCAGCACTCGCGGGTCGTCCGGCAGTGGCGCTTTATTTGCCGCGACCTCCGGCTGCCGGAATTTCGCGAGATGCGATTGAAACGACGAAAGCGACGAGCATAACGGGTCGCGGTCAAAGAACATAATGCCGCTTTCCCTCATCTTTTTTCCAGCCTCGGACGATAGCGCTTTATCCATGCCGCTGTCGTGCCGTGAGCTGCGCTTTATCTCACCGACATATTCGTTCGTCGGTTTTTCGACGCGCCTTAGTTTTTCCAACGGGTACGGGCCCAACTGCGCGTCATTTTTTAATATATCGCGGTATTTAAAGTTCATCTGGCGCTCCCCTCCTTGATCGTTGTCAGTATTGTATCATATTTTCCCAATATGGACATTATTATCTTTCATCTGATATAATGATTGCTGCGCAATCATCATACCTTTATTTAAGCCGTGGCGCGGGACGCGCCACATGGCACATTATATCATTCACTACGTTCATGATATAATGATTGCTGCGCAGTTATAGTATACGCGTTGAAATATTAACAATAGATTATCATTTATTTTAACAAGGGGGCTTTAGTTTGAAGAAGTGCAAAATAACAGTTCTTAAAGCATTACTATTAGAGGATTTGCGCGACGAGTATTTCCCGCCGGATTTCGGGTTATGTCCGGTATTGAAAGAAGGCGACGTTTTCACTACAGGCGGAAAGTTCGGAAACAGTAAACCGGAAGGGTTTTGCGAATACGCGTGGCAGGCGATAGACATTATCGCATGTACGCTGGCCGGGGGCGGTAAAGTATTCGGAGCATACCACAATATAGCCTGCTGCAACGACGGGGTGCGCCCTGTGATCCTGAAGCTTGAGGCTATCGACGAGGAGTAGTAACTTGAAAGCAAAAATATGGTATCTCTACCACAGCGGGTTTGCTGTGCAGACGTCGGCTCATTTCCTTGTATTCGATTATTGGAAAATATTACCAAAAAGAAAAGGGCTCGAAAGCGGAGTCATCGACCCTGATGCTTTAGCGGATAAAGACGTAATCGTGTTTGTGTCGCACGACCACGGCGACCACTACAACCAATGTATCCATAATTGGGGGGAATCGATTCCGAAGCTGCGGCTCGTCCTGTCAGACGATATCCGAGCAGTCCCCGGCGCCATGATGCTGGGATCGGGTAAAAAGTTGGAGCAGCCGGATTTCACAGTCGAGACGCTGGCTTCCAACGACGAGGGCGTCGCATTCGTTGTTGATATAGACGGCGTTTGCATCTACCACGCCGGTGACTTGAACTGGTGGCACTGGGAGGGCGAACCGGACGATGAAAACGACGGTATGGCGGAAAGCTATAAGTCGCAGATAGATTTGCTGCGCGACAGGCGCATCGACCTCGCTTTCGTGCCCGTCGACCCGCGCCTTGAGGAGCAATATGCCTGGGGAATCAACTATTTAATGCAAACGGCTGACGTCCGGTGGGCCGTGCCGATGCACTTCGGCAACGATATCTCGGTGGTCGACCGGCTGCTGCGGGACGAGGCTTCGAAAGGGTACCGTGACCGGATAATGAGGCTACCGGAGCGCGGCGCCACGGCGGAGATATAAACGATATAATCAGCTTGTTGCCGATTTCGTTTTCACCGGCGC
>Ga0082212_10013420_pt1 | contig 10243 bp, 6 predicted proteins | sample TergutNt197P3_FD_71548 | JGI IMG/M metagenome (GOLD analysis project Ga0082212, IMG submission 71548) | Neocapritermes taracua P3 segment gut microbial communities from Petit-Saut dam, French Guiana - Nt197 P3 | ecosystem: Host-associated > Arthropoda: Insects > Digestive system > Gut ...
GCTTCATTGTATAGTTCTCTCATTCTATCAATGAAAGACTGAATTTCATCATCAGATAAGTCAACATAATTTCTTTCCCTGTCGGTTACAAAAAACAACAAGTCCAAATGTTCTTTTTCTGATTCCGATTTGTACCAGTCAAGCGAAGAATTAATTTTGGCGCTTCGTTTTTCATCATAAATTTTTAATGCTATAATTTGAATAAGTATTTCGTAGCCACGCTGGTTTTTCATACTCACTTTATCCATTGTGCGCAAAATTGTAGAAATTCCATCAGTAAGTTGAGCGCTATAAACACCGCTAATGATTTCCAAATCGTCAATAGTCCTTTTACTGCGGTCTATTTTCGGGTGATAAATTTTGTTTTTTAGTTTTTGAAAATCAGGAATGTCAATATAAGCATCTGTCAAATGAAGTTGTAAGTCTTTGGTTTGGCTTTCTTCTTTTTTAGCATTGTAGCCTTCGTTTAGTCGTAAAAATTTACCTTCTTGTTTTTTGAAAAGATAAAGTCTTTCCGTATCGTACAAAACGCCAAGACAAAAATCATTTTCAGATTCTTTTAGTGCGGGTTTTAATTGTTGATTCCAAACGGTTTCAACATCTTTGCTGTTTTCTTTTTTGATTTCTATTACAGCAATAACGTGCTTTCTTAACCAATCAAGCGCTTCTTGACTTTTGTTTGTGTGATATTCTTTGTAATGTTCAAACCAATTTTCATCGTCAAAAATTGCTCCGTCAAATTTGATAGGTGCAGAATTTTTATTCCCTTTCGGGAAATACACTTCGGTGCCAATATAATCTTTTGAGTACATTCCCGAATAAACCAAAGAATAAAAAAACTGCCATTTGTAATATTGCTCGTTATTACTTCCGTTTTTTTTCTTTAGCGTTGTCTTCTTTGTAACTGTCAAATGCTCTGGCAAAAAAATATCAAATTCAATTGCAGTCGAATATTTTTTGTCAAAATCTAACTTTACCTGTGAAAATGACTTTACCATATTATAATTTTTTAGATGTTTTACGTTTGGACTTAATGTATTTCGCTTTGTCTTCGGCTACTCGTAAAGCGATACTGTCAATATTGTCTTCGATAAGTTGATAGGCAAACTTATCTGTTGTTGCTTCAAAAAATAAAATTTTGCTATCAACATTGAAAATCTTTGCAATGTTCTCTATTAATTCATTTGACGGCTTTCTAATATTTCTTTCGTATTTGGATAAAACCGATGTGTCAATATCTAATAACGCCGCAACTTTCCTTTGAGGTAATTTATTCTTTAACCTCAGTTGTTTTATGGTTTCTCCGAATGTGTTAATATTCATTTTTGAAATTTATTTGTATAGACAAAAAATTGTCCAAAGATATTTTTTTTAGATAACGAAATTTTAATGAAAATATTTTGATGAGATTATTTTTTTTGTTGATATTCGCACTGTCACTCAGTAGGGTTGCACACAACTATCAGTTTTCCGGCATCAACTTACCCACCACGTAATTCATTTCGTTGAAATATTGCAGCGCAATCCTGCGGATATCCTTCGCCTTTACAGAATTGACCAGTTTCCTGTATTCGTCGAGCGTCATCAGTTTGTCGCCCTGCCGGTAAGTATTGAGCAACACCTGCTGCCAGTACGTATTTTCCTTCATAGCGGTTTCCCGTTCGCGGATGAGGGTTTCTTTCACTTTGTTCAGGTCAACGTCGGTCGGGCCATCGGTTTTAATCTTTTGGGCTTCTTCAAATACCGTAGCGATGAGTTTGTCCACATTGTCGGGCGAGCATCCCCACGCAAAATTCAGCGAATAACGCGGCTTGGGGTACAGGCTCGCGCTACCCGACGCATTTACTCCGTACACTCCGCCCTGTTCTTCGCGCATTGACTCGCGCAATTTGATGCTCAATATATTGGTAAACATCGCAAAATAAAGTCGCTCCTTGATATCCCATTTGAACGCTCCTTTCATGGCGATATTCACGCGGCTCTGCTCTTCCGAATTGCGTGCAAATTCAACAGTAGTAACACCATCAGGGAATTTTGGCGTTACATCGCGCCATGTTTCCGCGCGCCGTTTCGACGGAAGTCCGCCTAAATAAGTTTCGAGCATTCCCGTCACTAAATCGACGTCGAAATTACCCACCATCACAAACTTGAAATCACTGGCGTCGGCAAAACGGTCATTGAAGATATACAGCGCATTATCCAATCTGATGCGGTCTATCTGTTCTTCGGTAGGAATGGTTACGGTACGCGGGTCGTTGCTTGTTATCACCCTGTTCAGCGTATCTATGTAAGCATTCAACGGATTAGCCCTCATGTTGGTCATCTGGTTTTTGAGTTGCGATATCAGGGTATTGAAGGCCTTTTCGTCGCGCCGCACTGCCGTAAAATACAGATAGTTGAGTTGCAGCATGGTTTCGAGGTCATTAGGCGTTGCCGAACCGGTAACACCTTCGTAAATCTCGTTGATGTATGGCGACAGCCTTGCCGTATTGCCCGTTAGTTTTTTCCCGAGCGCTATCTGGTCGAAATTGCCCAACCCGCTCATGCTAACAATGTTCGTAGCCATTATGGCCGACATGTAGTCTTCATCCAAATAAAGCGAACTGCCGCCCGGACTGAACCCCGCAAAGATGATCTGATCGTTCTTAAAATCGGTCGGTTTCAGGAGTATCTGCACTCCGTTCATAAAAGTGAGCTCGGTATATCCGAATTTAGTATCTTCTTTGCGGCGGAACACACGGGAGCCTTCGGGTTTCGTTGCCAGCAAAGGTTCATCCAGCACTTCGTCAACGTATTCTGCAAGTTCGGCCTGTTTGCTCTCCTTCAGTATCGTCAGCAAATCATCTTCCTTTGGGATACTGACGCCGTCTTTTTCGGGCGCCATAACGATCAGACAAATATTTTCGTCCGTAAACCATTTTGCGGCCAATTGGTTGACCTCCTCCAGCGTGATGTCGGGGACAAAATGTTGTGCATAAGCATTCTCGGTGATGATGCCGGGTATCGGTTCCTGTTCGGTAAAGTTGCGGACGTATTCATCTGCCAGCCTGTCCGAATCGGTTTTGTCGGCTTCGTTGGCCGAACGGGCATAAGAGGTCAGTATGGCTTGTTTTTCGCGTTCCAGTTCAGTCTCCGTAAACCCGAACTTTTTCACCCGCTCATTTTCCAACAGCAACACCTCAAGCGAGTTCTCAATCTCGTTTTCCTTTGCCGCCGCATACACCGCATAAGCATCTATCGGGCCGAGAAACCCGGAATAGTCGCAACCCGCAAACATAATCGGAGCGTCGGGTTCCTGTGCAATCTCGTTGAAACGTCTGTTGATCATCCCGTTGTACAACTGATGTATTAGCATATTCCGATAGTCGCCCACAGTCTTTTCCACTATTTTAGGATGCTTGACAAGCAACTGTATAATACTGACAGTGGCTTCCTTATCGGTAACAATCGCTATGAGCGGATCTGCGTTACCCGGTATGTCGTATTCGATGCGTTGCGGCGCGTTGGCCGGATTGGTCAGCGATGAAAAATGCTGTTTCACCTTATTTTCCATTTCCTTTACAGGAATATCGCCTACTACGACAACAGCCATCAGATCAGGCCGGTACCAGTCCTGATAGAACCGGCGAAACTCCGAATAAGGCGCTTCCCTGACAATATCCATATCGCCGATGGGTAACCGTTCGGCATAGCGCGAACCCTTGAGCAGCACCGGCAGGTATTTCTTCATCATGCGGTCTTCAGCGCCTAATCCCAACCGCCATTCTTCAACAATCACGCCACGCTCGTCGTCAATATCCTTATCGGCAAAAGTAACCTGATGCGCCCAATCTTCGAGCACCTGAAAGGCTTTATCAATCAGGTCGGCACGATCCGACGGCACCTGAAGCTGGTAGATTGTTTCGTCGAAACTGGTGTAGGCGTTCAGATCGGCGCCAAAGCGAACGCCCATCTCTTCGAGCACGCTAACTAATTCGTTTCCTTTAAAATTTTCGGTGCCGTTGAAGCACATGTGTTCCACGAAATGCGCCAATCCCTTTTGCTGGTCGGTTTCGCAAATCGATCCCGCTTTTACAGCTAACCGTAATTCAACGCGTTTTTCAGGTTTGGCGTTGTGCCGCAGATAATAGGTCAGTCCGTTGTCCAAACGGCCTGTGGTGATGGCCGTATCAACCGGCAGCGGCGTTTGCAGGTTAAAATCCTGTGCCTGAACCCCCGACAGGATAAAGAACAGGAAAAATGTACAAATGAAATGATAATGTTTTGAGAACATAGAATTAGAGATGTTTATTATGCCACAAAAATAATACAAAAATATGTAATTTCGATTTTATCGTTATATAGCCCTCTGCAAAAACCCAATCAGGTTCCCGCCGGTTATACCCCGAATATCATCGTCCGCATAACCTCTTTTCCGAAGAATATCGGGAATCTTTTGAAGGTCGGCGATTGTCTTTAGATCATAAGGACATTGTTCCGTCCCGTAAGCGCCATCCAAATCGCTTCCGATAGCGACATGTTTAGAGTTTCCGGCTATCCGGCAAATATGATCTATATGATCGGCCATGACTTCCAAACTGCAATTCATCGCTCGGGGAGTCGATTGGCCGCGTACCCATCCCGGAACCATCATCCATGCATCCAAAGCCACGCCGATAATTGCATTGCGATCTATCAACGCCTGAATCATTTCGTCGCTGAACTGACGATTATGATCCACTAATGCACGGCAGTTATTGTGGCTTGCCCAGACCGGACCGTTGTATAACTCCAAAGCATGCCAGAAAGCGTCATCGTTCAGGTGGGATACATCAAGAATCATTCCCAGACTGTCCATTTTCATGAGTAATGCTTTTCCTGCATCATTGAGTTTTCCGGACGAATCGGTGCCGTTTGCATACCTTCCGGGTCCGTAATGAGCCGGCCCGACTGCTCTCAGTCCGTAGCGCCATGCCTTTTCCAGATGGTCGACCGTAATAAGGGAGTCGGCGCCTTCGAGACTTAACAGGTACCCAATCGGTTTCCGGTCATTCGGTTCGTCATTGTTCCACAAAGTCAGATGCGCCTCTAAATCGCTTTTCGTCCGGATCATCACCATTTGTCCGTCTTCTTCCATCGCTTGGTACCAGGCCAACTGACCCTGCGTTTGCGCCCAGGCTTGTTCGGGTGAGTGCCAGCCGGGTAAAGGATTGTCAGGAGCCACATACCGGCCTATTTGTGTGGCTACGATCAATCCGATATTTCCTTTTCTCAATTCATCAAACGAAACGGTTGCATTTCCCCGGTCGGGTTTATCGTTCATTCCGGCTTCGCGTCTGTTGATTTCGCAGAGTGGATCGCGCAGGTCGCGATTCCATTCCAAAGCGTTCATGCTGAGGTCGAGGTGCATATCGGCAATAAAGAAATCAGTCATTATTATTTGAATTTAAAAGTTGATGTATCTGTCACGGGCTATCACCTTCCAGGTATCGGTCATCCAGCCGTTTTCTATCACAAATGCTTTTTCGTATAAGGCTACTGTAGGGCAAATATGCCAGGGCACTCCGTAAAAGACCTGGCCGATTGAATATGCGCTGCTGTCGGGCACTTCCAGCACCAAATGCTCCTCGCTTTGCGCAACGGGTTTTGCTTCGGGAGCATTCAGGAAATAAACGCGCGGCAAAGGATTTTCGGCTGCAACCGATTTATGTCCCAAATCCATACAGATATGCTGATGATCTATGATGGAGATTATTCTGCATATCACCAGGGCGGCGTATTGAAACGGCATATCCGGGTAACTGTGTCCATATCCCCAATCCCAAAACACAAAGGTTCCCGGACTGCATTCGCAGTTTATCCGGTTGGCATGGACAGGAAAAGCAGGTGTTCCTCCTATAACCGTCAGTAGCGGGTAGGGAAGCAGAGGTTGAATTTCCTGATAGACCTTTTCCAGAGCAGTATACGAAATATCCGCTTCATTTTGCCTTTGAATGACGTCAGGCTCGTGAATATGACCATCGTAGCCGTGAAGTCCAATAAGACAAAGATGTTGAAGCGACAGGATTTTCTTTGCCAAATCCGGCGCTTCCGAGGGATGAATACCCGTCCGGTTCATACCCACATTCAGGTCAATAAAGACATCCAGCATCACATTTTCATTTTGACAGAGCGTATTGATGAAGTCAGCGTTTCCCGGATGATCCACCACACAGGAAAAACGGCTTTCCGGATAGGCTTTGATTAATTGTATCAGGCGGTTTATTTTAGGGCCGACCGGCTGATAAGCCAGTAAAATGTCCGGCGCACCGGCTAAAGCAAGCATTTCAGCTTCGGCAATGGTGGCGCATTTGAACTTTGATATTCCCGCCTGCATCATCAAGCGGCAAACCTCCTGTATCTTGTTGGTTTTTACGTGAGGACGAAGTCTACTGACGTATCCAGTTATCTTTTTGGCCAACTCAATATTGGCTTTAATCCTTTCCGGATATACCACCAGAGCGGGTGAATCAATCTTATCAATATTATTGATTTGAAACCATTCGTTCATATTTCTTTTTTAGTATAACAAGAAAACACAAAGATAATTGTTTTCTTTTGAAGTAATGCCAACCAAGGGTTGAAATGATTTTTTATTTACTGATAATCAATTGACCGTATTCTATTGATATTTAAATCCTAACGGATTATTTCAACTCTTGATTTGATTATCGTCGATTTTTCAATATCTGAAATTCCATATTTTGCTGAAAAAGAATCATGCTTTGCATTTTTTTGATGATTTTTTGGTTATCTTTGGGCTTTCAATAAAACATCGAGAATGACACGAATGAAAAACAAAACGCCAAAAAAAACATCGCCCTGGGCATGGATTCCGTCGCTGTATCTGGCGGAGGGGTTGCCTTATGTGGCTGTGATGACCATTTCGGTAACCATGTACAAACGGATGGGTATTTCCAACACCGACATTGCGCTGTACACCAGTTGGCTCTATCTGCCCTGGGTGATCAAGCCGTTTTGGAGCCCATTTGTTGATTTATTGAAAACAAAACGCTGGTGGATTGTTACCATGCAATTGCTGATTGGCGCCGGGCTTGCCGGAATTGCCTTTACCGCTCCCTTACCGCTGTTTTTTCAAGCGACGCTTGCTTTCTTCTGGCTGCTGGCATTCAGTTCGGCAACGCACGATATTGCCGCCGACGGATTTTACATGCTTGGCCTGAATACCAATCAACAAGCGATGTACGTAGGGATACGAAGTACCTTCTACCGGATAGCGACTATTTTGGGACAGGGCGTTCTCATCATTTTAGCCGGCTTTCTCGAAAAACTGACGGGGAATATTTCTTTTGCATGGTCGGTCACGTTCTTTGTTTTAGCCGGACTTTTTATCGCTTTCAGTTTTTATCACCGCTTCGCCCTGCCCAGACCGGATGCGGACAAACAACAGATTCATCTGACGGCAAAACAAATTGTCAATGAATTTGGGGCTACCTTTGTATCTTTCTTCCGAAAACCGCATGTATATGCCGCTTTGTTTTTTATGTTGACTTTCCGTTTTTCCGAAGCGCAATTGCTTAAACTGATCACGCCGTTTCTGTTGGATGCAAAGGATGTTGGCGGCTTGGGACTTCGCACGGAAGAAGTCGGTTTTGTTTACGGAACGATGGGAATCATTGCGCTCACCCTGGGCGGTATTATCGGAGGAATAGCAGCCTCACACGGAGGTTTGAAAAAATGGATTTGGCCGATGACGCTCAGTATGCTACTTACGGCAGCAACATTTGTATATCTGAGTTTCTCACAAACAGGCAACCTTTGGGTCATCAATATATGCGTCTTTATTGAACAATTCGGTTACGGTTTCGGTTTCACAGCCTACATGCTGTACCTGATGTATTACTCCGAAGGTCAGCATAAAACGGCTCATTACGCTATATGCACGGGGTTCATGGCGTTAGGAATGATGTTGCCCGGTATGTTTGCCGGCTGGCTGCAGGAGCAATTAGGCTACAATAATTTCTTTCTCTGGGTGATGATGTGCAGTATTGTTCCGATCATCGCCGTTTCGCTGCTGAAAATTGATCCGGAATACGGCAGAAAGAAAATTGAGAAAAAATAAGCAACTATTAACCTCAAACTACGCTACAGCCTCCATCCACGCATTAGCCATCAGATGTGCGCCGGCCAGTGAAGCATGTACGCCGTCGTGCGTCCAATATACGCCGGGAGCGCGTTTTTGCGCTTCGTCGAATACTTTTTGGTAGGGAATGAAGGCGGCTTTAAACTCATCGGCCAACTTTCCGGCAGCTTCGCGATACCTGTCAAATTCGGGATACCAGGAATTGTCGACCGCTCTGACGCCGGTAACTGCAAAGGGTTCGCCGATGATGAATTTCACGTTGGGTAAAGCAGTAAGGGTACGTTTGAGCAGAGCGCGAAAATCATCCTCGTAAGTTTTCGCTGTTCCTTGATAACCACCGGTTTTGGTATGCCAAAAATCGTTTACACCTATCAGGATACTTAGCACGTTGGGTTTCAAATCGATGCAATCGGTGTTCCAGCGTTCGGCCAATTGATACACCTTGTTGCCGCTGATACCCTTGTTGTAGATGGTCAGGTTCTTTTCTGCATGTTTGAAAAGCAACTCGCCGGCAGCCTGTATCACATAGCCGCTGCCCATCATCGGCGATGTATTAGGGGTTTTGGTATCTTTTTCGCGTCCGGCGTCGGTAATCGAATCGCCCTGAAACAAAATGACATCGTCCTTTTGCATGGATATTTTTGACGTTTGACTGATAGTCATTGCCGAAGCCACAATGCCAGGAATACTCAACATGGCGCCACTCATGGCCGCCGTTTTCAAAAAATCTCTTCTTGTGTTCATAAAAAATGATGATTAATGATATAAATCGCAAAAGTATAAAGAATCGCTAATGTTCAATAAAAAATCGTTTTGACGGAAATCGTAACGTCGGCATTGAAATTATCAGACGACAGTTTGGATAGGCCGGAAAAACGCAAACCCGTATAGCAGCCAATCAAAAAAATATCCTTGACAATAGCCAGTTTCAAATGGTCAGAAAGGTCTAACCGGTACACCTGTATCATTTCCGTTTCAGTCAGGTACACCGAATTGGTTTCTTCAGACAGTCGGTAAAATATTTCTTGTTTTTTATCCCAAAAAAAATGGGTTACTTTGCCGCCGCATGTCCAAATTTTTCCTTTTCCTCTATGATTTTTTCGCTTGCCGCAAATTTTTGCTGTATGGCGTTGCCGTAGCCGTTTTTGCGGTTTCGCTGTTGTTTGCTTCACGGATTCATTTCGAGGAGGATATTACGCAGTTTATCCCCGACGACGCTGCAATGAAGACCAGCAATGCCGTATTCCGTAATATCAAAGTGCGCGACCGTCTTGCGGTGCATCTTTATACCGCCGAGCCGCAGCCCGACATGCTGACCGCCTGTTGCGACAGTCTTACCCGATGCCTGTCCGCGCTCGTACCCGCGTACATCAGGGAGGTGGTTTCGCGTGTTGACGAAGATATGATGGATGAGGTGTATAACCTGTCTTACGATAATCTCCCCATTTTCCTGCACGAAGAGGATTATGCGGTTATCGACAGCGCGCTTGCCCTTGCCGCCATCGACGCCCGCCTGCAACGCAACCGCGAAATATTAACCACTCCCGACGGCTTTGCCATGCGGCGGTTTATTGCTGCCGACCCCCTGTCTGTCAATGCCCTTGCCATGAAACATCTGCAGGAAATGCAACCCGACAACGGTTTCGACAGTTATCAGGGGTACTTCCTGACATCCGACCGCCGGCACCAGTTGTTTTATATCGTTCCTTCGCACGGCGGGGCTGAAACAAAAAACAATGCAACCATCATCGACAGTCTCGACCGCCACATTGCCCGTCTTCAGGTGATTTTCCCGGAAGTAACCATCGAATATTTCGGGGGGCCGGCTGTAAGCGTTTGCAACGCCCGTCAAATCAAGCGCGACACCATGGTTTCGCTCAATATTGCGCTATTGGTGATTGTGACGTTCATTATTATCGTGTTCCGCAGCAAACGCGCTCCGGCGCTCATCCTGCTGCCTGTGGTGTTTGGCGCGGCGGTTGCGCTGATGGCGCTTTATTTCATCAAAGGGACGGTTTCGGCGATTACGGTGGGGGCAGGTTCGGTGGTGGTGGGTATCGCGCTTAACTATTCGATACACGTGCTGAGCCATTTTCGCCATGCCGCTTCGCCCCGCGAAAT
>Ga0082212_10013421_pt1 | contig 10242 bp, 7 predicted proteins | sample TergutNt197P3_FD_71548 | JGI IMG/M metagenome (GOLD analysis project Ga0082212, IMG submission 71548) | Neocapritermes taracua P3 segment gut microbial communities from Petit-Saut dam, French Guiana - Nt197 P3 | ecosystem: Host-associated > Arthropoda: Insects > Digestive system > Gut ...
TGAGTTCCGCCCCGTCCGGGTTTTTTTTCTGGGGCATCATGGAACTGCCGGTGGTCAGGGCGTCGGGCAGTTCCGCGAAGGCGAATTCCTGGGAACACCACAAGACCAGGTCTTCGGCCAGCCGCGACAGGTTGGTCAGGGTGATGGCTCCGAAGGCCAGGAACTCCAGGAGGTGGTCGCGGCTGGCCACGGCGTCGAGGCTGTTTTCAGCCAGGCGGCTGAAGCCCAGGGAAGCGGCGACCAGGGCGGGGTCTATGGGCAGGCTCGTCCCGGCCAGGGCCCCGCTGCCCAGGGGCATGGAGTCAAGGCGTTGGCCCAGGCCGGTCAGCCGCTCCTGATCGCGGCTCAACATCTGGTAATAGGCCAGGAGATGGTGGGCCACCAGGACCGGCTGGGCCCGCTGGAGGTGGGTGTAGCCCGGCATGGGCGCGGCCTTGACCGCGGCGGCTTTTTCCACCAGCGTTGACCTGAGGTTCCAGAGCCCGGCCCCCAGGCGGGCCGCGGCGTCTTTTAGATAAAGGCGGGTGTCCAGGGCCACCTGGTCGTTGCGGCTGCGGGCGGTATGGAGTTTTTCCCCGGTGGGTCCGATGAGCCTGGTCAGGGCCTCTTCCAGGTTCATGTGGACATCTTCCAGTTTGGTATCCCACTGGAATTGTCCGGCCGCCACCCGCTTTTTGAGTTCCGTGAGCCCCTGGACCAGGAGCCGGCTTTCGGCTTTGGTCACCAGGCCCACCGCGCCCAGCATCCGGGCATGGGCCTGGCTGCCCTCCAGGTCGAAGAGGGCCAGGCGCTGGTCGAAGCCCACCGAGGCCGACAGTTTTTCCAGGCTTTCGTCCGTGGTCTCGGCGAAACGGCCGGCCCAGGGTTTGGCGGCGGCGCGCCGGGCCATCTGGTTTCAGCCCCGGAGGAGCTTGTTGATGCGCAGCCTCAGCCCGGAACAGCGGATGAAGCCGCCGGCGTCGCCCTGGTCGTAAACCCCGTCGGTCTCGAAGGTGGCGTAGCCGTCATGATAGAGGGAGTGGGCGGATTTGCGGCCGGTGACGGCGCAGTGCCCTTTGTAGAGTTTGAGCCGGACCGTCCCGTCCACCAGTTGCTGGGTCTGATCGACCAGGGCCTGCAGGGCCTCGCGCTCCGGGGCGAACCAGTAGCCGTTATAGACCAGGGCCGCATAGCGGGGTATGAGGCTGTCCTTGAGGTTGATGACTTCGCGGTCCAGGGTCAGGCTCTCCAGATTGCGGCGGGCCAGGGCCAGAAGGGTGCCGCCCGGCGTTTCATAGACGCCCCGGCTCTTCATACCCACATAGCGGCTCTCCACCAGGTCCAGGCGGCCGATGCCGTTGGCTCCGGCCAGTTGATTGAGACGGTCCAGAAGGGCGGCCGGGCCCAGGCGTTGGCCGTCCACGGCCACGGGGTCGCCTCGTTCGAACTCTATTTCCACTAGGGTCGGCCGGTCCGGAGCTTTTTCCGGAGCCACGGTGAGGATGAACATATCTTCTTCCGGCTCCCGCCAGGGGTCTTCCAGGATGCCGCCCTCATAACTTATGTGCAGCAGGTTCCGGTCCGAGGAATAGGGCTTGGCCTGGGTCACCGGCACGGGGATGCCGTGCTTTTCAGCGTAAGCCATCAGTTCGCCGCGGGAGGTGAGGTTCCATTCCCGCCAGGGGGCCACGGTCTTAAGGTCGGGGTCCAGGGCCATGGTGGTCAATTCAAAGCGCACCTGGTCATTGCCCTTGCCGGTGGCCCCGTGGGCCACGGCGTCGGCCCCCTCTTGGCGGGCTATTTCCACCATCTTTTTGGCGATGACCGGGCGGGCCAGGGAGGTGCCCAGGAGATACTGACCCTCATAGACGGCGTTGGCCCGGAAGGCCGGGAAGACGAAGTCGCGCACGAACTCCTCTTTGAGGTCCGCCACCTGGAGCTTGGAAGCGCCGGTATTGAGGGCCTTGGCCTCCAGCCCGTCCAGTTCCTCGGCTTGGCCCACGTCGGCGGTGAAGGCGATGACTTCCTCGGCTCCGTAGTCGGCCTTGAGCCATTTCAAAATTATGGAGGTGTCCAGGCCGCCGGAGTAGGCCAGGACTATTTTTTTGGCTTTTTTGGGGACCATGAAGCACCTCAATTTTCACCGGAGCCCATTGGCCGGATTCACCAATTTATCAGCCGTCGGGCCCAAATTCAAGAAGTTTTTGGCCGGGTCCGGCGGGCCAGGGCCAGGGCGGCTTTAAAAATACCCGCGGCGTCGAGGCCGAAACGAGCCCGCTGGGCTTTCTGGGTGGCTTGGGGCGCCGGTTCGTCCCCCAGGCCGAGGCCCTGGAGAAGGGCCGGAGTCCCGGTCCGGGCCAGGACTTCGGAAACCGCGCCGAAAAGGCCGCCGGCCAGGGCGTTGTCCTCCACGGTCAGGAGGCGTCCGGTCTTTTCAGCGGCCGTCAGGATCAGTTTTTCGTCCAGGGGCTTGAGAAAGCGCAGATTGACGACCCCGGCCGAAAGGCCTTCGGCGGCCAGGGCTTCGGCCGCGGCCAGCGCTTCATATAAGGCCGGGCCCAGGGCCAGGATGGTCAGATCGTCGCCCTCCCGCAAGGTCCGGGCCTGGCCGGGCTTAAGCGGCGAGGGCGCGTTCTCCGGCGCTGCCGGGGCCTGGCCCCGGGGGTAGCGTAGGGCCGAGGGGCCCGGAAGGCTCAGGGCCAGCTTGAGCATGGCCGCCAATTCCCAGGCGTCGGCCGGGGCCATGACCGTGAAGTTGGGCAAGAGCCGGAGATAGGACAGGTCCAGCCCGCCGTGATGGGTGGGGCCGTCCTCGCCCACCAGTCCGGCCCGGTCCACGGCCAGCACCACCGGGAGGCCCGGCAGGGCCACATCGTGAAAAAGCTGGTCGAAGGCCCGCTGGAGGAAGGAGGAGTAGATGGCCGCCACGGGCCGGAAGCCTCCGGCGGCCAGGCCGGCGGCCAGGGTCACGGCGTGCTGTTCGGCGATGCCCACGTCAAAGGCCCGGTCGGGGAATTTTTCAAAGAAGGGGGCCAGCCCCGTGCCTTCGCTCATGGCCGCGGTGACGGCCAGGATCCGGGGGTCGTTTTCGGCTTCGGCCAAAAGGCCAAGGCCCAGAAGTTCGGAGAAGCTTGGGGCTCCGGCCGGGACCGTGTCGGCTGGTTCCACCACGTCCGGTATTTCCCTGGGCCGGCCCACGCCGTGGTAGCCGCAGGGGTCGGCTTCGGCCGGGGCATAGCCCTTGCCCTTGGTGGTGACCACATGTATCAGCACCGGCCGGTCCAGGTTGGTGGCTCCGCTCAGGGCCTCGATGAGGGTGTCCAGGTCGTGGCCGTCAAAGGGCCCCAGGTAGCGCAGGCCCAGGGTTTCAAAGAGGCTGCTGGGAGGGGTCAGGAAGCTCTTCAGGACCTCTTCCAGGTGGCGCAGAAAATCCAGGAGCCGCAGGCCCCCGCGGGGCAGGTTGGCCAGGCCGCCCTTGATTTTTCGCCGCAACCGGACATAGCCGGTCCGGGTGACCAGGAGCGAGAGGTATTCCGAAAGCCCCCCCACGTTGGGGCTGATGGACATATTGTTGTCGTTGAGGATTATGAGGAGTTTCTTTTTCAGGGCCCCGGCGTGGTTCAGGGCTTCCAGGGCCAGGCCGCCGGTCAGGGCTCCATCGCCCACCACAGCGGCCACGACCTGGTTACCGCCGGCCAGGTCCCGGGCCGCGGCCAGGCCCAGGGCGGCCGAGAGCGAGGTCGAGGAATGGCCGGTATCGAAACAGTCATAGGGGCTTTCCCGGCGCTTGGGGAAGCCGGACAGGCCGTCCTCCAGGCGCAGGCTGTCGAAGCGGTCCCGGCGGCCGGTGAGCAGTTTGTGGGCGTAGGCCTGGTGGCCCACGTCAAAGACTATCTGGTCCTCCGGGGCGCTTAAGACATAGTGGAGGGCGATGATCAGTTCCACGGCCCCCAGGGAGGAGGCCAGATGCCCGCCGTTCTTGGTCACCACCCGGATGATTTCCTGGCGCAGTTCTTCGGCCAGGAAAGGCAGATCCCGGCGGGGTATCTTTTTCAGATCGGCCGGCCCGTTTATGATCTTAAGGAGGCCCGCCGGCGGCGGTTTGCTTTTGGACATAATATCCGTCGTCAGCCCTGGCGCCCGTCCAGGGCGGCGATGAGGCCGGCCAGGCGGCGGCCCCGGTCCTGGAAGGCTTGGGTCGCGCGCATGATTTTCCGGTTCAGGGTCTTCATCTCTTTTTCAGCCGCGGCCGGGCCCAGGAGGGCGGGCAGGGTGACCTTGCCCCGGGCGGCATCGCTGCCCACGGCCTTGCCGGTCAGGGCCGGGTCGCCGGAAAGGTTCAGGAGATCGTCCCGGATTTGAAAGGCCAGGCCCAGGTCCAGGCCCAGACGCCACAGGCGGCTGAGGTCGGCCGGGCCACCCCCGGCCAGGCAGGCTCCCCCGGCCAGGGCGGCGGCCATGAGGGCCCCGGTCTTGAGCCTTTCCATGGTCCGGACTTCCCCGGCCGTGACCGGGCCGGGCCGCCGCTCCAGGGCCAGATCCAGAACTTGGCCGCCGACCATGCCCCCCGCCCCCGCCCCTCGGGCCAGCCAGGCCGTAGCCTGGCCCGCCCGCCCGGGGTCTGGCCCGGTCAGGCTGGCAAAGGCCAGGGTCAGGAGGGCATCGCCGGCCAAAATGGCCGTTCCCTCGCCGAAGACCTTGTGGCAGGTCGGCCGTCCCCGGCGCAGGTCGTCATCGTCCATGGCCGGCAGGTCGTCGTGGATGAGGGAATAGGCATGGACCATCTCCACGGCCAAGGCCAGGGGCAGGGCGGTTCGGGCCTTGCCGCCCACGGCCTCGGCCGCGGCCAGGGCCAAAAGGGGCCGGAGGCGCTTGCCGCCCCCCAGCAGTGAATAGCGCATGGCTTCGCCCAAGGGCTCAAGATCCTCCCGGGCTAGGTCCAGCCGTCTGAGGACCCGGTCCAAGCCATCGTTTATAATTTTAATCTGCTGGCAGCGCCAAGTTTCAAAATCCTTCATCCCCGGCCTCCGGGTCCGGCGGCAGATCCAGGGGTTCGGCCAGGGGCCGGCCAGCCAGATCCCGGGTGAGTTTCTCCACCCGCCCGGTGGCTTCGTCCAGCTTTTTCTTAAGGGCCGCGCTCAGACTCAAGCCCTCTTCAAAGTCGGCCAGGGCCTGGTCAAGCCCCTGGCGGCGGTCTTCCAGCCGGCCCACCAGTTCCTCCAGGCGGGCCAGGCCTTCTTCAAAGGCCGGTTCCTTTTTTCTCATTCTATCTCCTCCACCCGGGAAATGAACCCGCCTTCGGCCAGCCGTACCTGGACCGCCTCTCCCGGCCTGAGGGCCCGGCCGGACGTCACCGGGGCGGTCTGACCCGGACGCGTCACCAAGGCGTAGCCCCGTTTCAGGACTGCCTGGGGGGAAAGGTCGCCCAAGCGGGCGGTCAGCAAGGTCAAGCGGGTCCGGCTTTCTTCCAGCCGGGCGGCCCAAATCCTGCGCTGACGGTCCTCCAGGTGGGCCAGGTCACTCCGGGCCGTGGCCAGCCAAGCGGCCGGGGTGCTGAGGCGCAGGGCCTCCCGGGCGGCTGAAAGCCGGGCCCGGCGCAGGTCCAGAGCCAGGGTTCCACCCCGGGTCAGGCGGGCAGTCAGTTGGTCCAGTCTCAGGCTTTCGAAACCCAGGCGGTCTTCAAAGTGGGCCAGAGTCCGGTCAAATCCGGTCAATTTTTCCCTAAGCCGGGTCTGATTTTCCTTCATCTGGCGTTTCAGGGCCGACTCCAAGCTCTCCAGCCGCTCCCCACGCTGGGCCAGCAGCAGGGTCAGGGACCGCCCCAGCCGGGCTTCGGTCTCCGACAGGTGCGCGAGAAGGGCCGCCTGATCCCGGAAAATAGCCTCGGCCGCGGCGGTGGGGGTTATGGCCCGGGCGTCGGCGGCCATTTCAGCCAAGGTCAGGTCCGTGGAGTGGCCGATGGCCGCCAGGGTCACGGCCCGGGAAGCGGCTAAGGCCCGGACGACCGGTTCCTCGTTGAAGGCCCACAGGTCGGCTAGGCTGCCTCCCCCCCGGGTCAGCACGATGAGATCGAAACCGCCCCAGGCATTGAGGTCGGCCAAGGCTTGGGCGATTTCCAAGGCCGCCCCCGGCCCCTGGACCCGCACCGGGTAGAGGCTGATGGCTGCTCCGGGCCGTCGGGCCAGGGCTGTCTTCAGAAAATCCTGGGCCGCCGCCCCGGTGGGGGAGGTGATTAGGGCCACCCGAGCCGGCCAATAGGGCAGGGGCCTTTTGCGGTCCTCGGCGAAGAGCCCTTCGGCCGTCAGGGCCTTTTTCATTTTTTCAAAGGCCAGCCTCAGGGCGCCCTCACCCTGGGGTTCCAGGTAGTCCACCACCAGTTGAAAATCGCCCCGGGGCGCGTAAAGCCCCAGGCGGCCGCGGGCCAGCACGGACAGGCCCTCGGTCAGGGCCGCCCCGGCGTAGGCCCGGCGCCCCTTCCACATGACCGCCTTAAGGCGGGCCGTGCGGTCCTGGAGTACGAAATAGGCGTGGCCGGAGGCGGCCAGACCCAGTTCGGCAATCTCCCCCTCCACCCAGATCTGGCCGAAATCCTGGTCGAAGGCGGCCTGGATCTTGTTCCCCAGGGTGGTCGGGGTAAATACCTCCCTGGCCCTGAATTTTTCAAAAACGGAAGTCATGGCCGCCTTGCACCTGGCTAAAGGCTATCATATGGGAATAGGAAATCAAGACTAAAAAGCGGCGGGGGTTTCCTGGCCCTCCGCCGCTTTTATTTCAGACGTTTGGTTTAAAGACTCAGAAATCGAAATCGTCCATGGGCAGGGCCTTGGCTCCCCCGGAGGTTGAGGCCCTGGCCAGGGGTTTGGGCGCGGCCGGGCGGGAATGGCGGACGTTTTCCCGGGCCTCGGTCCCGTGGGCCATGACGTTCAGCTCGTGGATCGCGGTCAGGAGGTTTCCGGACTGGAGGGACAACTGGCCGGCCGCGCTGGCCGATTCTTCGGCCGAGGCGGCGTTGGTCTGGGTCACCTTGTCCATCTCGGACATGGCCGTGTTTATCTGCCCTATGCCCTGGCTCTGTTCCTTGGAGGCCTCGGCCACTTCCGAGACCAACTCGGCCACCTTGGACGCATGGGAACCCACAGTCTTAAAGGCTTCGGCCGTAGCGTTGACCATATCCGAACCTGAGCTGATGTTGGATATGGTGGCCGCAATCAGGTCGGCCGTGTTCTTGGCCGCGTCGGCCGAACGGATGGCCAGGTTCCGCACCTCGTCGGCCACCACCGCGAAGCCGGCCCCGGCTTCTCCGGCCCGGGCCGCCTCCACGGCCGCGTTCAGGGCCAAGAGGTTGGTCTGGAAGGCTATCTCGTCTATGGTCTTTATTATCTTGCCTATCTCGTTGCCCGAACGGGAGATCTCCTCCATGGCCACGATGACCTTGGACATGGAACTCTCGGCCTGGGTCACGGCCTGATTGGCCTGGGTCATGAGGGAATTGGCTTCCACGGCGTTGTCGGCGTTGCGCCCGGTCATGGAGCTGAGTTCCTCCAGGGCCGCGCTGGTCTGCTCCAGGCTGGCCGCGTTTTCCGTAGCCCCCTCGGCCAGGGTGTTGGACGCCCCGGTGAGCTGCGAAGCGGTCCCGTCCACCTCCTGGGCGCTTTCGGTCAGGCTTTCGATGATCCGGTTGATGGGCCCCACGATGCTCCTGGTTATGAACGTGGCTATTACCAGGCTGACAATCAGGGCCACAGTGGCCCCGATGAGCATGAAGGCATTGACCTGGCTCACGGCCGCGGCCATATCGGCCGTAAAACTGTGGGACAGAGCCTGGACGGCGGCGCCCAGGTTTTCGACCTCTCTCACGATCTCATCAAAAACGGTGTTGCGTTTGGCCGTCGTGTCGGCATCCAAGGCCCTCCCCTCCAAAACAGCCTTCAGAGTGGGCACATAATCCGTCAGGGCCTTCTGGGCTTTTTCCAGGGCCGCCCGGACCGCCGGGGCCCTGGTGTCGGCGATGACAGGGGTCAGTATTTGCGCGCTTTCGAGCGCCATGGTCAGGCTGCGGTCAAACAGGGCCTGGTCGTTGCGGACATATCCCCGGAGGAAAGTCGCATCGCTTTCAGCAAACATGTCACGCGTGTTTTGCAGATCCATCATCCTCTTGTAGCGCCGCCTGACGGTGTCCGGTCTCACGTCGCCGGCTTCGGCCCGGAGATCCGCCTCGAAGTTTTCGGCTTCCAGCTTTATCGACTCGGTCAGCAACTCATCGACCTCAGTGGAAGCCGCGGCTTGGGCCAGGCGGGTTTGGCGCAGTTTGTCCTGAAGGTCGGGGACGGCCATGGCCTGGCTGGTGTATTCCTTGAAACGGTCGGCGATCTTCTGGTAGGCCCCGGTAATGGCCGGGGTTCGGAAAAAGGCCGCCTCGGGGTCGGATAAGATCCGGTTGAGAATGGAAAGGGCGTTGTCTGTGGCCCTGTTGAGTTCAAGGAACTGGTCGAAGATCTTTCGGTCGTTGTTGGCCAGAAAGGTTCTCATGGTCGAACGCTGTTCCGCCACCTGGTAGCGGATGTTGGCGGATTGTTCATAGCCCGACATGACGTATTTAACGAGCTTTTCAGAATCCGTCTCCACTGGCCGGACGACAAAAAAGACGCCCACCAACAGCAAGAGGTAGATGGCGTTGGTCAGAATGAACCCCATAAAGATCTTGGTGCTCAGCTTCATGGTCGCGCTCCTCAACTTTTTTGGCCCTTAGGACCTTAAAACGGCTTAAAAACTGTCTTGAAATACCCCGGCGCCGGAATAACCCGTCAAAATTTTTGTCGCTCGGTCATAGTACAGGGCGCCGGCGGCCGCGCTCATGACCAGAAAAGCGGCCGTCAATCTCCGGGCCGCCGGGTTGAACCTGGCCGGTTGTTTCGAACTGGCGCGGACGAGTAGGGCAACAACCAGCAAGGCATAGCCGACCTGGATGGCGGGGAACAAGAACCCCAGGCCGGCGCCGAACATGGACATGAAGATATTGTAGAGGAAATAGGGGGCGGTAAGAAATCGAAAAGCCAATCCAACAAAATCGTTCGCGTCAGACACTGTGAATTGATGGCTTGAGCCCAGGGCCAGGGAAACCATCACCCAGACCGTCAGATAGTAGCCGAAGGGGGCCAGGACCGGCCAAAGCCGTTCCGACCACGATTCAGGCCACCAATAGACGACTTTCTTAAAATGACGCCACCAAGGCCAGAGCAGGATAACCCCGGTCAGGAGTACGCCCAGGATCAAAAACGGAACCCAAGAATCCAGATTCAAAATGGAGTATGACCCAGGCCCCATAATTTCCCATAAGAGCATTAGAGCAAGACCGGCCAAGGTAACGAGCAAAGGTGAGAACACCAAGCCCATTAAGGCTGTTTTACGGTAGTATTCTCTGTGGCAATTTTGGCTGGTGTCCAATTCCGGCTCCACAAAAATCAGTTTCTTCTCAATGCAGCCTTAAATAGAAATTCAATATAAAGGCCAGGCTTACCACCACCATCACCCAGCTCACCTGGCGGGCTTTTCCGGAGCAGATCTTCAGCACGGTGTAACTGACGAAGCCGAAGGCGAAGCCGTTGGCGATGCTGTAGGTCAGGGGCATCATGACGATGGTCAGAAAGGCCGGGATGGCGTCGGTGATATCGTCCAGGTTCAGGTTGACCACTTCGGTCATCATGATGGCGCCGACGACGATGAGGGCCGGGGCCGTGGCGAAGGCCGGCACCAGGCCGATCAAGGGCGAGAAGAACAGGGCCACCAGAAAGAGGACGGCCACGGTCAGGGCCGTCAGCCCGGTCCGGCCCCCCTCGGCCACGCCGGCCGCGCTCTCAACATAGGAGGTGACCGTGGAAGTGCCCAGGACGGCGCTGGCCATGGTGCCCAGGGCGTCGGTGGTGAGGGCCCGGTCCAGGTTTTCTATCTTGCCGTCCGGCTTCATGAGCCCGGCCTTCCTGGTCAGGCCGATCAGGGTGCCCATGTTGTCGAAGAGTTCCACGATGGTGAAAGTGAAGATGATGCTGAAGACGCCGTAGCTGAGGGCGCCCATTATGTCCAGTTGGCCGAAGGCCCCGGCCGGGCCGAAGAGGCTGGGGACATTGAAGCTGATTATGTCGCCGGGGCCCGACGGGGCCGGGCAGGCCCCGAAGATCATGCCCAGGAGGGTGGTGAAGAGGATGCCCAGGAGCATGGCCCCCTTGATCCCCCGGCTCATAAGGATGCCTATGAATATGACGCCCA
>Ga0082212_10013422_pt1 | contig 10242 bp, 10 predicted proteins | sample TergutNt197P3_FD_71548 | JGI IMG/M metagenome (GOLD analysis project Ga0082212, IMG submission 71548) | Neocapritermes taracua P3 segment gut microbial communities from Petit-Saut dam, French Guiana - Nt197 P3 | ecosystem: Host-associated > Arthropoda: Insects > Digestive system > Gut ...
AGATAAAATATCTTTTCCAATGTTTTCGAGAACATGCCGCGTGAGAATGAATAACGAGTTAATATCTTTTTTGGACGATTTTCAGGGGATTGAATATATGGTTAAATAGTGTATCTTTGCATTCACTCAAATAAAATAAAAAAATAATAAAATATGGCAGCAGAAGTAAATGACAGCAGTTTTGATGAACTGGTATTAAAATCGGAAAAACCGGTTATGGTAGATTTTTGGGCGGAGTGGTGCGGTCCGTGCCGTATGATAGCTCCTTTTATTGAAGAGTTATCAAACGAATATTCGGACAAGGCGCTTGTGCTAAAGTGCAATGTAGATGACAGTCCGGCAGTAGCGGCAAGATATGGAATAAGGAATATCCCAACGGTACTCTATTTTAAAGGCGGCGAGATAGTTGATAAACAAGTAGGAGCCGTTCAGAAAAATGCCTATGCCGCAAAACTCGACGGTTTGTTGTAACAATCTTAATTTTTATTGAGGTTGTTTATGAGAAGAAGCGACAGGGAAATAAAAGATTTTGACGATATTGTTAGAGTGATAAAAAAATGTGATGTATGTCGGTTGGCGTTACATGACGAAGAATATCCTTACATACTTCCATTAAATTTTGGCATGTATGTAAGCAATAAGGAAATTACATTGTATTTTCATGGCGCAGATGAAGGTAAAAAATATGAGTTAATCCGTAATAATAACAAGGTTAGCTTTGAAATGGATTGTTCGCACAGGTTGATTACTGATAAAAGTAAAGGTAGTTGCACGATGGAGTTTGAAAGTGTTATTGGTAATGGAGTAATTGAATTTGTTGATGAAGAAGAAAAGACTCAAGCCTTAGATATTTTAATGTCTCACTATCCTGTAGATAAAGACTTCGAATTTGATAAATCGGTTGTTCCAAGAACAGTTGTATTAAAATTATCTGTGTCAAATGTTACCGGAAAAAGAAGAATGAAAGCTAATGATTGAGATAACAAACTCATTGAGCATAGTATATATCAAGCCGGCTACCGCTTAATGCAATGGTTTTTGTTGGTTTGGTTACCGTTAATCTTGGGGCGCTAACTCCTGCGCCAAATACGGATTTTCCTGTAAAAACTCTGGCTTCGTCCCATAAACCTGTTTCGATAAAGTGATTGAGAGTTTCGGCTCCGCCTTCAATAAAAACCGATTGAATGCCTTTTGAATGTAAGTATTCCAAAACCTGTACCGATGATGGTTTAGTGCCGTCAATGATGATTATCTGTTCGTTGTCGATTTCGTTACCGGCTTCGGTGGTGAACATAAGCCACTGCCCTTCCGGTCTGAAAACAGCCAAGTTTTTATCAACTTGCCCCGAGCGGCTTACAATTAACCTTATCGGCTGATTTCCTGTCCATTCCCGTACATCTAACCGCGGATTGTCGGCTCTTAAAGTTTCTGCGCCAACGAGTATTGCCTGTTCTTCTGACCTCCATTTGTGGACAAGAGTTTTTTCCACCGCTCCTGTTATCCATGTTGGAGTTGCAGGATGTCCGCTTTCCCTTATTATGTCAATAAAACCGTCTGAACTTTGCGCCCATTTTAATATCACGTAAGGGCGTTTTTTTTCTACGGAAGTAAAAAATCTTCTGTTCAGGTATCGGCATTCTTCTTTTAAAACGTCCGTCAATACCTCGCATCCCGATTTTCTTAATTTTTCAATGCCTTTTCCCGATACTTTGCTGCTTGTATCCGCTGTGCCAATGACGACTTTGGGAATGCCCGTCGATATAATAAAATCTGCACAAGGAGAAGTTTTGCCAAAATGCGAACATGGCTCAAGATTGACGTAAAGGGTTGAATTCTTGAGTAATGATTTATCTGAAACGGAGTTAATAGCGTTAACTTCTGCGTGAGGCTCGCCGGCTCGCAGATGGAACCCTTCGCCGATTATTCTCCCTTCATTGACAATAACAGCACCCACCATAGGATTGGGATATGTAAGACCTTCGGCTTTAGATGCAAGTTCAAGGCATCTTCGCATAAATTTTATATGATCGTTTTCAATCATTTCGTTAAAAACGCTATTTTTGGCTTATGAGCGCAAAGATACGCACATTAAAGGATATTTGGTTATATATGTCGGACGTATTAGCCGATATGTATTCCGAGCAGGAACAAAGAGCCATTTTTTTCATCATGGTTAAAGCGATTCTGAAGTTGGATAAGTTGCATATTATAAATGACATGAATACTTTTGTACCGGAAACTGAATCAGTCATAATATCCAAAATAATCGAGGAGTTGAAACGAGGGAAACCAATACAGTATATTTTGGGCGAAACAGAGTTTTATAACTGCAGGATTACGCTTTCGCCGGCAACGCTTATCCCGAGACAAGAGACCGAAGAGTTGGTTGATATTATCGTCAAAGAAAATGTCGGATATAAGGGACAAATAGCGGATATTGGCACAGGCTCGGGGTGTATTGCCATTGCGCTTGCAAAAAACATATCGGACGCATCTGTCTTCGGAACCGATTTTTCAGCCGAAGCCATTGATATTGCCAAAAGTAACGCATCAATAAACAACGTTAAAGTTGATTTTATTCATGAAGATATTTTTAAACCTTCAAAGATATTTTCGATAAACGCCGGCATAATCGTAAGCAATCCGCCTTATGTCAGAAATTCGGAAAAAACGTTTATGCACCGTAATATACTTGATTATGAGCCTGCAACGGCATTGTTTGTCAATGATTCAAACCCTCTTGTTTTTTATGAAACGATTCTTGAAATTGCCGTCAAAATATTACAGATTGGAGGCAAAATATATTTTGAAATAAATGAGGCACTTGGAAACGAAATGAATGATTTGTTAATGCGATTTGACTATACTGACATTGAATTGATTAAAGATATTAACGGTAAAGAGAGATTTATAAAAGGAACAAAAAATGGCTGAAAACCATCAGTTTAAGACGGCGCTTGCAAAGGCTATGCAAATATGTTCACGGCGGGAAATGTGCATAAACGATATTGAAATGAAACTTGAATCGTGGGGAGTAACAAAACCAGATGCGCATAAAATCTCGGACATACTGCTGAAAGAAAATTTTATTAACGAAGAACGCTACGCCAAAGCTTTTGTAAAAGACAAATTCAACTATAATAAATGGGGAAATATTAAAATAGCTTCTCATCTGAAGGCAAAGCGAATATCACCGGCAACCATTAGCATGGCTCTTGATTCGATAGATAATGATCTATATGTCGAAGCTATTGATGCACTTCTGAAATCTCATAAAAAATCGATTAAAGCAAAAAACAACTACGAACTTAAAGCAAAACTGATGAGATTCGGATTATCGCGAGGCTTTGAGAGTCATTTGTTGTATGAGCTGCTTGGCGATAATTATATAGATGAAAATTAGCCATATAAAAGAAAAGAGGCTGATTCCCAAAATCAACCTCTCACTTTTTTATAACCCTAAAATTAACCTATGAAAAATACTTTGTACAAAAATAAAAGGGAAAATCCTAAGAAAAAAATAATTTCATGCTATAACCTCACAATTAACAATACTTTAATGATTTGTTAATTTATTTTTAATTTCAAACTCTTCCAGTTTTCCGTACATTTTATAATGCTTGATTTATCTACTTGATAATAAGTTAATTTGAGATAGGATTTAAAATTTTAGGCATTGCATTGAGAAAAACAGAAGACACATAAAAAATAAGAGGTTGACTCTCAAAATCAACCTCTCACTTTTTGTTAACCCTAAAACTAACCTATGAAAAAATCACTATACCATTTTAACCACAAATACTGTGCCAATTATATGTTTGTTATATAAAAAATTCAAGAAAAATTTATTTTACTTTGTAACATCGTGATTAACAATCTTTTATTTCGATGTATTGGCGAATAGTATTCATTGTTAAATAAAGTTAATAAATGTAAATTTAAAACAGTTAAAACTATTTTTGCATCTGTATGAAGCGCATAACCATTGTTTTACTTGCCGTTTTCTTTTTCCTGTCTATTTCGGGACTTATTCTGATACAGGTATCGTGGATAAGAAAGGCTGTTGCAATAACCGATCAACAATTTCGCTACATGGCAAATAAAGTGCTTGAATCGGTTGTGCTTGAACTTGAAGAAGATGTGCTTCAAAATGCTCCCGACATCATAGACAGAATTGCTCCTGATGATTTGAATAGGAGGCTTCGCGCCGCACTCAATAATGTTGAAATTTATCTCGATTTCGAATTTTCCATCCACTCGAGACGATTAGGAACTATCTGGGAAACGCCTGGGTTTAACGACAGACCCGGAACAAACAAATTCATCATTCAGCTTTTCCCGAACGATCCTGTTCCAAGTCAGAATCAAATTGTTTTATATTTCCTGCAGAAAAAACAGTATAAGTTTACCCAAATAGGAAGTTTGGGCATATTTTCCATATTGTTTTCCTGTTTATTGATAGTTCTTTCCACCGGAACGTTTATAGTTATTTTCAGGCAAAAGAAAATTTCCGACATCAGAAATGATTTTATTAACAATATGACTCATGAGCTAAAAACGCCTATATCAACAATATCGCTCGCTTCGCAGATGCTGTCGGATAAGAGTATCCCCGAAAACGAAAAAAATACCGAAGCTCTTTCTGAAATCATTTCAGACGAAAGCTTGAAACTTGAACATTTAGTTGAAAATGTTTTACAAATGGCTCTTTTCGAAAGGACAAGCATGGAGTTTGAAATGATCGATTTGAATATTCATGATCTTCTTGATAAAACAATAAATAATTTTGAACTTAAAATAAAAAGCCGTCAAGTAGGGAGGATTACCAAAAACTTTAAGGCTGTCAATGCGATGATTAGCGCCAACGAAACTCATATAGGCAATGCAATGTCCAACCTGATTGATAACGCTGTCAAATATTCAAAAGAAAAAATTGATATTCAGGTTTCAACTTTCAACATAACAAACGGAATTGCAATTATTGTTGCGGACAAGGGGATAGGAATAAACAAGGAAGATATCAACCGCATTTTCGAAAAATTTTACAGGGTATCGTCAGGAAATATACACAATGTCAAAGGTTTCGGACTGGGTTTAAGCTATGTTCATAATGTTATTGAAAAACATCATGGCATGATAAAAGTCGAAAGCTTGCCCGATAAAGGAACAATGTTTAAAATAATTTTACCTCAAAATAATAATCATAAAACAAAAAACAGTTAATTTGGTAAACTTTTAGATAAATAAAAAGCGCAGCAAAATGGATAAAAAAATTTTATTAGCGGAAGACGACGGTAATTTAGGAATGCTTTTAAGAAATTACCTAAATGCCAAAAACTATGTTACAACGCTTGTAAGAACAGGAACTCAGGCTCTTGAAGCATTTTCAAAATCAGCTTTTGACATCTGCATATTTGATATTATGATGCCCGAGATGGATGGAATTACACTTGCAAAAGAGATAAAAGCGTTAAACCGCGATATTCCGATCATATTTCTTACGGCAAAAAACCAGCAGGAAGATATTATTGAAGGGTTCATTATAGGAGCCGATGATTATATCACAAAGCCGTTTTCGATGGAAGAACTCCTCTATCGGATTGAAGCTGTACTAAGAAGAACACGAGTCGCTCCGCCGCCGGTTAGAGAAGATCCTTATGTATTGGGAAGTTTTACATTCGATCCTTTAAGCCAGCTTCTGAGCCATGAAGAAGAAGAAATTAAACTGACCACTAAAGAAGCCGATCTTTTGAATGTTCTTTACCAGCACCGTAACAACATTCTTGAAAGAAATGATGCGCTGAAAGCCGTTTGGATTGTAGATAACTACTTCAATGCCCGCAGCATGGATGTTTACATATCGAAATTAAGAAAATATCTTCGCAAAGACCCGTCTGTTAAAATACTTAACGTTCACGGCAAAGGATACAAGCTTATTTGTTAGGGTGGGGCGTCAATCGAGTTTTAGTACGGCAAGAAATGCCTGTTGCGGCACTTCAACGTTGCCCACTTGTCTCATTCGTTTCTTGCCCTTCTTCTGTTTTTCGAGAAGTTTTCTTTTGCGTGTTATATCGCCGCCGTAACATTTTGCAGTAACGTCCTTTCGCACTGCTTTAATTGTTTCGCGGGCTATTATTTTGGCTCCAATAGCGGCTTGTATGGCAATATCAAACTGTTGTCGCGGAATAAGTTCTTTCAGTTTTACACACATTTTTCGTCCGAAATCATACGCATGTCCTCTGTAAATAAGTGTAGATAAGGCATCAACCATTTCGCCGTTAAGCAAAACGTCCAATCTTACCAAGTCGGCTTTTTGATACGCCGTATAATAATAATCGAACGAAGCATAGCCTTTCGATATGCTTTTCAGTTTGTCGTAAAAATCGAAAACAATTTCAGCCAGAGGCATTTCGAATGTAAGTTCCACCCTGTCGCGCGTGAGATATACCTGATTTTTAAGTGTTCCCCGCTTATCGATACACAAATTCATTATTGCGCCAACGTATTCGGAAAGCGTAATTACTTGAGCGATAATGTATGGCTCTTCAATTCTGTCGATGTAGTTTACCACCGGCAAGCCCGAAGGATTATGAACGTCTAACTCCTCATCTTTTGTGGTATATACTTTATATGAAACGTTTGGAACAGTTGTGATAACGTCCATATCGAACTCTCTATCAAGACGTTCCTGAATAATTTCCATGTGAAGCAATCCCAAAAAGCCGCACCTGAACCCAAACCCAAGCGCAGCAGATGACTCGGGAACAAACGTTAGCGAAGCATCGTTAAGTTGAAGTTTTTCTATCGAAATCCGAAGGTCTTCATAATCGTCTGCATCAACGGGATAGATGCCTGCAAAGACCATAGGCTTCACGTCTGAAAATCCTGCAATTGCCATATCGCACGAGTTTTCGACATGAGTAATGGTGTCGCCCACTTTTACTTCCGCCGATGCCTTAATTCCCGAAATTATGTACCCGACATCGCCTGCCGCAAGCGTTTCTCTGGGAACTTGTTTCAGTTTTAAAACGCCAATTTCTTCGGCTTTATATTCGTGTTCGGTGCTGAAAAATTTTACTCTGTCGCCTTTATTAAGAGTGCCATTTACAATCTTAAAATAAGCGATTATTCCTCTGAATGAGTTAAATACAGAATCGAAAACAAGAGCTTGCAGCGGCGCATCGGGGTTTCCTTTTGGCGGAGGAATGTTGGTTACAATCCGTTCAAGAATGTTGTCAATTCCCATTCCGGTTCTGCCGCTTGCTTCAATAATGTCTTCGCGTTTGCAACCGACAATATCAACAATTTGGTCTTTAACTTCTTCCGGCATAGCACTTGCCATATCCATTTTGTTCATTACAGGGATTATTTCCAAATCGTGCTCAATAGCCATGTAAAGATTTGATATTGTTTGCGCCTGAATTCCCTGCGTTGCGTCAATCACAAGCAAAGCGCCTTCGCAGGCTGCAATTGAGCGCGATACTTCATACGAAAAATCGACATGTCCGGGAGTGTCGATAAGATTAAGGAAATAATTTTTACCGTTAAAATTATATTCCATTTGAATGGCGTGGCTTTTAATAGTTATGCCGCGCTCTCGTTCAAGTTCCATATCATCAAGCACTTGATTCTGAAAATCTCTTTCAGAAATGGTATTTGTCTTTTCAAGCAACCTGTCTGCCAGAGTGCTTTTGCCATGGTCAATATGGGCTATTATACAAAAGTTGCGAATATTCTCCATTCAATACAGAGCCGTTTTAAAATAAGGTGCAAATATAAAAACAAGTAGGGATATGCAAAAGCATATCCCTACTTTAGTTAAAATATCGTAATTTATTGATTACATCATTCCGGGCATTCCGCCACCTCCCATGCCTGCGGGCGGCATAATTGGTTTTTCTTCTCTCTCTTCAGCAACAACGGCTTCGGTTGTAAGGAACATGCCTGCTACCGACGCTGCATTCTCGAGTGCTACTCTGGTTACTTTTGCAGGGTCAATAACTCCTGCCGTAAAAAGGTTTTCATACTTGTCTATCTGCGCATTGTATCCATAATCGTTTTTACCCGACCTTACATTCTGTACAACTACTGCGCCTTCTTTACCTGCGTTAATTGCAATTTGACGCAATGGCTCTTCAATAGCACGTTTAATTATTCCAATACCGGTAGTCTGATCATCGTTGTCGCCTTTGATCTTTTCAAGAGCAGCAATTGCTCTAACATACGCTACTCCGCCGCCAGGAACAATACCTTCTTCAATAGCGGCACGGGTTGCATGCAACGAATCGTCAACACGGTCTTTTTTCTCTTTCATTTCAACTTCCGAAGCGGCACCTATATATAGCACTGCAACTCCACCTGCAAGTTTAGCAAGACGTTCCTGAAGTTTCTCCTTATCGTAGTCAGAAGTTGTAGTTGATATTTGTTGCTTTATTTGACCAACGCGGGCTTTAATGTCGGCTTTTTTGCCGGCTCCGTTAACAATAGTCGAATATTCTTTGCTAACAGTAATTTTTTCAGCTTTCCCAAGCATATCAAGAGTTGTATGCTCAAGTTTAAGTCCCTTTTCTTCTGTAACAACTGTTCCACCTGTAAGAATAGCAATATCTTCAAGCATATCTTTTCTTCTGTCGCCAAAACCCGGGGCTTTTACTGCGCAAACCCTTAAAGAACCACGCAAGCGGTTTACAACAAGAGTTGCAAGAGCTTCTCCTTCAACCTCTTCGGCAATGATTAACAAAGGACGACCTGCCTGAGCTGTAGCTTCAAGAACAGGAAGTATATCTTTCATTGATGATATTTTTTTGTCATGTATAAGTACATATGGACTTTCAAGTTCGGCTTCCATCTTTTCAGCGTTAGTAACAAAATACGCAGAAATATAACCGCGGTCAAACTGCATACCTTCAACTACTTCTACATATGTTGAGGTGCCTTTTGATTCTTCAACAGTGATAACTCCTTCCTTGTGAACTTTACCCATAGCCTCTGCTATAAGTTTGCCAATTTCTTCATCATCGTTAGCCGAAATTTTTGCTACCTGCTCAATTTGTTTGAGGTCTTCACCTATAACTTTGGCTTGTCCTTTGAGATGTTTGACAACTTGCTCAACGGCTTTATCAATACCTCTTTTAACGTCCATCGGATTAGCTCCGGCTGTAATGTTTTTAATACCTACATTTATAATGGATTGAGCAAGCACAGTAGCCGTGGTGGTTCCGTCACCGGCGATATCGCCTGTTTTTGATGCAACTTCTCTAACCATCTGTGCACCCATGTTTTGATAAGCATCTTTTAGCTCAATCTCTTTTGCAACAGTAACTCCGTCTTTTGTAATCTGCGGAGCACCAAATCTTTTTTCAAGCACTACATGACGGCCTTTTGGTCCGAGAGTTACTTTTACTGCGTCTGCAAGTTGGTCAACGCCTTCCTTAAGAAGAGCGCGAGCGTCAATATTGAATTTAATTTCTTTTGCCATATTATCTGATTTTTAAATAGTTTAAAATAAGTTATGCAATAAATAAAACATCTGCTTGTGAGATTAAAAGATAATCTTCACCATCAATTGACAATTCCTGTCCGGCATATTTTCCGTACAAAACTAAATCGCCTTTTTTCACTTCCATTGCTTCATCTTTTTTTGCTGCTCCTACAAGAACAACTTTGCCCTCAAGGGGTTTTTCCTTCGCTGAATCAGGAATAATAATTCCGCTTGCTGTTTTTTCCTCAGCTTCATTAGGTTTTACAAGAACCTTTCCTGCTAAGATTTTTCCTTTAATTTGTGCCATTTTTATTTGGTTTATAGTTAAACATTAATTTCCGATTTTTATCTTAATCATATTTTGTGCCAAATGCTTCAAAATGCCATTTTGTTATTATTTTTTCCGGTCTATACAGTTATTCTGACATTGTTCTCCCGATTTTTATTTTATTATTTTTCAAACTTATTAATTTTAAGTTTATTACAATGAAAAACAAAATTCGCCGGAATATGACAAACTGACACTTCCCCTGTACATCAAAATTAATTGAATTGATTGCAGGGCTATTCCTCAACTGCCGGCGAGGTTGTTACCTCTGACGGAATAACTGTTGGCAACATTGGAATTGCACTTGGGTCAACTGCATTCTGAATCTGGTTTTCAATACGCGAACGTCCTGAGGTTCCGCCTCTTGGAATTGTTGCCGTAGCCACAAGGCAAAGTATGGCAATTGCTGCTGCAAGAGTCCATGTCGATTTTT